>Ga0179593_1647277_pt1 | contig 11793 bp, 10 predicted proteins | sample CZODoug2_1_08_16_FD_185931 | JGI IMG/M metagenome (GOLD analysis project Ga0179593, IMG submission 185931) | Vadose zone soil fungal communities from Angelo Coast Range Reserve, California, USA - CZODoug2_1_08_16fungal (PacBio error correction) | ecosystem: Environmental > Terrestrial > Soil >... | reverse complement strand
GTTGATGGGCCGTTCTCCATTTCGGATTTTAGACGCATTCCGTCGGATGAATCCGCTCTATTTTTCTCCCCTATGCTCATCATTCCCACGGTCGGTTATGAGGCTTTTTCACCCATTCGAGATGATTCCCCTTTTCGTCTGGTCCTCAAACCTTTCTCTCCCTTTCGGGACCTGGGGGCTTCGTACGCATCGTAGTACGTCATGCGCTTCCCCCACCTGCGGGTCCCTTCTTTCTCCCGCCCCGCGGGTGAGATCCCGTCTTCCTCCAATTTCCCCTTAACCTCGAGAGGAAGAGAATTTCACTACTGTCTTTTAATCCTTCCTCTCGCCGGCCTACCGTATTTGATGCTCGCGCGGCCTAGGGCCTCCTTTTTCTTCCCCTCTTCCGTCCCGGACGATATGAGGATTCTTTTGGAGTCTTCTCTCCAAGTTTAATTTCCCTTCTTCGTGTTCGACTATACTCACCCGCTGATTTTATACCATTCCCTTTTCCTTTTATTTTCCTGTCCCCGGCAAAAGACCCGGCTACTGTTTCTTCGGATTCTCTCAATGTTGATTTCGTTTGATTCGTCCTGGGCCGTTTAACGTGACTCCTCTTTCCATCTCCCGTTACTTACGAGGCTGTCACTTGACACGACGACTGATCAAAGATTTTTCGGCCCCCCATGGATTTCCCCCTCTCCCTCTCTTAACCTTGTTTCTACATCACATCCGCGTGAGCCCCCCCTCCTTTTTCGCGCAATGATCCCCCCGTTGATCCCTTCCACTAATCTCCCCTAATTAGTTCGAAGGAGGTCTAGCTGCGGAACATACCCCTCCTTCGCTAGGACAGATTTTCACCTCTCTTATTGAAGTGCTAGTCTCACGTGGCTAGGATGACTTTCTTTTTCCGGACCTAATTAACCTAGTTTTATGGCCCTTACTATTTGCACCCTTATGATTGCGCAGGCTAGATTCTGGTTTTCACCTTTTTCAATGAGCAGTGTTGCTTACCGTCGGCCGGTGGGCTCATCTGAACCCTTTGTTGCTGGAAATATTTTCCCGGTGCTTCCCTCTTTTCGCCTTTGTTAGCCCCAAAGGACGCGTGGCCCGCCTTGCGAGAGCGGCTTGGCGTGTTTCTTTCGTGCTTGGAGACCCCAAGGTTTTTGACTGTCGCTGTTCTTCAATTGGTAGTAACCCTGCTCGAGCCGTCAGATTCTCTTAGAAGGATTTTCTCGCCCACCTTGCTGGAATTCACTGTCATTTCTCATCAGACTTATCCGTCTCTGCTACGACTGACGTTCTTTTCTCGTACCTTTTCTAGGAGGCTAGTAGTTCCATCATGACTTGGCGGTATGGATGCATTGTCCGCTTCCCATTAAAAGCTCCCCGTATTCGCCGACGCAACATCGAGTTGTGTTCTGCGGATTCCTCTTTCTCTAGTCCGATTCCTTAGAACCATCAATTTCCTTGCTTAGACGCTTTATCCCCTGAAGGTAAGATTAACTTTCGGGCTCTGCTGCTCCGCCCATGCCAGCCCCGGTTGAGTCTCCGCCACATGCCTCCCATAACTTCCTTTTTCTCCCGTTCGAACCTTTCCGCGTCCCCACTTTTTTCTCAGCGGGGCGATGGTTGCCGCTTCTCCAGCAATTCGCGCTTTATTCGAAGGTATTTTTCCCTCATTCCCCCCTCTGACTTTTTCGAACAGCTGCCATGGTGGGGAGATGCCTTTGGATGATCCGAAGCGTGTGCGATATTCCTTCCTCTCTAATTCATCCGCTGTTGTTAGAGTATGATTTTTCACTTGTCTCCCTGCTCCCGTCCCCTGCTGATGATGCGAGCGTTAGCAGGAATCTCTCACACCCCCTCCCTTCCTTTTCCTGAGCACTTAGGAAAATGTTTTTTCCCCTGCCCCCTCCCTCGCGAAGACCCCGGGTCATAGAGAACACGATCTCTCGCCTGATTTAGACGCTTTTTAAGGCCGTTTAGACTTTAGACTGTCGCGATGTGCCCTTTCACCGTTTTTAAGGAATGCTTGCGCGCCCCCTCTTGGTGCATTCCGTATATCTCGATCCGATGACTAGACCATTTTAATCCGACCGTGTGAGCATCCTGTTTTCCATTTTTACTTTTGGATTAGACTCGTCCGACTTCCCCTAGAATGCGAGACCCCCCGACCTCGTGAGGCTCATCTCTTAGCACTATGGCGTTTTTGCGATTGCCCGTTTATTCTCCCCCTTACCTTCCCCTCCCGCGCGTTTTAATGTTTCTCCCCGACTCCAGGACAAGAAGATCCACTTTGTCCGAACCCCTTCCCGGTAACTGATTTTTTCGAGCGGAATTGACTACGATTCTCTCGGGAGGCACACGGCCATCCGCACATACTCTAATTATTCGAATATGTCTCGCTATGGTTCCTACCAAAACTCTTCTTCCCTTTCCTTCTACGTCCCTCCCCACAACATTCTTCTAAAAACATTCTTTTCGGCCAGCCTTAGAGCCGAACCCGACTCTGAATCTTTTTTCCCTTAGCCGAGTGTGACATCTTTGGGCCCCTTGGCCCCACAAACTCTCGTCGATCGCCTCGTAACCCCTATCCGGCCGTTATAAAAAACACCAGTTGTGTCAAAAGTGAGGGTTCCCTGTTTCTATGAGATTCTCTTCCCTTTTAGTTCGTTTTGCAACAAAGATATCCTGCGCCCCCTCCGCCATTTAGCGGAATGGAGCCCGTGTGGCAGATCCATTTGCTTCCGCGCGACCTTCAAATATCTTTATCGAGGAATCCTTCTTTCAGCCGTTGTTCTGCCCGGCCTAATAATCCCCCGCCGACCTCCGTGACGGTCGTTGTGGCCTGGGGTGTTCTTTTTTCTTTTCTTCCGATCATTTGAAGCCATCCCCAAGTGGTTTTTCCTTGGGATTTTGATGTATACCAATTTCTTGAAGATAGGCCTCTTTTTCCCTCTTCGCCGAGATATTCGCCTGCATTCAGGCCGGGGAAGTTCCCCGTTCCCGCCTCAGATACCTCGGCCTTAGCATTCGGGCGGGGGACCTGTGTTTTTTCCCCTTTAAGTCCCCGTGGAGCCTCTCCCTTGTGTCTCGCAGTCGGTTTTCCGAACCCTTCCTTGACAGCCTGTCATTGACCATTCCTTGTCAACCACTTGCAGAATTCTCGTCCTTTCCCCACTCGTCTTTGAAACCTACAAAGAACGTCGTGCCGCGCTCCGCTCCGTCGAAGATCCGTCGTCGGCTAGTTCCCATGGACACTCCGTCTTCGAGTTTGCCCATCCCATCAAGAATTCTCCTTCTTTTTCATACCGCCTTTCCCTCCGATTTTTTGGTCTCCTTTTTGCTCTTGGCTATATTTCTTTTGTCTACGAGTTTCGAGCTCCCTTCTTTGGACATGCCCTCTCTTTCTCTCGGTCTGCTTTCGTTCTCTGGCCAGTAGTACGATCGTCATGCTTGCGTACTTAGAATCTTAACGTTCAAGACTGGCTCCATACCGCCGGGGCATTTTTACGTCCTTTCCCCCTTTATCCTCCCGGCCCCCTAGTGCCCCCACACTCCGGTCACCTTTTGCATTTGAATTTTAGCAAATGAGCTTTTCGCGCCCTTCGAAGAGTGTCTCGGAGTGAGGAGAACAGAGTCATTCTATTTGCTTTTCAAAGCTCCCTCAAACTCTCTGTCCTACCTCCTAAGTTTGGGGGACATATGATCTCTTAGTTTTAAATACCTCCCTTCTGGTCCCGTACTCAAGTCCGAGGATGGGAATTACTGTCCCTCCTATTTCCTCCCCCCTTTCTTTTTCTACCAAATTGCCGTCCGTCTTGCGTGGTCCTATGCCCCCTGCGATGATCCCCCTCCTGAACTTTGACCCCCCAACAGTCGTTTAGTGATCGATCTCAAAGTTGTACGGCGCACCGTGGAAGAAAATTTGTGAGTAGAGGCTTCTAAGGCGAACTTTCAACTGCTTCCACGTGAAAAGATTTCTTTTTCAGCCCGAGGTTGCGAACGTATAGACCAGCCGATCCCCAAGAGATATCCCTCTGGAACACTGCCACCTACGCACGCTACCGTGGCAGATCCTCGCCCTTACCTTTCTCTTGGTCCTTGGAATGTATCTCGTTTCTTACTGTCTATGGTTCCTTTCTGCTTAGGGAAGTTCTGACGATCTGTTTTAGCTGATGATGAGCCGAGTTCCTCTTACACGTCTGCTTCATTGAAAGAGGTCGCTACATACCCCTCCGCTGAGTTAAGAAGTGTTTCAGGACAGGTCTGTTCATGTCTTCAAAAGACGATGATCACATGTATGGTCGTTAGCTCAATGCTTAGTCCCAGGTGTATGATATCTAGACAATTCGTTTTTTGTTGGGGGTGTTTTGTACGGGCTCGCAACAGGTGTTCAACGCGACAGTCTAGAGCCCGTTCCCAATTTCCATGCCGGACCCTGTGAAAAGCACACGGGTTTAAGTCCTTCACCCGCCTATCTTTCACCCGGGCGACCTCCCCACTCGCCCCGGCCCCTCCTGTTTTATCCTTTCGCCTCTCTCAAACCCCCTCTCCTATCCCCCGGTCATTTCGTCGACGTGGCGGTTTTTAACTCGCCGGCAACTCACCTCTCGAGTCCTCTATCAACCCGGAGGTAGTGTCCGGCTATCAGGATCGGGGCTCGCGACATATCCGCCCTCTGAGAGTTTGCCGGGTGGCTCATACTGGAAAGACCTTACGCCGGCCTGGAGCTGCTACGTTCTCCTCACCTGGGATTTCTTTTTTTTCTTATGCCGGTATCGTTAAGGCAGATCTACCTGCTTTGTGTGCAAGATGTCATTTATCCTCGGTTCCAGTTTTTTCTACCCAGGACTTCAGCTCTCATTTCTTTCGAGAGCAGGCGGCGAGAGCTTCTTCGACACTGCTTTTCCCCTCTGTTTCTCTAATTTGTGACCCCGCGGATTGGATAATAACTCTCCTGATCGAAATGCTGTGCTTTTCCCCTGCCTCCGAGCCCATCCTCCTCTTCCCTTCCTCTCCTCTCAAAGTATAGGAGAGTTTCAGTGTAAAGTCGATGAGGCAGTTGCTTCGCTACTAAATTCCTTTCGCTAGGCTGGCGTGCCTAGACTCCTATAATCAAGATACGACTACTCTTCTCTCCGCCGCTTTCTTCTCTTTCTTATCTTCCCTCATGTGCCTCGACGATCAGTCGACAGACCTTTTTTTTTGAACTTTTAATTTCTATCCCCGACTCTGGTCCCTGATGAATTCTGAGACCCACTTCTGCGGACATGGGCCCTTTTCTCTCTTCCTTCAAAATTCCCTACCCTCTTTTTCTTTGTCTCCGACTGGCCGTCTACAATGTCCAGTTAAGTAGGACGGTTGAGCTTCTTCTTTTTCCTATTCTATCTTCCCGAATCCCTAATGTCCATCAGTCTGAAACTGTACCCCCCTCCAGCAGAATTCCTACGATTCTTGCGATGCTCCTTCTCTTCTATATATAATCCTCCGTTCTTTGTACTCGAGCCGATCCCCCTTACTTTCCAGATCGACTCACTAAGATTTCTTTGCAAGCTCGGTTGAGAGAGCGTTCCCTTTTCGCCCCTTTTTACTCGAGCTCCTTCCCTCTGCCGCCTACCCTTCTCACCCCCGATTCCCCGCCTATGTCTTCCCATTCGGTTCGCCACCCTCCTTTCCTCGTTGGACTCCATGGTTTTGACTGTTTTTCGCTTCTTCCCCATTGGCATGGCCGAGGTATCGCTTCCCCGACAAGTTTAATTTCCCTTCGCCCCTTCCGCTCAGAATTTTTTCTTCCTTGAGACGACTGCCAGCGACCCTTGCTCTCCCCCCCCTATCATACGGCTTTTTCACTAGAAGAGGATTGGATGAGAGGCCCAATCCTCCCCGTTTCCTCCTTTTTAGAGAGCTTGAGTCTAATACTTTCCGCAAGTCGCCCTTTTCCCTCAAGGAATGGACCTCTTATTCCCCCAGATGCCTGCTTATTTCGCTCGGAGGACCGTAATAAGACATCTCTCGATCTTCTATTTCCTCGCGCCTCTCTCCCCCCCTCTTCTCGTGCAAATGTTCACAAAGCCTTCTTCATACTCCCCCCTTCTTCCCCAGCAACTATAGACTGCCTTCCTGTTTTTTTTTTTTTTCTGTGGACTACCACCCGCCTCTCCAATTCTTTCCTGTACATAAATCCCCCAAATTTTGATACGTTACCGACCGTTCCTTTCCAAACTATCTTAGACCCCTCTGAGTCATTGCCTTCGACAGGGCCCTGCTTACCAGTTCTCCATGTCTTTCTCACTCTAGCAGGAGCGATTTCGTCCAATAGAGTAGTTACGCTCTCCCGCCGATCCGCCTTTCCTTCCCCCTTTCGCGCGTGATCCGGCCTCGTAGACTCTTCCTTTCTTTGCAATCCCTCCGACTCCTCCCCCGATCAATGGTTCGCTTTGCTCTTTTAGAGCTCCTCTTTGCTTCGCCCCCCTCCAAAGTCTGCAGCGCGTGTGTGCTTTTTTCGACCACGGTTTTGCGTTTTCGGGTTCCCTCCTTGCAGATGCAGCCGATATCTTTGCGTTTTTTCCGGGTCCGTCCCCCCCCTCTTCCCCCCCCTGTCGCGCGCCACGTCGGCGCGGCCGCCGACTTTTCTCGCATCGAACGCCTCTTGTTTTTTTTTAATTGAGAAACCCTGTTTTTCTGCCTTTTCCCCCGGTCCCGACCACCGTCCCCATTTCTATGAACCTGCTTTTTTTCCTCCGGAGCGCGCGAAAAAGCAGGTTGGCATTTCACTTTTTTCGGAGAAGACATCCTCAATCCCCTCTTTCCCCTCCAGCCTCGCCTGGTACAGGCTAGAGTCAGTCCTCCCCAATCTTCTACGGTGAGGCCGTTAGTTCTTACGCCCCCTCCTACGTGATTTATCAATGGCTCCTCTCGTTTTCATAGGATGGGATCTCCGTCAGAGAGCAACCTGCCTGGAGGAGTGAATACTCATCTGTACGCATCTTTTGATTAAGTGTCGGTACGCGGATCAATCCCCTTCCCGATTGGATCGCCCGCATTCCCCCGCGACCCATGCTGGAAGCTGTCCCTTCTTGCCGTCCATCACGCAGGCATAGTGCCACGCTTTACTGGACTTTTCTTTTCGAGCGGATAGGGCGCTAGAACGCCTCTTCATATTGCGGCGTATCGACCATTTTCATCGTATTGATCCCTTTATTCCCCCCTTCATACTTCCATTTTTTGAGAATTTATGTAAGTTTAGGCCAGATTGAGATGTTAGACTATTGGGGCATCCGATTATATTGCGCGCTTACCACATAGGAATCTTTCCCAAGAACCCCAGTATTCAGGCGCTGCCGGAAATTGAATTCGTGGTCTCTCCAGGAAGACTTCCCCACGACCAGCGTCTCACCACTCTTCTCCCTGGCGTGCACTCGGCGTGGAGCGAAGGTCCCAGATCTCTTGCTTCTTAGCCCCGAGTTCCATTATACGATTCGGAAAAGACTATGCCCTTTTACGCCGACTTTATGCTCCCCCCGCTTAATTACACGTGATCTCAGCCTAGCCAGGCCGGATGATGCCCTGCGCTCTTTATCGTTCCCTCTTGCCAATATCTGGATTGCTCCATCGCCCGGACTGCATTTCTTGCATGGCGATCCCGTTTTCGATATTGTGGCTCGGCTTGCTCGACGTGCTGCCCTTGGTTTTTTTAGCGCGCCCCCCGCGTTTCGTTCAGCACTGGTTCGGTGCTCAGGTCCCCCTGGGGTGCACAGCCCATGGATTTTACTCCTTTTTTTATCTCCCTCTTCGTGATCTTAAGATCGTTCCGGTCGCACGTTGCGAAAAGTTTTTTGCGTCACGGTCCCGCTTGACTCTGATCAGCCGATTTCGGCGTCATCGTGCCTTTCTCGAACGCCGATTCTCCCACTTTCTTTTTCGACATCACCATCCCACCTTTTGCCCGTTTCCATATCTATCCTCCAACCGCCACTACGAAAATTCATCGTCGACTTGCGTTTGATCCCCTGCCGGCATATTTCGGCGACTCTTTGACGGAAGTGCTGCGATCGGCCAGTCTTCGGAGCGCAGGCCGCCTTTTCCAATAGTTGATGTTTTTTCGGATAGATCGTGACGACTGATGGGAGGCGCACTCCCCTCGTTTCTCCCCCTTCCCTGATGTTTCTTGTGTTTTGAGCTCTCGCGATCGACCGCGAGTTGGTTCAGATGGCCCGTTACCGGAGACCCCCCCGTTCCCATTTTCTTGAGCCCTGGGCCTGAGAAGGTCTTGGCGAGACTTGTCCCGAACCAAGTTTCTTTCCTATAAGCATTTTCTTTTTTTGCGCGATCGAGCATTCGATCCTCCCTAGGAGTCGGCATTTTCCTTGCCCTTCCGCTCGCTATCTCCGTCTCCTTTTTCTTCCATTAACGTCTTTAAAATTTTTTTTTAGGCACGGCGCTGCTGAGGGTCGTAGCGAAGATCGCATGGCGGCCGTTGTTCTTTCTCGCATCCTATAAACGAATAGGGACGCCTGAGTTCCCCCTTTCTTCCGCTGGGGTCGTCTTCACTTCTTTGGATCTCCCTCTCGCAAAATGCACGGGCCCCCCTTGCGCTGCTACGCTGCCATGTCCAATTTGGTCTCTATTTCGCCAGTTCCTTGGCAGCGCTCCGGTCCTATGCACCTGACGCCTTTCTTTTAAACAGCTTGATTGAACCTCCTGTCTTTTATCTTGGTGAGTTCTCTGCCTGAATTTCTCCGCTTAATTTCACGACCCGGGCTCAGCACCCACCCTAGTCTAAATATGACAATCATCTTCAGTTGGAGATTCTCCTCAGGTGGTCTCGCTCTTGCAATAATATTTTTGGTGTAGCCGACTCGTCCCCGTCCATTTTTCCCCGGAATAACTCCCCCCCCCTGCTTTTTGCTGTGGCGACCGCACTGATTTCCTTAGGTCTTCTAAAGGATGCAACACGAGAAGACTTACACTCCTTTCCATATTAGAGAAACAAGATCTTCTCAACCATTCCAGAAATGCTTCTTACCCGGCACATTCCCTTGAAAGAATCAGAGATTGTGATACAGGATAATAAATGTGCTGAGTCCCACCCGTTTTCCCCTTATTTCCGAGTGGATGATCCTCCCCCTGAGACCATACTTTTCTTGCCTCTATTTCCCCAGCTAACCCCCTACCGTTATTTTGCGCTACGGCGAGGACCTCCTCCAGCTCCCAAACTTGTAAGGGCAGGATCCGAATGGCCACGCTGCCCATTTTCCCCCCCAAGACCCCGAACCATTGTTCCCGGGTCCTCTCCAGGATAGGAGCTCCTGGACTTCCCCCATCCAGCCCTCTGCCGAGTCCCTGGTGAGGCAACTGTTTGCCCTTCATCCCACACTCTCCGGCGTAGAAAGCACGCTTCTCCATGAGGGATGGAGAAGAAACTGAAAGATAAGACCGTTTCAGGCCCACCGAAAAGAAGAAGTCTTCGACCCCTGGAACTTTAGATCCGTCGGGAGTATGGGTAAAGTGCACTACCTCCATAAGGTGATACTGCGACCTTATCCCTTCGTCACTCCGACTGTCTACACTGTGCTCCCCCTTCTCTGCTCAAAAGTTTTCTCCCCCAAGCCTTCTCTCCTCCCACCTTTTCTCGTCACCATCCTTTGCTGCACGTCGGGTTGATACCACGGCGCAAGAGGGAAATTTGCCATAGGGCCAGCCCAAGCGTTTTTCGATAGACGTCCGAACCTTGGTCCCCCAAACCCCCCTATTCAAATATTTTTGGAACGATCGTCCTTGCTCCTGAGTCCCCATTACCCTTTCTCTTTGGAGTGAACCCTGAAGCTCTCCCCCCGGATAAGGGGCTCATATATTGCGATCCTCCCCCGCACTTCCCTCAGTCCGTTTGGCCCCCTCGTTCCCCCTTGATTTGGCGTAAGTGTGTTTTCTCTCCCCCCTCCGTTGATCTGCCTTCTATAGATGCTTACGGGGGTGCCATGGTATTCCCAGGCTTGTGCGATGTTTTTTTTCCTAACACGGTGTCTCGGCTTTTCCTCTAAGCAATTTTTTGATCGTGCTGCGATTGCCCCCTCGGCCCCCCCCCAGGTAAAGTTACCTCTATTCATTTAGGTTAGAAACGTCGTACTCCACGATCCTTTTCGATCTCAAAGTCGCATTGAGCTCTCCCTCCCTTTTGTTATCCTTCCCAGTCAATCTGGATTAGAAACGATGACCCCACAGAGTCGTCCGAGGAAACAAGAGGCAAGTAAAGCCTTCAGAGCGACCCCCTTTCCTCGAATAGACTAAGATCTGACTTCGCCAGTTCCCACTTAGGCCTCTATGATCTGCCCCCCCTCTCTTCGTTTGACGCTGAGCGGACTTCACTCCTTATATGGCTTGGCTTTGAGTATGGAGTCGTGATGGTTCCTCGATTTTGCCACCACCCTCCATGAGGAGTCCAACTCCAATCCTCACTGGGGCCAGCAATGGGCATAGACTGAGGAATCATATGCCAAAGCCTCGTACACGAGACTTGCAGTTACAGCATATCCAGGCGTTTCCTTGTTGTCTTTCCATACTGCCTTATTCCCCAAAGCATACACGTTAACTTGGTAATTTTCAACTCTCTGTTCGCGCCTTCCTAGGAGGACCCCTCACTCGGTCGTATAGAAATCTCTACGAAGATTTCCCCCCAAACTGACCTCCATATTTGAATCACCTTTTCCGGTGTTGTTTCTAGAGATGTTTATGTCTCAGCCTACGATGGTTAGAAGACGAGTCTTTCATTATAAAGTCCCCGGGCAGAATATCTTCTCACCTTAAAAGTCCTTCAATTCTTTCCTTGGTGAACTATGTCTACTCTTTCTTTAAGAAATGGACCCCACCTATATGAATGCCTGATTTATTTCTCCCGGTCCCATAGGGATAGCGGTATTCAGAATGAGAACCTGCTATGTGCGTGCAACCTCATTTTTCTTCCGAGATAGCCCCTCTCAATCTTTCTCAGAGCCAAGACCCAACATTCGCTCCCCGTGCTGACGGCCGTCAGGCTCCTTCCCTTAGGGGGGGGAATGTCTATTTAACTGATATGTCTCGACCGGTGTTCCTAGAAGACTTCTTCTGTGGTGCGGTTCTCGTGTTTCAAGTGGCCGAGAGTGTTCCGTCCAGTTTTTCTTCAATTGCGTTAAGAACTTTCTTCCCATGGACCTTCCCGGTGTACTTCCGGACAACTGGATTTCTTTGCCTAGTCAATGCGCTTTTTAGCAGAGCTTTCTGCCGAACCTTTTCAAGAGCCTGACGCTGATTAAGCACGGGCAGGGACCGAGCCCCTCGGAGCCCTTTCTTCCTTGACGGGTCTCCGAAAAAGTCTTTGTTCCCTCCCCCTCTACAGCCCTTTGTTCCCTCGGCGAGCCCTTCCCTAGCCCCGCCAACCCGCGTCCAATCTAGCCCATTTCCATAGCGAAGTTTTGTCTATCGATTGCAGCTCCCCCATTGCCACGGCGACGCGGTCACTTATTGGACCGGATCAGAAGGATCTTTTTTTTTTATGGGACTTGGCTAAGCCTACAATTGACGGGATGTTCTCCCGTCGCCTGGACCCACGACGGTAGAGCGCCGATAAGTTCGGACCCTCAATTCGTTTTTTGAGAAGGCCGGATCGGCAGACGAACGCGAGTTTGGGGCGGAAATTTGGTTACACAGTAGATAAGCCGGAGCTTTTGTCAACGGACACCCTTTCAGAGGACTGACTTGTATAGGCTCAGGATTGAAGATGAAGGAGACCGAGGTTTGACTACTTTTTCAATGTGGCTACCTATTCCCCTGCGA
>Ga0179593_1551233_pt1 | contig 11793 bp, 19 predicted proteins | sample CZODoug2_1_08_16_FD_185931 | JGI IMG/M metagenome (GOLD analysis project Ga0179593, IMG submission 185931) | Vadose zone soil fungal communities from Angelo Coast Range Reserve, California, USA - CZODoug2_1_08_16fungal (PacBio error correction) | ecosystem: Environmental > Terrestrial > Soil >... | reverse complement strand
CCCCCCCTCTTCGGTCCGACAGTTCAAAAAGCAAGTCCCAACTTTCCCTTCCCCCTCTTTTCGACACTTGCCTCTCCCTTTTCCAGGGACACACCTCGTCAGGGCCCCTTTTTCGGCTTCCCCTTACGACATCTCCCAACAAGGCCCGCCCGCTCGGTCTACCGGCGTTCTTTTTTTTTTCTCCCCCAAATCTCTTCAGTCCCCTTCTAGAAATGTCCGCACCTGTGATTGCGGCCTGGATGTCCTAATTCCCTCGCCGTTTTCGGGCCTTTCAAAATCCCAAGAAAAGCACCGTTTCCTCCCCTTCCCCGTCTTCGTCTAATCTTCTCCCAGATCGCCCAAGCCCAAAAAAGTGGCGGTCTTTTTCCCCCGCCGCTCGCACACGCACTCTGCTCCGCTCCGACCTGACAATTGGACAAATTGTCTATTTTTCCTTCCCCTTGTTTCCTGGTGCCAGCCAGCAGTCGCTTCCCATTCCCCCGCCAACGACCCAAAACACCCCGCTCTCTTTCGTCCCTTCCCAGGTTCAGTCGCCCTTCGTTCCAATCCGCTTTTTTCTTCCTCCGTCGATGAGGCTAACGGAGGCACCCCCCACGGCCCCCAAAACCTTTTCTTTTATGCCGCCTCCGGACAACGTAAAATTTGTCTATTACCCCGCGATTCCTTCCTCCGTCCTTTTTGCCTGCCGAACGGAATTTATCTTACCTCCCACTCCATCCACGATTTCCCTACGCCTTTTTTTCCCTCCTTGTTTGGGTGTTGTAACAAAATTCCCCTTACTCTCCCTTCCTCCGTTCTCCAAGGACCAGTAATCTCACACGACGCCTTTTTTTTTGCGTCCGTTTGCCCTCAGGACCCGAAAAATTTTTTTTTCTTTCCTTCTCTTCCGCCTGACAGCCTGACCACAACCTCCCTTTTCTAATATTACAAACTGCCTCGTCTTTTTCGACCAACTGTGTCGCCCAACCAAATTCCGCGCTTCTCCTGTCCCCCCTCTTCTAAAGTTCAAGGATTTTTCCCCTTTTTCCTCACCGATCCGGCGAAGCCTCTTTCCCCCCTCCACTTGATAGACACGGCTTTTCACCAAAGCTATTCTTCCCTCTAATGGTCGGCTACTCCCCCACCCTGCCACTAAGCATCCCCGCCCCAATTGCCGCTTTTTTTCCTTGCTTCACTTCTCCCCAAGGACCTAACCCAAACGAACTCGCCTGCTAAATCTTTCCTTTTCCTGAGCCGTCACCAGGAAAAAATTCGAGTGTTGACCGCCCGTGGCTAAAAGCCTTTTTCCCTGCTTTTCCGTTGCCGGCGACAACCCTCGCCCTTTACAGGGCGCCGAGTCCCCTTATTCTTTTTCCCCCCTCCCCAAACTGTGCAAAGCGAAACCAAATCCCCCTCCCTCGAAAAAGCGCCGCCCCCCCCCCCCCCGCCCCCCCCCCTCCGGTCCCCGACGCATCGCATTCCTGAAGAAAGCCTGAACATTCCTTGTACACCCCCACAACGGGATTTACCCCGCCCTTCTCTGCTTCCCGTCCACCCCCCCCCCCAATACCTCCCCCTGTCAACCCCGAACCCAAATCCGTCCCCCTTCGTTCCTGCATTTTCTATGTGTAGGGACCCCGCCTCCTCCCCTCTCCTGCCGGGCGCATTCGCAGCCCACCCCCCCCCCCCGCCAACTCATACCGCGATAGAAACTAATTGCGTGGCCCCTTCAAACGACACAAAGTTGTGGTCCTTTTCCCCCCGGCATACCTTGGTCCCCACCAGTTTGTTCTCCCTTTTCCTCTTCACATACCCTCGAATGGCGAGGATTTTCTCCTTCTTTCGTAGCCCCCCGGAAAGTCTACCTAGATTGCTTCAATTCTTCCCCTCTCTCTTCTTTTCATACTCACTTCGTTGTCGGTCAGATACCCCGGCCGCCCATCTGAATTAATTCGAGCTGTCTTGAAGAGAATGAATTCCACCCTTCTCTCCCAAAATCCCCTCCATTTCGGGGCCTTGGCTGCTTGTTTAATAATTAGCAGCTGATCCCGGTGAGGGCATGTTCGTGGGCCTTTGGGATTGCCACAACTTTGTTCCCCGCCGCCAATTATGTAGCGCGGATGAGTTGGCCTTGTTCCCCTTGCCTTAACCCGGCGTCAGGCGAGCCGGTCGGGTCCCCCCCATCTCAAGAGAAAAGCAGAACCTTTCGACTTTTTTCGTTGTGGGCAGTGTTTTCTTTCCTCGGTTAAAGATAGTAGTTGGTGTGCCCGCCCCTAAGGGTTGTTTTTCCCGGACTCTTTATTCTGGCATTTGGCGCGAATGCGCGACGTTTTTTGGTCTCTATTTTTCGAGGTTCCGCACTCCTTTGTTTTTTTCTGGTTTTCATGTGGGATCTCTTCTGGAGATCGTTTGCGCAGGAGAGTTCGATTTTGTTCTTTTCTCTGAGCTACGTAGGCTAGCAAAGACCCCCACCGACCTTTTGCTGGTTTCACCTTCTGGTCGGACCTTGAACGTTTCTGCCGTCTCATTTTTTTTTTTAGGCGCTGGCGTCACCAAGTCGAGGTCCCCCAGGCGGCCGATGTGGCAGTTGTACTTAGGCCCTCCCCTCCTGCCGTTCGTGGTTGGACAATTTGCCCGCGATTTCTATTCCTTTTCGGATGACAGGACCACTTTCTCCCCTTTCTATGCCGAATTTTCTTTCCAATGCCCCCAACGAATCGCGTCTCCCTTTCAATCCACTCTTTTTCATTTTTTTCGGAGTCGCATTGGCCCTTGGTTGTAATAGTTAGACAACCTTTTTTCTCTTAGGCGGAAGATCAGCTCGTACCCCCCCTGTGCTATCTTGCGGTCCGGCAAAGCCCCCTTCCGTACCCTGCGGTTGAAGATTAATTTTTTGTTCCCTGTTTTCCTCTTTTCCTGTAATGCCGTTCTCTTTTTTTTTTTTTATCGTTGAAGTCGTCTCATCTTGGTCTGGATTTCTTTGATGGCGAAGCCGGAGCATGAGCAAGAGGCGCCCGCCTTTAGAGAAAGGGACGGCTTTTCACGTTTCTCGTGTCGGCGGGCTTCTCCATTTTTTTTTTTTTTGACCTTTAGTCAGGAGTTATCGCCTCCTAGATAACTCTGGTTCCTTCTTTCTGCTCTTGCTTTTTCCGGTGCTCGTCCCCCATTGATTACGTCGTCGCCTGGTGTGGGTCTTTGTAGGTTTTTTTCCCTTTCTCTTTTTCTCTTCCTGCTGACTTACTCCAGATGTTTTCTGCGCGCTTATCCACGTTCCTTGTTTTCGTTCTCATTTTTTTTTTCGTGTGAGTGGGTTCGGAGCGCGCAGCCTTCACGACACACTGTTAGTTTTCGTTTCTGAGAGATTCTTAGCCCTGGGCGCTCTTTCTCTTTTTGATATTTTTCGTTTCTTTCTTTTTCTTCGGCGTTAGTCGGAAAATCCGCGTGCCGCAAAGAAGGCCGCCTTCCTCTGGCCAAAAGAATCCCCTTTTTTTAGCGAATTTCGTCTTTCCCGCCGGGCAGAAAATCCTAGTCCTCGTTTTTCGTGTGCAGGGTTGGATGTCTTTCCTTAGAAAATGAAATGGCCGATTTTTGCTCCTTTCGATTTTTTCGCGATCCCTTGGTCGATGGTTGGATTGATTGGGGAAGCTCTTTTTTTTCCCCTTTTCGCGTGGCTTATTCTCTCCTTGTTTTGAGACGATGAACCCTTCGTCCCTACTTCCCCCCTGACTACCCCCCGCTTTCCAATTCCATTACGCGAAAAAACGGCCTTAGGTCCCCCTTGGTGAACCCTCCGGAAACAAGGTCTTCCCTTTCCCCCCCCCCCTCCAAAATTGGCAAACGCCCCCCCCCCCCCCCATTCTTGCCTTGGTTCCCCCTGGTCATTGAGTTCATCTCCAAATCTTTCATTTCCGTCTAAATGACGAATGGGTCTCCTTTGCTTTCCCTCTTATTTCTGAACTCCGCCTCCCCTGGCCTCCCCCTCCAACGCCTTGCATAACCGAGGCTCCACCCCTCCGAGTCCCCCCATATCCCTCCTAAAGACCCCAATTTGTTCCGTTAGACATGCGGCGCCCCCCTGGTCCATGCTCCGAACACACTATATCTTTATTTTTCCTTCCCTTTTTCCCGTTCGGCACGCCAGAGTCTTCTTCCCTTTCCTGAAACCCGACCAAATCCCCCCCCCCACTCCTCTCACGTAATACAATGTGCGCAACGAAGCGATCGTTTTCTTCCCCCGTCCTCCTTCCCCACGAAACCGGCGCGAGAAGATGAATAACCTTCCCCCCCACCCCCCACGCGCATGAGCCTTCGCTCTCAATGCCACGCCCCCCCTTTTCATAACCGGATCGATCTCTGCGTCAAATGCTCCTTCACCCTTTTTCGCATCAACGACCATTTCAACCCCCACAGTGCGCCTCTACGCCGCAAAAGATATCCCCAACTTTCCCTCTTCTTTCCTCCCTTTTTTCTTTTCCTAAACCCCCGACGGCCAACCGAATTCTCCCCCCCGGCATGGTCGGCGCTGGCGCTCTTGGTCCTTTTCTACCTTCGCCTTGTTTGCTTTCCCTTTTTTCCGCCTGAAGACGACAAAACTCCTTACAAACCCCTTTGGCCTCTCCTGCCCCTTCCCCCCGTTGTCGGCCCCCAACTTCGCGATTCCCGTCCCCTGCCTCCCCCGATATCGAAGCCCTCCCGTTTAGGCATTCAGTCGTGGATTCCCCCCGGACTGCTTCAGCCCCCCTCCGCATTTGCACTTGATTTTCCAGTTCCTTCCTTTTCACACCACGCTCGTTCTCGGCTTAGCCTATGGGACAACTTCCCCCCTCCTTGGCCCCCCCCCTTCTTTTTCGAAACTGACCCTCCCTTTCCCCCCCCAACCCGGAAATCGCGTCTCCTCCTTTCCCGACTGTCACGTGCAGCACCCAAAAAATCTTTCGCCCAATGGAGTGGCTACCTCCCCTTAGGACCCTTTTTCCCTCTTCGGTTCCGGAAAACATATCTCTCCTTCAGATAAAGGCTCCTCGTTCCTTTTCCCCCTTTCCCCGAACAAAATGGCCACCAAGTAGCATGGCCCATCCTCCGAAAAAAGCGCCGCCCACATCCCCCCAAACTTTCCTTCCTCCCTCTCATTTCCCGCGCCCTGGCCGGACTCCTGCCTAGTCCCCAACTGTTTTGTTTTTTTTTTCCCCCCTTTTCTGTTAAAGTCCCAAACCACCCTCTCACCACTCCCACCCGCCCCCCCCACCTTTTTCTTTGTTTGCTTTTTCTCGGTGTAGGGACCCTCTCCCTCAATGACGCTACTCTCCTCTTTTTTCGCCCACATCATCCGCGATCTCCATCCCTTACAGTCCAACGGAAACATTTTTTTCCCCCCGGCGACCCAAAGATTCATACTGGCCCTCCCCCCGGTCCTATTAGAATCTATGACAGCCCTTCTCGTATTTTATATCTTGCCCGTCTGAGTTTTTCTCTTCCCCCCCTAAATTTTGCTTCACAGAGAGTATCACGCTTTGTCCTTTATCATTTCTCATTTGACTCCTCCTACTTTCTTTTGCTCTAGATATAAGCAATATTTGATAATTTGGTCTATGCTTTTGAAGAGGTACCTCCTCAACTTTCCCTTTTTTCGAACCCTCATCGCCATTAGAGGGGTCCCCCGATCTCCTTCTCTAATGATCCCCTGTTTCGGTTAATGTATGATCTTTTTTCCCTCCCGAGCCACAACTTTGTTTTAAGTGTTCCCTTTTTTTTTCCCCTTCAATTATCTAGGTGAGTTTGTGATTTTTCCTCTTGGCCCGTTCCACCTTTTTTTTTCATTGCGAGCGGTCTGGCACCGCGAAAAGGCAGACCCCCTGCCCAGTCTCAGGTTGTTTGGTTCTTTTTCCGGTTGTGGCGATATGGTGGTGGGAAGGGAACTCTTCTTTTTTCTTGCCCCCGCCCCTAAACGGTGTGATCGATGGTTGAAGGATTTAGCAGGGCTCCCCTCATGCTCTCTTGCTCAGTCCGTCTTTTGTCCCTGTTTGCCCGGCTCTAGATTTCTTTTTCCCCCTTTTGACTGACCTTAAGGGTTTTATGGTTAGGGTAAGTTCAGTGGATTCTCCCAGCTCGGCGATTTTGTGCTCCGATGGGACAAAATGGTCCCCCCTTTTCTTTTCTCCTCCCCCTGTCCAATCGATTTTTCTGTTCTGCTGTGCAGAAAAGTTTCTATCTCCCTTTTCGTTGTGGGTGGGCCTTTCCGTACCGTTCCTCAACCTCCGATGCAATTTAGGTTCTTAACAGGTGCCGACACGTCTCCGTCCCTTCTCCTTTTTTGTCCCCTCGCGGCCGCATCAAGTAGTCCCCCCTCTTTAGCCGGATTTTGAAGTCCACGATGTGCTCCCGGATTGAAATTTCTTTTTTGTTGAGGAATCCCCTATTTTGCGTCACAGTTCTGTGATTCTTCCTCCGCCCAATAGTTCCAAAAGTGTTGTTCTCCCTTTCGCGCCCCTTCAACCCACAACTTTTTCTTTTCGGACGACACGCCCTCCCCACTTCCTCCTCCCCATTTTCTTTCGTTTCCACCTTTGAGGTCCGTAGTTGGAGAAAGAAGAGGCATCGTTACCTGGCGTATCTCCTTTTTTTTGGGTATTTTCTGTTCGATTCCCGTGGCCTGGAGCATGAGCAAGGAGAGTCCTATTCCCTCTTCCCGTGATGGTTCTCATCGGTTCGGGCTTTCAATGACGACTTTTGCCCTTTTTTTTGCCCCTCCTTCTTTTCGGTCGTTCCTCGTTTCCTTTTTTCAGAGTAAAAAGGCGGGGAGGTGGAGGCGTCTTTTTCGGCGACTTTTCCCAATTGATTAAGAATGCCCCCCCCTTTTTTAGGGTCTTTTCAGTCTTTTCCCCGCCTTCTGAGCTTGGATGACGAAACGAACTTTCCTCTCCCATATACCCGTTGTCATTGTGTTATCGAGGTCAGTGTGAGATCCCTCGTCCTTATCCTCCGACTTGATTCTTGATTGTAGTTTTTCTTTCTTTTTCTCTTAGGCTAAGCAGTCACTTTGTCGCCGCGGGTCTCTTCCTGTCTTCCGGCGGCCCTTAGTTTCATTTTCAATGCCTCTTTTTTTCCTCCCGCGCCCATTCGGGCAGATGTGTTTTGCTGAACTCTTGCCTGAACATCGGCGGCCCCCGCCTGCCCCGAAGTTCAGCAGAGTGGCGTTTTGCCCTTTTTCTTTTTGTCGCAAGATTTAGCCTTAGTTTTTAAGATTTTTTGCCCTTGTACTCCCGGTCAGATTCTCGGACTTCAAGGCTCGTTGGATTGGAAGTTTTTTCCTTAGTGCTGTTACAGATGCGGTTGGAATCATCTTCTCCTCCCCCCCTCTTTTTTTTTGGAGAGATCCACTCCCTTCTCGGTCACCTCACGAAGATCCCAATCATTCCCTTATTCGCCTCCCTTTCCCCCCTCGGATCGGCTTTTCCCAGCACTTTCCAGGGAATTGATACTTCCGTTACAATCCCCATCCCTACCACCCCGGCCACGCCGCTGTTTCTTTCTGCCACGGCGGTAAGGACCTCTGTCTCCGTCTTCCCCAAATTTTTCTTCTCCTGTCCCCCTTCATTGGCCCCTCATTCTCCGGCACTTCAGGGAGTACTACTGCTCCGTTTGTCCGACGCCAGAAAAAAAAACGCTGCCTCTTAAACGGATCGTTCTTTTCCTAAGAATCTTTTCTCTACGACATTTTTCCCCCACTCCCCCCCCCCCAGGTGCGCCGGCAGCCCAGCTGCACACCACCACTATGCGTACATTATTCCTCCTCCTACACGTGTATATCTTCGGCGCTTCCCTTTTTCGGCACGAAGACCGAAGAGCTTCGCCGTTGCTCCGACACGGTGAAAAGGCCCTCAACACCGCGATCATTTTTAGATTCCCCGGTTTTCCGGAAATAAGACATCCCGCACGCGAAGATGTTTCTTTTTTTGATACGTCCACGACCGGCCGGCTTTTTTGAAATAACTTCTCCTCCCCCCTGGTCATTTCTAATTTAACCGCGATCACCAAGACATAAAGGTCCCCCTCCCATCTCGCGGGGGATTCTTCCTCCGCAGGTCTTCAGGTCAAAAGGAATTTATTCTCTCCCCCCCCCCAGTCCTCCATAAAAGCTCCTCGCCGACTCCACCTTCAAGACTGTGCCTCCTCTTCTTCCCTTCATGAAAACCCAAGTAATCACCCGTCACAATTTTGGAAAGGGTAGTTTTTCTTGGGTCGCGTTGCAGTCTAACCCCTCTAACCCAGTGGGGTGACCCTCGGCTCTTTTTCCCCTCCCTTGAAGGACGACAAAACTCACTTTTTCCTAACTCTTCCCCCCTAGGTCCACTCTGAAAAGGACTTCCTCTTCGCCCACCCCCTCCTTTTTCTTGCCTCGATACTGAGTGAATGGTATCAAGTCTTCTCCCTCTCTTCCAATTTCTCGTGCGCAAGCCGACCAGTGTCGAACCAAACGCCGGAACAGCATGCGGACTCAAGTGATAGAGGGCGTCGCGGACCTCTTTGTCCCACGATCCGTCTGTCGGGTCTACTGTTCGGGCAATTTTTCCCCCGGCCCTACCTCCTCCCCGAAATTGAACCGGCCTTCTTTTAGCCAGCAAAATTCCCCCCCCAAACGGAACCCCTCTCCACCGTTTCCCCGTCCCGCCCCTTCCTTTCATCACAGCCAAAAAATGAGTTCCCTGGTTTGGCTAATAAAGCCGACGGAACATCGGAGGCTTTGAAGGAAAACCCCCCACCCTGCCTCCTTTTCCACTCTCCAGGGTCCCGAGTTTCCACCCTTTGAACCCCCTTTTCCCCTCCTTCAGACATGGCGCCCCAATAACCTCTAAGCCTCCTCCCCCCTCCCAAAACGGCCGCGCAAGCGCATTAGCCCCCATAAAAGCGTAAACAACCAACCCGTTTTTTTTTTTCCCCCCTCTCTAGCCCCACCGCCCCCCCCACTGCCCCCGAACAACACCACTTCCTCCCTTCTTTTTGCTTTTCTTGTAGGACCCCGACCTGACTTGTCCAGATCTTATGCCCCGTTCCAACCCCCCCCCCCACATCCGCGCTCTCCTTCTTTCCTTCCCCCCCCCGGAAAGACAAAAGTTTTTTTTTTCCACCCGGCGAACCTAATCTTCCCCCCCCCCCCCTTTTTTCCTTCCGAGTTTTCTCATATTACCCCTCTCTCTTTTATTCTGGTCTACGTTCTTCTCTCCCTCACCCTACCTCCCCCTCTCCGCTTCATTATCTTTTTTTGCGGCCGAGCTCATGCGCCAATCTTCCATCTTTCTTTTTTCTGATAAGTCGTCATTAGCCGAATTTATTCCATCGAGTGCAGGTTTCATAGACGCCCCCCCTTCTCCACCGAAAAACATTGTGAGGCTGGATGAGCGGTTCCTGGCTTTGTTTTCCGTGTGCCTGTAACCACCTTCTTTTTCTTTCTTTTTTTCTCTGTGGTCGGCGAACTCTGCTTCTTTTTTTTCTCGATCGTGGTCCTACACCTATCCCAATCCCGAACCCCTCTTTTTGGTGGGGTGGGCAGTGTACTGCTTTCTCGAGGGTGTAACCACTCCCCCCCTAAATTTTTTTCTCCCTTCCTGCTGGTTCATTACTTCCCTTGGACCTGCGCTCCTTTTCTTTCTTCTGGAGTTTTTGCTGTTTCGGCGTCTTTTTTTCGTCTTTTGGAGACCCCTGTGCTGCAGATGTGAATTTTTCTTTTTGTGGAAGAATAGTCCCCCTTTTTTCCCGCTTAGGCGATTGGTTTCCCCCTCTCCGAGAGGGACAACCCCTTTCTCTTTAGTAAGACCAAGGTTCGGGCTCTGTCTGGTGCCCTTTCATTTCGGTCCCACGGATTTTTTCCCCCCCCCTGATTCGTTTTGGGTGTGTCATGCTTTTTCCATCCGAGGCCGAGGGCACTTTTTCCTTAGCTCCTTGTCCAGTAGCCCTTTCGCCGCTTATGTTCCCGGGCCTGCCGAATCTTTCAAATTGGTCGGGCTTTTTTTGCTTCCTTTCCTCCCCCCCTTTTTATGCATGATACCAGGCTTGCACTGCGTATCGGCTTCCGCGTTTGCGTCCACAGTTTTCGCCTGTTCTTTCGGTTTGTTTTTCATCCTCACCATTGTTTTTTTTTCTTTAGGCGGTACTCTCCCCCCTCCCCAGTAGGATAGTTCGGCGGCCGGCGCCTCCCAATTAGTAGGTTTTTGACCGATTACTTTTCCCTTCTCTCAATTAGCGGACTTTTTAGGTCGTTTCTTTTTCTTCTTTTTGACTTCTTTCTCTCAGTTTGTTTTTCCTTTCTGTTTGATTTCGAGAAGATGGGTTTTTTGTATATGGCTCCGGCGCTTACGATAGAGGTTTACCCCTTATCTTTTTCTTTTCTCCCCCATGTAGGGGTCTTCTCTTCTCCTTTGAAGGGGGCCTTCCCTTATTCTTCCTTTTCCTTTTTCGAAGTTTTAGTGGGATCGAACCGTTGGAGTGGAGGATTATTTCTTTCCCTGTTCACCTTAACCGATTTCTACACGCGAGGTTGGGGTATTTTTAGTTTCCTCCTCCTTAGAGATATTATGGATGTAACATTGCCTGAGATTCCACAGTGTCCCTTGCGTATATCCCCTGTTGCCGTTCCCCTTCTTCGCGGGCATGTAGCGGCCGCACTTGTTTATTTCTTTTGTCTTTCTTACTGTCGACTATTATTCGCCCTGTCCCTTTTTTCTTCCCCTTTTGAGTATTTTCTTTTTCTTTTCTTTCCTTTTTGCGGAGGAGTTTAAGGAGGAAATCCCTTTTGCCCCTTCCCCTTTTTGCAGTTCGACGGACATGAAGAGAAGATTGAGTCTCGCCCTAAGCCGGGACGAAAATCAGTCCATTTTTTTACGGGTTTATTCTTTCCCTTAGAAATTTCCTCGCTTTTTTTTCTTCATCGACTTCTTTGGTTCGATCGCCGAGATTTCGGCTTCTAAGATGTGACCCAGCCGACCTATCTCTTTTCCTACGCCGACTTTGTTGGGTGATCTCTCTTCCCCGGCATGCAGGGCGACCCCCCTCCTCTCCCCCCCCCATCAACTACCCTCTTCGCTAAAGGGCCTTTTTTTTTTTGCCTTCGTCTTTAAGGGCCCCCTATTAGTTCCCGTTATTTTCCCCCGGCGTAAATTTACTTGCTCTCAAAACCTTCCCCTCCCCCCTTTTGGAATTGCTTTTCTGGCCCGTGTCATCGTTCAAAAATATTCTTCTTTCCGAACTGCCGAATGTGTCTTCGTCACGCAGGTTTTTTTTCTGAACTCCCTCCTCTCATGAAGAAAAAGAAAAGAAACCCTACCCTCGGCGAACACTTTTTTTCCCCGCTTTCGCCTTGCATCAATCTTCGGACCCATCGAAGACCTCCCATCCCTGCGTTTTTCCGTGAGCCCTCCCCTCTAGACCAGCAAAAGTCTTCTTCTACGAACTTCCCATGTATAATCTAAGTAACTACGGTCCATTTTTCGTTGCAGCAAAAACGACCTCGACGGCGGGCCTTCGACCCCCCTTTCTCCCCAAATTTTCCCCCACCCCGCCTTTCATCGGCTTCGAAAGTTTCCCCCCCTTCTTCGTTTCACCGCAAGAAGAGGAGGAATCTCCCTCAAATTTGCCTTTAGCTGGCATCTGACACGCCTACCCCGAAAAACTGTCTAAGGTTTACCGCGACACCCTCTTACAAATTTCCTCCCAATTTTATATACCGCGACTCCCCTTCCTTTCCTTGGTTTGCCTGTTTTTGTTTGGCGAGAAGTCCACCTTTCCTTCTAGTTCTTACATAACCCTAACAAATCGTATAGA
>Ga0179593_1490275_pt1 | contig 11793 bp, 21 predicted proteins | sample CZODoug2_1_08_16_FD_185931 | JGI IMG/M metagenome (GOLD analysis project Ga0179593, IMG submission 185931) | Vadose zone soil fungal communities from Angelo Coast Range Reserve, California, USA - CZODoug2_1_08_16fungal (PacBio error correction) | ecosystem: Environmental > Terrestrial > Soil >... | reverse complement strand
CCATTCCCTCTGACAGGTTTTCCACTTTGATCTTGCGCTTTTTTTTCCATTTTCCTTTCCCTGTCCCCCCCTTTTTCCGCCCAACTGACGGTAAATATGGATTCGTTTTTCTTTTTTTCCCTGGCAATCGCTTTGGTGCGAAGTTTTTTTTCATGGTCCCTTTCTTTTAGTTTTTGCGATTCCCCCCTTCCCTTTTTTCTCTTTATGCTTTGCCTTGTTTTTTCCTGCCTTCGTCAATTTTTTTTCCCGTCCCCACCCCGACATGTTTTTTTGTTTCCTCTAAACCGAAATGTTTGTTTTTTCTTTACGTGCGATTTTGAATTCAACCCTTTTACTCTTCCTTTTCGACGTGGACTCGAGACGGAAATGATCGTCTTTGCCCAGCGTCTCGGCCGTTTGTGTATTTTTGTTTTGCCTTCCTGTTTTCACTGGGTCCCCCCCCCAAGAGGTCCCTGGTTAAAAGGTAGGTGATGCTCTTTTCTTTAGCTTCTCACCCAGCCCTCCTTTTTCGTGTGTTTTCTTCGACCCCCAAAACACTTTTTTGCCCATCCCCTTTCCAATCGCTTGCTTTCTTTAGCTCGATATTTTTTTAACCCTTTATGAATAGTAAATGATTTTGCATCCTCCTTTTTGTTATTTCTCCCTTACCCCCTTTAAATTTTCCTCAACCTGATTCCTCTTAACACCCCCCTCGATTGTGCGTGACACCTTTTACCCTCAACCCAAATTTTTTCATACTGCCCTCGTCTTCCCCCCCCCCCCCATAATTTGCCGAAGGCTCCCTTTCCTTTCCTCACAAACACATACACTTCCCTTCCCCGGTCTGTACTAATGTTTTCCTCCTCCTTTTCGCTTACTCGATTTTAATTTCCTTTCAACAAATCCCACCTGAAAGTCCACCTTTGGTGGGTTTGTCTGTGACCCTTTTTAAGTTTTTTCTGGGGGGTTTTTGGGGGCCTGTGGCTAATCCCCTCTTCGTTTCATCCCCAGCCTTGATAACTCTAAAAGAGCCCTCCCCTTAGTCCTTTTTTCTCGTTGTAGTCTGTTTTTGCATTCTTAATAACTGAGTCTTTCGTATTTTTTTCTTTCCCACTTTGCCGGCCGGCCCTCATTCTTCGTGAAAAGTTGATGATTCTTTTTTATATCTGCTTGCATTTTCAGTAGACACCCATTTTTCTCCCTGCTTGCCGGCCTTCACCCACAAGTCTCCCCCCCCCAACATCTCCGGTTTTTTTAATCCTCCTGACACCCCAGAAGTTTCCCGATTTTCCATCGACTTTCTACGCAGTTTCCTCAAAGTTTTTGTCCTTCCCTTTTCCCCTACCCCCCCAACAAATTATCTTTCAAGTAGGCACCTCTTGACCCTCCACTTTTAAGTCCCCCTGGCTAACTGAAACGTAAGTCCACGTCTTTGTTTTTTTTTTTTTTTTCTTCCCCATTACCCCCCCCCTTTTTACACGACAGCTCCCCTTTTCGCTCACAAAGAGTCTGTTTCTGTTTTACACTTTTTTCTTAATGGACTTTGTTCACGTGCGGAATTTTGTGTTTGATATTCGTCTCATTCTCCCCTTCTTTTCATTCGTCCTTTTTTTAGGATTTTACACCCAGTACAAACTTCTTAAAGTTTTTCCGAGGTTTTTTTTTTTTTGATTTTTTCCTCCCTAATGCTTTCCCGTCTTTCCTAAAAACCTCACCCCCTAAATTATACCGTCCCCCCCGTTTTACAATTCCTTTTGATGTTTTTTTTTGTCATTTCGGGGTTGTTTTTTGTTCCTTTTCCTTATTGCTTGAGCTCTTTCATCCGTAAGATCCCCTTCTCTTCTCCCTCGCTTTTCCATCCCCCCCAGCCCCTCTTTCCCCGTGGTTGAGTAAAATTTTTTTTTCTGTATAAAAAACCCCTCCCCAAACTTCTCCCCCACCCTTCTTTCCCTGAAATTTTCCTTCCCCCTCTCTCTTCCTCCCTCCCCGTTTTTTTTGTTGTTTTCTCTATTTTTTTTTCACCGTTTAATTTGCATCGTATTTTTTCCGTTGTTGATAACGTGAGTGTGTCCGGTCCCCCGGGCCCCCCCCAGGCTTGTGCCTGTTGTGCTGGGGCGATGTACTGTTTTCTCTGTCTACCATCCGGTACTCCTTTTTCCTTCCCTTGCTGGCTTCTCCCCCCCCTCTGCCATAGTTTTTTGGGGCGTGGACTCATGGCACCCCTCATTTTCCTTTCCCGGAAGCCCACAATTTGATGTGTTTTGGTGTATCGGCTTCTCCCTGTTTCTTTTCGGGCATTTTTGACGCATTTTTTCTAGTTGTTCCCAAACTCTTTTCCCCTTTTTCGTTTCCCCCCTTCCTGTCTGTTTGAACGTTTTGACAACTCGGTAGGTTCCCGTTTCCCCTCTTTGGTGAACCGTTGGACTTATGAAAATTTTTTTTGTCCTCCACCGCAATTTCCCATTCCCCTTTTCCCGGTTCTCTCCATTTTCCCTTTTGCTCCTGAATTCCTCTTTTGGAATGGATGTCCCATGAAAGGCCTTTTGTTTTTCCCCCTGTTTGCAGCCTTTTTCCCTTCCAATTGTCCCCCCACTTTTTCTTATTTTTCTTTACTCCGCCTAGGGACCCTGACTTCTTTTTTTTGTACCCTAAAGTCCTTAACTTGCCCTTTTTCTTTGTTGTCAAAGAAGATCGTTTGCACCCCCCAGAGGGTGACCATCGTGAACCTGCTCTTTGCACTTCGCCTTGAACCCGGCCTTTTCCCTCTTTTTTTTTGTGCATTCCAGCCGGCCTCGGTTCCCTGTAAAAATGTGTTTTTTGTCGTGAAGGTTTCAGGCCCTTTCCCTTCTATACCCCACCTGTCAAAAAAGGTCTGTAATGATTATTTTTTTCCTCGGTCCTTTTCTTTTTTCATCTCCGTAATCCTTCCCCCGACTTTTAACCGTTTTCCCCGCCCACCTTTTTTTTGATTCTTTCTTTTCTGCTTATCCATTCGTTAGTAACCACGGACTCTTTTATATTTTTTTCGCCCCCTTTTTTGCTCTGTCACACAACACCCCCCGAAATTCCTAGACGGAATTCGTGTTTTTGTTTGTTTCCCTCCATTTTCCGGCGACTTGTCTCTTCACCCCCCTGGACCTTTCAGTTTTTTCCTCCTTTTTTTTTTGGCGTGTCGCTTCTTTGCCTTTCGTGAAAGTCCTCTGTAAGATTCTACCCACTGATTTTCTTTTTTTCGTTACTGATTTTTCCCCTCAGGTTACTGCTTCCATCTGCGATTCTGACTTCCTGGTCTTTTCCTTCCCCCCAACCTTTTTTTCTCGTTTTTTCATTTCGTGCAACTCCTCCTTCTTTTAAGCCTTTTTCCACCCAGACCTGGACAGGACGTTTCGATTGCTCCATTGGTCCCCCCCCCCCTTTTGTGCCGCACACCCATGATTGATGGTCATTTTCTCCGACATCTTTTCAAATTTTCCCCTTCCCTTTTTCCCACCCCTTTCAGTTGTTTCCGTTCCCGTGAAAGTGCACATTTTTTTTTTTTGTTCTGACGAGGACTTCTGTTGGTCCACCGATGACTTATTTCGGCGTACCGCTCATCGGAATTTCCGGATTGTTCCTCCGCCTGAGTTCTTGTTTCCCCTTCTGCGGGAACATCCCCCTAAAGTTATTTGCCACAGCAAAATTTGTGCTCCCCCCAAACAGTACTCGCCCCTTTAAAGCCTCATCGTGCCCCCCAACCGTTGTTGTCCTCCTCCCCCTCACCTTTTCTTTCCTCGCTTTTCTTTTGGTGCACCTCCGCGACTTCTGGCCCTTTATCATAAATATTCCGGTGTCTGTTTTGACTTGATTTTAATCTTTACCCACGTCCTCCCCCTTTCGACGCCTATTTTAGTTCCCCCCTATGTCTTTTTCTTTTTGTCTCGTTCCCCTCCTCGTTAACCAAACCTCCCCTTTTTCTGGTTGCTTTTGCCCCCCGACCCACATTGTAATCTTTTTCCCTTTTTTTGCCCAACCTTTTCCCCTTGAGCACTCATTCAACTTTCGCGAGGTTCCCCCCCCCCCTTGTTACCTTCCCCCCTTTTCCCTCTGCTGATTTACTTCACCCATAGTTTTGCAACGATAGGAGGATTCTTGTGGACGTTGTTAACCCCTATTTTTCAGTCCACCCCTTGTTCCCTTCTTCCAGGGCATTCTTACTTCCGCCTCTTTTTTTTTTTCTCTTTATTTTCACCCCCTCTTACCAAATTCCATTTTGAGACTGGACAGAGACAATACGAAAACTACGTCCCCCCGGGTCGCCGATCTCATACGTACCGCACTCCCTCTAAATCCTCCCTTTTTTTTTTCTTGGGGTTTTCTTTCAACCATGGATAATGGTTGTTTCTTGCTTTGGTTCGCCCCCCCTGCTTTGTTGACCCACCCTTTTCCTTTTCTGGCCTCGCTATTTCCGATTTTTTTTTTCTTCTTAATTCAGGACTTTTTTTTTCCCCCAACCTTGCTTTGCCATTCTCCGCCCCTTTCCCATTTCCCTCCTTTGGTCCTGTTCCCGGTTCCTTGTTCCATGATTTCCTTTGTTTCTTGACGTAATGCTCCGTTCTCCGGTCGTGCTCGAGGATTACCCACGAGTCCTTTTGCTTTTTCCCTTTTTTTCACCCCCCCTTATTTGGTGACCCCCAGCTCGTGTCTTTGGCCGCGCTTGGTCTGATCCCCTTTGTTCCCCTTTTCCTGTGCCCCCCCCTCCCTCTTGCCCTCTCTTGTCCGACTTTTCTAATTGCAACCAAATGACCGCAGTATGCTTTTTGTTTCAGCTGTTGAACCGGGTACATCACCCGATTTCCCGTTCCTTCCGCTCCTACCGCCCCGGTCCCCCTTTTTCGTTTTTTCCCCCATCGATGTGTTTATTTTTTTTTCGTTAGCCAACCCAATTATGTTTTGTTCGTTTTTTTTTTTTTTTTTGTGATGTTCCTGTCTCTTTCCGCTTTTGCTGGTTTCGTGTGTAGTTCTCTTTCTTGATAACTCCCTCTGCACTCAGCGTTTTTTGGTCCACCCCTCGTTTTCGTTGCTCTTCCAAAAAGTCTTTCCCGTTGTTCAACCTCCCTTTCCCCCCCTTAATGCCGTGTATCTATGAGTTTTTTTTTCTCCAATTTCCTTTGTTTTTGCCGACCCGCCACCTTGGAACTGTGGGTGCCTACCTTCCTCCAACCTTATGTTTTTATCTTCTTCCTTCTTTGTCGCTTCCCCATTTTCCTCTTTGCATTTTGTTTTGGTTATCTCACCTGAGGGTATTTCCCATTCTTTTGGTTCTGTTTGATCAACATTTTCCCTTTTTAAGATTTCCCCCCCCTTCATCTGGGCACCTTCCCCCCACCTCATCTCTCGCTTTTGCTCTTTCCATCTATCTTTTAATACTCATTTACCGTTTTTTTGACTTCCTCGTTCTTGTCAGTCGCCCCCCAAATTCGAAGAATGAATTTTTTCCTTTTTTGTCTTTCCCCCCACTTCCTTTCTTGGCCTTTCTCCTTTTTCGTTTCTTCTTATTCCAACAGTTTGCCAGTCTAAGGGGGAACCCGGTTAAACCATTCAATTGCTTTTCAACATTTTTTACATCTCACCGCCTTTTTCCCTCTTCCCCCCTCGCAGTGGCTGGTCTGTCCCCTGTTGTTACCGAACATCCTCCTACGATTGCCCCCTTTTTCGAGCTTCCCCTTTTCCCCTTTCCCTACCAGGCCCTTCGGCGTGGTGCCTTTTTCTTTCCAACTTTTTTTTTTCCCGTTTTTGGCACTTTGACCCCTCGTGCGGTGTCGATGGGTTCCTCTTGCTGCGCCTGAGTCATCCCTCCCTATTGGCCTCCCACACCCAAAAAAGGTCCCAAAGCTTAGACATGATTTTTTTTTTCCTATCAGGAAACCGGTCCCCACACCCCCCCAGATTGTGTGTTTCCTCACTTTTTGCCTTGTTTTCCCGCTCATGCACCCACCCCTATTGAGACCCGTTTTTTTGGTTCGAGGTTTTGGCTGTAAACTCGTCTCCCATTACCCTTTCTCCTCAAGCTGGCACCATACTAATCATGGTTTCATTTGTTTTCCGATTAACTGAAAACAAATTTATCCACACCCCCCATAGAGGTTACCGGCCTTTGCCCCTGGACCTGCCTTGGGTTCTCCGTATCCTGCCCCCCATTCGCGGTTCCCCCCACTTATCCCTTTTTTTTTTATGCCAAGTATTGATTTTTTTGAGCTTCATGTGCCTCTTGCTCCTTTTTACCCTTCCCCCCCCCCCCCCGTCGCACGTGTCACTCTGCTGCGCTTTCTTTTTTTCCCTCTGCAGTCAGATCCTTTTACCCACCACCCCACATCCCCTTTCAAACTTTTGACCCCCACTTCGCTGTTCCCTGGGTCTCCCCCCTTGTGCTCGCAGTTTTTCGTTTTCACAAAATGTCCTTGCATTGATCAAGGTTTTTCACCCCCAATCTTGTGCTCGGGCTCCCTCCCCTTTTGGACCCCCCCTGGTTTTCCCACTCCCCCCGGCATAGTAAGTACCCAACCATTTAGCCCTTTCCAGCACCTCCTTCCAATGTTCCGCACTTTTTTTTCTCCTTCTTTCTTACGTTCCCTCGCCGGCCCCTTCGGTGGAGGGTATTTTCTCTTCATAGTTGTGAGGTTTTTTGTTGTCCAACCTCCTCCAAGTCACCGCATCCACATTCCTCTTTTCGCCTTCCCTTCCCCTATTGCCCTTCCCCGTGTCCGTCCGTTTTTTCAAAAAGTAACATTCCGATTCTTTTTTTCCCTTTTTTGCATCCTATATTTATGCCTGGAAAACTAAACCCTTTTCCTTCCCTCTTTCTGCCTTTTTTCTTGTCGTCTTTCTTCGCCGTTCTTTTTCATTTCAGTGAGAAGTTTTTTCCCCCCTCGTCTGGCAATTTTTTTGTAGGGATCACAGATTTTCCCTTCGTCCTTTTTGCAAATCTTTGACGCTTCCCCATCTCCGCTTTTCATTTTTCACAAAGACCCCGTATGGGGTTCCTTTTAGGAGCTTTGTCATATTTTTTGTGCAACACTTAGACCCCGGCCCCGAGAACTTGACGAACCTTGCAACTACCCTCGCGTGGCGTTTTTCCCCTCCTTTCTCCTGTGCCGTTTTTACGTCGTGTGTTCTGTACCAAGAGAAGGTTTTTTAGTCTCAATTGGCTTTTCCTTATTCCGACTGGAGTACCCTTTTTGTTTTGTCCACCCCTCATTTGTTGTATGTCTTTTTTTACTCTTTTGTTCCATCCTGCGATTGTTTGGTACCTTTAGTCCCCATTTGTCCTTGCCTGTTTAGATTTTTTTGCACTCTCCGTCCTTTTCCCCTCTTTGCCAAGTCTTAGAGTCCCCTGAGTTGGCCCGTCTGTACTGACCCCCTCGTACGTTTTGCCCCGGTTCCCCGTTTTCTCTCTCTTTTTCTTATAAACTCTTAGACCTTAGAAACCTAACTTTTTTTTCGGTTCCCTTCTGACCACAACACTTGTTTTCTCATAGAACCTCTTCTGGCGTCTTTTTTTTCGCGCTCGTCTTTTCCTTTCCCTTTTTTCCCTTCATTTCACCTTAATCTGTATTCCGTTCTTTTTCTGTACCCGGAAAGAACAGGCCCGATATCTTTACTTCGTTTTGGTCGCCACTTCTTTTACCCTCCACCCCAATCCCTCCATCGTTTTCGGGCCGACACTCCACTGTTAAGAAGTTTTTCTTTGGAGAAAAATGCCAAATTCCCCACCTTGCATTTCCGGTTGTTGTCTTTCCTTTTTCTTTTCTCTTCCTCTTTCGTAAGTTCCCCAATTTCCAACCACTTTTCCCCCCACTCCCTGTCTTCCGCGGTTGTCTTTTTTCTTTGCCAAATAGGTAGCCTTTGTCCTACCTATTCGTTGTATCCCGTCCTTTTTCAAAGTTTTCTCCCCTGTCTCTTCCCTCGCCTTTGTCCTGCGTTCTGGTTTTCGTTAGGAATGCTAATCCCTGTTTTTTTCCTGCCCTTGAAATCTCTTTCCTTTCCCATGAGTTTTTTGACCTTTTTTCTCTCTTCTGCCTTTCCTACCTCCCCCCCAAAATTTCAGAACGATTTGGAAGGATTTTGAAACTGTTCAACCCCATTCGGCGCCTGCCGTGTATCGTCCCATTTCGTTTCCCCCTGATGTTCTGTTGTTTTCCCGTTTTTCCCTTTAAATTTTTTAGAGATCTTAGTTCTGTTTGAAGCAAGGCTTGCCCTTTTCGATTTTCGAATACAACCTCCCATTCTTCCCTTTTCCTCCCTTTTTCGGCTCCATCACCCCCCGTCCAACCTTTTTTCCCGGTGACATGAAGTCCACGGGTTTGCTATGATTCTTTTCCCCTGTTCCTTTTTTTTCCTTTTTTACTTCAATTTTCTCTCTACCTCTGATCACCCCCCCCCCGCTCCCCCATCTTAGGAGAACATTTTCGTTCTCTTGTATCAATGGAATTTGGTTTTCACGGGTGTGATTTTCCTTTTTTTCTTTCCAGAGTAAATTTACTTTACCTCCTTTTTGTACCCATGCGGATTCGCACACCCAAGTCTCCCCCTCCCACCCGTTCCACCAACCTAGGTCGATTCTTTTTTTCCCCTTTTTCCCTCCTCTTCCGACTTTTTAAAATTTAACACAGCCAATGCTTACCTATCACCCCCCTCCCCTCCATTTTTATTTCGGCGTCATTGTCTTTTTGGCTTTTTTTTCTGTCGTTCACGCCCCCTCTTCATAGTTGTTTCGCGTCCCGTGGTACATCCCCACAAGGTCCTTACAATCGCTCCCCTCCTAACCCCATCCCCCAACTTCTCTTCTTCCCGATTTCCTCATCCCCCCTCTATTCAACACGTCCCCCACCACCAAATCCCATTCCTAAAATTTCCCCTTTTCAAAAATATTATAATTCTTCCAATTTGTTGTTGTTGTTGACGTTTTTTTTTTTTTCCTTTCATCGTTTCAGTATTTTTTCTATTTTGGTTTTTTTTGCTTTTTTTTATCTCGGTTTTAATCTTCCCTCCTTTCCCAAAAGCGGAATTTGCTTGGTTGTTCTTTCTCCCTTTCTGCTACAGACTTGTAGTGCTTTTTTCAAGTTTTTTTCGTGTCCTCATTATGTGGGTCTTGAACTCACGGTGGGCCCCACTTTGCTCCCCCCCTCAATTGCCTTTTTCCTTTAACTCACCTTATTGGCGTTGATCGGTCTTCCCTTTTTTTGTTTACCCTTTGTTTGCGAATCGTATTTTCCATTTCCTTCTTTTTGTTTTTTAAACCCCCCCCTCCCTCTCCTCGTTTTTTCCCTGTCAATTGGAATGGTGCCCTCTTTTTTTGGACTCCTTTTTCCTCACCTCCACTCAGGGAATTGTGACCCGGGAAATTTTTGAAATTCCTGTGACTCCAACAGTCCCGCAAGTGACCCTTTCCCCCGTTTCGACCTTGTCGTTTACCCCTGTCCCCCTTTTTGACTTGCAGGTCGCTTTTTTATTGCTCTCACCTTTTTGCCAAACTGGCATGGGACCCCTCCCCCCCCCGCCCCCTCTGCCTTCAATGCAAAGTGTTTCTCTTATTGATTTTTCGTAAGACTAGTTTTTCTACATTTGTGGGCTGTTTTTTTCTTTTCGACCACACCGTCATCATTTCCGCACCCCGGCTCCTCCTCTCTTTCCACACAGCATTTGTTCCAATGAGTGTCCCCCGTTTGAGTTTGACCCCTGTCCCGTTTTCCTTTTTTTGTCTTGTTTTCTCGCCCCCATCCGGCACACCTTCGGGCCTTCCACTTTTTGTTTCCCCTTTGGGAGGCGTCCTAGATACCAATGGCCAAAGCCTTGTGCATGATTCTGTGCCCCCCTCTTCGGTTCAGGGCTATCTCTTCCGTATACTTGTCCCTTTCCCTCCCAGCCGGAACCCGTAATGGTTCTGCTGGGATGACACCTTATTCCATCCTTTGACCACCCCCTAAGAGTGATGCCTTTTTTTCGTTTTCCCCGTTGAATTTCCCCACCCCCCTCACCACCCCCTGCGCCAGGTTACTTCCGTTTTAGTTGGAATTGGCCTCCTCTCGTTCTTTGCGGAATCTTTTTTCCCACGTTGACCTTTCAAGTTTTTAAGGCCTTTTGACGTTTTCGACTTCGTCGCCTTCCCTTCCCCCCCCCTTTACTTTTTTTTCCCTTTCGCGGTTGCATTCTTGACCTTCTGAATATTGCGCCCATCCTCAGTTCCACAGTTTTTTCCAACCTTGGGGGCTTTTTTCCTGAGGCTTGCTTTCCTCCCCCTCTTCTTTCCTTTTCTTGAACTCCCTCACGTGGATCCTCTCGTTCTGTTTTTTTCGCTGAACTTGTTTAACGAAGCTCCCTTTTGCCCTCATTTTGTGGCTTTTTGTGTTACCGTTAACCCTGATTTATCTTTAACGTTTTTGCACCCTCTCCCGACCTTCCCCTTTTTGTGCCACGTCTGAGTTTTTTGGTTTTACCAGAAGTGCGCCCACGGCCTCTTGGTGTCCTTTGAATGCCCAAACTCTCTTATACTCATCTGCTCTTCACCCTCGCCCCTCGGCCATTTCCCAGGATGCTTCCCTCCGATGTCCCCTTTAGAAATCTGTTTTTTTGCATTTTTCCCCCCAATCAACGGCACATTTATTTCGTTTCCCCCCAGCCCCCCCAGTATTTTTTCGCACAAACACATTTACTCCTTTTTCGTACCGGCCCCCTTTCCTGCAATCGCTCCCCCAACGTTTGCTGGTGATCACTACCACTTGTCGGTTGTTTCCCGTAGTACAGCGCCCCCTTCCTCATTCTGTGTTTCCCCGTTTTCTTCCCCCCACCTATTTCCGGCCCTTTATATTTTTTTTTTCTGATATCCCTCCCTTCTAACACTTTTCCGCACGTTATTTCGTTTAGTTTGTGGAGCGATGTTTGTTTTGTTTTTATCGTCATTCCTCCCGGCAAGCGTCTCTCTAACTCAAAAATTTTCCTTCTCTCCTTTCCCCCCCCCCTTTCCCACGGCGTCACTGAAAAGTCCAACACTGTCTTTGACGAACCCCTCTCCCCACGTTTTTGCGCGATGTGGACACTTTTCTTTGTTTTTTCCACCATTGCTTTCCGTTCCTTAAGGAGCCCACGGATTGAAGCACCCTTGGTCTCTTCAGTGCTTCACGTCTTTTTTTTCCTTTAAGAGTGACCCTGCCAATCTCGGATTAGCAATTCCTGACCACCCACCACCCCCCCCTCCCTTGTCTTTCCGCGCGTCAGTTTCCGTATTCCTCCCCCCTCGGACACCTTTTTGATTTTTTTGCAGGCTGATAACCAATTGCTTCCCAACTGTGGCCAGTCTTCCGGCGATTGATTTTGACCCCACACCACCCTTTCTTTTTGGACCCTGCGCTGATAAGATTTTTTTCTTTTCTCCATTCCCCCTTTTTTCCAACACCCCCTGCACTGCCTCTCATTTATTACATTGAGCCAGCTAAGTTGGGCAATAACTTTTTTTTTTTACCCTATCTTTGCTTGGTATTAATTTTACCGTCTCCTCTTCCTTTTTTTTTCCCGTCTTCCTGTAAACTCCTTGTTGCCAGCTTCCAAAAACCTCGATATGGTTTTTTTCCCACCCAACAACTACGCTTTTGTCTTTTTACTTTGTTCTTTCACATGATTTTCCTTCTTTGCAAAGCACGCTTTTTCCCCACTCCCCTTCTGTTGAATTTTTTTCAGTATTTTGGTCCAACCCTTTTTTGTTGAACCGTGCATCTTTTTCTCTCTTGTCCCCCTGACAAGCTGGTCCCCTTTTTTAACTCTGTTCGACGGCATCCGTCCCTT
>Ga0179593_1528843_pt1 | contig 11794 bp, 11 predicted proteins | sample CZODoug2_1_08_16_FD_185931 | JGI IMG/M metagenome (GOLD analysis project Ga0179593, IMG submission 185931) | Vadose zone soil fungal communities from Angelo Coast Range Reserve, California, USA - CZODoug2_1_08_16fungal (PacBio error correction) | ecosystem: Environmental > Terrestrial > Soil >... | reverse complement strand
GTGACATCATCGATGCGCTGAGGCTTATTCCGGGCTGGTGGAAGCTTTTTGCCCCCCGAACGCCAGTGCGATTGAGTTGTTCCGAAATGTTGTTTTTGGAAGTCACATCATGCGACTTCTCAGAGTGACAAGCTTACCGCGGAGGCGGTCCCCCCACCCACTTACTGGATCCGAGGTGTCTTACTTGGTTTGCTCTCGAAGCTTCATCTTCGTCCACGTCTCTCCCCGACCCGGAAGCAAGATAAGGTACGGGCGTTTTCCCTGAGAAAACGTCGTCCCGAAGTGTTTAGGAAAGTCGACTTGGGGTGCCCTTCTAGTTTCCATTGACCCCGCTGCCGTAAGTGAAGACTGTCCGAAGGGGAGAAAACATGACACTCTTCAAAAGTTTCCCGGAGGTCTTTAGTGAGCTGTCGAGCGGGTCAATTGCCTGGCCGCTCGATTCCCAAAATCTTTTGTCCGATTTAGGCAGAATTTGCAAAAAGGTGGCCGATTTGAGAGCTTTAGGAAAGGAAACAGATCAAAGTACCCCAGACTCCTGGAAAGCCCCTATCCTTTTTCCAATTGTAGAATCGAACACAAGCGTTGGCGGTGACCCCCCTTTTCTTAAAGATGCGAAGATCCTCGGTTCTCGGCGGCTCGCATTGCGACCCCCCCTTGTTATCGTCAACACCCCGGCACCCCTCTCGCAAGAATTTGAAGCTCGAATCCTTTTTGTCGCGGTTTTTTTTCATCCGCGTCCCTGACCTGGATTGTCTCCCCTGGCTTTCGAGCATAGGAGAACCCGGACTCTTCCGGTGTCTTCGATATCCTGCCCCCCTGGGCTAGAACCTGCTTGTGGTTACTGACCCGGCGAGCTTGAGAGGGCTGATCCGCACGCCCTTGGCCCCAGAGTGGCGGTAGCGGTGTGACAAGAAACTGGGTTTGCATAGATGCCCCGCGCTTGCTCCCTTGGCCCTTTAATCGTGTGCACGCCACCGGTTCCTTAGTCTACGTCACAACGTCGATTGATAGCTTTGGTTCCTGTCGGCGTCTTCTAGGCTTGATCTTTTCTGTGGGAGTTTCTGGCTGAACTTTCGAACCCATCCGCAACTGGGGCTGTGAACCGCCCTGCTCTCCCGATGCACCTGTCTTTCTGTGTCGCCCCTCAGGACAAGGAACCGCGGGTATCAACAAGGGTCGTTTGACATCCTTAAGGAAACGATGAGAAGATTTCCTTCCCCCCCCCCCCCACCCCCTTCCCCTTGGCTCCAAACCTGCAGAAGCTTCCAATTCCTCGATTACTTCTTTGGCTTCGCAGCCCATTTGCACTGCCCTTTTTTCAATGGTGTTCACTCCCTGCGGCGCACGTGTGAGCCGCGGAAGTTTCCCCTCTCCGCAATTGGTTCCTCCGAGATTCCTTTCCGCTCGAATGGCTGGCGAGATCCAAGCCCTCTGTAAACAGTCCCATTTCCAGTGAAGGTGTTCCCTAAAGTTCGCCCAGGCGCGCCCTCGGCTCTTCTCCTTTTCCTACCAACGATGACCCTTCATTTGAAAGAAAGTGTTCGGAAATTAATAAATCGACGGTCTACCTCCAGCGGGGCGTGGTTTCCCCCACACCAGTCCCAAAACAATTTGACTACCGCGGCCGTCGGGCACAGCGTCGGAGCAAGCGTGCGGAAGACAAGCGATTTTGCATTGAAGCAACCTTTTGACTTTTCAATTTCCAACCCAAGGGTTCCCCGACATCGAACCTTAGCGATTGTCCTCGTCATGGTCGATTGGTTCTCTCTATATACTGGCGCGTGGCATACGTTGTACCACAGATCGAGCTCCCCCCAAGCAGCTCCCCACTCTGAGGCCCTCGATGCTCGTGAAGGAATTTACCTTCCTTTTTCCTTTAACCCCACTTCCCCCCGAGCATTGCTTTACCTCTGAAATTCATTCAGACCTTGCTTCGCTGTCATATTTGTTCTGTAAAAACGGACCTGAAGCAGTCCTTCACCCGTCCAACATTATGCTGATTATGGTTGCACGCAACGCGAAGCCCCCCCCCCCTTATTAGATTACACGTTCATCCAGGGGCGATGTCGTGACCCGGACTGCAAGTTTCCTGGCAGGTTGGTGCTGCCACCCGGTTCCTATCGCCCCATTGTTCCTATGGCGTTCAGTTTGCAAAAACCCCCCCGGAAGTTGATTGCATTCGTTCCCCCCCTCACTCGTAATACCCTTTCTTCCACTGCGGAAGGAAGTTTTTGACATGTCTTCCTCGCCATCCCTTCTGCTCTATGGACATACGTCTGTACAGCACTAACAATGTCCCTGCCTTTCCCTCTGATTCCGATTGAATCTGTTGCTGGGGCCTTTCTTACGTGGGTTTGGGTCCCATCTGCTCGCCCTCTCGCAGGCAGGCCCGATTTCGGGATTCACCCCCGTAACATTCCATTGCCCTTCTCTCCACCTGGTGAAAAGATCATGTCATTCACTGAGTTCAGCCTTTTGAAAAAACAAACCTTCCCTCAAAGGGTCAAGCTCCAACGGCCGTTCGATCCTTCGGAACTTCTTTGGAGCTTTCAGAGATCTGCTGGAATCTTTCTTGCCAGGGGAATTTGCAGCCCACGCTGGAGATTTCTCTCTGATGTCTTTTTTATTCTTATTGAATCCTTTCCCTTGTTGTTTAGAGAGATAATCCTCCACGCCGAATGCTCCATCTGTGAGGCTTCCCCTCTTTTAGGGTTCCTAAGCCCTTCCATCAGATCTCGTCACTCCCGTTCATTCTCACAATCGATGCTTTTTCGTCCTTCAGTCGATCGAGATGGTTGTTTTTCACCTCGGGACTGACTCAGCTTTCCTCGACTCTTTGCCATTTTTGACTACGGGACAGGTGTTACTTAATTTTTAATAAAGCCCCTCTCCCGCTTTCCCTAGATGGTCCCCTCATCTTGGACCATAACCCCCCCCCACCGTAATCAAGGTCCTCACACGCCGGCATCTTTTAATCAGCGAAATCTCTTCCGACATGTTCTCTTCTAAAAGACTTCCCTTTTTAGCACAGCCTGCGCTATCTCTATTGGCCCAACCCCCTTACTTAAGAATACGACCTTAAACGCTGATTTGTAGAATCAGATGCCGTTCTCACCCCATTTAGGTGATGTTTTTCGTTCACCCCCGACCTCGTACACCAATAGGCCGGAACCCTTTTGCTGATAAACCGGGTGGCCAATTTCCACTGCATTCCGTCCCTTGTGCAGTTCGCTTGACACTCTCATCTCCCGCCGGTATAGTAAATCCCCTCTTATGGCTCCCGGACGTGCTTATCCTCTCAAGCCAATTCTGATTTGAATTCCTCTTCCTTCCCTTTTCCTGAACCCCTACTAAGCGTGCAAGGGATCTCCCCCTTAGAGCCCCCCCGAAACTCTGTCGCGGGATTTTTTTGGAAATTCCCCCTCCGCCTTCAACTCCACTTACGCATCTTTATAGCCGCTTTTATTTTTTTTCGACAGTTAGATTTCCCACCCCCCGTTAAGGCCCTCTCCCTATATGAAGACCCAACTCCCAATGAATACCTACCAAAATAGCTACATTTAGATTTCTCTACATTTTGCCCTTGATACTCCTTTTTCTTCCCCCTTCCCCAATCGAGTGTCTTCGATCTCAATCTTGTTCAAGAGGGAATCTTACTTTCCCTTGACTGACTCTTTCCCCGTTTTTGGCCTTTGTGTGTACGGAACCTACAAGATGCCTTACCGTTCCCTTTCCTTTCACTCCACCCCCCAGTTCTCAGGACTTCCTCGTACTCCTCCTATCATCTTCGCTCCTGGAGGGCCCCTTTTATGATCCACGTGACCTTTTCTGGGACTTCTTTTCTGAGGGCCTCCAGCTCCTTCTAGCGGAACCTATCTCCATTCGCCCCTGCATTGGGCTCGTTTACAACCTTCTTCCAAACGAACGGTCCCTCCGGTTAAGTTCCCCCTGCATACTAATACATTGCTGACATTGGATGCCCTCCCCCCCCATATTCATCTGCCTTGACTCATCTTCTGACTTTTCTCTCAAGCATTGGTCTTTCTGAGAATCGTGGGTCTACCCTGATCCTTCCTACCCCCCTCTTTCCGGAACCGCCTTTACCGTGCTTTTCTACAAGAACGACCCAGGTGACCCTTCCCTCCCGATACCCCCCCAGCAGCCCTGCGGAGGTTAGAATCGACAAACCCCACTAACAACATATTATTAAGGTCCCCCCTCTTTCCTCTGGTCCGACAGACACGCCGAGTTCAGCTACTTTTGGGACCTGAGACTTTACCCCTTTGCGTCTCCGATCACTCTGGTTCTACTCTGGCATATGCCCCCCAAACCCAGTTGCATGTACGCTAACTTCTCTCCCCTGGACAAGGCCCCCGCTTCCCTCAAGTGGTAGGCAACTGCCCTCTTTATTTCCCATAAGGAGTGCCTATCAGAATCTCTACTGCGAGTTCAGACGCCTTTTTCTCGACTACCAGACAAGTGATTCATCGCGTCGATCCTCTGCGGACCTAGACAATCCGTACTCTGGATTCACCTTCTGCGCCGGGGTTGCGTCTTTTTTTGACGACCCAATCTTCCTTGGCTAGCATATTATAAAATTTCTTTCGATCCCTCTTTCAGATTGAGGGAAACTCCCCGATTTTTTTTTCTCTCTGACATCTTTCCGGGATAGGGCTCTTCGACGCTGCTGGGGCGTTGCTCTTCTGGCATATTCCCAAATTCCTGACCAGACTGCCCCCCCCCCCCCCCCCCCCCCCCCCCCCCCCCCCCCCCCCCCCCCCCCCCCCCCCCCCCCCCAGTCTTTTCAAATTTCCCATCGGCGCCTGTTTTCAAACTCCAATTTATATTTCCCCAGACGCCTTCTTCAATGACCTCTAGAACTCCCACAGACCTTTCATCAGGAAAATATTCCTTCTTCCTTGTATCTCCCCCCTTCACGTAAGGAATCTAGCAACCGAGAAGTGGCGCCCAGGTCATTTCCTGTAACAAACCCAAAACCCCCCCCCCAATTCGGCATCCTTTTTAGGACCACTCCCCAGGTTCGTACCTTGGCGTAGGTCAAATCCCTCAGATTGGCCTCCTTAGTTTTTCACCTTCCGCCCCCCCCCCCCCCCCCCCCCCCCCCCCCCCACCCCATCTCTTTTTCGTCTCCTCCTTTTTGAAAGAACCCATCTCTTACTTCTCTATCATTTTCATGATTTTATACCCCTTCGGGCACGCTCTGATCCCTCTCGTTCGGCCTTGTCGTACACCATGCGATAATCCTCAGCTTACCCTCTTTTTTTTTTTTCAAACCCCTTTCCCTCTTTTCCAGTCCCTTCTGTTGTTGAGGAGAGTCTTTTTTCCATCTCGATGCTCTGAGGCTTATTTCACTAGGGCTGTTTCCTCCCTGGTTCGACCTCCCGCTTTGATCGATCTGCCCCTGAAACTGTGTTGCCGAGAAAATCACGACATGTCATTCCTTTTTCTCGTGAAGCCCTCCTGGAGTTTCCCCCCCCCAAGGACCCTGGCCGAGCTTTTGAGTGTCAATCTAATTTCAATTTCTTTTCCTCAGTCTTTCTCTACCGACCCTTGAAAATGAAGTACGTGCGTTCCTCTTCCCCTTGCCGTGGGGGACTTTTTTGGTGACTCCTCCCTTTGGATGCCTTTTCTACGGGACGATGCCGGATAAGTTTCCTTCCAAATTCCGGAATGGTCCCCCCCTATTTCCGTCTTGAAGGTGGGTTTTCTGTCTCTCCTCAGTATTCGATTTCTTGTTCCAGAGGTTCGGCCCCCGTTTTTCCACGTGAGCATTTTTCCCGGCGATGTTCTCGAGGCCTCCTCTAACGACCTCCGAATTCGGTCTGCTCAATATCCTCAGCGAATAGCCAAACCTCGGGGCTCCATCACCCTTCTTCGATCAGTCTCCTCAGGTTATCTAAGAGTTAGCCCCCTTGGCCTTTATCGTCAACACCCTGCCCCCCAGCGCCGCCCCTCAGTGAAAATACCTCCCCTCTTTCTCTTTGGAATAAGTCTGATCTACTCCGTAACTTTTCTGAGGTTGACACTACCGTTTCTGACTAGATATTACCCTTCTTTGAGATAACGTCCTTCTGCGGCCCCGCGGATACATGATCGTATGGGACTCCGATTTACTTTTTCAAGGTAGCTGCCTCCAAAGGGGTTTTCTCTCGCAGCGATGTGTGCTACCCCTCCTCTTCGCGTTTAATTCCCCCGGTAAGGGGTAAAGGCTCCCCTCCCCCCCGTCGCTCGCGGCCGAGGGTCTTCCAGAGTCGTCCCTCCCTTGTGTGGGTGAGAGCTTTATGGGGCTGCACAGAATTCAAAAAACTTTCCTCCCATGCTGGCCCCTTTCCTCTCTGAAGATTTTTTACACTGTTATTTCTTAAATATACTGACAGTTGAAACCCCGGTTCTGACTCCCCTTTGTTTCCCACCTTTCATCCTGCCCCACACAGATTCCTATCCTGCCCAAGCTTTCGGCCTGAACAGCGCAATCTGACGGCAATGCTCTCTTCCCTTTTTTGTCTAGAACCTTGTTTAACTGGTTCATGGTCTGAGTCTTCTTTTTTTTTGTTAAGTCTCGCTTTTTGTGAGCAGTTCAGTTGTAACCTTCTCTCCATCGAGAGAATGCGTCCTTTTCCGCTCGTTCTCGATCCATCCGACCGCCAAACCATTGAAAGTCCCCCTGTGTGATTTTAAAGGTCATACCGCGCCCGCGGCCTTTCAGACTTTTTGAAGTCTTTTCCCCCAACTTTTTTCCTTTAATGAAGCCCCCCCTGACGTATACCTTTTACCTTTTCTGTTCTGACAAACCAGGCCCACACTTTCCTTGAACTCCCCCTTCCCTTGAAAGCGAACTTCCCTTCTGACGAGTCTCGCTCTCCCCTCCGCATTAGAATTGAAGCACTTTTTTTTTTTCATTCCCACAAAAATTGTAGAAACCCTCCTTTAGCGATTGTTTCCCTTCTAGTTGTCCTCCTCGTTGGGGCTCTGAATGTTCTCTTTGGCCTTACTCGGCCACATCTCCGTCGCCCCCCACAGACTCCTCCCCCCCCTTATGTCGATACATCGATGCCCACTTCGTGGAAGGAATCCCCTATCGATTTTTTTCGGAAAACCCCTTGCGACCCCTTTGCGGTTGTACTTCTGACCAGCTCAGCCTTGCCTCTCTTGGTGAAGCAAAGGCCCGCAGTAATTTCCCCCCCAATTATGGTTCTGACTCCACGCGACATTTCCCATCTCCCTATTACACCGGTCGCCCTCTTTGCTTTGATCCCCATCTTTTCCCACTTCTCCGGAGCTTGTCTTTTGCCAACCCGTTTTTAATCCGCACCCTTTTTCTGGGAGATTTTCGTTGCTGTTCAAACAAACATACCCCGAAATGTGTGAGCGTCCCATCCGTTCTCCCACTCCTTCGGTTTTCAAGGGTCACGTTTCGGTCTCAGTTGTTTGTCCATGCGCGAATCTTTCAGGTCTTCACGTACTTTTTTACATCTCCCCCCCCTGACTTCCTTTTCTCTCTTAAGATGACGTGTTGGCTTAGGGGCTTCTCCTCTAGTTGGTGTTTAAACATATGATTAAACCCTACTCCGGCGGATCTTGCGGGATTCTTGGACCCCCCTTTCCTTCCTTTCAAATTTTCCTTATCGGCCTCCTGAGTTATCAGAGGTTTGACTTCTGAAACTCTTCAACGGCTCGTAATACTTTTACGCAAAGGTCCTGAGAACCTTGGAGCTCTTCTCCTTTGCTTGAATTTTTATCTCTCAAGGGGAATAGACCTATCTTGAGGCAGTCACTGCGGTCTCCTTTCCCTGCTCTCTCTATTTTGTTTTTGGGGGTGATCTCTCTCCCAGGATAATCTTTTTTTTTCACTGTGCGGCTTCTCCATGGTCCCCTCCCTTCCCCAGAGCATCCCTCTTTTCCTCGAACGGCCCGTTCCTCCGTGCTTTTCCCACCATGCCTTTCTCTGAACCAGTGATCTTCGATTTTCAACATTCTTTCATGGGAAGGGCTTCCTGTTTGACCCCTTCGCCGAACTTTTTCCTCTTAACAGACTGTACCCATTAAACCCCACAACGTCATAGTCCCCGCATCCCCATCTTTTCATAGGGTGTTTTTTTTTCCTGGACTCTAGGTCGCCCACTGTAGAGAGCATACTGAGGCGCTTCTCCGGTCAACCCCTTCCTCCGCCGTGCTCCTCCCCCCTTTACCGATGATTTCTCCTCGATGCCCAGTTTAGGGTTTTCTCCAGCAACGACCACCTAGCACCATTTGCGGTCGATACCCTTGTGGCCTACAGCCCGTCCCCTTTTCTTATTTCCGATTGCATACCTTCTCATTCCGGATGAATTTCTCTATGATGTTTCCCGGCGTTTTTCCCTCCATCGCCCTAATTAGTTTTTGTTTTAATGAAATCTCCTGTCGGCCAGGGCTTCAATGTCGCTGAGTCACCCAAATTGTTTGGACCGTTTTTCCCTCCAAGCGCCTTCATTTTTTTCGTATTAGCCTTTCGATTTCCGGCGTTTGGAGTTTCTCCTGTGGAACAACGTTCCCCCCCACGCCGATTGATCTCCGAACCTAGAGCAAGGCCCTTCACACTCCTTCCCTTGCCATTATAGAATTTTTGTTGAATTCCCTCCCTCCTTCAAATTTTTTTTCTTCAGATTCGACTATTCGATGGAACTTTCCCTGACCTTCACGTTTTTGCATGTTTTTCCCGGTTCCCCTCCCGCTCTTTAGACGTCTCCTCCCCTTCCGAAAACCTTCTTTCAGTCCCCTCTTATGCTCGCTTGTGGCGCTCGTGGCCTTTTATTCCCCCCTTGATTTCATGGCCCTTTTTCCTGTCTTCTTCTCGCCAGACTCTTCGAGTCCTCCCCGATTATTGCTGATCGTTCCCTTCTTTTCTCCAGCACGATTTTTCTTGCCCTTAAGATCTTGCGACATGTTTTCGAATTCATCGAGCCTCGTCCTTTCCTTGGGCCCGTTTTTGCGGCCGGCCTTTTCCGTTTTTCCTCTTTCTTATAACCTTTTTTTTTCAGGAGTTTAGTTCCTTCACCGTTTCGAAGGCTTATTTTAATTCCTCTTCACGTGTTCAAATTTCCCTTCATTTGCTTTTTTTTTATTTTCCTCCCTCGGACTCCCCCTGAGAACTTTTCCCCCTCCCCTGATTCTCCAACGCTGGAGGCAGTCAGTTGTTTCTTCTCCCTTTACTTTTCTCCCGACGATTCCTCCGGTAGCCCTTCTTCTTTTTTAACCCCTTTCCCGATTCCCACTGGGCCAGGTCGTGTTCAGCTTTTCCATGTACTCCGTTCTATCTTGAGAATTTTCTGACGAGTTCCTGCTCGCAGACCAAAGATTTAGATCAGATTTTTCTTTCCCCCAGCCCCTCTCTTTTTCGTCCATTTGCAGCTTTCGGATTTGTTGACTCTTTCCCCGCTTCCTAGGCCTTTTCCCCTAATTCCCGCCTCCTGCAGCTAAGATTGCTTTTTCCACGCACGTCTGATTCCTTTCTTTTGGATATTTGCTCTTCCCTTGTGGCGCTTTTCCCACCCCTCTCTCACTTTTTTTCTTAACTTTTCCCGTAGGCTCTTCCCGTGTGCCGTTTATGAAGCAGATCCCCCCACTACCCCGGACTATGTTTCCCCCTCCTTTTTTTTTTAGGCAATCCCTCAGTTTCTTCGAAGTGGAGCCCAAGTTTCCCTTCCCTTCGGCGTGTTCTCGGAACGCCTTTTTCCATTCTTTTTTTTTTTCAGTAAACGAATGCCCTGCCGATGCTAACCCCCCCCCTAGCCCCTTTTTTCCCCGCGCCTTCACGCAATACTTTTCTTCACTCCCAGATCTATCACTTGACTCCCGTCACACATCGTCAACCTATGAGACAGAATCCCTTTTCCGGAGGTCACTCCTCTAGGGGACTGGGGGGGCTGTGGCTTTTTAGCTATTGTCAAGTAACCCTCGGCCAGTTTCGATTCGGGAGGGGTGAGATGGTGAATCAAGCTTCTTGAGAGGGCTTTTGTGGACCAGAAGCCTTTGCGCTTGATTCTCGATGAATCTCCCTTGGGCGGTCACGGCGACTGGCGAAGATATGGCGTTGATTGTAATCTCCTCTTCGACTGCTTAGACCCGAAACTGACCTTTCCCCGGTTCGAGTGGTTAAGGGTTTCGACAATTATAATTTTCCATTGTCCCGTCAGGACTCCCTGCTAAACAATTCCCTCAGCGAACCGAATTTTCCTCTTCCCCCTCCGGGTTACGCGGGGAATGTGTGCCGGGCCCGGCTAGTTTCGCTCAGAGGTTTACTACACTTGGCCCTCCTTGTAAGTACGAGGACCTTCTTTGGTAGGAGGGGTTCCTCTCTCTACTGAAAGTCCCTGCAAACAACGCAGCCTGGAAGAGATTCCCTCTGACCACTGGGGTCCTTCCCTTCCTTTGAGGTTTTCCCCAATATGGAATTAGCTCGAACTTATTGGTCCCTCGATCCCGGAGAGCTGCGTCTCCTAAAAAACCTCTCCCGGCTTCGTGACCCTGCCTAACGGAACAGATTTCTAGGGGTAGAGGGGTGGTTATTGAGGCTCCTTAACTTTTTTTCTACTTCCCTGGGAGGCCCGATTTTTGGTCGGATTAGGCTTCCCCCGGTTTTCCCTTTTCAGCGTGGGAAAGGCCTGGCTGGTCTAATTTCAGTCCTCTGACTCTGATTACAATGTGAGAGCTTCTCCTTCTTTCCAGGTCTTCCCCTACGTTAGGGTGTAGTCCAGCTTATTTATCCCGCTGGCTCTCTTTTTTTCTAGTTTCTCTTTTCTGCACATTCTGCGGCTCTAATCCGACTTCGTTATTTTTGAAACGTCGGTATTCAATGTGGAAATCCCAGTCCCTTGGCGAAACCGCCCCCTTGAAGGCCTCCTATGTTATAGTTCGCCCCTTAGGCCCTTTTAATTTCCCCTCTCCACCGTTTTTAGCTATTCCCCCTGGACCTCAAGCTCCCAATGGGACTCTCCCCGGTAAGAGATAACTGTTGGAGTTTCTCTCACGGCCCCTTTTTTTCAAATTCACGTTCTTCCCTTAAAGTAAAGACCTTAGTCTTATAGTTCTCCTAGGAAGAAAGACCTCAGTTCCCCCAGAACGTTACTGGGATGCCAAAACCCAAAAATTCATAGCTTTCAAGCTTTATAGGGACTTTTTTTCTCCTCGACGGAAGCCCCAGATTGCCTTTTTCCCTTTTCCCATTTCCCAAGGTCAATTTTTTGGCTGTCCTGCTCTACCGTGGTGGCCCGGGTTCAGACCCCCTCCACAGCCTTAGCCCCCTTTCCGCGATACCCGATTTTTTGACTTTATTTCGCTCACTAGTACCTACATTTCTTTCTCGTATGGAAGCATTTAGCTTCAAATCCTTAAAGTCCCCCTTTCCTGTAAAGAGGTAGATTTACTACACCCAGAATTACTGATGGGCTTTCCATCATTCCATTCCTGGTGCGTGCTCCCCAACCCCTTTTTTCCTTTCTTGGCACGCCCACCCCTTTGTTTTCCTTTCCCTTTCCCTTTCAATCCTCAGGTTTGCCCTTGCCATCGCTCCCTTCTTTATTTCTTCTCCAGCATAAACCTTTTTGTCGTTCAGGCCCCTTCTGCCTCTTTTTTGGGCTTTCTTTTTGGGGTTTTCTCTTCACATCTTGGGTAAATATTTTTAGGGCGCAAAACCCCTCCGGACCTTTCGCCCTTTGGAAATCTGCACGTCCCGTCCTTACCTTTAAAACCAAATAAGGTTCCTTAAATCCGATTCCGGATCCCCGACTTTCTTTGG
>Ga0179593_1228695_pt1 | contig 11794 bp, 10 predicted proteins | sample CZODoug2_1_08_16_FD_185931 | JGI IMG/M metagenome (GOLD analysis project Ga0179593, IMG submission 185931) | Vadose zone soil fungal communities from Angelo Coast Range Reserve, California, USA - CZODoug2_1_08_16fungal (PacBio error correction) | ecosystem: Environmental > Terrestrial > Soil >... | reverse complement strand
TTTCATGTAGACCGGTTCAGGTTGCTTGAGATCCCCCTTCGAAGCGGCAGGTTCCCATCAATCACACTCCACCCCCCAATTGTCGTTGTCAACCCCCTTGTCCCACACCTCTCTAGGCGGTCTAGGATTTGAGTTTTTTTTTTTTTCTTTGTTTTAAAAATCTCCCTCCTCCCTTTCTTAAATCTCGGCGACATCTCCCCAATAAAACAAGCTAGAGCGGTATTCTCCGTTTGATTCTAAATTTTACAGTACTCTTGCTTAGCTCTCTATCGTTGTCGTCAAATCCTTATTCTCCCAGCTTTTGTTTTCGTCTAGTCTCTTTTCTCATTGATGAGGACAACTCCGCTCTCTTTTTTCTTTTTTCTACCTTGGGTATTAAGTAGCCCAATCTGGCTGTTCTTCCTTCGTGGAGCCGCTCCCCAATGTTTTCTGAGAAGGAACTTATTTTCCTCCCTGTGGCTCTTAACCCACTTCTCTTCCGGTCCGACTGGTTTTCCCTTGTACTCGTTGCCCCCTGAAGAGGGGTCATTCCGTCTGACCAACTTGCAAGGGCCCCTTCCTCCTAGTTTAAACCACATCTCTTCTTCTATCACCCAACTCTATGTAGTCGCGCACACGCTGCAACACCTTCAAGGATGTAACAGTCACATTACTTTGCAGTCTCTGTCCTCGATTTTTCTTACGGCTGCCAAGTAGTCATTTGCCTGGAGGCTTGTCCCTCATTGAAACGATTTCCTGGCTTTCTGCTCGAAGGTTGTATCCCTATGATCTTCCTAGTATGGGACGTACTCTACTTTGCATCAGATTGACTCCGAACAGATGTTTGCTCTGGTCCTGTACTTTTCCTTCTAGTGGATGTGCAATCGCTTTCCTCCCTAGATTTGCTCCCGTTCACCACACTTTCTTCTCCCTCTATAGCTTCGCGCCCCAGATTAGAGATCGACCCGCGACTTGCCCAAAAATCAGACTAGGACGGGCCTCTTTCTCTACATTTGCTTATGAGCCAGAACCCTTTCCTTCCGCTCAGTCCCCCGCCCAAAGAAGGAGTCTCCTTGACCTTTTTTTTTTTTTCCCCAAGTCTTTTAGCTCCGCTTTCTTGGTCTCGGTTTTCAGGCTATGCTCTCGAGCTTTTTTTTCTAATACCCCATCTTAGTTCTGCTTCTGTCTAGTTTTTTGATACCTTCTTCCCGACGTCATTCCCCTCCCTGTATTCGTAAATTTGTTTTTTGAGTTTAAATGAATCGATCCCTGTCTAGTTTCCCCCCCTTTCCTACTTCGATCTCTTTGAAAGGCTCTCTACCTTACGCTCGCTCACCAGATACCCCACACCTGAAGATGTCCCTCCTCTCCTTTTTGTTCTCGCGTGTGAAGGCGGTTCCAATACATTTTTCCGAGTCGGCATGTGCCCCCCTCTTCTTCCTCCTATTTTGTCCCGACGGGATGCCTCCTTCGTCCCACTGTCCCCGCCTTGCCCCGTCCATGTCGGGCAGTTTTTTACTGAGTGGACTTTACTATGGGCCGGACTTGTCAAACTTATATCTCTTTCCCTTTCCCTCCTCGCTTTTGAGCGCTATCGTAATTTTTTGAAAGCCTTTAACTTTTCAACTTAATCATTCTTCCCCCCTTTACCGTCCTGGGCCATGGCAGTCTCGGTGTACAGTGTGATCTCAGGTCTACCTCGAGCAGTTGCAATCTGCCGATGTTGTCTTGCTCCCTCCTTCGTTGTCCTTTTTTTTTTTCCCCCCCGGCCCAAAAATGTTCTGAGTTCACCCTCGGCCTTGTTTCCTTTATCTTGTATCCTCTCTTCTGGGCGATGAGTACTGGCTCTCTGAAGTTTACTATTTTGTGCTCCCCCCCCCAATGAGAGCCCGGCCTTCCTCGTCACCACCCATGTTACGACCCCCTTCTGTGTGCTCTTCAGTATTTCCGAGGTTAGCATGTGACTCTCCAGGGCTCCAGCAGCCTTTTTATACCTTGAAAAGAGAGCCTCTACGTCTCCCAAAGAGCCTGCTCGATAACCCCCTAATTTATCCAGCTAAATCTGGAACGGCATTATGTTTCCTTTTTTATGGATCCATTGCTTATCTTCCTTCTTCCTTCGATGTCTAACTCTTCTCCTTGAGCCTCCCTCAGGCACATTTGATTCTCTCTGACTATTGTGTTTAGAGGTTCGGAAGCGTGGCTTCTAGCGATCCCCATTCAGATTGACATCTCACTTCTTTCACGTTCCCAAGAATATCGTTCTAAATGCGTTTCCCCTTTTCTAATAATTTGGCAGGGTAACTCGCCCCTCCCTTTTCTGGAAATTGCAATGTCTTTTCCGTTATAGTTCTTTTCTTGCTTCCGCTCAAAGATCCCTCTGGGATCCAGTCAAGAAAGGATCTGTTCTTTCAGCTAGTCCCCTCCGTCCCCGGCCTGGCGACGTGCTTCAGGCGAACAATCCCGATTATCATCGTCCTTGCCCCCACGTTTCTTCAGTCCGTGATTGATGTTTCTTAGGCGGTTTTGTTTTACGATAAAAAGTTTACGCTACGCCCGAGATCTTTGTGGACTTCGGTTTGGATTGCAACCCCCTTTCCCTCCCTCGGCCCTTCCCTCAGGCGATTGACGACTGACAGTACCATCGTCACCATGTCGGCTTTTCTCCCTTCACAGTGGTTATCTCTTACTAACTTGCATCTTGTCGTTATTCTTCTCTTTCAGCCTAGCCAGGGATAACGACCGTTTCTTCTTCAGAATAACCTCTCTAGACTAAACCCGCTCTGAGGTTTTCCCCGCAGACTTTTTTGTGTTTGGTTCTTTTTTTATTTTCTTTTTTCTTTTCCGTCCTCCCAAAGACTTGTTCTAACCATCTTGAACCCCCGGCTCTAGCTCCTCCTCCCTCTCCTTTTCTCCCCCCTGATACCTCTTCCCTCCCTGCAGATAGGATTTTTGATGAATCCTATTTCCCCTCCTTTCAGGTGTCATCCACTCTATTCTTTGATTTACCTCCCCCATCCCACCTTAAACATCACCTATAGTACGCTCTCGTGTGTTTGTAACATTGGTTGACCCCCTGCCCTTCTCTGGTCAAAGTTTAATTGCTGTTGTGAACCCTCCTCCCCTTTTTTTTTTCAGACCTTTCGACTCCTTGATCCCTCTTTCTTCTCTTTTGTTTTTTTGTGAGAGTCTCTTATGGTGATCAAAGGTGAAGGTCGATGCGAGCCAGCGCCTCATCTTAATTTGTCAAACATAACTCACAATGTCATCCCCTTTTATTCCCCCCCCAATGACCAAGCCGAGAGGCGGTCCGGATTTTGGTTTCTTATCGTGGGTTTATTCGAGTAAAATCGAACTCCATATGAATTAAAACATATAGCGAGTACTTGCTTCATCCCAAGCATATCTGCCGGTCTTGCTTTCAAGTCCAATTGCTACCTTAATCGTTCTGCCATTAGTCTCGAATCTGGCAGCATTCTTATCCCTATTTGTTCTGTGTCTCTCTCTCTCTCTTCTCCCCTGCCTAAAAGCAGCGTCAGCTTTTGTTTGCTGAGGTGAGGACGTCGGCTATTCAGAGAAACTTTTTGGATGGACGTACGTTCTTCCTCGCGACAATGACCCTTTCGACTTTTGCAATGTGGCTCTATCCCACCCCCCTTGAGTCGAAGTCCTCCCTGGTGTCAGATTGGTAATTTTTATTCGTCAACTGACTCTGTCCGAAGAGTTCGCCAAACATGGACAAGGGCCCCCTGTTTTTCAACCCAACTCTCTAGTTCTTCCCACTCGTATTTTCTCCGATCAACCGAGACCAAAATCTCACACTGCTTCACTAAAAGACTGTTTATGGAGATGACTCTCGATCGCGCTTCAGCACCTTTCCAATTTTTCCGGTTGTGTCTTTTCAGACTTCTCTTCACGATTCCCGTCGTCTTGTGCTTCTTCAGAGATTGCTATTTTTCTGCTGCAGGCTCTGCGTCCCTGGTCCTTAGTTTTTTAATTTTTGACAATCCTCTTCCTGACGGAACTTTTTTTGCTGTCATGTTTTCTCACTTTCCCTGTCGCGCAGGCAGTGCCCTCTGCTTCGCACCGAGATTCTGGGTGAGAACGTCACGACCACCTGTAGTCTTTTTTTTTCAATCCTCCTTCGCTATGATCCAGATTCCGTCCTCGTTTTCCCCCCTGCGACCTCCCCTCCTGTGCGATTTCTCCCCTGGTTGCTCTCCTCTCAAGGAAACTCCTTCTTTTCTGCTACCGCACGGATCCTCACACCACCTCCTCTTTCTCGATTCTCTGGTCATTATGTTCCGTGATATCCTTGGGTCTTTTGTTCGCTCCGTTTTCCCTTGTGTTTCCCCCTACGATGCTTATCCTTTTTTTTTTTCCCCCCGCGATAATACCGGCAGTTCCTACAATCCCTTGGTGATTATCCCCTCTCTTCGTGAGCTTCGTACCGCCTATACCTTTATTGTCGGATTCACTTAGAGATTCATATCCCTGACAGATCTCTACCCAAGATAAACTTCACCCTCTCTTTTCAGCCCTCCTGGGTGATTCCCTTTGAAGGCGAAACTAATGGCGGTGGCCTAAGGTTCCTTGACTTTCTCCTTTTGTTCTCTCAGGGTATTTCTTTCTCTTTCACCCTGGTTCCTCACCTCAATGTCCTGCGGGACGGGGTCTACCTTCTACTTTTAAGATAACGGGCCTTTCAAATTATTTTCTATATTTTATCCCATACAGTTTGTTTTGAGGGAGAGAGCCCTCTTTCATTTTGCCAGAATGTTGTCACTTACTAGGAAACCACTTCGTTACAGTTGAAGGTGTTTTTGTAACTTGTGGCGGAGACGACTCTGTCTCGAACATTGCCTTGATGGACTTCTCTCCTAACTACATGTTGTCAGGCACTTTCACATTCTTTTGACCCACCCCCGTATAGGCGGACATCTCCCCCCCTTTTACGTTGTCTCTTGAGCGTCCTTCTCCTTCAGATTCGCTCCTTCGATGGCCTTTATTCTCCTTCTCCTCTCTCATTACATTTCCCGTTTAAAAAACATGGAAGACTCCCAATGGATGGTCTTTTTTTTAGGTATACTCCTTTATCTCGCGTTTCAAGAAGAAAGATTTTCGACCAAATCGAGTTCTCCGAAGAGTGCACTCTCAATAACTTCCTCCCTCTACAAAACTTAAGCCGTCGAAAGCGTAGACGTCGTTGGACTTTGGTCTACTGCTGCTAGCTAGCCCTTTATTTCTTTTGTGTGCTTCTCCCCCCGTCTGTAGGATAACTTCCCTTAATAGTGTATGCCTATTTTTTTAGCCGGTTCGGAAGAGTGGCTCTAGCGCCTTTCCTCTATTTCGCGAGAACTCTGTCAGGTGAAAGTCCAGTTTTTGAATCTAGGTAGACCGCTCTTCACATCCTCTTTCTTGCGAACTCCGTTGTCGGCCGGCACCCTCCCCCCCTTTTTAGCAGGCCCTTGATTCCCCCCCCCCCAAATTAGAGTAACCAATTTTCCCTCCTCCCTCCCTCGGCTCGAATTCCATTCTGGTTCGTTTATTCCGCCGTCAATTCCGACGGTCCAAGTGCGACTGTGCTCCGTGGACAAGCTGTTATTTAGTCAGGCTGTCAAACCTTTTGATGGGAGGCCTTTCTCCCTCTGCTAGGCGGTGGTCTCGCGACAGATAAAAGTTTATTTAGCGAATCTTTTTGTACTCTCATCGAATTTGGAATTGGACCCCCCTATACGTCCTTCCTCATGGACGATCAATTTACCTAGGACCAACAAGGTAGGCCTTCCTATCAAATTGGTGATATCCCTTCCCACTTTCCCCGGGCTGCTAGAACCCTCCCGTTTCCCCGCCAGTCTCTAATCAGGCGTCTCACGAAGCAAAATCTCTCCTTCGGTTTTTCCGTCATCCTATATAGGAAGACAAGACTTGCTCCCACTCTTTCTTTGCCGCCAAGGCCTCCCCTTCTCTCCACTTTCTGATAACCCGGTCAGGACATCACCGGCTCTAGTCTTTTTGTTTATTAAGCCTCTGTAATCCTCCTCTTCCTTTTTTTTTCATTTTCAATAGATTAGTTCTCTCCAGAAAAATGAAATCGCCCCCCCCCCTCCTAGCCTCCCTTTGGGTTTGAAATTGTTTTTCCCAAAGTGACAAGTGATGGACATTTTCGGTTAAATAATCTCGGTCTTTTGATGTCCTCCTCTCAGTTAACCTTGGAGCCTTCCAATCTCTCTAATTTCTCATAATCCTTTTTTTTTTTTGATAGTTCCGAGATTCATTTCCTGATCTCCAAGGTGAAGGCGCTTTTCTAGGAAAGGCAGGGGCGTGTGTCTTTTTTCCAATAAATAACAATGTCTACCCATTTCTTCCCCACCCCCAATTTCTTTCCCCCCTCGAGTAGGTCATTAGGATTTTTTGAGGGCTCGCTTTGTATTTGCGTTAAAATCGACCCTAATATATTGAAGTCAACCGATAGTTCCCCTTCCTCCTCTCATCCCCCAAGCCCTAGCTTTATTTCAGACAGTCTTATCAATTTTAAACGTAATCTCTGATGAATTAGCTTTCTCGCGTTGCTTTAACAGCTTTCTTCTACCTTTGTTTCTGTCTGATAGAGCAGTCTTCTTACATCAATATCAGATGTTTCTCGTTCCTCGTTCTTTCCCTCTCCTTTACCGTTGGAGGCTTTCTGACTGAATTTTTCTGCCTGCTTTACGCCTGGGGGTCTATAACCCCTTTGTGTAGAAGGCCGACCTCTTGTTGCTTGTGAGTGATTCGTACCCATTTCTATTTGAATGCCTCTTCTCAAAACTTTCTTAACCCTGGACAATTATGAGTCCCAACCGTTTATAGTACTTCGTAATAAAATGGTATCTGTCTGCGAGTCCACCCCGAGAAAACTACCGGCTTTTCCTTCACCTTGATTTTTTGATGCTTACTCTCTTGTTCTCCTGAACAAAGCTTCCTCTCCTTCGTTCTTACGATCTCTTATCCTATAGCTGATTCGAGATCCTTCTTCTGTAGGCCTTCCCCTCTCTAGTGGACGTGCTACTCCCACTTGCACCCTTCTTGTATTGATCCTCTGTCTCTTCGCTTTTAATGTCAAGGGTATGTTTTTCCTCTTGCTGTGGAAAGACCTCCTAGAAAGGGCTTTTCCTTCGTCAGACATTTTTCTCCTTCTCCACATATGGATTTCCTTTCTCTTTCTTAAGACCCTGATAAGTCCCCCTAGTTCCAATCGTCTGTTAGTTGATAATACTAACTTTTCTTCCTCTCTCCAAGAACTAATCTTCTGATTTTCAGAGATTCCTCCCTTGAAAAAGCGTTTCTTCTCTTTCTCTGTTCTTAGTATTTTTCGTTCACGGAGGGTATCGGTTGCTTTTAGTCCCTCTTCTTTTCGAGGTTAATCAAACTAGATTCTGATTCTCTGTCGTCTTGCTAAAGAGATCCGACGGCAGCTCGCCTAAATCTCCCTTTTTCTTTTCTTGGTGGTTTTTTCTGATAACGATGGGAGGCCTCGTACCTTTCTCCTATTCCAGTCTCGAAGTGTCTCCTACCTAAAGATCACCTTACAAGGAAGATTGTCCGAGACGTTTCGGGGGGCGTTTTTCAGTCGCTCCCACCCCACTTTTCCCCTTTCGGAGACCTCCTCCTTCGATGTCTATTAATCCCATAATGTTACGTCTCTTTTCCTACTGGTGACTAAACTTCATGTGTGTTCTGAGGAAGTTTATCAGTTCCATTTCTCTTCCCCCCCCCATTATCCTCCCCCATACTCAAGTTTTTCGTTGTTTTTATTATATCTTTCTCCTTTTTTTCCCGACGTCCCTTTTCTAAATTAATCAGGATTCAAACACAAGGAAAGTTTCCCTGACCCTTGTAAGAGCTTGGCGGAAAGGTTCTCTCTACGCCCCCCCTTTTTCCCCCCACTTCCTTCTCGTAGAGACAATTAAGTAGTTTCTTTTGCCACCCCGTCTTCCCCTAACTTATTTACGACTAATCTCTTTTTCCCACAGTATCGGAGGCCCTCGGCATGTGAAGTTCTCCAGGTCTTCGAGCGTCACGGGCGGAGGCCTTTGTCCTCATAGGAATTCTCTTTACTTTTAATCTTATAAAGGTATAGAGCTGAATTCGCGTAACACCCCGGCCTGCCCCCCCGTTTTTTTCTATCGGTCTATCTCTTTTTTCCTTTTCCTATAAAAGTTCATCTCCTCTATTTTGATTATTCGACACGCTCGTTTTAATCGCCGTCCTTCCCCTGAGCCCTCATGAAGACCATCTTTATAAAATACCCGAACCCCTTTCTTACCCCTCCTCTCCGAAGCCCTTTTTGCGGGTTTTTATGATCCTTCTCTTCTCTCCAAGTCAGTTCTATTTCCTACCCTTATTCCCCGTCTTTAGTAGCACTCCTCCCGGCCTGCTTTGTGATTGTGCTATTGTTTACTTTTCAGAGTGGACGCGTTTTTCTTCTACGCTTTATAGCGTTCAGATGCGCTTTCTTTTGAAATTTCTCCATCACCTTTCTCCTGGCTCCAGCTTTCCCCTACAGAATTGGACATTACCAGCGTCCCAGAATTTCGCCTGCCAGCTAGTGCAATGTTCTTAGCCAAGTGTTTCTCTTCCGCTCTACTTCTCTTTGATGATCAGCCCCCAGCCAGGCTTTCTTTCGCGATCCTCTCCCGTCAAATGGCGGACCTTGATCTTCCTCCCCAGGAGGATATATCCCTTCAACGGTGATGGTCACAGAAGTCTCGCTTTCAGAGTGTTTTGATCGTAAAACAGTTTTTCGCTCTAGAGTGTGGGGACTTTCCATAGACCTTTTCCATTTTTTTTGGTAATCTTCCCCCTCTTCAGACTTTCCCCGACTAAATATTACCTCTGCCCTTTCTTCCTCTTAAATTTGTTATCTCGTTTAAGTCCCCCCCCTTTTTTCCCGCGTAAATGTCTTTTCTCAAGTTGCTCCGGTCTCCCCATCCCAGTTAGATGTCTCCTTTCCGCAGCACCCCCTTTCGCTCGGTCTTTTTTCTTTCTCCTAAGCTTTCCATCGACACGCAAACTCTTGTCCTCCCCTTTTCTTTCAATCACCCTGACTCTTGCAATTCCTGCTTACGTCCCCCCTTTAGAAGAAATTTCCAATTACTGCTTATTCTTGTGTATGACTTTTTCAACCTCTATAATTTGTAATCAATCATTAGTTCTACTTTAACGCAACAGGACCAGCTCAAAAATTACATCTAGAATGCCTATTCGTTTGTTTGGTTTTCAAGACACGTGTTTTGAACCTTCTTCTTTTTTGAAATGCCGCTTCTCTTGCTCCTGCGCCCCCTTGGATATCCTCCAGAATCTCCCCCTATTTCCCCTCCCTCATCGTTCTTCTTTTTTTTCCTATTCGCTCCACATTTTCCGGCATATGAGAGCCCAGGCGCGAAGCGCAGTTTTTCAAACATACATCACAAGTAAACTCCACATGTCTTTGTTCACACCTGTTGACAAAAATGCCTATATGATTCGGCTTTTGTTTTTCTTGGATTTGAGTTCCATCCTCACATCTACGCTCCCCCTTCCTCTGGTACTCTGACCCCACAAGATCCTTTTTGGTATGGTCCTTCTTATCATTTAACCCGTATTCTTTCTTGAATAGATTTTTTTTTTTTTTTTTGGTCAAAGATTGATTTAATTCAGTTTTTTTTATCCCGCTGAGACTGTCTTTGTAAAACCTTGTCTTTGTGCTGCGGCGACGGGCAGATGAATGAAACGGGCTTGTTCATTTCTTTCGGAGTCAGACCCGAGCCCCCCTTTTCGCCTTTCTTTACGAATTCGGATTATATCCTGACTTCTCCTTCCGTTACCTGTGGCCGAGCCTTCGGAGTCCCCCGCCGATGGTCAATTTCGAGTAGTAACTTGTGAAAACCGGTCCATTTGTAACACCCCTTTCTCCCCGTGCCTCCCTAAACTGGTAGATGTCTCCGAGCACCTCGACCACAACTCTTCACGTCTGTCATACCTTATTGGTTCTGACTCCTAGCCTTTTACTCTCCCCTTAGACCTGGCGTCTTGTCACCCCCCCCTCTTCTTCTACTGCTCCTGGATGTGCTGATTATCTCTTGATCTTTGGATCGGAAGACGGCAGGACGTAATTCTACAGGGAATCCTCTTTGGCACCTGCTGTCAATGTTGTTTGGGGGCGTGTTTTCCTTCTGTCGCGATGCGGACGTGCCCTTTTCTCCCTGATCTTTGGAGCAAGTACCGACACGTGCGCGCGTCCCCCCCACGAGGCCCCCTTTCGTAGACCTTAGAGCTGCGAACCTTGAAACTGCAGACATCTTCTCCTGGTCCTTGTGATCCTTAACCCCGTGATTCATCCGAGCACAACTAATTTCTCTGTTACGCCATGGATATCTCACATCCACAAACGTAGGCCTTCTCGATTTCTTCTTCTTCGTCAAGTATTTTATTTGAGCCTCTTCGCCGCTGTTCTCGTTCTTCGTCTTTCTAGATGTAGATAATAAACTAGAGGGCTTTGCACTTTCTCGTCTTGACCAACAGGATCCCGTCCGTTCAGACACTACACTCCCCCCTTGGTCTCATATCTTTTGTGCGTGTCTCTGAAGTCTGACTCGATCCCCGGTATTTGCCTTCATCGTAAATTCGTTCTGCCCGGGTTGGGGTTCAGGAGATCGACCCGCTGACGTTCTCATCACCATCCAATTCACAAAGGAAGATTTGTTTACTATAATTCGGGTTTTCCGCGGGATGTCATTGACCAGTATTGTCGGAGACGAGCCATCCCTTGTGAAGGCTCTTTTCTCGCCCCCGCTACTGGTAGGCTTCCTAACGGTTTCCACCCCCGGCACCCCTGTCCTGCGGGAAGGGGTTTCCTTGCTGAAGTTTACGACTGTGTGCCATGGATTCTTCCAGTTACTCCTCTCCTTTTCCTCCTCATCCTTGTTTTTTTTTTCTCTAGATCTAAGGTTTACCTCCTGGCACTGCGTTCACACTTCCCATTAAAAAAAGTTCCCACTCCAGGACCTTTTTCTGGTGGTTCGTCCCGTGCTCTACGCAGCCTTAAACTTCTTTATTTCCCAATCTGCCTTCGCTCTGGAAGTTCATTCCGTCGACCTCCTATGTGTACTGCTCAAAGAGGAAAAAAACGTTTCCCGGTTCCATCTGCATTTCTCCTTCTTATCTTGTCCCATCTCTTCACTGATTTCTCGCTTCGAGCGAAGTTACTATTTCCTGATGACCCCATTTATAGAGCATGGCTCTTTCTCCCGCTCCCCACTTCCTCATCCAAGTTTCCCTTGCTTCCTTCGGTTATTTCCTACTAGACCCCGACGAGCCCAGGATCAGCAGCTCGATGTGTTTCTATCCCAGCTCCCCACATCTCCGATCTCCCACCGAGGCCCCCCATTTCTGATCCTAAATACTTAAGACCTGAGCCTGACTCGTTCTTCCTTTCAGTTTGTCCGGTGAGGATACCCAGCGTATCCTCTCACCCTATTCTTACTCTCATGATCCCAGATTCGGAGCCTTCACCCGGACGAGGCTCCTATTGTTCTTTTTTAGTTGAAGAGTGGTTCTCTATCGCTATAGATTCCGCCCGCAATTTGCTTTTCACGTTCTCACGCATCATTTCCTTTTCTTTGACCCTGGCTTGTGCTAGCGCCCCTCTTGGTTTGCCTAACTTTTGACAAGACATGTGTTTCCTTTAGCCATCTCACCCCCCCTCCTAGTAGCCCCAAATTGATCTTCCAGTTAGAGCCCGTCCTGCATTCTTCAGAATGTGCCGACAGAACAGATCCCCCTCCCCTTTATACCA
>Ga0179593_1816289_pt1 | contig 11795 bp, 21 predicted proteins | sample CZODoug2_1_08_16_FD_185931 | JGI IMG/M metagenome (GOLD analysis project Ga0179593, IMG submission 185931) | Vadose zone soil fungal communities from Angelo Coast Range Reserve, California, USA - CZODoug2_1_08_16fungal (PacBio error correction) | ecosystem: Environmental > Terrestrial > Soil >... | reverse complement strand
AAGGCATAAGGGGTACGGGATCTGTCGGTCTGCCCCTTCTCCCCTGGAAACGATCGAAGAAAATAGAGGTGAGTTTTTTTTTCTTTACTTCTTTTTTCCCCCCCATGAACAGGCCGGCATGGGCGCGATGTCCTCCCTTCCCTTTCCTTGCACAGGAGTTGAAACTTTTTTCTCTTCCATTCCGGTCCGGGGGGGCGCGCAGGAGAGCAATCGTTTTTGTAGAAAGTAATCGATAAAAAGTCTATTCCTTCCCTTCCCCCCTTGAATATTAGTCCGTAATTTGGGAAGCACCACCCCTCCCCCCTTCCTTCCTTTAGTCCTCTTATTTTTTAGATTCATGATACGTAATAAAACCCCCCTTCAGAAAAGTCATAGACCCCCCTTTCCTTTCCTCTCTCTTCCCGTGATAGCGCGCGTGTCCCTTCCCAGCTTGACCCTTTTTTCGAGGTGGTACATGGTTCCTCCGGTCGTAAAAGAGGCGTTTTTTTTTTTTTTTTTCATTTCTTGTTCAACGAAAACCACCCTTTTTCGATATTCCATTTCCTTTTCCTTCGTCAGAAGGTGTGCGAGTCGTCCTCTCTTATCGTGCGTATAGAGAATGAGGCCGTTTTTCCTCCCCCCCCTCATTCCCCTCCCCTCATTCAATGGACGATCTGATCGGAGATCTTTTTTTTTTTTTTGAGCTAAACTCTTGATGTCCTTTCTTGTTTTCATGGAAAAAAATGTCCCCCAAGAGACCAAGGAATGTTCTTTCTCCCCCCCCCTCTTTTTCTTGCAGACCTGCGCCACGCTGCGACCTTTTCTCGCGGGCCCGTTTTTTCTTCCCCCTTGGACTAATGGAGAGGCCTTCTTTTAAACAGGACATCAAAAAACTCCCTCTTCCTTCCTCCTTCCTCTTCCTTTCCGCTCAGCAGGTCCTCCTTCTCTCCGCCCCACCCTTCCCCCCTCCTGATGAGAAGGAATGTCCTGTCCATAAATAGACATTTCCCCTTTCCCTTCCTTGATCTACACCCCTTCCCGCTGTCACCCCCGCTCCCCCCCCCCCCCAAATAGATGAAGGCAAGTGGTGCGTTTCTTACTGGCTGAGAAAAAAAAAGAAGAGAACTTTTCTTTCCTCTTTCTCTTTCGGTTAGAGTCGAGCATCCTCTTCTTCCTCCCAAGTTGTTGTTTTTGGCTCTCTCTTCCCTCTCCCGAATATAGGAAGCGTGTTCGTTCTTTTTATAAGGACAGGAAGGCTGGTTTTTTTTTCTCCCCCCCCCACTTTTTCCGGGAAGATAGTTGGGTTTCCCTTGGGGGATCGGCTAGTCTTTTTTTCTTTCCCTTTGCCTGAATGAGGGGACGCTTTCCCAGTAGATGGATGCCCTTGTCCCATCCTTGTTCCTTCTCTTTTCAGAGTGGACTTTTTGCTATCTTTTCCCTTGGAAGACGGACAGGCCGATGCCCTCTTGTGGATAGGTAATAGGGTACGTCTTCTTTTTCCCTCTCCCTCTCATAGAGCAGCAGCTTGGCCTCTTTCCCTCCCCGAATGGATTTTCCTTTTTTTCTCTGGTCGAAGCTTGAGTATCCCTTCCAGGAATGTGGCTATTGATACTTCCCTTTTTTTTCCCCTCATTCTTTCCATTCCCCCGGAAGCAAAGAGAGCTGGTAGCTCACCCCTTTCTACCCTTAGTATTCCCCTTCTCCTATCGCGGATATAGGTAAGGATCTTCCCAGGCTAGAGAAGACGATAAAGAGATGACTCCCTCTCTTTTTTTTTTATCTCCCGCAAAAAGCGCCTGGACTATCTCTCTTGGGAAACTTGGCTTTCGTTGTGGCACCAGACTTTCCCCCCCCCCCCTTCCCCCGACGGACACGGCTCCTTCCGACCGTGATGTCGGAAGTAGACCCTTCCCTTCTTCTGCTTTGGAGGAAAGGCGTTCCTTTTTTGCAGCTTTCCTTTCCCTTTGATAGGCTATACGCGGCCGCTTGAGGACTTGGCGGCTCTTTTTCCCTTTTTTTGTTCTTGGACGATCATAATCTTCCTCCCCTCCCCTAGTAAACCGTCCAGTTCGTATTTTTCCCTTTTTTTTTTTCCCCCCATTAGGAAATAAGATCCGTGTCCCCCCCTCAGCGATGACCGAGGCAGCCCCTTTTTTTTCCCTCCTCGTCTCCTCCCCACCGTTCGCGAATCATGGCCGACGCCGGCGATCTTTTTCCCCTTTTCTCGGTCTTTTTCTTCCTTTTTTTTGTCGCACGAAAAGGAAGGATGGTTCTTCCCGCAAACAGCAACTCCTACCCAGAGATTTTTCTCCTTCTCTGTCCCCTTTTTCTTCCGCCTTTCCGCCGAACAGAGTATCACCGACCCGGAGATTCCTCTTCCTTATCCCTCCTCCTACGGTGTTGTTCCCCTTTTTCCTTTTTCTGCATATCGGGGTAGGTGATCGTTCGGAGGCACTCCCCTCTCTTTTTCCCCATCGAGGTGAGGAGGCAATGTTTTTTCTTTCCTTTTTCCCCTTCCGGTCGGCCGGGGCGGCGATGTAATCCATCTGGGTCTTCCCTCTTTCTAACAGCTCCGTATTTTTTTCTCCCCTCCTTCCCCTTTTGCGGCGCGAGTAGGCGAGCATGTGGGTCGTTCCCCCTTTCTAAGACATCAAATCGATGGGACCCTTTTCCCTTTCCTTCTTCCTCACCAAAAAGAACCGTACTTCATGTCTTCTTTATCGAGGTTCGATCCTTTTTTCCTTATCACCAAAACCACTGGCCCCCTCCCGAAAACGCCTAGGCCTTTTCCCCTCTTCTTTTTTTCCCTTCCCCCCCCGCCTTCCCCGCAGGCCGCGGGCGCGTTTCGCGTTCCTTTTTCCTGCTTGAGCCCCCTTTTAGTCAAAGAGTTCGAGTGGCTTTTGTGCCCCGAACAAAACGCCTTCCTTTTCCCCCCTCCTGAATCGCCCTCCCCCCTTTTCCCCTCTTCGCCTTTCCCCCCCCTCCCATGCGTCAAGCGAGTGATAGGGAGTCTCTCTCCAGCACAAGAACGCGGTCCTCCTTCTCCTCCCTTGAAAGATCTGATCGAATCCGGGGGCTCCCTCTTCCCTCTGTGAATGAAGGGGTAAGGACACATGTCTTCTCGCAAAGGCATGTTATTTCTCCCCTCCTTCCCTTTTTTTCTTTTTCCTCCCTTCGCACAACGAGCGACCCCTCGGGAACTTTCCCCAAGATGCTGCTCGATGTACCTAGGTCTCCTCCAATGGAAGGTACTCGGACTACATGGCCGCAGATTATGTCCTCTCCTCCTTTTTTTTCCCCCCCCCCCTCTCGGCAGGTCGCAGGCGAAGAACACAAGGCCCCTCTTCTCTCCACTGAATGTAATTGTCTTTTCCCCTGTCAAATGAATAGACATGACTCCGATAGGGAATAACCCTCCCTCTCTCTTTCCCCCCACCCAAAATAGCTTAAGCCAGTTTTTCTCATCTCCCCCCCTCGCAGTAGGTTTTTTTTTTTCCCCCCACGACGAGAAGGGATGGGACGGCCTTCCCTCGGTCCGTGAGAATATATATATTTTCTCCCTCCTCCTTTCCTCTCCTTTCCCCCTCCCTCTCCGAATATAGGAAGAGATGTTCTCCTCCCCTCACGCTTTTTTTCCTTTTCCCCCCATGCCGGAAGGATGGATTTTCCCACTGGCGAAGAAGAAGCTTTTTTTTTTTCCCCGCGGGGTACGCGGCGCGGCGTTGTAGATTCCCTAACATTAATTAGACTTAAGATTGATGAAATTTTTCCTTTTTCCTTTCAGGTGCTGAATACAGCGTTTGCCTTTTTTTAGACGACTTCCCCTCGCCCCTCTTAAAGGCCGAGTAAATAGGAAATGATATGAGCCACTTCCTTTTTTTCTCTTTTCCCTATACCGGGACATGTCATGAACGATAATGAGTCACCTCTCCCTCTTGGAAGATCAGTCCAATTTCTTTGTGTAGCGACGCCTTTTTTCCTCCAATTCCCTTTTCTTATACAGTTCTTTTCCCTTTCTCCAAAAGAAAATCTTGTCTCTCCCCCCCCCGTGAGCATGTTGTCCCTCCCCCTTCTTCCCTCTCTCGGTAGATAAAAACCGTGCTATCTAATCCCCTTCTCCCCATGTAGACTAGTGGCCTCCTCTTTGATATGCCGAGGAAAAGGCTCATTCGAAGCAGATAACGAGATTGACGCCTTCTTTTCTTCTTCTCTCCCCCCACACACCGGTCTGACTAATCCCTTGGTTTCTTCCTTTCTCTAGTCTTTAGGAGTGTGGGTTTCGGGGCTCCTCCGAGAAAGAATCATTTCTCTCCTTTCCTCTGACCCCCTGTAACCACCTGACGCGCTCCTTCCTGCGGGTTCCAATCTTTCCTTTTCGCGAGAGAGCAAGCGGATGGCCTCTTGAGTCTGCTCTTCTTTCTCTTTCCCAGTGGGGGGGTGATGCCTCTCCCTCCCCTTCAGAACCCATTTTTTCCTTTCCCCGTATAAGGTTACGGTTTGGTGCTTTCTCTTCCGGTTGTCAAGCGATTTTTTTTCTTTTTTCCCCCTTCCTCTCTGCACGACCCATGCGCGCCACGCTCCCTCTCCCCCCCCGATGCTTTTGAACTTTTTCCTCTCTGCTTTCGCCAGCAGGGGCCGCACGCAGCCCTGATTTTTTCCATGGCCTTTTCCCCTCCCCTCCCCACCCGGCAATCCTCACCGCGGATGTCGGCGGGACTCCTTTCTTGGTCCATGGCAACAGTTCCCCCTCCCTATCCCCGAACCGGAGATGAATCCCTCCTTTTACTCCTCTCCGTGGTTGTTTTCTCTCTCCCTTCCCTTTTTTTCTCTTTCCTTGCGTCCCCCTCGCGAGATTTGCCATGCCACTGCACTTTTCCCCCCCCCATCGCGGTGACTGAGTGTTTTTTCTCCTCAAAAACCCCCCAAAAATACCCCCCCCCCCCCCCCAAAACCCCAATGGCCTAGGGGTGAAAATGCCAAGGACGTCTTGGGCTGCGCGGCCCGGAGGCGAACAGTCTCCCCTCCTTTGCCATGCTTCGACTCACGGGTGCGGAGCGTCGTCTTCTCTTTTTTCCTTCTCGGTACATCCTCTTACACTCCTCCCTTCTTGAAAAAAGGAATCTTAGTCCCCCCAAACCGGAACCGTACTTCCTTTCCCCTTTTCCTTCTTTCTTCGATTATGATCGTTTCCCTTCCCCCCCCCTTGCTTCTCTTCCCGCCCAAGAATTAGACAACTTCCTTTATCGCGTGATAGCGACTCCCCCTCCCCTTCCCCCCCATTCCCCCCTCTGTCTTCTGAGGGTGGTAAAGGGGTCGACGGACTCCCCAAGGTCTCACGCATTCGTTGATGCGTGTTGGATGTGCCCCGAACCCCCCCCCCCGCCTCAAGGGCCCCCCTTCTTCCTCCCCTGTGTGCGAGGCGGATCCCCCCTTCCCTTCAATTTGATGCTTTTCCCTTCCCCCCCGAGATGGGCCTCTTCCAAAGCCGGAAAGATCCCCTCCCTTTCTTCTCCTTCTCCTCTAGCCCGGGTGTGAGCTCCCCTCCCGGCTGTTTGTTCATGGAAAACATGCTATGTCAGTTCCAAGGCATGTGATTTTGTCCTCCCTTTTTCTCACGCTGACGACCTGAGCCACGTCTCCCCCCCCCCGTTCGACGCTTTTTAATTTCCTTCTCCTACGGGAGAGGGCAGGACAATTCCCTATTCACACAACGACATGGAGAGATCTTTTCCCTCCTTTTCCCCTTCCCCTATGTCGAAGGCGAAGCACACATTCCTCTATGACCCGAATCCCCTTCTTTTGCAAAGGGAATCATAGACCCCTCTCAGGGCATCCCCCCCCTCCTTTCCTCTTCCCCCCACCCCAACTAGCTTCGCCATCTTCCTCTCAGTTGATCACGCCGCCCCTTTTTCCTTTTGCACCAAAAAAGAACGAGAACGGCGGTCCCCTTCTAGATTCGTCTCGTCTCTCCCTCTCCCTTCTTTTTTTTTTTTTCTCTCTCTTTCGACGAGAACGAATATAGGAATCGTGTTTTTTTTTCCTTCCAAGCCTCGGTGTTCTCCTTCACGGACGGCGGGATTGAGCACCCCTTGGGGGTGTGGACCTTTTCTTTTTTTTTTTTATAGCACTGTCGACTTTCTTCCCTTTCCCTTCCGGATGAGGAAATGGGACCACGCTCTTCTCTCGCATCAGAGTGGACTTGTGTTCTTCTCCCTTTTTAGACATGGCTGGAAATCTTCCCCCGGCAGTCACCCCTTTCTTCTGCGACATGTAGTTGTGGGGATAGTTTCTTCATTCCTGCCCGCTCAAGGTTCTTTCCCGGCTCTTTTTCCCTCCCCCCCGGCGCTTTGTCGCGCGTTTCTCCTTCTTTTCCCAGGATTTTCCGACCCCCTCTTCTCAAAGAAAAATGCCTTGCTTAGACCCTTTCTTTTGCCCCCCATGAAAAAAGGATCCCGGCGAGCCTTTCTCTTCCCCCCCCGTGCTATCGATAAGATCGTTCCCTCTCTGATATCTGTCCGGAGTTTATTGTCTATTCCTCTTCCCTCTTCTCCCCGTCTCCCCGCGAGTGAAGATGAATGTTGATCGCTTCTCACCCAGTTCTCCGTCAGGATGTGGAAATGGAGGGATTTCTGGAAAGTTCAAAGACCTCCCACCTCAGTAAGAAGAACGAGAACGGCTTTCTTTCTCCTCCTTCGAAACTTGTACCACCTTTTCCTTCCACCGCAGGGCCATGGGTTCCCTTTTTTTCCCTGGCCGCGAGAGATAACGAGGATCTTTTTCCGTTGAGAGGAATTGGCTTCCCCCTCTTCTTTTCCTGTTGGTTTTCTCCCCCCGATTTCATGAATCACTCTCTACCTGGAAAAGAAGTACGGTTCCGGTTTTGTCAGGAACTAAGATTCGGTGTCCAGCTCTTCTCTTTCTGAGACTTGGGAGCGATGACCGAGACCCTCCCGACCAACTTCGCCGATTTTCCTCCCCCACTTGGAGCGAATCATGGACGCCGCCGGCGAAGATTTCCCCCATGGGGGACATCGCCGCCCAGAAGGCCTTGTGGCCTTTCTCCCCTTTCTCATCCACAGGCACTCATCAACGCGATGGTCGGCGATTTTTTCCTTGCAATATCTTTGAATAGCCCCCCCTCTTCCCTGCGCTGCATTATCTATATCTGTTACTCCGAATCAGTTGTTTTTTTTTGTCGGTGATATGTTCGGAAGCACTCCCTCTCTTGCCCTCCTTCCCTTTCCTCCTTTTTTCGTAGTTGACTGTTTGCTGGAGAAGTGCGGTTTTTCTTTTTTTCCAGCGGCGGCTTTTTCCTTTCTAAGAAATTATGGGATGCGCCCTTCCCCTGCGGAGGAATGATTAGCTCACGTTTCTTGCTTTCTCTTTTTTTTCCCTCTCCCCGGTCATAGACTCAAAAGTCTCAGACTTCCCCTAGCTTGCCAACCATTCCGTTAATTGGGAAGAAAAAATTCCTTCCGTTCCGGTACTATGGAGCGCTTTTTTCTCTCTCCTTTCTTAGCAAAACCACAACTTGCCCCCCCTCGACCCGCACCCCCCTCCCGGGGCGAGGAGAGCAGATCCTCTCTACACTTACCGTTTTCCTGGCCTCGTTGCGCGTAGAGGTGGTAAAGGGGGTGCCTCCTAAATCTTCCCTTCTTTTTCTGGCGCTGAATGAGTGTTCTCGAACCCAACGCCGGGACCCGCCTCCCTTTTCCCCTTTTTTCCCATCGTTTTTTCGAGGAGATAAACAGTCAAGGCGTCCACTTCGTGATCTTCGTTCCCTTTTTTATCCGCGGCATAGAAAGAAGCCGGACAGCCCCTTCTCTGGATCGAGAGCACGGTGGATCTACCTCTTTTTTTCCCTTTTTCCCCCTTTCCAAAATGATAACTGGCAGGTCCTCTCCTATCAAGATCCTTTTATCTGGATAGAAAGCTGCCTCCTTCCAACATCGCACGGTAGCCCTCTGCCCTTCCTCTCCTCCTGGAAAAGGGGGTTTTCCCTGAACCTTCTTTCACAAGAGGAAATATCCCCCCCCCAGATCATGTCCGAGGTACTGCAGGCTGCTTCTTTCTTCTTTCCCTCTTCGAAGCACCCCCCCGGCAACTTTTGACGTTTTTCTCCCCCGGCGTGGACCAGGGCATTCCTTTTCCCCGTCGATAATGTTTCTCCCCTTCTCTCCCCCCCCCTCCGTCACAAAAAAAAATAGATTCCGCCCGTTTTGTCTTCTCCTTTTCCTTTTCCCCGAAAGCCAATGGAGACTTCCCTTTCCTCTACCGGATGGGAGGAAAGAAAACGATTAATAGTCTTCCCCTCCTCCTCAGTTGTTGTTTGTCTCCTCCTCTTTTCTCTACCTCCTTCTTTTTCCTCTTTCCCTTCCGCACCAGCAGCGGTCTCGTCGTGTGTTCTCCCCTTTTCTGCCCTTCTTAGAAACAATGGCGTACTGTGGGATTGCGGGGTAAGAGGCTCTTTTTTTTCTCCCTTCACCCCCCCTCCTGATTTTCCTTCCGTAATGAGATGACCCCCGCCTGGACATTAAGTGCAGAATCCTCTTTCCTTTTTTTTTTCCTTCCCCCTTCTGAAGAGGACCTTCCTATTCAGAACCCCATGATATGAGAAATGTCTCTTTTCTCCCTGGACATGTCATGACCTCCTCCTCCCTCTCAGATTGGAAGAGGCGACCGCTCTTTCCTTTTCCGTTGGTATGGCAGATGACGATCCCTCACAGGAACAGCTGCGGCCTTTTCTTTCTTCTCTCCCTTTGGATGTGTCCATGACCACAACAGTATTTCTTCGCCGGTAAGCGAACACACATTCCTGGCGAATATCGCGGAATATGTCCTGCGTCTTTTTTCTTTCCCCCCCCCCCTCCCTCTCCGCACAGATCACGCGCTTGACTCTTCCTGTTGATAGCCTACTCTTTTTTTCCCTCTTTTCCCGTTATGTGTGGCTCGGAGTGTGGGTTCTTGTTTTCCCCCCGCCAGAACACGCCTCTCGCAAGAGCCCCGCTATTTCCCTCTTATATTGCGTAAGTAGAAACATTTCCTTTTCCTGTTCTTTTTTCCTTCCCGGAAGGGTTTAGCGCTCCCCCCCCCCTCTCAAGCTAGTCCCTTTTTTTTTTGTCTTTTCTCCCAGTGGGGGTGGTGATGACGATCATTTTTCCCCCCCCCCCCTTCCCCCTGCCACAGGAAGTACGGTTCCGGTTGGTGTGCGTATCCCCTATCTCGGGGTCAAGCTTGTGATGTCTGAGAATTGTGAGCGATGACCCGCTACCCCTTTCTTTCATCCCCTACAGACGAAGAAAAAGTGAGCGATATTTCCTCCTTGCGAGCTTTTAGTCCCCCGTTTTTCTTTCCTTTTCCCTATGGAGGAAATATAGAGAACTTTCTTCTCTCCAGACCACTTCTCAGACAAACCTCCCCCTCCCCCCCCTCCTTCTCTCTCTTTTTCCTTTTGCAATATAGAGCGTTGTCCTCTCCTCCCAGATAACATCAACCGGTTCCTTCTCTTTTCAATACTATAAGTTGGGGGGTTGAGTCTTAAGGCCTTCTCCTTTTTCTTTTATTTCTTTTTTTTCCTTTCCTTTCTCTTCCCTTTCCGGAAAAGATATGCAGACCATGGGTGATTCTTTCCTTTTGATTTTCATATTTTCTCTTCTTCCCCTTCCAGGAGGAATGGGAGGAGATGTCCTCCCCCCTTCCTGCGTGGCGAACAGATAGAAGGAGTCCCTTCCATTATTTCTCCTTTTTTTTTCCTTCTCCCTCCATGGGTAGTTAGGTCCTCTTTCACAGTCAAATTTTCAGTCTACAACCGGAATATTAGTTACGTAATTTGGTTTCTTTCCCCCCTCCTTCATGTTACAGGTTTAATATGGATCTGAGTTTTCTGAGATTCTTCCCCCCCCCCCCACTGGAAAGACGGCCCCCTCCTCCCGAAACATCTGTTTCCTTTCCTCTCAAGCTTGATCAGAGAGCTGAATTGCCTCGTGGCGCGTCGAGGTGTACAGGGTTCTCCGGAGACCCCCCTCTTTTCTCCCGAGGAGTAGAGGGAGATGACTGTCTGTTCTGGCTTGGTGAACCTAATCCGAAAAGACTAAAGGGAAAATCCCTCTCCTCTCTTCTCAACATTAAAGGCGTAAGCTGCTTGCTCTTTTTTTTGACTGAGGCCGCGGCATTATCCTCCTCCGGACATCTCACGTTTTTTTTCCTCATCTGATAGAGAGCAAGGGTGTGATCTCCCTTCGGGTTCTTCCCCCTTTCTTTTCTTCTCCTATCAAGAGCAAGGCATGTTCTTTTTTCTCTCTATAAGTTTCTTTTCCATGAGCAAAGAGAAGAAATCCTTTCTGGACCAAGCTGCTGCTAGATTACTCCTCTTTCTTCCCTTCTTTCCAATGTAAAGGTCATCCTTCACCCGAGACCTACCCTTTCCCCTTCTCTAATGCCGATTTCGTATTCCAGAGGGTCTCCTTCTCCCCCCCCGGAAAAGATGATTTTTCACTTAAGTAAACTCGTTTTCTTTTTTCTCATGAAGGACGCGTCCTTTCTTCGCCGCGTACCCCGCGTCCACAACCCCCACCCTCTTCTTATGCGAAGAAGTTTGATAAGAAGCCGTCTCTGATCCTCCCCTAGAAAGGCTGGCGGCACGAACCCGCCCCCCTTTTTTTCTCGCATCCTATCTTTTAATAATAATCCGTTGTTGTTGTTTACTCTTTTTTTTTTCATCCAGAATATAGGAAGAGTGTTAGTGCCCTCCCCCCTCCAGTTCCCCCGTTTTTCTTCCTGCAAGGAAGGAGGATTGATCCCCCCCCCCTCCCCGTGGGGTTTTTGGACTGCGGTCCTCTTCTTCCTCCCTTCTTTCCTGCCGAGGAGTCATGTCGATGTTCCCTTTTCCCAAGACGGCCCTTCATAAGAGGGTGCATTGTGTGGTCTTTTTCCTCCCTGCTGGACTTCTTCCCAGGCTGCTTACATCGAAAGGATCTTCCCTTTCTCCTCGTGGTCTATTCCCTTCCTTCCCCCTCTTTCCAGGAGTAATAGACATCTTGTAGTTTGTCTCCTTCTTTCTTTTTCCCTTTGACGATACCCTTTACTTCGTCAAGTCTTTTCTCTCTTGCTACGAACATGAAAGCCTTGTCCATTGAACCAAGGCATTCACCTTTTTTCCTTCCCCCCCCTTGAATAGTAGATAAGATAGTCCATCTGCGAATAAGATTTTAGTGTTTCTTTTTTCCTTCAGAGGAAAGGATAGCATTTCCTCCCCTCCTGACTTGACTGTTGATCGAATAGAACACGGCTGGACGAAACCCTTTTTTTTTTGTTGGTTCGGGGGGGAACCACCATTTCTCCGCGAACGCTCGGGGACGCCCTTGATGTCTTCCTTCCTTTCCCCTCCTCTCCCTTTTTTCCCCTGCGGGATTCTTTCTTTTTCCTATCACGCTGACGGCTCTCCGCGGCCGAGGACTTTTTTTCCGATTCTGGCCAGGGGTTTTTTCTCCTGAAATATCAGAACCTAGATCAATAGGAACTTCCCCCCTTCCCCCCTTGGTGCGTCCCAACAAATTACGGAACTAAGCTTCTTCTTTCGTGATGATCTTTATGCCCTTCTTCCCAGAGAAAGAAAAGACCCTCCTCTTGAGTCTATCATGGAACGCTCCTCTGGTCTCTCTTCCTCCCAGATGGAGGAAATAGACGTCCAATTTCCTTCCCTGGGATGGGAAAACTCTACCGTCCACTTCCCTCACCGCGATGTTCGGCGAGCGTTTCCGGGGCCATGGCAAATTTTCCTCTTTTCCCTTTTCCCTTCCACGAAAAAGGAGAGACTT
>Ga0179593_1625297_pt1 | contig 11795 bp, 19 predicted proteins | sample CZODoug2_1_08_16_FD_185931 | JGI IMG/M metagenome (GOLD analysis project Ga0179593, IMG submission 185931) | Vadose zone soil fungal communities from Angelo Coast Range Reserve, California, USA - CZODoug2_1_08_16fungal (PacBio error correction) | ecosystem: Environmental > Terrestrial > Soil >... | reverse complement strand
AACTCGACCCCCTTATCTCCTTCTTTTTTTTTGCAGGAATTCTCTGGCAGGGTCCCCCCCCCCCCCCTTTTTTTTTTCCAAATTTGAAACCGTGGTTTGAGGACAGCGATTCACGCGGAATTTCCTCCTTTTCCCCTTCCCACTCCTTGGCCAGTCATTGTGGGCGGGATCGGGTCCCCCCCTTCCCCCCTTTTTTTTCTTTCTTCCTTCCCCCTTTTTTCGCCCAAAGAAAGAGATGTTCGGTTCCCTCCCTCTTGCCTAGGAGGGAAATTCCCCTCTCTCCTTTCTCAGTCTCTCTGAAGTTGCAGAGGAAGGGACGCCCTCCTTCACTTTTCGGCCTACCCGCGGCGGATCAGGGCCAAATCCGGCTGCCTCTTTTTTTTTTTTCTATTTCCCCGTGAATCGCTTGCACACCGGGCACGCCCCCCTCCTTATTTTTTTTTTTCCCTTTCGCCTTTGGCTAAAAAAAGAGAAGCGGTGACGATCCTTCCATCCCTCACGTTCGCGTTTTTTTCCTTTTCCTTCTTTTTTTTCCCCCTCTTCCCACCCACGTGTTTAAAGTTGCTGAGCCACCTTCTCTCTCCCAAAGAAGGACCGGCCTCCCCCCCCCCCCCCTTTTTTTTTTGATTCTCAAAGGCGGCTAACAGGGGACGGCCCGTTCGGCCCTTTTCCCCTCTCCCTTATCGGAGGGGGAATCATCTCCACAGCGCGTTTCCCCCCCCTCTTTTTTTTTTTTCTTCGTTTCCTCCCTTAATATGAAAACGAAGGTCAGGAAATCAGGGTCGATGGGGCTCAGGTCGCCTCTCCCCCCCCTTCTCTTTTCTGCGTACCCAGGGCGGTGCCGGTTTTGATGAGAGCGGGGCGACCCTCTTCTTCTCCCTCCTCTTTTGAGCTGTTCTCCCTTTTCTTCTTTGCCTTGGCATCGACGTCGGTTTTTTTTTTTTTTCCCCCCTCCGCCCTCCAGCGCCGAGGGGCGCGCTCCTCTTCTTTGCTTCCCTTTTGCAATCTCGAAAGACATGGCGAACCCGAAAACCTTCCCCCTTGCTGCAGAAAGACGCAGAGCCTCCTCCTTCTTTTTTTTCCTTCTTCCCTCTTTTCCCCACCCACGCGCTCGAGCCTCATTTTTTTCTCCCCCCCGTCCGGGTATCGAAGCGGCGATTCCCTCCTTTTACTTTCTTTTTCCCCCTTACTTTTTGAGACGTCGGCGGCGAGGATAAGGAATCCTTTCTCCTCCCTTTTTTCCTTTCCCACTTTCGAGGGGCGGTTGCGCATCTTCCCTTTTTTTTCCCTTTTCCTTCTTTTTTTTATTCCCCGTAGGCGAAAGAGAAGTACAACGACACATTTTTTCCTTTCCTTCTCCCGCTTTGCGTTGGGCGCCGAAGGGTTTCCCCCCCCCCTTCCTTTTTTCCCCCCCCAAAGAAAAAGAGAGTCGGGCTCCCTGCCCCTTCCCCCCCCCTTTCACTCATGGCGAGTGCGAACCTCCCGGTAGGCCTCCTTTCTCCCCCCTTTCCCCCCTGTCTTTCCCCCATGGCGAAATTGCACATTGAGCTTTCGATTTTCCATTTTTCCTTTTTTCTCCACTGCATTGACGGAATTCACCCGTCTTCTTTCTTTTTTTTTTCCTTTCCTCTTCTCCCTCAAGCAACAAACAGGGCAAACACTTTTTTTTTTTTTTCCTTTCTTTGCGATGCGGGTAGACTTGCGCTGTGTTTTTTCCCCCCTTTTTCCTCCCCCTTTCCCGGTTTTCGGGGGACGGAACCCAACCCCCCCGTGTGTGCTCCACAACAGCGAGCGCTTTGGTTTTCCCCTTTTCCCCACCTCTTTTGGGGCCCAACGCGGAAAAGGCACGGCGACATTTTCCCCCTTGTTCAGAAATTGAGTTACTTTCGTCAAAAATGGCACTTTTTTCCTTCCCCAGGGAACGGTCTCTCCCTTCCCTTTTTCCCCTCTTTCCCTTTTCACGGCAAGAGAGAGGAAACGGCCGGTTTTTTTTTTTTTTTTAATCCCAAAGTGCAGTTGTACTCTTTTTCTTTTTTTTTTTTGTCATCCGGGAACGTACGGCGGGGACGTGGCCTATCCCCCCCTTCCCATTCGATGAAGAACACCTTTTTCTCCCCCTTTCCCCAAAAATAGGAAGCTCCTGGGGGCTTTTAACTTCCCCCTTCTTGTGCGGGTGCTTGGCTATCCCTTTCTTTCTTTTTTTCCCCCCCTTTTTCATTGTTCAAATTTGGAAGGTTTCGAATTTCCTCTCGTCTTTCATCTTTTTCTATATTGACACGCGACCCGAACCTTCCCTTTTTTTTTTTTTCTTTTTTCCTTTTTTTTGAACGGAGCAACCAGGACCGGAAAGCCGCTTTTTTTTTTCTTTTTTTTCCATTTGGTTGGCATCTATGCCGCCTCGGTCAAAGACGGGACGTTTCCCTCTTCGTCGTCAAAAAGGGCCTCCTTCTCTCTTCTTTTTTTTCCCCTTCTTTTTTTGCCTGCATAAAAAAAGCCATCGAGTCTGTTTCTTTGTTTCCCCTTTTTCCCAGACACGCTACCCGGATGGACGCGGCTTTCCCTTTCTTTCTTCACCTCTTTTCCCCCCTCTGAAGTTACACGGGATAGGAGGTCCGCTGGACGGGCCTTCTTTTTTTTTCCCGTTTTTTCGCTCATGGAACGAACCGCCGCGGGCCTCCTTTTCTCCCCCTCTTCTAACTGAAATATAAGCCCTTTTTTCTGTTTTATTCCTTTTTTTTTCTTCCCTCCTGTCCCTCGCCAAATATCTCGCTTCCTTTTCCCAAAACGGCTGTTCTCCCTTTTTTTTTTTTTTCTTCTTTCTTTGCGTTCCCCCACGGATGAACCGCCCCCTACCTACGCGCGAACCCGCGCCCTCCCCCCCCCCCCTTGTGCCAGGGACCTAAAAACCCCTCCTCCCCCCTCTCCCCTTCCTTCTGTAGCCAAGGCGATACGCAAGTGGGCCCACCTTCCCTTTTTTTGTTGTTGAGAGTCTTGAGAGAATTTTCCCCCCTCTCCCCCTTTTTCTACAAGGCGCACTCTCTTCCATGTTGTTTTAAAGGTCCTGAAAAGTGCGGGGGTTTCTTTTCCCTTTCTTTTTTTTTACCCCCCCCCCACGGCGCGGGTTTTCGGCGCGTTCTTTTCTTTTTGTCCAATCAAATTCCTTGAAAAGGGACGGCCCGAGTTTTTTAACTGTCATGATATCTGAAGGCTCCCTCCCTTTCTTTTTTTTTTGAACCTGGACAGGGCCTCTTTTTCTTGATGATTGGGGAGAGACATGGCTGAACTTCCCCCTATGGTGAGGAGAAAACCTTCAACCCCTTCTGTCCCTCTTGCCTTACTTTACCCAAGACGGAGGTTAGGTCCATTCTTTTCTTCCTCCTCCTCTCAGATAGAATAAGAGGACCCTCTTTTTTTCCTCTCTGCTTCGCGTTATAAACTGCCTAAGGTCCCTTTTTCTTGTGGTAGCGGGTATTGGAGCACTTTTTCCTTTTTCTTTTTTTCCCAACGAGATGATGCGGTGTTTAGGCAGGCAACACTCTTCTTTTCCTCCCTCGATAAATTAGGTAGATAACTTTCTTCTCTTTTTTTCTTTTCCCCCTTTTTCCTTTTCCCCAAAAATAGTTGATAGCCCCCCCCCCCCCTTTTTTTCCCCCGGGCGGCGGCCACCCCCCAAAAAAACTTGACAGGACCGCGACCCCCCCCACCCCCAAAACGACGGATTAGTAGGGTTGCTCGTTCAGCCCCTCCCCCCCCCTCCCCCCACCGGCGCAACAGACCCTCCCCCTTTTTTTTTTTTTTTTTTCGGTGTCAATATAGAACTTCGGTCGACCCCCTCGGAAATTCGACCTCATTTGCACTTTTTCCTCTGGTAGTAGTTTTTCTTTTCCTCCGTGGATAGAACAAGCACGTCCACCCCCCCTTCCTTTTCTGGTTTTTTGATGAATTAAGACCCAGAGGCTTTTTTTTTTCCTCACTTGCGAGAAGTGTTATTACTTCCCCCTCGTCCTTTCCGTGATGGGGATTAGCGCAGACTTTCTTCCTCCCCCTTCCTTTTCCGTAGGAGGATTCCCTCCCTTTGGTTGCTCTGTCTTCCACCCGGCACTTTTGATTCACCCCCACCCCCCCTTTTTTTTCCCTCTTGGTTTTTTGAAACGGGGAAAAAGATTCTTCCCCTTCTCAAGGTTCTTCTTTATCGAAACTTTCCTTTTCCCCTTCCCTTCCCCCCCACGTGCCAATTTGTGACGAAGTCTCCCCCCTTTACCTAGAAAGCACTTGTCGGACTTTTTCCCCCTCCCCCCCCCCCCTCATCTTTGGGACGCGCAGCGGAAACAAGAGAGAGATTGTTTTTTTCTCCCCCCCTGGGAGTTGATTCCTTTTTTCCTTTTTCTTTTTTTTTGGCTCCCCGAAAAAGGGAGGCCACAATTTTTTCCCCCCCTCTCAAAAGTATGAAAGAAGGGGCGCCCATCCCCCCCCCTTTCTTTCCCTTTTGTCTCCTGTTTTGCGTTATTGCAATAATCTCTCTTCTCCCCTTTTTCCTTTTCGGACCACATGCCCCTTTTCTTCACCCCTCCTCCAATGCTGCAATTTTCGGAAACATTTTTCTCCATTCTCCCCTTCCCCTCTTCCCCTCTTTGAACGAATTTAGACTACACGGGAGTGTTTCCCTCCCTTCTCCCCTTTCCCACCTTTTCCTTTGAACGTTTGTGGGAGCGACCGCTTTTTTTTTCTTTTTTTTCCTTCCCTTTTCCTTGGGCTTCGGGGCGGGCAACAAACGCCACCCCTCCCCTGGTTTGATGGGGCGGCCGAATTTCCTTTTTTTATTTTCCTTTTCCTTCAATCACAGAAGGAACCTGGAATTCTGGTAGAAGAACGGAGCCAGCGGACCCCCCCCTTCCCCGAGAAATTTTGGTCCTATCCCCCCTTTCCTTTTCCCCCATTTCCCTTGCCTCGCGGAGGATTCATTACTTCGGGGACAGCTAGGCCTCTTCTTTACCCTCTTTTCTTTCTCCTTTGACCTTTGCTCCGAACCAGGAAATCTTCCTCGATTCTCTGCCCCCCCTTTTGGGAGGTTCTTTTTAAATACTCGGCTCGTCCTTTTCCTTTCTTTTTTTCTGTGATTTCCATGGGGAGTAGTGGGCGATACTTTTTTTCCTTTTTCTTTTCCTCCCTCCAATGGTCAAGGAGAAGGAAGGAAAGAGGCATCGGAAGAAGGAGGTTCTTTTTGAGACGAGGGACCTCCCCCCCCAAATAGAGCTTTTTTTTCTTCTTCCCGGACTTCAGGGAAGGAGATGGCAAGCTGCTCTCCTCCCCACAAGGGAGAGATACCCTCTTTCCTCTTCTTTTCCTTTTTTCTTGGTTCGGCCTCTTTTCCCTCAATGGTAGAGACGCTCCTTTTTTCCTTTCTGCGCGAGCCAAATCGACCTGGTTTCCTCCCCCCCTTTCCCTCTTCCGATTCTAATAATGATAAAATTGGGACATCTTTCTCTCTTTTTCCGACTTTCGGTGGTGGGGCAAGGGAGAAGGAGATTCCTTTGTTCTTTCTCCTTTCCAGCAATAGTAATAGTAGGGGTTTTTTTCTTCTCCTTCCCTTCTGGCGGATGGGGTGTATATCGGAGTGCTCAGCACTTGACTTTTTTTTCGCACAGATATGCCCCTTTCTATTCTTGAATTTTTCGAGGGAAGGAAACCGCGAACTTTTTTTTTTTTCTTTTTTTCCCGGGGGATAGTAAAAACAAGATTCGGGTTTTTTTTTTTTCTCCTTCTTTCTTTTTTTTCCCCCAAAAAAGCCCGCGGCCTGATTGTCTTTCTGTGGCAGGCGATGGAAGGCATCGAAAGCTTCTTTTTTTTTCCCCCCCCCTTTTTTTTTTTTTTTGCGGAGCCGCCGGAGGGGGAAACCTCGTTTCCCCCCTCCCCCCCGGCCTCTTCCCTTCTTTTCGTTTTATGACTACATTCTGCTCAAACACCGAGGGAACTTCGTCCCTTCCTCCCTTGTCTTCTATCCAATTCGGCAAAGGACTTTTTTCCTCTTTCCGTTTTCGGACCGGTGACCGAGACGCAGGGAAGCTCCCTTTTTCTTCCTTCCCTCTCCCCCCCGCCCCCACAAGACTGGGCAACTGATTTTTTTTTTCCCTTTTTTCCCTTTACTCTTCTGCAAAACAAGGTGTTCGTTGCTTGCGCAGCTCCGGCTGTCCTCTTCTTTTGATTTTTTTCATGCAAGAGGTCTCCTCTTTCCTTTTTTTTTCCGGGGTGCGCGCCGGAAGGTCCACGCTTTCTGTCGATTATCTCTCCCCTTTTTCCCTCCCCCCCCCTTTTAACTTTCCCCTTTTTTTCAAATTGGCCCGCGCTCTCGGAGCGCCCTCAGCAGAATTCTTTCCCTTTCCTTTCTTCCTTTTTATCCGGCAATGCATTGGGAAGGGGAGCTGCTCCCCCATCCCCTTTTTTCCCACTCTTTAGGGTTTGAGGCCAAGGAACGGATTCCCCGCGGACACTTTTTCTCTTTTCCCTTCCTTTTTTGGGGGCAGGGATCGGCAACGGATCACCTCCTTTTTCCCTCCCTTTTCTCCCCGCCGACGCGGGATGTTCGCTGGGCGGGACTTCTTCTTTTTTCTTTCCAATTCCTATAATAGGTATAGGTGTTTTTCTCCCTTCTTTCTTTTTTGTCCCCCCTTTTAAGGTCGCGACGGGCGGCTGAGCGTTCCCCCCGCGGCGGCCCCCACTTTTTTTTTTCTCCCCCTTTTTCTTCCCTCCTTTTTCGATGACGGAATAGATGCACACCTTTCCACCTCCCCCCTTTTTTTTTTTTTCGACGTCCGTCGCCGAGGAGAACCACCCTCGACGCGTTTTCTTTTTTTTTTTCCCTGCCCGATAAGGTTCGCGTTTTTTTCATTCTTCCCCCCCCCCCCTTTTTTCTTACTTTTTTCCCAACGTTGTTCAAGTGCTGAGCAAAGTCGATAGACCCACCCTTTTTTTTTCCCCCCCCTCCCCCGAAGATGACGAGTGATGCCCCATTCTTTTTTTTTTTCTCTTTTGCCCTGCCCTGGCACTCATAAAGGATCCGGAGGGGGTACTTTCCTTCCCCCCCCCCCCCCTTTTTCATCAGTATGGAGATAGTACAGATAGCCCAGGACTTTTCCTTCCTCCCTTTTTTTTTCTCCTCCTCCTTAGATGCAGCGAACCAGGAGCTCTCTTCTTTTCTTGGGATGGAGGAGTCTTCTATTTCTTATCTGAGCTGTCGCTTTTGCTGGAGAGGCAAGCTTCCTTCCTCTTTCCCTCCCCCCCCCCGCCCGACACTCAAGCGCGAGGGCCGTGCCTTTTTCCTTTCCTTCCTCGCCGGGAAATTTCTCGAACGGACTTTTCCCTAACCTTTTCTTCTCCTTTTCCTTTTTTTTTCAGAGTCTCCGACAGGGGATGATGGCGAGCCGAGTATTTTCCCCCTTTTTCCTTTCTCTTTCCCTCCTGTCCGAATGAGGATTATTTAATGGGTCGGTCCCCGTTTTTTTTTTCTTTTTAGCTTGCTGGGAGTCAGGATTCCATTGAACTTTTCTTCCTTCTTCCCCTTCATTCTTTCTTTTATATAAGGCGAAAATTTTTTCTTTTCTTCCCCCCCTTTTTTTTTTTTTTGATTCGCTGGCTCGTGGATCGACATCGCCTTCACTTTTCCCTTCCTCTTCCACAGACACAGATGCCGGCCGCAGCACCTTCCTTTTCTTTCTTTGTCCTTTCCCCAGCCGCCGCGTAACGTCGAACAACTCCCTTTTCCCTGCTCCCCAGACACGTTCCCCCTTCCCCCCCCTTCCTTTTTCCTTTTTCCCCGTTAGGGAATCACGTCACTCGAATCTTCTTTCTTTCTCCCCATGTTGCGAAATTGCACATTGAGCTTCCTCTTTTTCCCTTTTCCCCTTCTTTTTTTCACCGGGCAGGACGGAATCACCCGTCGAGGGATTTTCTTTTTTTTCACAATTCAAACAAGAAACAACCTTCCCCCCCCCCCTTTTTTTTTTTCCTCTGCAGGGTAGGACTTGCGGTGTTTTTTTTTTTTCCCTCCGGTTTAGGGGAGTCCCCCCCCCCCCCCCCCGTTTTCCCACAACATCTCTCGCTGTTACGTGGCGCTCTCTTTTTTCCCTCGTCAAAGCAAGGGCGACCTGCTTTTTTTGGTTTTTTTTACTTTACTTCGTCACAAATTGGCACCCCCCCCCCCCCCTGCGGACAAAAGGGAAACGGTTTTCTCCCCTCTTTCTCTTCGATATCTTTCCAGTTTCAACGTCCCCCTTCTACCCCTTTCCGGTTGGAGAAAAAAATTTGGTTTTTTTTTCCCTTTTCCCCTTTTTATTTATTGCCGAGGCACCGCCTGCTTTTTCCTTCCTACGTACGGCGGGCCTTTTTTTTTTTTTTTTCCGTTAATTTGCTGAAGAACACTTCGCCGTCCCCTTTTCCCTCTTCTGGGGATTAATTCCCCCTTCCCCGTTTTTTCCTGTTCTATCCACTAGGGGCGGGCTGGTCTTTCTCTTTTTTCCCAACGAGAGACCATGGTCACCCTTTTTCTCACTTTTTGAAGTCTATATTGGACACCGCGACCGAAAAAGTGCCTTTTTTTTTCTTCTATGGTTAGTGGCTTGCCCACCTCTCCACGTCCGGAAGGCCGAGTTTTTCAAGATCGGAGGTCGCGTTTCCCTCCCCTTTTCCCCTTTCTTTCCCCGTCCCGGAGAACCCTGTCGTTCACGAAGCCCAATTGGCAATCTTTCCTCCTTTGTGATCGACGAAAATGTCGGGGGAGGAAAACTTCTTCCTCCCCCCCCCCTGCAATAGAGATATGTCGTATGGTCTCTTTCCCCCCTTTTTCCCCCCTTTTTCCCTGTTTCCCACAAGTGACCCGGATGACGGCGGAGGGAAGAGGCGGAGACCTCTTTTTCCCCCCTTCGCGCAAGATTCGACGGGCCCTGTCCTCTCTTTCCCTTGTGAGCATGGGCGCGCGCCCTTTTTCTCTTTTCCCCTTTCCGCGATAGAAATGTCATCGGAGGTTCCTGCCCCTCTCCTTCTTCCTCCACCTTCAGCATGTCGCGCCAATTTTCTCTTCCCTTTCCAGGGCGAAAAAAAACCCTCGGCTGTCCTCCTTTCCCTTTTCCTCCCTCTTTTCGGCTCCCTTCTTTTCAAGGGAATTTGACCCCTCCCCCTCCCCCCCCTCCCCCCGCGACCAGTGTACCATACGCGTGCCTCTTTTTCTTTCTTTTTTTTTTTTTCCACCCCCGACAGAAAAACATGATTCCGGTGCCGTTCCCCCCCCCCGTGTAGACCAGGCGATACGCAATTTTTCCCCCCTTTCCCCCCTTTTGAGTTAGAGCTTTTGCCCACATTGAGTATCTTTTTTTCCCTTGTAAGTGTACGGACGGACCTCTTTCTTTGGCTTTTTTAAATGGTCCCTGCACCGTGCCGGTTTTCTTTCTCTTTTCCCGCGCGGGTTTTCGCGCGTATTTTTTTTTTTTTCCAAATCCTTTGAAAAAAAGGTCCAGCGCGAGGTTTTCCCTCTCTTTTCCTTGCACGGAAAGGACAGTGAGACCCTCCCTCTTTCCCCCCCTTTCGATTTTTCCTTTTTTTTTGCGATCTTATGTTTTCCATGCTGAAGGGGCTCACTGCGAGGTCTTTTCTCTTCCCCCTTCCCTTTCTCATTTCAGTAGCATCGTTCCCCCTTCACTCGCTCTACTTTCCCCGCGGCGGTAGGTCCATTCTTTTTCTTTCCCCCCCCCCCCCCTCCCCTCCTCAGATCAGGATCTGCCCTCCCCCTTCTTTTTTTCTCTTTTTTCGCGCGTTCTCAACCGTGCCTTAGTTCCGCTTTTTTCTCGTGTTCTTCTTGCGCCACTTGCCCTTCCTTCCCCCCCCTGGATTTCGAGTGAGGTTAGGGAAGGAACCCCACCTTCAAAAAGGAGTGTGTCTTCCTCTATTTTTTCAGTTTTTTTTTCCTTTTTCCTCCTCGATCACTTCGTCGCTCTGTCTTTTCCCCCTAACGGCTGCCACCAAATTTTTTTTTTTCCCCTTGTGGGACCTTCCCTTTCTGATAGATTGGCCAACAAAACTTGCTCCCTCCTTCCCCTTTGATCTGTGTTTTCCCTCTTTTTCTCGTTCAGCAAAGAACCCCCCCCCCTTCTCCCTGTGACAATTACTTTTCGGGTAGAGGTTTCCCTCATCTCCCCTTTCCTTCAAGTTTGCAATTGGTCGCTCCCTTGGCGTTTTTCTTTTCGGTGGATAGCCAAAGCACGCTTCTCTTTCTTTTTTCGAATAAAACCGGTTTTCCCCCCCCTCCCAGATGCTTGCACACGAGTTGTTTGCAGCATTTTTCTTTTCCCTTTTTCCTTCAGCGAATTGGACTGGGGTGCGATTAGCGCCGACGTCGGGCATTTGTTCCCCCCCCCTTCTTTCAGGAGAGACACCCGCGGTTTTTTGGTTCTCCATGTGACCAACGGCACTTTTTCCCCCCCCTTTTCTCACCCCGGACGTTAGCTAATATTGGCCGTTTGCCCCCCCATTTCGAAAGATTTTATCGAACCCCCCCCTCCCCTTCTGCAAAGGTTCTAGTTAGCGACCTTTTTCCCCCCTTTTTCGCGTGTTTTACCGGCAAGGTTAACCACTTTTCCCCCTTTCAGTTTTTAAAAAATACGGCCTTCTCCACATTTCCCCTCCTTCTTTTTCCCGAAAAACGAGTTTTTGGACGCGCAGCGGCCCCCTTTTTTCCTCTTTTTTTTTTGGGATCCCTGGGGATGCGCCCTTCTTTTGGGTCCCCCTTTTTCTCCCCCCCCCCCTCAAACGGCGGCAACCTTTTGTCCCCCCAAACCACAGCGCAAAGTCTTACGGCAGCGTCCCCTTCTTCCCTCCCCTTCCTTTTGGTTTTGGACCCTGTTGTTGCTTCCTTTTTTCTTTTTCCAACTCCCCTCGACCGGTGCTTTCCGTCATGCCCTTTCCTCCGTGCCGGCACCATCGGCTTCCAAGCGGTAGTTAAAGTCACATTCTTTCACATTTCCTCCTTCTCCGTTGGGAACCGGCTCTTTTTTTTTTTTTCCCTCTTCTCCTAACGGGTGTGCTTTTCCCTTTTCTTTTTCCCCCTGGGTCGATTTTCCTGAAACGTGGGTCGGCTTTTGTTCTTTTTTTTTTTTTTTTTTTCGACGGTACGCGGCGGTTTTTTTTCTCTCCCCCCCCCCAGCGTGCTCATGAACGGTTTTGATGGAATGGGCTTTGCGTTCGCCTACTGGCCCCTCCCCTTCCCCCCTATTCGAAGCACGAGCCAGCTCCCCCCTCTTTTTTTCTTGCCCGCGGAATTTGGGAAGAGCACTTTCGCCGGACTCCCTTTCCGTTCCTTTCTCCTTCGCGGATCTTTTCGTTTTTTTCCTTGAAATCCGGGGACGCTAGCAAAGCTTCCCCTTCCCCCCCCCCCTTCGACGAACAAGGAACATTGCTCCTCCCCCCCCCTTTCCCTTTTTTCTGGAAGCGGCGTGTTTCTCCCCCGAATAATTACTCGGGTCTCCTCGCCTCTTTTTTCTTCTTGGGGCGCGTGTCGTGGAGAGTACTGTGTTCGGGTCGCACATGTCGTTCTCTTTTTTCCCCCCCTCCCCGAAAAAATATAACCTTTTTTTCCTCCCCGGACTTCAGGCGGGGCGAGGCCTTTTCTTCCCCCTTTTCGGCCTCCGACGGCGATTGCCGCTGTTCCTCCCCTCGAGCGAAAAGATAAAGAGGCGAGGTTCCTTCCCCTCCCCTCCCCAATTAAAGGGAAAGACCTTTATAGGCGGAATTATGAGGCTGAGCCCCTTTTT
>Ga0179593_1536745_pt1 | contig 11795 bp, 15 predicted proteins | sample CZODoug2_1_08_16_FD_185931 | JGI IMG/M metagenome (GOLD analysis project Ga0179593, IMG submission 185931) | Vadose zone soil fungal communities from Angelo Coast Range Reserve, California, USA - CZODoug2_1_08_16fungal (PacBio error correction) | ecosystem: Environmental > Terrestrial > Soil >... | reverse complement strand
TTTCCCTTCCCCTTTTTTTCTTTTTTTTCGTCTGTTCCCGTTGCCAGAATTGCCGAGCACAAGTCGGACTGAGGCAGATTGCTCGCATTCTTGACTTTGTACCCCAACAGGAAGACGCGCCAAGACCCCCCTCCCCCCCCTTTTTTCTTTCTCTGTTTTTGGACTGTCAATCCGCCAATGCGGCATATCTTGCGCCCGCTTCAATGACCTTGTTCCCCGGTGTGGTCAACTCATTTTGGCCAGAACTGCTGAAATCGGCCTCGACCCACCTTTCTCCCTTTCCCCTTTCCTTACTTCCTCGTCAAGTCTTCGGTGCCCTCCATCAACGAAATCCTACCACAGTGGTTCGGGGCAAGTTTAGGGCCCCCCCGGGAACTCCCCCCCCAATAAAAAGCGAACCAATCTCGAGGCCGCGCGTCTCCCCTTTTTTTTTTCCCCCCCGACCTCGCCCTTAGAAGGGCGCGATATAGCCACCTGAGTAAAGGTTTTAACCTGGTACCCCACTTTAGGAAAGTTTAGCATGGGACGGCGGAATCTCATCGGCGTTTTCTTCTTTTTTTTTGGTGGGCGACGTACTGCGATGACTCCATAGCAGGGGATTTGAGCGCGACCTTTTTCCTTGCCTAAAACCCGACAGTTGGGTGGAGGCGGTTTTCCTTCTTTCTTAACGCGCGAGATTCTCGCGAGCGCCCGCCATTTTGATTTGCGCTCTTGGCGGCGCATGCCCGTTTTTCTTTGGGCCCCGTGTGCAAGATGTAGATGAAGTTGAGGGGAACTCCTCAAGAGTTGTGGTGAATCCCAGATTGCTGTCCCCCGCCCTGCAATTCCTTTTTCGGTCTGCCTTTTTTTGTCCGGGCGGCGGCCGATGCTTCTTTTATTGGCTTTTTTTTTCCGTGAATAACCTTCAAGTTCCCTTTTCCGCGTTCTTACTGGCACCTGGAGGTAGTCCTCCTCCCATTACAACGCCGTATTAAGTCTAGTTTACTCTATCTCCTCGTACCTGGCCCTTTCCCTAGTCCGCTGCGCAGACAATGACGGGGAATCGCGTTTCCGGCGGTACTTGGCCCGTGCGAGGCATGGCCCATGTCTTTTCTTTAGTCCTCATCGCAGCATTACCGTTTTCGCGGAGCCTTTCTTGGGTTCGGAAAGCTGCTGGCTTGGATACCCTGGTGGCGGCGGCTCTGACCCTGTTGAACTGGAGAACGATATTGGCGGCGTTTCCCCCCCCCTTTCTATGGTCGTTGTCTTGCTGCTCAGCAAGTTGATGGTTTGATGTTTTCGCAGGCGCTTTAAGAAAAGAGGGGTATCACATGGGTCTCCCTCTTTTTTTCCTTTTTCTTTTTCTCTCCCGTGGAGAGTGGGTAGTGGGAGATCTGCGATTGCGTCTTGTCCGATTTGGCGGAAGTGTTGGATAGGAAGTGGGCTGAAGATCTTTTCGGTTTTGCCTTTTCTTTTTTTTTTTTTCTTCTTTTTTTTTTTTTTCCTGGAGGGGTTAGGAGAAGTGGAAGAAGGAATCCTGTTTTTGGTGTATAGATGATGAAAACGCTAAATGAAACGCCAGCCCCCCCCTCCCCCCCAGCACCCTCACGGCAAACCGAAAAGGAGCATCAGCGAAACTGCCGATCCCACCTTCTGTCCCCAAATCGCAAGACGCAATCGGCATCCCCTTTTCTCCCTTTTTTTCTTCCGTCTCCCCTTGCTCCGGCACGCCTGACGCCAAAATCGAGCAAGGTGGCGATACCAGCTTTCGTCAAAGCGCCCTGCAGAAAAATCGCCATAAAATTGCTGAGCAGCACCCACGCTCCTTCTTTTTTCCCTTTTCCCCGGTTCCCCGGTGTCCATGTTAGCAGAACGAAACCAAGGTTCTCATTTCCCCTCCAATGCCAGCCAGCTTGCGAAAACAACGAAGCTCCCGCGCCCCCCTTTTTTCTTCCAACCTACGGCCGGGAAGACATGGAGCCATGCGCATCGCACGGCAAGCCTGTCACCTCGCATTCCCCGTCATTGTTTCGCAGCTTCTTCTGTAATTCTTCTTTCTTTTTCCTCTTCTTTCGTCCCTTTACTTAATATCGGCGATTGTCATAGGGATTCTACGCCAGGTTTGCAGTCACGTCGCCTTCGTCCCCTCGGTGTGCTAAATTGAAGGTGATTTCACGGAGAAAAATCAATGGAAGAGCCTCCCTGGGGCCTCACGGCCCGGGACAAGTGCAAATCAAGCAGGAAGACACTTATTGCAGGGTCGTTTTCCCCCTCTTTCTTGATTTCCCCCCTCCACTTCATTACATCTTTAACAAAGGAAAGAAGGGGAAAGATTATGGCCCACAATCTTTCATCCCGGGGGCACGTCCAAGAGAATTGCTGAGGGAGCTCGGGAGAATCTCTCTCCCCCTCTTTCCTTTCCTCCTCCGGAACCCGCATCCAACCAACGTAGGTTTCGTCCAGTAAACCCCTAATCTGCTGCTGGGCAAATCCCCACGCTAGGGAGTAAGGCGCAGTACTTCCTCCCCACCTCCGTCCTGCGCCCAACGAAGATGACGATTCCTCGTGTCCCATGCGAAACTTTATAAGTTGTTCCGGTTCCTTTTCCTCGGCCTCCCCTTATTAAGGGCGAGGTCGGTGGTTTAAAGTAAAACAAGGCACAAAAATTATAAAGTCTGTCTAACGGTTGCAGCGCCAGGAAGAGATTGGGGGAGCCTTTATTTTGGGGTCTTCCCTCCCCCCTACCCAACTTTTTTCTTGCTTCGTTGATGGAGCACCGAAGATTTCGATGAAGAGTCCTGATGCGCTACTTTTTTCTTCCCGTCTTTTTTCCCCCGTCGAGAGATTTCACGGCGAAATTTGTCGAGTACTATTTCCTCATTTTCCTCTCCTTTTCACGGGGAGAATCCGCATATTGGCGGGAGTGACACAACCCCCCACCTCGCCGCACAAAACGCGAGCGCAAAGAACTTTTTCCCTCTTTTTTTTTCCCCCATCGCTAGGTCGATGCCTGCGAGAATTGCCCGTTACGTGTTCGCCGGGCAATTCTTGCAAAACGAGTAACAGACGCAGCAGCCCCTTTTTTTTTTTCCCCCCTTGGGCCTGTGAAAAAGCAGATACACACGAGGTGATTTTCGTACTAAATTCATCTGAATCCCTGGCTTCCCCCGTTCTGCGTGCAGGTCGCCACCAGATTCTTCCGTTCGTCCAACCTGTCTATTCTTTTTTTCTTTTCCCTCGGACTTGCATTTCAAATTCGTATTGATGAATAATTAAGACGGTGTTTTTTTTTTCTTCCGGCCCCTTGGACATTTCGATGACTTCTTCAGAGAACGTTCTTTTACTCTTTTTCCTTTTTTCCCCTCCCTTCGCTGTCACTCAAGTCATCGAAATTGTCAAGGGTCTGACGAAGCCCGGCGAACCCATTTTCCTTCCTCCTTGCCTGCAAGTCCGATGGGACAGTGAGGAGTCATTCCTTGCACGCGCCTCCTTCTTTTTTTTTTTTTCCCCCTTTTCCTTTTTCTTTTTGTGTCCGCCCTGGCACGCGGACATTGAGAATCGGCTTCGTAACTGAAGTTAGTACCCTTCAATTTCCCTTCTTTTTTTTATTTTCTGCTTTTCCACGGCCCCAGTTGAGGGCCGTGGGACCCCTTTCCCCCTTTTCCTCCTGCCCGCGCACACGTCGGAATGACGGGCAGATTCTCGAACCGGCACTTTCTGTTTCACCCCAAACGGAAGACGCCCCCCCCCCCCCCCCCCCCCTTCCCCCTCCCCCCAGCGGTTTCTTTTCACGACGGTAGTTGAGAAAGAGTTGGGGAGGAGAGGTTTTTGGCCTTCACTCCCGCCAATGCGGATTCTCTTGCGCCCCCTCCCTCCCTTCCCTTTTTTTTTTCCAGCACCTGTGAAATAGGCATCGACCAAATTTCGCCGGAAATCTCTCTTTCCCCATTCTTGCCTCCCCTTCCCCACACGTAGCGCACAAGGAATCTTCATCGAAGGTCTTCGGTGTCTCCCCCCTTTTCCCTTGCCGGCGGAAAGCACCAAAAATAAAAAGGCCCCCCCCATCTCTGGGCCGCGAGATGCAAGCTTCGACCTCCTCCCTCTCCCCCTCCCCCCCTCGCCCTTTATCAGGGGCGAGATATAGAAAATGAGCTAAAAGGGCCAGAACCTTCCACTATGCCAAGTTTAGCATTTGACCGGCGGAATTAGTAATCGGCGTTGGCTCTCTCCTTTTTTTCTCAGCAAGTACTGCGCCTTAACTCTATCATGGGGATTTGCGCGAGATTATTTCTCCCCCTAGTTGGGGGGGGAGGGGGTACTTCGGGCAGATTATTGATGTTGCCGCCTTTTTTTCCCCTTTATTTTCTCGCCGAGCGCAAGAAAGATGCGCCGGTTTGGGGGGGTTTTTTGTCCCCGGGCTGACGATGGTGCGGGCAAGAAGCCCTGTTGCCTGTTTGTAAAGATGTAGATGAAGTTGAGGTTGCCCCTTCTTGCTGTCAGTCCTGCAATTACTTTTCGTATGCTGATTTGCACTGGCTTCCGGTTGTTTGGGGTGTGGTTTTGGGTGGGGCCGCTCTCTTCCATTGATGTTTCGCCGTGAAATACACCTTCAAGTTAGCACCCCCCCTTTTTTTTTTTTCCCTCCTCTATTCAGTCTAGTTTACTAGAGAATTCAACATAGTTAAAATCAGAGATTCCCCCTCGTCCCTCCTTCCCTAGCAGCTGGCGCAGACAATCGACGGGGATAGCGTTAGGCGGGTGGCCTTTCCCGTTCTCTTTTTTCCTTTTTTTTCTGCTCCTCAGCATTCCAGTTTTAGAGGGGCTTCGTGGTTTAGCAAGGATGAAGGCCTTTGTCTTGTCCTGTGATAAACTGGTGGAGGTAGGATTACATGGACCGGGTCATCCCCTCTTCTTATCTTTTGGCGCAAGAAATTGATGTCGATGTTCCGGCTCTTCCCCTGGCCCAGTTGGGTATCGCAACTGGGAGAGATTTGGAGCAGGCGTGCCGGGATCATTCTTTTTCTCTTCTTTCTCTTTCGATTTCTTCTTTCGATTTGGCAAAGGGTTTGGGCTAGGAAGTGCGCTGTCCACTTTTCTTTTGGCCGTGCTGTGCTGGGTTCTGATTACGGAGCTGGATGTCTTGATCGTGCTGGCGTTTCGGGGCTTCCCTCTCTCTTGGCACCCCGCGTCCCCTGCAACGCCAGCACGATCAAGAAATCCAGCGCCGTTCCCCGACCCCCAGCAATCAAAGGCAAAAAACGAAAAGGAAGCTTCAGCGCCACTTCCTTTTTTTTCCCCTCCCTCCTCCCCCCTCGTGCAATCTAGCCACTACCCCCCCATCTCCATCGAAGTAGGAGCGAATAAATGCTCCCGGGCACGCCTTCTGCACCCTCCCTTCTTTTTCTCCCCCTCCCTCTTCCAGAAACAATCGCCATCCAAATTGATGAGCAAGCACCTTAATCAGGCGGGGTGTGTGTAACCGCCTTCTTTTCCCTTTTCGCCCAGTTCCAGGGTCCATTGATAGACGCCGGGCCCCCCCACCCGGTATCCCGGTAAAGAAAAGGCCAGCAGCTTGCGGGGCCTTTTTTCCACCCGGGTTAAGGCGCGATGCGCATCAGGAAAAGAAGGAAGGGAAGCCATGTGTTCCGCTCTCACGGGCAAGCCGCAGGAACGCGATTCCCCGGCGATTGTTTTTCTTTTTTTCCTGCCCTTTCCTCGGCATGTTGATGTAACTATTTTTCCCCATCTCTCTAGGTAACACTAGAAGTAAGAGCGGAGCTTGTCACAATAGGGCTTCTCCGCCCCCTTTCTTCTCCCGCGTGTTGTGCTAAAACTTGAATTTTATTCCCTTCTGTGACAACAATCACTGGAAGAGCAGCGGGCCGCAGCCCTTCCCCTTTTTTTTTTCCCCCCTCCTTTCTTTCTTGTCCCCCCAGCAATCTGTGATGAGCACAAAAATATTGAGGAGTTACCATCCCCCCACTTCTACCTCTTTCCCCACGGCACGAAGGGAAAGTTATGCCAGCACCATCGTCATCCCTTTTTTCCTTTTTCCCTCTTTCTGTCGCGTTAAGAGAGCAAGTAGGCACCAGGAAAAGCGCACGAAGGAAAAGCCTCCACCCCCCTTTTCACCGCTAATACGAGCGCAATCCCACTGCTATTTCAGTCGCCCTCCTGCTTCGCCCCGGCCAGGCAAGACTCAAATCAATTCCTTCCTCTCCTTTGGGTCCCATTGCTAAAATTTATAAGTTGTTACGTTTTCTTCGCCCAGGTTGTCTCATGAGAGGCGCCAATGATTAAGGCGAGTAGGTGGTTCAAGTTCACCCCCTGTGGGTCTGAGTTTCGAAAGAGGTGGACAAGCCCGAGAGGCACGAGAGTGGGGCTTTTCTTTTTTGATGGTGAGTTCCGCTTGCCTGAACCCCTTTTCCTTTTTTTTCCCCGCAACGGACTTTCGTGAAGAGTCCTGATGCGCTACTTTGGCATCAGATGGTGGGCCCAGCGAGTGAGATTTACCGGCGGTGGACTTTTTTTTTTCTTTTTTTTTTTTTTGTCCCCCCGGAACGACAGGAGGTTTGGACTCGGGGCGCGAAGAGAATCCGCATTGGGCGGTGGCTTTTTCTCCCAAACGCAGGTCGAAAAGAAGGAGTGACACGCCCCCTATTTGAGGTTGATTGGAGAGTATTACGGTTGGGGTACAACAGTGCCTTCCCCCCCCCTTTTTTTTCCCACACGTTTGTGCGCGGAAATTCTGAAAAAACGAGTAACAGACTTTGAACGTACCGTTGGCCGGGAAATGTGTAAACAAGGCAGCACTGGGGCCGTTAAACTCCTCCCCCTTTTCCCCCCTTTTTTTTCTTTTCTTTCCATTTCTTCTTTGCAGGGTAGAAAAAAGTTATTCGGTTAGCACAACCGTCTATGAGGCGCTTGCAAAGGAATTGTACTTCTTCCTTTTTTTTCCTTTCTCCGGGCGTCGTAAGACACCTTGACAATTCCGGCTTCCTTCTTTCAGCGAACGTTCTTTATCTCCGATCTTTCCTCCTCCTCCGTTTTTTTTTTTTCTTCCCCCGTAAGACTTTCCTTCGAAATGTAAAGGGTATGACGGACGCCCGGCTGCCCAACGTGGGCCCTTCCATTCATACGAATTTTGGACATCCCCCTTTTCCAGGCGCCTCCAGACAGGTTGACGAACGCGAAGTTTTTTTTTTTTTGGTCGACCTTTCAAGCAGAAAAGGTTGAGAATCGGCGTCTTCCCTGAACTTCGTCACCTGCCCTTTTCCCCCCACCCGTGGCTTGCCGTGGGACACATTTCCGGCCAAGTTTGCGTGCGGCGTCTGTTCCCCGTTTTTCCTTCCTGTTGTCCGCGCACACGTCGGATAGTGCAGCTTTTTCTTTCTCCCCCCGGGCAGAAGCGCAGCCACCCAAGCAAAAGGAGGTCTTGTCACGCCGTTTCTTTCCTTTGGTTTTTTGGTGTCCTGTCACTCCGCCAATGCGATTCGCTTGCGAACGCTTCAATGACCGCCTTTTCGTTCCAGTGTGGAAATCAGTTTGCAGAACTGCTGAACCTTCTTTCCTCTTTTCCCCTCTCCTCGCTGGAAAACATATTGCCGGCCCCAAACCGTTAGCAGCATCAGGACCCCCTCCCTGTTCTTTCGTTGCTCCATCAACGGAAATAATAACCACTTTTTTTCGGGGCAAAGTTAAGGGCAAGCGGGAACGCACCCCCCCCCCCCCCCTTCTTGGCTGAAAACCGCTTTCGACATTCAGCCTTCGAATTGGGGGGACTGGTGGCCTTTCCCCTTTTTTTTCTCGCTTCTGGGCCCCCTGCGCGTACAGGCCGAACCGGAACAAACCTTTTCTGGTCAAGGGGAGAAGGGGAAAGGGGACTCCTTTTTCTTTTTTTTCCCGTGATTGTTCGGCTTGCCTGAGCGGGGGGCGCAGCCTATTTAATCCCTAGCGGGGTTTTGCGCCGCCCCGGATAGCGTTGAATGGACGAAACGACGTTTTTTTTTTTTCTTTTTTTTTTTTTTTTTTGCGGTTGCCGAAATTGCGCTTCGTAAGCTCGATGTCTTCTCGCCGAGCGACCTCCTTTTTTTCTTTCCCCGGGCTGACGATGTGCTGGCCAGTATCCGGGGGCTTTCCTGCGTGCAGTTGGGAAATCTCTTTCCTTTTTGTCCCTCCCCAGATTGTGGTGAATCATCACATGATGGCTTGTACACGCCCTGCAAGTCCTTTTCTTCCCTTTTTTTTTTTTTCCTTCTGTGTGGGCAGCATGACTCTTCCCTTTTTTCTTCCGTGTGAAATAAAACTTCAAGTTAGCACCTTCCGGACGTCGCGTTATAATGGCAACTGGCGGTTTTAATCCCCTATTGACAAGCGCGATATCATTTCTTTTCTTCCCCCCATAGTTAAAATCAAGATGGAACAAATATCGTACCTCCTTCCCAGGAAGATGCGCAGACAATAGACGGGGAACCTTTTTTCTTTTTTTCTTTTCCCATCTGCCGGAAGTAGTTGAATGAGGAGAAATCGCACGCATTCCCGTTTTAGAGGGAGCTCGTGGTTTTCTCCTCTCGGATACCGGGGGGATTCGGCCTGACATGGCCCCGGGACTTTTTTTTTTTCCGATATTTGGCGGGCGGTTTTTCGCCCTTCGCGTTACACGCGGCTAGCGTGTGTTCTTTTTTTTTTTTTTTTTCTTTTGTTTTCTGCAGGCGCTTTCCGCAAGTTTGGTTTCTTTCCCGCCCACTGGGCGAGATTTGGCGCAGGGGTTTGGGCAGAGACATTATCCCCCCCCCCCCCCCCCCCCCCCCCCCCCCCGGACTATGCTTTTTTTTTCTTGTGCGAGATTGCGATGCGGCTTGCGATTTTCCTCAGGTTGGGACTTTTCCCCTTCTTTTTTGAAGATCATTTTAGGTTCGTTTCTTGCTGGGGGTATGATACTCTTTTTACTTTGAGGGAGGGGAAGGGCAGAGGTTCCCTCCCTCCCCTTGTTTGATTGTGAGGAGAGAGGACCCGCCCCGCGAAAAGACCCGCTTCCTTTTTCATTTCCAAAAAGAAAAAAAGCAAGCACCCCCCTAAAAGGAGGATTACAGCGCACTTCCTCCCCCCCCCCCGTCCCTCTGCCCAAAGCACGAATAGAAATCTAGAAAACTCCCCACCCCGCTCCATACGCAGTAGACGCGAATATGTCCCCTTTTTCTCCCCCCCCAGTGGAAGAGAAAAAGAGTGGAGCAAGCGCAGGAAGAAAACACCCCGCCCCCCCCCCTGCTGAGAAGAAAAAAAGATCGCAGAGAGGGGAACCGACTTCTCCCCACTATCAGGGAGCAAAAGGGTAAAAGGGAAGGTAGCCCCTCAGGTCATCCCCGGTCCCGCAACCCTTTTTGCGAAACCACCGTAAGCTCCCGCGCCCTCCTTATGCGATGGAAGAAGGCCCCCGACGGCCGGGCAAGCCATTCTTCCCCCCTTCCTATTCCAGCCGCCGACAGCCCCCTTTTTCCCCTCGATTGTCTGACGGCATCCTTTCTCTGGCCATCGCGGAGGTCCATATGGTGAAGAGAGAGAGGACCTTTTTTTCTCCCCTTCGGCGTTGGAAAGAGGGAGGAGACCCAGGGTCCCTTCGAAAGAACCTTCGCCCCGCGGTGTTCTCCCCCCTTGTGTATGGAACCTTCGAAAACTCCTCTTGCCGCCCGCCCGGAACACAAAGTTTCCCCCAATCAAGTCGGACGAAACAGAATTTTCTCGGGGAAAGAAAATTGTTTCTTGATCACCACCCCCCCTTTCTTCATCTTTCACAAGGAACGCCTTGCCTCCTTTTTCTGTTCCCCACCATCGTCAACACGGGGCACCTCTTTTTCTCCTTTTCTCTGCGTTAAGAAGAGCAATTCGGAAAAATTCCTCCTCCCTCAGGAAAAAAGAATACAAACAAAGTCCTTTTTTAAAAGCTAATCAGAGAGCGCCCCCCCCCCCCCTCTTAGGGAGTAAGGAGAAGTACCCTGTCCTCCCCCCGCAAAGGAAAGACTCAACCTCCTCCACCTGCCGATGAAGATTACGCCCCCCTTTTTTTTTCCATGGCATAAACTTTCTAAGTTGTTAAGGTTCGGGCTGTAGGCTCCTTTTCTTTCTTCTTTCGAGGTAAGGTGTAAAGTCCACCCCTCCCCCCTTCTAAGTGATGATGGTCTCCCCCCCCTCCCCTATGGGAAGATTTTTATTTGGGTGGGTAAGTAGCCCTGTCCCTTTTCCCCCGAACCACTTGTGGTAGGCTTTCGTTGGATGTGGATCCCCTCCTTTCCTTTCTTTTTTTTTCTTTTCCTTTCTTTTCACCTGCTCTCGATTCCCGGCGAAATGCGAGGCCGATTTCAGCATTCTGACAACTTATTGACACACGGGTGGAAGCAGTGGCTGTCCCTTTCTTTTTCCTTCTCGGTGAGTGAAATAAAAAAACCCTTCGCCCGGGCACCAAACGCGGTAGAAAAGAAACTTTTTTTCCCCTTCCTTTAGGTCATAAGGTTGGGGTACACCACTCTTGATTTGAATGAGAGAATATGCCCGTCCCCTTCTTTTCTTGTTAGTTAGTACCCCCTCCCCAGCAAAGGTGGAAGGAAATGTGTCCACGGCCGGCCCCTTTTCTTTTTCCCCCCCCCTTTTCTTTTTTCCCCCCTTCCCTTCAGTGAAGAAGGATTACTCAAGTTATGAGGGAAGGTCGCCCTCTTTTTTTTCTTTTCCTCCCCCCTTTTCGGTTTTTCACAACTGTCTAGGAGGGCGCTTTGAAGTCTTCCTTTTTTGTCCTTTTTCCCATTTCGTATGATGGAATTAGAGGCGGTCCCTTCCTCCCTTTGCCCCTCGGATGACTTTTCAGCGAAACGTTCTTTTATCGCTCTCTTTCCTCCCTTTCTTCTTTTTTTTCTCTTTTTTTTTCTTTCACTCTGTCATGCATTGTTCAAGGGTATGAAGACGCCCTTTTAAACTCCCCCCCTTCCTCCGAATTTGAATGCAAGTCCGATGGGCCCGTGCGAGTTTTTCCTCTTTTGGCCCGCCGAAGGGGGAATATGGTGGAGACGCAAGCAGAACTTTGATCGATTATTCACTGAATTTAGTAACGAAACTTTCCTTTTTTTCTTCCTTTTCTTTCCCCTTGGGACACATTTCCGGCCAAACGTTTGAGTGCTTCTGTTTCCTCCTTTTTTTGCAGAATTGCGAGCAACGTCGGACTGACGGGCAGATTCCTTCTCTTTCCTTTCTCCTTCTACCGCGCCAAAGAAAAAAGACAAATCCGTTTTTTTTTTTTTTTTTCCCCGCCTTTCTTTGCGACCGCGTTTGGTGCGAGCGAGGTTTTTCCTTTTCCTCTTCTCCCCCCCTTACCGCCTGCGTTCCGTGTGTCAATCAGTTTGAAGAAAGGAAGGAAAATCGTTCGCCCCCTTCCTCCTTGGAAAATCTCTCGCTGGGCAACATCTGCGCTCCACCCTTTTTTCCCCCCCCCTCCCTTTCTTCCCACAGTGGTTCGGGGCAAGTTAAGGGAAAGTTTTCCCTCCCCCCCCCCCAAAATAAAAAAAAGGACCCATCTCGGGCCTTTTTTTTCCCTTCGCTGGTGGGCCGGGTGAGACTTGAACCAACGACCTGGCCATTTTTTCCTTCGCCCTTTTTCCCCCTTTAGAAAGTTTAGCAATGGGACCGTTACTTCCTCCCTCGGCGTTGGCGCGAAGGACGTGATTTTGATTTTTTTTTCCACTACTGCGCATTACTCAATAGAAGGGGGATTTTGCGTTCGCTTCTCTTTTTCCTTTTTTACGAAACACGACGTGGGTGAGGCGGGTTGCCTT
>Ga0179593_1451411_pt1 | contig 11795 bp, 19 predicted proteins | sample CZODoug2_1_08_16_FD_185931 | JGI IMG/M metagenome (GOLD analysis project Ga0179593, IMG submission 185931) | Vadose zone soil fungal communities from Angelo Coast Range Reserve, California, USA - CZODoug2_1_08_16fungal (PacBio error correction) | ecosystem: Environmental > Terrestrial > Soil >... | reverse complement strand
CCAGACGTCTCTTTTCGATGATTCCCGACCCCTCTTTTCTATTGTCTCCTCTCAAACCCCGTCCGCCCAACAGCCCATTTTCCTGTACGCCATTGCCCTAATCCAAATTTTCTCTTCTCGTGAACACTTCCCCCTCTGTTTTATAGCTCCGACATTATACGTCGATACCCGACTTCCCCAACTCTGCCGCTTTGTAAATGTTTTTTATGCGGTAAAGGCGCCCCTACTCCCCGGCCTAGTTCACCCGTACGCCTCCGTACGATTCCTACGTTGCTCCCCTTATTCCCTTTCCTGCTGGTTTACATCACAGCACCTCCCGGCCCTTCCCCCCCGGCCTTCTGGGCAACCTCTCCCTCCGCAACCCAACCCACCTCCCCCCACTAGAGGTCCCATAGGGACGCCGTCCTTGATGGTCACTTCTCACCCTTTTCCTCCTGCGAACCCCTTCAAACAGTTCGCCCGCCCACTCCGGGGGGGGTATTATGTCCTCCGAACACGGCTCAATTGGTCCCCTTCCTTCCCTTTCTGGTGACCGGTGTCCTCTTTTGCGTCCTCCCCTTCCCTACCTTCTCCCTGGCGGGTTTGAGGGTGCTTGTTCCCCCTTTCTCCAAGCCCTTACATTTGTACAGGCGTGAACACTCTTAAGAAGAAGACTTGATGACGCAAAGCGCGCGGTCCCTCGACTGTCTTCCCTCCCTTTTTTTATTTTGCGGGTTTCGCACTTCCCCCTCGCATTTTCAACCCCTTCCTCTGACTGGGAAAAATTCCGCCTTCCGTTTGAACCTTCTCAAGAGACCTTTTATTTGAGATGGCCGAGCCGGGCCGTTTCCTTTTTTTCCCTTCGCCAAGGCCCGCATCATCGTCCCCCATGCCGCGTGACGGCCACCTTTCGCCCTGACTCGATACGTGTTGATCAACACCTTTCCTCTTACCCATTATTCTTCGACCATGCCCCTCTCCCCTTTTTGAACTGGCCAAGACATTTCACTGTCTTCTTCGCCTATCCTCCCCCCCCTGCTCAGCCTTTCTGTCTAACATTCTCTTGTCCTAAGAGCTTCCCCCTCCTTTCTTTTCAAGATATTCGAAAACACGGGTGCTTTAGAAACGTTGCGCCCGTGGTTCCACTTTTTTTTCCGCTGCCATTGATCCCTTTTCCGTCTCCTTCTTCTGTTGTTTTCCGCTGTTTATCCTTCTCCTCTTAAGGGGTTTCCCGTCGCCGCTTGGGGGTTTCCCTGTTGTCCTCGTTTTGTCCGCCTTCAACAGTTAGCCTCCTCCACCATTTTTCGATGCAAAGGAGACCGTCGTTCCTCAGACCTCCTCCTTATCGTTGCGATACTCCCGTCCAATTTTTACCTCCTCGTTCCCTCCTTGCGTTCCCTTTTCCCCCCCACAACTACCCCTTTTTCTAATCACCTTTCTTTGCTTTCTTGTTATCCGGACGGAAACTGCTTTCCTTACCCAATGGACGCGACGGGGGTGATTGACCCCTTCGCGGTGATTTTTCTCCAACCCTTGTGATTGCCCGAACCTTCACACCAATTTCCCCCCTCCCCCGGGTTTTCCCCCTTTAGCCCGACAAAGAATGCCTGTTCCCCCTTTCCCGGGGGTATTCTCTCCCGATGGGTTCGCGCATTACCTTAGAGAAATTCTTTCCACTCCTAACGTGGTAGGTTTCGAAATTTCAAGGTTAAGGGGATTTTTTAGCCTGACTCCCTTTAAAGAATGGCTCCTCCGGTTCAGCCGGAAATTCCGTCTTTTCCCCCCCCTCCCCTCTTGGCACACGTTGTTAACTCTCCCACCCACCTTTCCGTTTCACGCTTCCGACCCGCGTGTAAAGTGCATTCACGACTTTTGATGGGGCGTTTGTCAGTATTCGTGGTCTGGCGAAACAACCTCCTCTGTCTCCATTTGGTTGTCCCGAAAACGGGGCTTCTTTGTTTTCAACTTGGCCAGCCGGGCACGGGACAAAGGTTTCTTTTTCACAGTTCGATTCATGAGCTCTAAGTTGCAGTATAGGCATTTTGAATCAAAATACCGAGTGCCTCTTTTTTCCCGCCTCCCAGGAATATGACCTTACCCCTTTCACGTCTTTCCTTTGGCACTTTCTCTTTACCAGAGCCCTTGTTACTGCCCCACCCTACGGGTGAAACTTTTGATCTTTAATAGAACCCCCCCCCTCCCCTGATCGGTGGGTTTTGAGATATTTCGCGCGTCCCCCCCTCTCTGGTGAGTGTTTTTTTCTCCCCACCCATATTGCGCTGTCCCCCGTCGACTTCCCTCGGTCCCTCCTCTTTTCTTTTGAAAACCTAAGCACAAACTCTTTTTGTGGGTGCGATTTCAAAAAAAAACCCCACCCCGGCCATTCTCTCTCCCTGAGTTTTCATTTCCTTTCCCTTTTTTTCCCCCGGTGCCTTCTACTAGGAACCTTCACCCATCCCACCTCTTTTTTGAAATATTAAATGACTGAGCATTGCCTCCAGGAGATAATCCACCGGTTCCAAGGAGTTTCCTCACCTCCATCATCACGGCTCCGTTATAGATCTAAAGTGCATTCGACTGATGTGCTTACCCCATTTCTCTCTCTTTTCATCCCCCAAGACTTTAGTATCCTTACTGCACACCGGTTTTTTTCCCCTCATCCGCGAACCCCCATTTCAAGACGTTACTTAGCTCTTTTTCCCTCCAGTATTGCGTATTAATTCATCTATTCCCTCCCCAAGAGACCACCTCCATTTCCTCCCCAGTTTTCGTTTCCCTAAGCAATTCCCCTGTTTCTCGTTTTTATGCTTTGGGAGCAGGTAACTCCGACCTGCCCTTTTTGGCCCGGGTCATGTGTTCTCTATAATCCTATTGTTTCTTTTTTCTCTGTCTCTCCTCTGTCCACGTTCTCCATTAATATTTTTTTTCGGTCTTTTCCCGGCGCTCCTCCCCTCAAAAAATAGGGGTATTCTCTGCATCCCAAACCTCCCGGGCCCCCCAACTTGTGCAGGTTCGTGAACGCTCCCCCCAAAAGAAGAGGGCCTGATAACCTTTCCTTATTAATGTCGCAAGCCCCCTGTCATAGGTTTTTTTCCTCTTTTTGACTAGATATACGTATTTGAATCCCAGTTTTCCCCCCCCCCCCTGCGCTCCGGAACTGTCCTTGGTGGTCCGTATCGTGGGCGGACCACCAGAAATGAATAAAGATTTATGGATCTTTGCAAACAGCCCCTTTTCACTAGCTTTAAGCTCACGCTCCCCCCCTCTCACTTCAGCTAGATAACTGGAGCCGTCGATTCTTTCTTTCCCCTCCCTTTCAGTTTTTTCTGATTCTTCTTCCAGGGATAGTTACTTTCTTTCTGCAAACTCTTGCTTGTTGGCATGTTCTTCCTTTTCTCCGGGAAAGCCCCGAGGATTAAAAACCAGCTGTCAAGCTAGATTTAGTTTTTAATCCGGCAACGGTTTTTTTTTTGTAGATATTTTCAACGAATAGCAGATTTCAGTCCTCTTCTGAATGTAAGAACTAGGTTGTCTCAAAACCAACCTTCCTACTAGGATTTTGCAGAAAGCTTTTTTTCCACCCAATTCCCATTTTTTTTTCCCCCCCCCCCCCTCCCCCCCCACCCACCCCCCCCCACCCCCCCCCCCCCCCCCCCCCCCCCCCCCCCACACCCCCCCACCCAATACGCTCCTTTTCGATCCTCCTTTTCACAATGAGCGAGCGCTTTGTCGGCTACTTTCCCCACGCCGACGCTTTCTTCGCTCTTATCCTTTTTCTGTTCTCGAGGTAGGATTTTCGTCATTTTTTTCTTAATAGACCTTCACCTTTTTCGAAAATACCTCGAACGGGGTCCACGCTAAACCCCATTAGTTTCCCGCGCCACCCCCCCCCTTCCCTTGGTTTGATGGCCCTTTGTACCCCTCTCCCTGAAACGGGGAGGCCCCGTTCTAGTAGTCTTTGTTCCCCTACCCCCTCCCCAATCCTAGGGCGAAACGCCCAACCCCAAAAAATTACCCTTAAGAATTTCCATCGCCTTGCTGGCCCTCCCTCCTCCCCCCTTCCCTTTTGAAGTAACACGACTTATATCTCTCCTTAAGAGGCCCCCCTGATTGCACTGTCTTTTCTCCCCCCGTTTAGCGGCGGCTTGTTCCTCTGCAATGGCACAAAAAGCCCTTTACCCCTTTTCTTTTCTACGCCGAACCCTTGCTTTTTCCCTAGACATTCGGAGGTAACTGCGCTCACCTAGTTTCTCCCCTTCCCGGTTTGAAAATGAAGCTGACCTTCTTGTCGGCTCTCCCCCTTTCCCGACCGCTTTGAGTTGAAACTGGTGTCCTTTCCCTAATTGCATACGTTGTTTTCTCACCCTTTCCCCGGTCTCTTTTTCACATCACCCCCAGTTCAGTTCTTGCCGAGTGTACGATCTTTTCTTCCGTCCGCCCCCACGCCAGCGTTGAGTTTAGCCCCCCCTAATGTATTTGGACCTGAACTCAGATGACACGTTTTCTTCCTTTCGTATAAAAGCGAGATTCTGCTTCCTACGGTTCTCCTTTGAAGCAGATTGCTTGTGCAGTTTTCTTTTCTTCCCCTGGAAACAGGTCTCTCTCTTTGCAACCCATCTTGATTCCCCCCCCCCGGGCTGTACCCCATGGATGCGCCTCCTTTAACAAAATCGTAAATCCCATCACGAATCTCCCTTTTACAGGATCACTTTGGGCAGTGAAACCCTTTCACCCCCTTCCCTACTCCTCGTTGTATCCTCCAAGCTTTTCCTAAACCACCGATCTTCAACTTAATCTCCTTCTCCTTCTTTCTTCCCTTCTCGTTATAATGCGTCGCAGGTTTGGCTCCCTTTCCTATCACGTTTTTCCCTCTGAACGCTTCCAACTATCTTTCCCCTGGTCGAAGAATCGTTGAACTTTGTGTTCCCCCGGTCTTCTCTTTAGTAGATTGTTTTTCCGTCCATTGAACGTCCTTTTCCCCCTATTGATTTTTCCCTAGTTGCCGCCGTGGCCCCTCTTAACGGCCCCCCTGGTCGCACCCTTTCCCCATATTTTCTTTCCTCCCCCTGAGTCAATTCCAGAGTTAATTTTTTCTTTTTTTTCTGCTCTGTTTGACCATTCTCATGTAAGGTTTGCTTTGAACCAACCGACCGCCCCTCGAGAATCCGGATATCGTGACCAGCTTTTTTTTTTCCATCATGTGACTTTCTTACGAGATTGACCCAAATTATGACAATTTTTTCCCTGTTTCTTTTCCATTTTTTGGAAACTCCTCCCCCTTTCCCCTTCCCCCCCCCCCCCCATTGAAAGCTGCTTTGATTTGTCCCCCTTTCCCCCTTCCTTTCTCCAAACAAAGGATACATTTACCCCCTTCCTTGTTCGGCTAGTAGACTCCAGAAACCCGCGTGCTTTGAGAAATGTTTGTCTTTTTTCTTCGGTAATATTGTCCTACTTTCCCAGCTCTTTAATGATCGTTTTGCAGTTTCCTTTGTCTTTTTTGGTTTGTTTGTTCCGTTTCTCTCTCTGTTACCAGATGACTTCTAGGTGTTTCTTGCCTTCTGTGCTTTTCGTTATCGTCACACCCCTGCCTTATTTCCCGTCGAGGACTCCACGTAGACTTTTCTCCTGGGTCCCCATGGTGAGACTGACGGTACGTCCTTTTCTCCTCCTGTAATAGCATTGCCCCTTCCTGCTTTTTTAAAATCTGTCGTCCTCGAGTCTCCGTTCGTGATTCTCACCCTCTTGTTCCCCCCATTTTCATGAGCGCAGATTTGCAGTTGTCTTATTTTCCCATTCTTCCAATTTCATGGGATGTTGGGCTTAAGCGGTTTGGTTCGGAGACAAGCGGTAACCCGCTCGGCCTCCTCCCAGCGACGTCGATCTATCTTACTACTACTCTTTTTTGTTTTTGAGAGATCCCCCTCAGTCCCTTTTTTCCTCTTCACGAATCTTCCTCTTTTCTTCCTCTAACCCCTATTCCATCCCAACAGCCAATTTTCATTGTATTAAGAATGGAACAATCCTGAAACTTCCCACTCTTTGCTCCCGCTTTTTCCAACTGCAAATTGGGTGTTTTCTCGTACCCACGCCATTATGCTCCCTCCGCCGCTTTTAAAGACTCTTCTCCTTGGGCATTCGGGTATGCGTTCCCTCGAGACGAAAAGTCCCTTTAGTGTGCGTAAACCTTTACGCTACGGCGCAGTCTTCGAGTGGCTTCTTCTCTTTTCCTATTTCCGAGACCCTCCTTGCCCCCCCGGCGGCCCCCCATTTTTCTCTGCTTCCCCCCCCCCCCCCTATAATCTACCAACCCCCCCCCCCCCCTCAAAGCCCCGCTCACTCTCTCCGTACCAGCCGCTGTTACTTTCTCCCAATCTTACCCTAGCTAAATCCACCCATTCTCCCGCACGCTGTTGGTGCTCCTCTTTCCTACCCCCGTCTTCATTTGTTGAAATGTCATCCAAGTTGCGCCCCCCTTTGGCTCCTAGTGTCATCTTCCTCCATTACGCTTTCTCCATTGGGTTTGTATTTTCTGTTTGAGTTCCCTTTGTGGCCTCCCAGTTGCAACTTCAGACTTTTTTGTAAGTTCGATGCCTTCGTTCAGCCTTTTAGCTGACGTCAAAAGCGGGGGAACGCTATCCGGATTTGTCGGCGTGTTTCCTCCCCCTTCCCATGAGAACAGCCTCTCAGCGGCCTTTTTCTCCCAAACATTAGGATTGCCCCCCCCCTGTGATTCCGATCCAATTGAATCTTTTTTTCGAGCGGGCCGTTTCCTTCGTTTTGCCCAGCGGAAACCCTCTCTTTACCCTCCTTACCTCCCGTCCCCCCCTTTGATTTTTTTTTTTTTTCTGTGACGCCCCAAACCCATTCTCCCCCCCCAGACGACCTTTTCCCCCACTTTCAGGCGGTCTTCTTTCTCCCCCTCCCCTTATCCTTTGAAAGGTTCAAGAAAGTTCAAACCAGTGTCTTTGGTATTCTTCACCCCCCTTCTCCCTCCTTTTGCTACTTACTTTTTCCCCTCCGAGTGAACTCGACTTTTCCTTTCTTTTTTTCTTTTTATTAAGAAAACATCGGGGTTTTCTTATAGACGCGTCGGAGACGAGTTTAAATGTTTTCCCTTCCTGCATGTTGTGAAAGTGATTATTTCTTTTGATTTTCCTTTTCTCTTTGTTATCCTCGTCCTCAGCCATGGTGGTTTTAAGACATGGAGACGCCTTCTTTTTTTTTCACCTCGCTCGTCCTTCTCTAAAGTGTGTCACGAACTTTCCCCGGTCCGCAGCAAGCAATCGCTCTTGAAACTTATGCCCCCTTCGGCTCCCTGGCCGCGACATCTCTTCTTTTTTTCTACTACTTCCAATTCAACTCCCTAGTTCATCCGTGTGCAGGTCCCAAATACCCCGGCTTTTCGACAAGCGTTGCCCCGTTTCTTCCTTGACTTCCACCCCTGCTCGTCCACTTTTCACTACGCATGAACTGGTGTATTGACCCAAGTCCTGGCCCTTTCTTCCCCCCCAAAGTATGCTGCCTTCGCGACCGTACCCCCAGTTCCACGCCTCCGTTTTTATTAAAACCCTATCTTTTCCGAGCCCTTTCCAGCCGTCCCGCCCCCATTTTAACGGGCCCGATGGTAGAGACTTTTTCCCTCTGCGAATTTCGATCTCCTCAAGTGTTTCTTTTATCTCCCAACCTTCAACCCCGACTTTTTAGCCCCATGCTTTTTTAGCCCTCCGTTGAGTGCGGACATCTAAATTCAGTCTGTTCCCCCTCTCAACAATCTGTTCCGCCTTCTCTCCTTCGTGGTTGACCTTTCCCCCACCTTTCCCCTTGCGCTTTTTGTACGCCGCGGATGGTACCTTCCACGCACTTTGGGTGTGGTCTCCGGACGTGCCCCGTATGTGTTGTTCTGTCCTTGACACAAGCAATACGTGCGCCCCCTTGTTCTCTCCCCTTGAGTGACTCTTTCCTGGTCCAGCGGGCACGTTACAATACTCGATGTGGCAGTTAGCTTCCTTCCTCTAGCCTTTCCCCCGTATAGGTACATAATGACGTCCAAAATACCGATCCCTCCCTCTCGGACCCTTGAACCGGCCTTCAACTCTCCCTTCTTTTCCTTTTTTATACGGCTCTCTCTCATACCTTTCCCAATTCCTTTTAAAGCACGTAGGTCCTTCTTACCCCAAGCATCTTCCCTTTGTGGTCTACTCTCTTTGCGGGATGTCCCCCCCCATTAATGCGGACTTTTTGGTCCTGAAAACCGCGCTGACCTTCGATGAGTCCCCGTAAATCGGCTTCTCGTAAAGCCTCCGCCCCCGCCTGGGCCGTGTTCTCTTCCCACCCCTCCCTCTCCTATGGGTTTTTAATTCCCGTCTTTTGTTTCCGTGACTCTATCCAGTCCCGGCCACCTCAACTTTATGTGGCCATATTATAGTCCCTTTCCTCCTTCTTTCCTCACACCTGTCCAGGCTGTTTCCTCCCCTCGCATAACTATCCCCCTTGTCTTCTTCCCTTCCTTAGTACGCTTGAGCTTACCTCCCCCCTCACGCTGATTTTCCTAGCAATGTTCCCTTAATGAAAGGCGGGTCCCTTTTTGCAGAACACGCGTCCGGCGACACTTCCCTTGCCTTCTCTCGGGGGCGAGCTCTGCGTCTCCATAACTCAATAATCTCCTCCCAGAGACCCTCACCTATTCCCAGGTGCTGGTAGAATCCTCTTCAACCCCAGGTCAGTCCCTCTGCGTTTTTTTTTCTGTCCGTTTTTCCTCCGAAGGCCCAAGTTTGCCCCCGTTCCTTTTTCCTATAACCCCTTTTTTTTCGTTGATACTGCGCGTCTGGAATCTATATTATTTTCCCCCCTCCCCCTGTTTTTTCTCTGAGATTGCCCCTTCGGCTGCTCATATCCCCAACCCTTCTTATTATCGAGACTTGAAACCCCCAAATCTTTCCATTTTCCACTTCGGTTCGTGAACTGTTTCCCCCCCCCCCCCCCCAAAACAGTTTTCAGGCTTTAACCCCTTCTAGTGCTTTTCCCTTTCTAACCCTGTCTCATATGTTCTTTCCTTTTTCTTTCTCTCTGATTTCTTAATAAGCTCTGTCTCTGCCCTGATTTCGTCACACTTTTTTTTCTCGAGCGTGGCTCCCAAGAGCTGGTTTTCTTAAAGGATCCCACGATTGCTTTTCGATGTTCCCCCTCTCTTCTGAGCTACATCGTCTGCAGGCAATTCCCGCAGCTGATGAGCCTGCTCTTTCTGTTTCTTCCCCCTTATGTTTTTCCCTTGTGATGACCTGCTTCCGTCTCCCTTCCCCCCCCTTTCCTATTTTCCCCCCCCCCATTCCCTTTTTTTTTCTTTCAGGAATGGCGCCTGGTCACCCCCCAACATCCGTGCCTACCCTTCTCAAAGAGGAGGCCCTTGTTTTTACATCCACACTTCCCAAGCGTTTTGCGGTCTCCTTTTTCAAACCCTTTTAGACTTTTTTTCCCTTCCCCTTCCTCCCTCAGGTAAGTCGGGTTTTGTCCCCCCACAAAGTCCTCTTATTTGCGCTCGCCCGTGTAAAAAATCGCACCTTTTGTTTTTATTACAGCTCACCGTGTCAGCTTTCCGTCGCTTTTTTTTCCACCCTGAGCGGCTTTTCTGCGCCAGTTTCCCCCCCCCCGCGACGAGTGTTTGCAGGTCTCCTTTCGCCGGCGATTCTGGATTTTTTTCTTTCAAGGTTCATTACGCGGACCTAGAATAGACCTGAACTTCCTGTTCACTTCCCCCTCTTCCTGCTGTGTCCCTTGTGCCCTTCTCCCCTTTTCCTTCTCACCCCCTTTGCTAAACTCTTCTTTTTGTTTTCCGCTCCTCAGCAAATCATACTCTCACCCTCCCCCCTCCCTTCTGGATCACTTACATTCGGCTCATAAGCCAGGGGTTGAACAGGTACCCACCCCTCAACCTCTCTCTATGCCCTTTTTCTCTTGACCCGGCCCCTTCATTTCGGCTTCCGCCCGTCTCGCTTCTTTCGTCCATCTGCCTTCTAAACCGCCCCTTTCCCCCTTGCTTTTTCTGCCGACCACCATTTTTTTTTGATTTTTTTTTTTTTTTTTGCCTTTTGTCCCTTTTCCCCCTTAGTCCGATTTGAAATGGTCGTCAAACCTCTGTCCTCGAATACCCCTGCCCTGTGACACCTGGGGGGGTGAGTCTCCCCCCCCCCTAGGGGGGCCTCGAATCTTTTCCTCCACACCTTCTTTTTTGAGTTGTTCCTTTTTCACTCCGGAAGCAGACGTGTGATCCTCAGGATATTTTCTAACCCCCCTCAATCTGTATTCCCCTCTTTCCCCTCTCCTTTTTCCCCTAAGGCCTCAAGCCCGCGATTGCATTCGAAGAAGGGTTAGTGGCCCTGACTCCTTCTTCCTGATTATTTCTTGGGGAGTAACTCTCCTTTTTAGTTCTCTTTTCACTTCCTCTCCGGTCTTTGCAGCTCTTGTCTTTCTGCTCTTTTGAGTTCTGCCCCCTTCCCCAAGCCTCTAATTTCCCCCCAAGCGTAGCGTGATTCCCACACCTTCTTCCTTCTCCAGGTACCCACATCGTAGGCAATCCCCCCCCCCCTTACCCTCCTTTTTCCCATTGATGACGGCAGTCGGTACCCAAACTTCACCCCACGTCGACCGCGGTCTCTTCCTCCAACCCCTTCCATTATTTGTGATACACAGATATTTTCCCCCCTTTTCCCCTGATCTTCTTTCCTTGACAAAGGAGATTTTATTTCAATCGTCGCCATTTTTTTCCTCCTAAGGATCTCATCCGTTTTCAATTTCTGACCTGTCTTTCCCCCCAATTTTACCCCGTCAGAATGGTTCCTCCACTCTAATGAAGATGATTTTTCTCAACCTGTAGTCTCTGTTAGTAGCATTTGATTTGCGCACTAACGGTCATTCCCTTTCTGGCTTCTGTTCACTCTTCATTCCATCTTCTTCCCCCTTTCTGACGTACTCGGCCCGTCTCCTGCAAAACCTTCAATCTTTATAGTTACCCCTCTCCCTTCTCCCTTTAATTTTTTTTTCGCCAGCCGATAGTTTTTCCCTTCTCCTGGTACCTTTGCTGGGAACCCGACCCCTCTTTTCAGACGTCTTCCTTTCCGCTCTTTTTGCTTCATCCCCCTTCCCAGGGTCTTCCTATAAGCGCCTGGACAAATTGATCCATTAGTGCCCTTCTCCCCCTTGGACATCCTCCCCCCTTTCTCCCCCCACCCCATGGCGAAGCGATAAGTACCTCCCCCCCGCTCTCCCCTTGGTTTTCGCCACCAACCTTGTCTCCCTCTTCCCCCCCCCCCTTGCTCCGGTTCTAGCCCGTCAATACTGCAAGACCCCCCCCCACCTTCGTGCGTTGGATCTGCTATTCATCTCTTTACTGATTCCTCAGGTGACCCAGCGGGCTTTTACTAGAGTCCCCTCCCTTTTTTCTTGTTTTTTTTGGCGTAGATGATCTTGTCCCTCTTTCCTTACTTTTGTGTTCCTGGCCTTTAGTTGCTTCTTTCTACCCTCATTCATTTAATTTTCCTCTTCAGCCACGTCTGGCTCCGGATTCTTCACGGTGTTCTCTCCAGGTCCTTGTTCGTTGACTTTCCTACTCCTCTCCTTTTACCTTACTTCAGAATTTTTTTCCCAGATGTCTTAATTTTCGAGGATAATGTTCGCTCTACCCCACCAGCGGGTCCCTTGTTCAAGAGTCTTTTTCCCCTTTTTCTTCTTTCCTTCCTCTCATTTCCATTTTTGTTGGCTTTTACGCTTCTTTTGCGTTCGATTCTACCCCAGCAATCCTTCTGAATCTCCCTAGTACGTCG
>Ga0179593_1603992_pt1 | contig 11796 bp, 17 predicted proteins | sample CZODoug2_1_08_16_FD_185931 | JGI IMG/M metagenome (GOLD analysis project Ga0179593, IMG submission 185931) | Vadose zone soil fungal communities from Angelo Coast Range Reserve, California, USA - CZODoug2_1_08_16fungal (PacBio error correction) | ecosystem: Environmental > Terrestrial > Soil >... | reverse complement strand
GGTTTTTTGATCTTCTGGTTCATTTACTCAAATCTCTACTCCTTCTTTCTTTTTCAATACTTCCTCTCCTCCCCTTTTGGTTTGACGGCGTATAGGCTTTCGTATTATTCTTTCCCTACCTACCCTCTAGAAGGGAATGGAAGTCCCCTTTCCCTCTCGACCCCCTTCCTCCCGACGGCCGAATTTCCAAGCTGTGTTTTCCCTTGCCATTCCCCATCCGACCCGCCTTTCTGCCCCCAACGACTCCTTTTTCTTTCACCATTCCCCCTTTTTTTTTTTTTTTTGAGACGAAAATGCCTTGGTGCGGGGTTTTCACCCGAAGGCCTTAAAATCAGCACGGGGCCCCCCTCTTTCCCAGAGTCCCTCCCTCAAGATTTGACATGCCTTCAGGGCATTTCTGAGGCCTTTTGTGATTCCCTTCACCCTTCCCAGTGAAGGCACAAGGATGCTTTCCTTTATCCCCTCTTCTTTTCTTTATCTCCTCCTTTTTCTGAGAGATAAATTCCTGTGCCCCAATGTTTTGCTTCCGACTTTTCGGGGAAGTTCCCCCCCCTCCTCGAAGAATTGCCCTTTTGGTCCCCCCCTGGTCACTTCCCCCCTCTTTTTTTGGTATGCGGATGATAGCTGGCTTGGCCCCGGGCTGATTTCATTCTTCTGTTCGCCGCTCCGCACCTTCCCCCCCCCAACCCCCTTTCTCAAAAAAATTTTTTCTTTGTCCCCTTGTCCAACTCCCTTTCTGTTGGGCTTTCCGCGGTTGCGTTGGGCGGAGTGGGTGCCTCCGTTTCCCCTCCCTTTTTTCCCACCCCTTCGGCCGTCGGTCCCTTTTTCGCTCGTTTCACTTTTCTTCCCCCCTCCGCTTCCCTTATTTTTCTTTTTCTTTTTCTTTCACCCCCCTTCAACCGGAGCGATGATCTCCCCTTTCCGGGCGGAAGATGGAAACCTCACTTGGTATTAAAGCGTACCCCCCCCAAGGGGCGAAAAAACCGAGGATGACTTTTCCAAACAACGAGCGCTGCCTTCCTGTTCCCTGGAACTTCCTTGATCGCCAACCCTCCTTCACCTCTTTCCTCAGCGTTCCCCCCCCCACGGCGCGCCTTCGTCCCCTTTCCCGCCTGCGAAAGCATTTGTCCATTTTTCTTTCCTCCTCCATCAGTTTTTTTCCCTTTCTGACTCTCGAGACCAAGTTCACCGCTCATGGTTTCCTGTGAACGGTTTTTCCCACCGGCATCCCTTTCGCAATGCCCAGAAAATCAGGTCTTTCTTCCCCCCCCGATGCACAATTGGCTTTCCCCCTTTCCCCCCTTTCCCCTTAAGAAACTCCCCCCCCCTCCCTTCTGGATGTTGAGGGAGGCTTTTTGACTTTTTAGGAACTTTTTTTCTGTTCATTCCTCCATGAATGCAGAGAGTTGCCATTCCTTTTTTCTCTTCACCGGACTCTTTTTTTTTCCCGCACCAAAAAAATTATTTTTCACGGTCCTCCCGACTAATTGTCACCTCCGCCAAAAAAGTCTTTCCTCCGATTGAAAACGGACTTTTTTCCTTCCCCCCTTGCCAGGTACCCCCCTCCTCCGCTGAAGACTTGAGAGAGGCCCCTCGGAGTTCACCCCAATTACACTCTTTCCGATTAAGTGTTTGATGTTCCCCCCCCCCAAAGAAATTTGAAAAGCCTCCCCCTCAAAGCGCGTCAAATGACTTCACCTTTCCTGGGAGGATGTTAGAACTCCCCCTTTTGAGGCGGCAGTTTCCTTTCCCTTCTTCCCTCCTAGGGACGGAGGCGTTTTACAGAGACCCCCCCGATGATCGGCTCTGAATTTCGCCCCCCTCTCCCGGAATTGAATCAGACCCTTCTAGAAAGAAATTGGCCTTCCTTTGCTTTTCCTTTGTTTTTCCCAGCGGCGGAAACCCCTTTATGACCGCCCCCCAATTGTCAGGGCGATTGAAGAAATCCCCCCCTTTTTTTTGATTTCCTCCTGCTTTCTCCCCTTCCCTGAGCTCAGACGTCCTCCTCCCGCCGCCCCTTTTTATAAGGCTTCCCTCTGATGATGCCAAAGCTTTCCTCGCAAGAGGTTTTCGAGCTGTTTGGTATAGGAAACTCCGTTTTTTTTCCCGGAGCAATCGCCGGTGAAGCTTTTATTCCTTCCCAAAGCCGGCCCAAGTACGGCCCTCCTTTCTTCCCCTTCTCTTCCCAATATGGGTGCTCCCCTATCGTGGATTGAAGCCGGTTCTTTTCAGCTGGTTTGGCGTCCCAATCCGAAGGCAATTTTCCCAATACAGGCAGAAGGGTTCCCCTGACCCCCTATCACTCCCCCCCTTCCCCCCCTGCATCGGTTTAAGGCCGCTGTCCCCTCATTAAGCGGTGGCGCTGAAGGGCCAGGTCCGGCATGGCGGGTTTTGTTCAGAAAACAGGCGCGTCCTTCTCGTCGTCTGATGATTCCCTTTTTCTGTTTCCCCAGTGTGGCCATTGCACCCGGGGCTCGTCCCTGCGTTGCCGAATTTTCCCCCCTTTGATTGACCTAGCTTTTTTTTTTTTTTGCCCCCATTTGGAATTCTTCCCCCTTTCTTTCCTTTTCCCCTTTCTAAACGGTACGGAATGAGCTTTCTGTCAAAAAAACCCCCCGCATTGCCAGAGTCTGCGGCCGGGCTTCCTCGTGTTGTTGTTGAGAGATATATCTTCTTTCCTGATTTTTTTTCCCCCCTCCTCCCCCCCCCCCTTTGCGATCATGCGATAACAGGGTGATCATCGTTCCACCTCTCCCCCAGTCGGAAGGCCAAATGGTCCCTCCCCCCCCTGTAGGTCATTCAGCAGTGTGGGTCTCTATCCTCCTTCCCTTGCCGCGAGGGAAATTGACTCCCCTTCTCTTGGCTGGGAAGGGCACAACGTGTTTTTTTTTTTCGTCATTTTTCCCATCCCCGCGTTAGACTCTCCCCCCTGATGCTGTAAAATCACCTTTCACAGAAATGAAGGCCCTTTGGCGAGACCTCCCCCCCTGCTTCTACAGGATCTTTGGCATCGGATTTTTCCCTCTCATTCCGTTGCAGGTTCCCCCCCACGAAGACGATGTCTTTTTTTCGTGCCGTAAGGATTGAAAGACCGAACATCCTACTGGAAATTCCTATACCCTTCCAACGCTCACGCTGGGCGAACCCTTTTCGGGCGCCTCCCTTTTGTCCCTCCCTTTGACGGCTCGAATTTTCTTCTTGAAATATACGATCCCACCGGCGAACTTAGCTTCTTTTTGACTAAATTCTCCCCTGCGCCCCTCTTTCGTCCCATAATGGGAGATTAGGGCTTCTTTTTCTTTGCAGCATGGGCTAAAAAGGGGCTCTTCTTTTTTTGCGAGTCTTCTCTCCCTGCAGCCGGGGCTGACCTCCGACTGTTCCCTTTTACTGCGCCCTTCCCCCCAATCTCTTTCTCTTGGGTTCGACGTGTTTCCTTTTTCCCCGTGAATTTTTCCCTTCCTCCGGACTTTGATCGCCTTTTTCCCCTGAGCCCGACCGGCCCCCCTGTACTTGAAGCGCCCCATTTTTTTTTTCCCTCTTTGGCGAAATTCGACTGTCTCAGCTCTTCGTTTTCTCGCGCTGGATGTTTTCCCTCTTTTCTTTGGGCTCTCCTCCCTCCCGGGTATTCCTTTTGCTGAGAACCATTGTCAGTTTCCCTTCCCTTGTGACGCGATTTCCCCGGCTTTCTTTGTTTCGCAATGGTTCATTTTGCGGCAATCAAACACTTCTTCCCTCCCTCTTGGGCACCCTTTTCTTTTCCCTCGGGGAATCCGCGCCTCTTTTCTGACGTGCTCGCTTTTTCACTTCCCGGATCTGACCCAACCGGACTGGCCCCCTTTCCCCCCTTCACCTATGTTTTGGGGAGTACTGGATCCTACTTGTCCCGGTGTATTTTACGGCTTTTTGTCAGGCCACGCCACAAAAGATTTTTTTTGCAGCCATATTTCTGTGGGTTCCTCTGTCCCCCCCTTTTTTTAGGCAAAATGGCAACTCTCTGCCCTCCCTCAATTGCCAGTTTCTCATGACCCCACTCCTAGAGCCCTCCCAGCCGCTCCTTTTCAAGAGAGTGAATTTCCTTTTTCTCCCTTTGTTATTTTCACTCTCATCGGTTTATTCTTATTTTCTGGGCCTTTGCCTGGTGCCCGTTTGGCAAAAAACCCTCCTTGTAAAGCCTGCCCCCCCTTTTCCGGTGAACTGGTCTCGCGCTTCATCCTTTTGACCCCCCTTGCAGTTTATTCTCTCTGCCTTTTTTTCCCAAAGCTTTTAGCAGGCGACTCCTTGCCCAAAATTCCGCATTTCGTGGTTTTTTTCCCCGCTGATAGAATTTCCCCTTTTCCTCGTGAGACTCTCGACCATCTGATCAAGGCAGGAAGCGGCTGTCTTAGCTCTTTGGAGCTGGCCCCTTCATCGCCAGGTTTTTTTTTCTCTTTTTTCTTTTCCGCGGGAAATACTCTTTTCTTCGGTTTCCCTCTTCCGCTTCTGGCAAAGGAACCCTTCTCCTTCTCTTTACGAGTTTTCTTTCCCATCTTTAACCCTCCCTACCGAGTACCCCCCTCCTTTTTTTTGCAGGAATGGTCCTCCTCCTTTTTCCGAAAAAAACTAGTCGCTTTTTTTGATTCCCCCTTTTTTGCACGATTCCCCCCTCCGTCCCGCCAACCGCGGTCCTTTTTTCCCCCCCACCTTTTTCGCGGGGACAATACATGTTTTCCCTTTGACGAACATTGCTGTGTTTTTTTTTGCGGAGCGGCGAACAGCTTTTTTTTAAACCCCCCTCTCCCCTACGCGTTCCCTCTGGGAATTCCCCCCGCCTTTCTTGGAAAACCTTGAGGTGTTCCTCCCCTTTCTGGATTCCGCGGCTTTTTTTCCCTTCCACCGAAACCCTCCATTTCCGGTGCACAATTATTGCTTGAATTTCTCTCTCTTTTCATACGTGGGTGGTGTTGAGTCAATTCCAGCATTTTCTTAAATGGACTTCATGTCTTTCTCCCCCCCTCAATCCTTGAAGTTTTCCCCCTTTTTTTTTCAAACCTTGGCGTTGATTTACGCTTTTGAGGCCCCGGGATGATTCTTTCCTTTCTGTTCGCCTCACCCGAACCTTTCCACCCCAAAACCCGGACATTTCCCCCCCTCCGGTTGAACATGTCTTCCCCCCCCTTCGTTTTGAGCAGCGCCGCGGTTGGCGTTTCCCCGTTTTTTCCCAAGCTTGCCGTCTTGTTCCTTCTACATATTCTTTCTTTTTCTTACATTCCTGCTCCTTCCTTTTTCTTTTTCGGACACTCCCCATCTTTCCTAACACCGGCTCCGACCTCCCATAGGGGACGGTGTTTTTTGATTTTCCCGTTGAGATCCCCCCCAGAGTTTTTTCGATCTTTCCCTTCAACGAACATCCCACAAAAAAAGAGCAGTGATCCTTTCCAAGCTCCCCAACAAACGACCTCACTTCCTCCTTGATCTCCCCCCTTTCTCTTCTCATACTGAGTGACTTTCCCTATCGGTGGAAACACACGGCGCGTCCGCTGGTCCAGTTCCTTCAAGCCGCCTTTTCTCCCTCAACAATATGCACATCAGTTTTTTTTCATCTTTCTTCTTCTTCTCCTCAATCGAGAAAAGTTCATCGGTTTGTTCTCCGGTTCAAGTCTTTACCTTGTTTTCCCCGTGGCCTCCCGTCCGCCATGAAAAGCCAATCATTTTCCCCAAGAAAAACGATGCACAATTGGCTCCCCCCCCTTTCCTGCAAAAGGAAGACCCCTGCTCTGGAAATCGGGCTGTTGCTTGCCGTCTCTTTGAATGTGCAGTTTCCTCTACTTTATAATTTACATGAATAGAAGAGACACCCAAGGTTTGACAGATCAAAGGAAGATTTCTCTCCCCCCTCCCCCATCTTTTTTTGCGTGTCCCCTCTTTTCTCCGAAGATCCCATGTTCCCAAACAGTGGTATTGAGTCTTTGAAGGTTGGGTCAGCCTTCCCTTGCTTTGGTAACCCGCGAGAAAGTCTCCCTTTCTACTCTTTCCACGTCCCAAAAATTGTTTTCCCCAGCCTTTTGAGTAAGAGAATTGTCAAAACCCCCCACAATTGCAAAATTCACCCCCCGCCCCCCCCCCTCCTTCCAAACAGTCTTTCCTGACATGTCCTCTTCTTCCCAGCAGCCGAGAAGATTTTTTTTGAGTCCGACCTTCACTGATGGCAACATCGCGCCTTCTTCCGTTGATTCCAGTTCCTCCGACCTCTGCAAGATGATAGGCGACCTTTGTTCCCCTTTTTCCTCAGGAATGCCTCTCTTTCCCTCTTTGTGGAAAAGTTCCCCCCTTTTCCTTCTCCCATTACAGTGGGTCCTCCTTTCACTTTCCAGATGCGCTCCCCCCCAAGACTGCATTCTTTCCTCCCTCTGACCGAATAAAACCCCTTTCCCTCTGATCCTCCCCCCGCGACCTTCCCTTTTGGCTGCTACGCGGCGACGCCCCCCCCCCGTGGTTAGCCCATTCTTCCACATCCGCCCTGCCCCGCCGCCCGAAATCGCCCTTCTCTATCCCTCTCCTGACTTATTTCGTCAAAATCTTTTTTTCCCCCCCCCCTAAAGAGCATTCGCAGCAGTTGATGAAACCCCGAGGACGATGTCCCCTTCCCCCTCTATCCGGCCCAAGTAAGGTTGCCCTACTTCCCCCTTCTTGTCGGACGTCCTCTCGTGAGCGTTTTCTATCACTTTCATTGCATTCGGGAATGCCGGTAAACATAAAGGACAATACTTTGCCGGGCTTCGTTGATTGCGATCCCTTCCCCTCGTCCTCCATCCGGGTCCTTCTGTCCCCCCTCCCCGTCCAAACGATTAACGACGGGAGGCCCGCAGCCAGCCCGGCTTTCCCTTTGAGTCCCCACCCCTGGATAATTTATTCGAATTTTCCCCCCCTCCCATATCGGAATGCTCCCTTTTCCATTATCGTTTTTTTTTTTTTTGGAGCTTCGATGGCGCGCGTCGTCCCGTTGGGGAACTGCCCCAGCTCCGGGTCTCCAAGTTCAGGGCTTTTCCACTCTCAAAACACTTCTGTCTTCTCTCAGTTTGCAGGATGACAAGGTTAGTCTTTGCGCGACGCTGCTCCCTGCATGAGCGCAGGTTACAAAACTCCAATGCTTATGAGGACCTCTTTTTTCCCTTCCCTAAGTTTTTGTTGTGTTTTCTTCTTTTCCCTCCGAAGAAGCCTTAATGATTTTTTGCCTCCGAGATCATGAAGATACCGGTGTCTTTTTCTTGGCAAAAGGAGCAAATGGGTTCTTTTTTCCCCCTTTGCTTCCCCCCCGGAACCGCTGTCCTTTTTTTTTGATTTGTGTGCGGCGGCGCGCTTTACTTTCCCCGGAGATTGATCCTGCTATGGATGGAAAGTTTCCCTGCGCCACAGGCGCATCCCCAGTCATTTAGGGACTTCCGACGCGACGAGATTGCCCCCCGGCAACCCTACCCTTGAAGGCATTTTTTTTCCTGGAGAGCCTCCTCTTCTTCCGGCATCTTTGGAATCTTTTCTGGACGCGAATTGTGCCATTGATCTCCTCAACGAAGACCTTTTTCCCCTAGTCCGGCATTCACCGGGCATTTTTTAATGCAAGGAGATAAAGTCCTCTGGAGAACCCAAGAATTTGCTTCGCCGACCGCCTTGACAGTAAGTGGGCCTTCCATATTCTCCCTTGAAATACCCACCTCCCCTTCTACCTTGCTATGGATTTTCCCCCCTCTAATCAAACCAACTCCCTAAAGATGGAGGAAAATAAGTGGTCTCTGCTGATTAGAATAAATTTTTTCTTCTGTTCCCCCTGGTACTGTTCTGCATGGATTCTCTGGATTATGTCTGCCACCGTGCAGAGTCGAAGCCATCTAAGCAGGAAAAAGTTCGGCGTCATTCCTACCCGAAATTCCCCCTCTTTCTCGGAGTTTTTTTACTTTTACCGGACCGCCCCCCACCTCCTACTTTCTATGTTTTGGAGAGAGAAAACCCCCAAGCTGAATTGAAGAATGTCTTTTCTCCTTGTGATTTTCTTCTTTAGTCGGCCGATCATCTTTGCTCTTTTTGACTGGCTGAACAAAGACTTCTTCTTTCTGCAATACGGGTCATTACGTGTCCTTCCCCCCGGTTGTCAGCGGAGATTGCTTCCCTATCCGAGACTATTTTTGTGGGTGGGGGGCAGGCCTCCTTTTGGAAGAGATGAGGGTATTCTGATATGGTGTCCCCCTTTCTTTTTGGTCTGTACAACTTATATAACTCCCCCCTTTTTCACAATTTAAGGGAATCGCCGCCTCCGCGCCTTCCCTCCCTCTTCTCCTCTGCTAGCGTTCGGGCAGCTGGTGACCCCAGGCTTCGACAAGACCCCCCCTTCTGTTTTGGTCTTTAGCCCCCTTTCTCGCGGCGGAAAGGTTTTTTTGTGGGAGGAGTGGGCTTTTGGCCATCGGCCTTTTCATGGTCTGGTTTTTTGACCGCCCCATGGCAACTCCCTCCTTCTTTTCCTTGCAGGAGAAGTTTGATTGGGGTTTTTTGTGTTTTCTTCGTTTTGTGTTTTTTTTTGTCCCCTCAACCAATTCCTCGCGCCAGACTTTCCCCCCCTTCTACGTGAATTCTTTTCTTGTTATGGAAAGCCCCACCTTTGCCTTTATTTTTTTTGAACATTCATTTTCTGATGACAGGGGCCCTCCTGTTCCCTTTACCGACGGTCCCCCCTTCCTACTTTGCGAGACTCCCCCTTTCAACAAAACTGCTGTCCATCCCTCTCCTTCTACCATGACACTCCCTGAAGGAAAGGAGAACAACCCTCCTCTCCTTTTTTGGAACCCTCTCTCCTGAAGACCACGCAATAAGAGTTTTGCGGAATTGCACGAGTCCCATTTTCCCCTGAGAGATAGTTGTTTTCTTCATCCCCTTAATCAGCTCTTTGTATGATTCCTCTTTCCCCTCTAAGGAAGCTTATGCCCTTTCCCTTTTCGAGAACACTCTGGTTTGAGGCTCTCCCCCTTTCATCACGAGCCCTCCCCTCTTTTTATTTCTCTCCACAAAGAAGTACTCATTCCTTTCCCTTTGCCCGTGGAAACCTGAGCGAACATCCGGCCGAATTGGTGGAGAAAAAGCTTTTTTTTTCCCCCCTTATTCAACCTACGCCCTCCCCCCCCCCCTTGTAAGACTTTTTTCCACCCGGCGTTTTTTTGATTGACTCACGGTTTTGTGCCTGGTGCAGGCCCCAAATGGTGTTGGAGGTCACCCCTCCCCTTTGCCTCCACGGCCCCCCATGGCCCATGCTTTTCCGCCAATGCTTTCCCTTTTTGCATTTCCCTTGGCATTGAATTCCCTTTCAACGAAATGCCAGGCCTTTTTCCTCCCCAGGCTTCTTTTTCTCTCCTCCCCCCAGATATCTCTTTTTCACTTTCCAGAAAACATTAACTGGACTTCCACCACCTTCAGATGAATTAACACCCTCCCCCCTTCTTTTCCCCTGTTACCCCTCATTGGCGTTGTATTTTTCCTTTTCGATGGAACTCCTTCCTTCCTGATTTGACAATACACCCCCAGGTCCTTCTGTTCTCCTCCCCTCCTCCCCCCCAGCTTCCCCCCTCAGGTTGAAATGTATTTTGCGAAAACTGTTCTAGTTGGGTCCCACCTTGTGGAGGGAGGGTTTCCCCCCCCCCCCCGCTTTTCCTCCACCAATCTTCCCCGTATTTTCCCCCTTGAGGATTCCATTCATGACCTTCTTTTTTCCCTTTTTTTTTTCTTTAACTCCCAACCTTCCTCCTATACGCCGCAAACCATTTCCTTGCCGGTTTTTTTTTTGAAAACCTCATAATTTTTTTCTTCCTTTCCCAGCGTCCCCCCCCTCAACCCGCCCACCTCGATGAAGTGGCCCCTACCACACCTGAGCTTTTTCGGGGGCTTCCTCACTTCATTGATCGCAAAACTTTCTCTTCTCCTTTCCCTTCCTTTCCCTTCCAGTCCCCCAACTCTTTTCCCTTCGGATTTTGGTTCCATTCCCTGCATTCTCTTTTGTACCAGGGGAGCCTCCTCCCGTTTTTTACATGCTTCATCTCTCCTCTGTTTACGTTTGTCACCTTGACTCTGTTTTCCCCAGGGCAAATGACCCGTCAGCAATGCCCAGTTCCCCCTTTTCATGCCCCCAACGTTATCTCTTTTTCCATGCAAAAACAACTTCTGCCCATTTCCAGAAAAGGTTTTTTTTTTTTTATGTTGAGGAGTTCTTTTCGAGCTGTTCCTTTGAAATTTTTTTCTTTTCCCTTATAATTCAATGAAATCGCCTTCTTTTCCTTTGGGATGCCAACCCTTTTTTCCTCCCCGATTTCTTAAACAAAACCTTTCCTTTCGTTTGTTGCAATTTCCATTTGAAGATCCATGTCCATCCTCCGTTTATGGTATTGGATTCTTTTTTTTTTTTTTCTCAAGGGACGGTTGGTCATCTTCCCCTCGGAGCACGTCCCTCTTTTCCCCCCCTTTTTTCCCGGGAGTTCCCGCGGCGTCCGATAAGTGTTTGCTTCCCCAACCAACCAGCCCATTTCCCTCCTTGGGAGACCTACAGCACGTCTCCTCCAAATGCCGTTTTTTCTTTTTTTTTTTGGGCGCAGCTTCCGGGATGCTTCCGAGTCACCCCTCTTCTATTTGAATCCCCTAGGGAAGGTCCCTCGAGATGGCCTTTCAACTCCCAGTCTTAGCTTTCTCTTGGGGAACATTTTCTTTGGCATCCGGGTCAGGGAAATTCAACCTTTTCACTGTTCCGAAGGAAAGTGCGGGGCCCTATCCCCTTTCCCGCCTGTGATCAGTTTTTTTCGGGGCGCTCTGCGCTCCTTCCCCTCCGTGACCCTTTTTTTCTTCTCGATGAGGCAAAGCCGCCTTTTTTTTTTCGCCCGGTCATTTGGTATCGTCAAAATCGTGCTTTTTTCTCCAATTCGCAGGGGAGTTGTCTCCCCTATAGCTTCTGAGACGGAAAACGTAAGGCCAGGTCCTTTTCTCCTCCTCCCAATCTTTTTTGTGAGCGTTTGATTGAAGCCTGTTGGAATGTGGCCGGTTTCTGCGTACCTTCATGGACAATCTCCTGGGCTTCTTTTTTCTCGCTCAATAAACCTTCTGTAAAGCAGACTTTTCCTTCTCTTGACAAGTGCCTTTCCCTTAACGAATGGGCCTCTTCGGACATGTTCATGGCGGTGGCGGGGGACGTTCTTTTCGAGTCGTCCAGCTCCTATGATTTCCTCTTTCTAACCTCCAGCACCAAATATCATGTCGAGATAAATCCAGCGTCTCCCAATATAACCACCCCTTCTTTTCTTTTTGGCCGGATTGACCATTTTCCCCAGTGGCGCATTTGCCCTCTACGTGATCAAAATTTGAGAGCAGGTACCACTTTTAGTCCTCTTTCCCCCCCCCCCCCAGGAAGCGGACGCTTTTCCTCCTCCCCGGTTGTGTGGAGCTTTTTCCGCCCGCCTCCTCTGATTTTTTTTGCCGAGTCCCTTATAACGGTGATCAAGCGTCGCGCACCCCTCCCCCCCCTGGGAGTATTCCCTTTTCCCCCCCCTTTTTTCCCCCCCCCTCTCGGTCATCAGCCGTGTGGGTGAGATTTTTTTTTCTTCCCGCCAGAGAGAACATTGGACCTGATCCTCCAGTTCCACCCCCGGGGACGACGAGAGCCTTTTTTCTCGGGAAGACGCGCCGGATTGCTGAACCTTCCTCCCCCCCCGCCATCCCGCCTACCCCTTTGGTTTCGCGCAGGACAGGCGTTACTCTTTTGAACCGGATGATGGCCGCTTTCTTTTTCCAGTGATT
>Ga0179593_1363323_pt1 | contig 11796 bp, 20 predicted proteins | sample CZODoug2_1_08_16_FD_185931 | JGI IMG/M metagenome (GOLD analysis project Ga0179593, IMG submission 185931) | Vadose zone soil fungal communities from Angelo Coast Range Reserve, California, USA - CZODoug2_1_08_16fungal (PacBio error correction) | ecosystem: Environmental > Terrestrial > Soil >... | reverse complement strand
ACTTCTCTGTTTTTGGTGCCTTCAGCTTCTTCCCTATTCAGTCTTAGCATCCCCCTCACTTCGTCGTCCCCACCCTTGTTTACCCCCCTATCGCTTCTTGTCATTTTTCTTCGGTCTTCCTTTGCTTTTCGGTGTCCCCCCGCGCAGGCCATCACATCTGGCCCACTTTTCTTTTGACGTTCCCGATCTTTTTGCAATGGTGCTCTGTTTCCGAGTGTCCTCGTTTGGTAGTTTTCTAGGTTCTTTTTTTTTTCACCCCCTCCTGAAGTATTCTGCACTTTTAGCACCTCCTACCCTCCCTGCCGCCACACTTCTTTTTCTCCTGTGTTCTCGTAGGCTCCTTTGACGGTTGCAGCATTCTTCTCCTGCCCGCTCTGTCAATTGTCGTGAATTCCCTTTTTTTATCTCGCCCGGCGTGCTCCTTACCACCATTTCCTTGTTTTGGGTGCTTTTGTTTTGGCCGAGTCCTGTGAAAGCCGCCTTTTTACAGCCTCCTCGATTCCCCCTGTCTAGTTCCATTATCTGTTCAACCCTCTCGTGTCCTTCAATTATTTTCGACTTTTCTCTCGCGCAGTCCTTCTTTCCCTTTTTTTGACCCATATACGACGTTTTTTCCCCCGTGACACTCGTTCCTTTTTCCCCTTTTTAACGGGCATTCCTCTCAATTGCAAGCAACCACTTTACCCCCACCTTGGCCCCACATTTACCGGCTCATGCGGGCAACTTGCTATGGTTCTCTTCCCTGATATCGGATGCCAGGGTTAAAAGCCCTTTCCCGTCTCTGCCTTTATTCTCTTTTTTGTGCCCCCCTCCCCCGCGCTTTAGCGGTGGACTGTCCCGTTTCATTTGACTCATGAATCCATCTGGTTCCTCCTGTCTGCAAACACACCTCACTCTCCCTAAAGATTTATGGCTTGTTCCCCCCGCGAGGGTTGTTATCAACTGTTCCTCCCCCCCCTTTTTTTTAGCCTGCTGCAAACTTTCCGTTGCTCGCCCTCCTCAGCCGATTACAAGCCTGACTACCATTTTTATCGTCATGGGATCATCCCCAACACTCTTTTGCCCTGCCCCGCACCCCTGGGACTGTTCATACCCTCACTGAGTCAGCCGAAGGTTCTTGAGCCCCCCCTTTACTCCTCCTTATCTTCCCTTGTTAGTTGCGTTTTTTTGCCCTCCCCCCTTTTGATACAGCCGTCTCCTTTTTCTGGTCAAAGCGGCCTTGTTAAGTGATACACCTATTTCCCTCCCGCCCCCCCGCCTACCTCGTCGGTTTACATAACCCCACACTTCCGCGTCCACGGTTTCCCCCGTCTCTAACATTCATCTTTAGACCCCGGTCTGATCCACCGTTCCGTAGCCATGTTCACGCTTAAGGCTTTTTCTCTTTTGCATCCATTTTTTTCGCTCCAACCCCCTAGTTCTGCCATAACACGTCCCTATGTAGCTCCGTCCGTTTCCTTCCACACCCCCCCTTCTTTGCATCTTGACCTTTGTTCTATCCTTTTCCCGTATTTTTGTTATATTTATTTTACCCTATCTCGCTTTCGACACGCCGGTTTCAATCATTCGTGCTGAATGACCACGTTTTGAGCTTCTCTGTCACCGCTCCTGCACGGCTTCCCCCCCTCCCCCACTGAGGTACGTGCCCACACCAGTCTCTCCCGCTAGCCCTGCCCCCTTTCTCCCCTATTAGGGCTCAATCGACTCACTCCGATACCAAGAACACGCGCCCCTCCCCGCCCACCTCTAGTTGCCCGACATCCCCCCTCCAGTGCCACTCCTTTCCTATCTCATTTCCCCCCCCCCCCCGCACCCCCTCTGTTACCCCCACCCCTCTTCGTGCATATGTACAGTGATCTCCTGGCTGAAGTTTTATCCCCTCTTTTTTCAGTGCGATCGCCCGCCCTTTATTACTTTCGCCGTCGCCTGTCCCTCTTTGGGCTTTCCAACTAAACCCCGCCTTTTTCACACTTCACTCATTCCTCCCCCTCACATGTCCTCGAACTCGTCTTATCGGCACAGACACACCTTACGCACCCCCCCTCCCACTGTCCTGTTCACCTTCACCCCCTCCCCGCTCCTTCCCCGCACCCCCCCTCTTCTCGAATTTTGCCAACCACATGCCCCCCTGGCACTCTTTACGAATTAGTGCCGCACCTACCTCACTCTTTGTTGACCCTTGCGCAGCTGTAAATGTAGCCCCGCCCCATACCCTCCCCCTTCATTTGGCTGACTTTCTCACCTTTTCTCCGCGGGCGTCCCCCCTTCCCTTCTTCCATACCACCCCCCGCCCGCTTACTACTTCTTCACTCCTTGCTTGTTGTTTTTCCCCCCCCTCCCTCTCCTCCACTGCGACATGCATCCCGTTTTGGTCCCATACTATTCTTTCCCCAGCCTTTCCCGTTTCACAGCGCCCCTTTTTCCCATGCGCTTTTTTTCTCGCACGTTCCACACTTTTTACACCCCGATCTCTACTCCTGAATAGATAGTGGGTTAAATCTTTTTCCCCCCCGTCTCAGCTGTACCCATCTTTCCTTCCCGTCACCCCTTTCGTAGCAAAGGCCGCCTCTTCTCCTCTTTTCAACTGAGCAGGATTTCTTTAACCTTGTTTTCCTTTTGAATTTTAGTTTGCAGTGTCTGCTCTTTTCATCTTACCCCCTCACTATTCCGTCCCCCCTCTTCTTGCGAAGTCTCCCGCTCTTTTTCCTCCTTTTCAGACCTTTCCAGGCCCGCCTCCTCTTCTTCCTCCGCTTGAGTCATTTTATTCTACACCCCCCTCTTGGTCCTTCCTTTTTTTTTCTTTCTCTCCGGTCTCGCTCTCTTTTCCTTCCGACATTTTCTTCTAGTCTCGCTATAGTGTTGTCGAACCGCTTTGAGTGGCTTGACCTTCTCTGGTGCTCCCCCGTCACCTTGGTGTTTCCCTCTGCTTTTCCCGTGGGCAAGAGGATCGACCCGGACCCCCTCTGCCACCCTGCCGTTCCCACACCCCGTTAGAAGATTTCACGATCGCGCGCTTTGCACTAGTACGACCACGAACCCAACCCATAACTTCATCCAACTATTCGCCCTCCTGTCTCTTTCCCCTCACCCTAACCTCCCAATTCTGGGTATAGACTCTAGAGGTTTCCCCCGTGACCATCAACCGTCCCCATCGGCGTATTTCCTCTCTGACTTGCCTTTACGTCCTCACGGTTATTTCTTCGAATTGATTTTGCCGCCTTCTAGTGGCTCTGCTTTGTCCGAGTTCCACCTTCCCACCGACTACTAAAGTGCCCCCTTTGTCTTCATATTCATTGCACCCCGCCGCTCCTACGGTTTAGTTATCACCCCGTTTTTTCTACACTAAGCATACGTGCAGAGCAGGTACCCTTTCCCCACCGACACGGCCGCCCGCTCGACTTATTTCACTCCCACCCACGTTAGGACGCCCTATGAACCCGCTCCAGTACGTCACCAATACCACTTTCCCACCCCCCCCCCCGTGAGTCTTCACAAAGCCGGCCCCCTTCCCCCCCGTCCCCCCCCCCTCTCCCGGCCTAACCCCCACCGCGTCGTCTGCCAGTGACGCGGATTCTTTCTCACCTCTTCCGTTTGCAGTGAGCCTCTCCCTAATTCTCTGCATGATTTTTTTTTTGAGCATTTTTTTCCCCCCTCGCTTTCCAGACCGTCCAGTCATTCCTCCTTGGGATCTTTCCCTTGTTTCACACCGTCTCCTTCCCCCAGCCCCCTTAAACCTTTTTGATACCCTTTACTCAATATCTTTCCGCCATGCTCTCTTCCCGCACTCCTCCCCCCGCAAGGTCATGGCACGCCTTCCTCCCGTCCCCATTCGTAGCCTTTCGCATCGCTCCAAATTAACTCCTTGCCCGCTGCCCCCCACACCCTTCGCCTCTAATTTTTCGCCGTATTCACTTTTCCCCATTTTTTTTGCCCGCGCTTTTACTTGCGCAGCTCCCTTTCACCTGCTTTTTCATTCAACATTTTTCTGTGGGACCCACCCCCCCCCCCCCCCCACCCCTCTCCCTTGCGCCCTCTTCCCCCAACCGCACTCGGCTCTCCTTTTCGCCCCCCTGCACCCCTCTATGGTGACACAATTTGCCAATACGGGACATCCTTTCGTCCCCTGTGCCACCCATTCGTTTCTCTTTTCCGGCGTCCTCCTATAGGCCGTCACTTCCCCTCCACAGCCGCAGTTTTTCCCCTTTTTTCAATTTCTCGGACGGATTTTCCTTTCTGCTTCAAACGTTTCCATTTGTACTAATGGCAAATGCATGGGCGGCCTTATCTGTTCCCCTTTTGTGACTCTTCCTCTATTTCTCTTTTTTGCCTCTCTAGAAGTTCGCTTCGCTTGTAGCTTCTATCTCTGCAAGTCGTGCGTTACGTTCTATTTTCTTTTTTTTTTTTTTTTTTTTTTTGTGTTCTTCCCTTCCCAACCCGCACGTCAGGCAAAGCCGCGGTTTGCCAGCTGTGGTTTCCTTCGCTTCCTTAACCCACGCATTCACCTTTCCCATACCAACGCACGTCTCCCTTATTGTCTGTTGCGAACCGTTTGCCCCCCAGACCCCCCCCGCCTTCAGCTTTTTGACCTTGCCACCGCACCACACCATCATTCGACTGCTTTTCTATTGACTCCCGCTTCTCTCACCCCTTTTTCTCTATTTTCTACTCTCTTTATTTTTTTCCCCTTTCCTTGTTGATATTCGGCAGTTCTTGTTAGACTTCCCCTTTTTTCTTCTGAGAACAGCCTGCCTAGGCCCCGTGATTGCCCCTATCGCTTTTCGATTGGGCATTTTGGAATGGCGTTGTTGTCCCCAGTCAGGACACCACCTGTTCACGTTTTCTTTGTTTCCGTTCCTGCCAGACTCGCTCCGCCTTGTGCGTTCCTAGCTGTTCCCCCTCCCTCTCATTTCCCTTGCGTCTTTGCCTAACCCCCCTTTCCGCAAATATGACTCTTTCCTCAATTTACGACCAGCCGGCCGCCTTCGTTCGTAACTCCGTTTTCCATTCTGACGCCTTCCGCTCTCGCCACTTCCTCCTTTTGAGGACCCTGCTACCCTTTGATTGACCTCTCTCTGCTGATGTTTTAAGGCCCCCGATACCTTTGCACTTACAGCCGTTTTCCAAATCTTTTTACCCTTCTGTCCTCGTTTCCAATTTTTTTCCTCCTGTCCTAAAGTGTCGGGAGTTGTACAATTTGACACCAGTTTTTCCTTTCCCTAATTTCCTATGATGAGTTCCCCTCAATTCCACCGGGGTACCGTGGCCAACTTTTTCTTCGCATTCTCGAGCGGCAAGGTTTGGGCTCCTGTTCGATCTTTTTTGGTTTCCAGTGCTCCCCACTTTTCCAATTTTTCCCCTTTGCCCCTTGTAAGGATCTTCCCTGCGACGATCTGTGATTCTGAATCCATGCTCCGTTCCGCGTCTGACATCTTTGCTGCCCCGCCTTTTCTTCCTTCTTCCAACTTGTTGGAAATGTCGCAAACCTGCTGATAAGCTTTCTTCATGCGCTGCGTTTCGTCAGCGACCTTTCCTCTTTGCATCTACCTTTCTCTTTTCCTGGTACCCTTTAGCCAGTTGCTGCCCGGTCGCACGTCCTCACTAGCTCGTTATTGTGAAGTTAGAAAGTTTTCCTTTTTCGCCATTTCGGGCTTTTTTTGCCGCCTGGAAAGGACTTATTTCTGTGCATTCGTTTTTTTACCCAAAGAGGGGTGCTCCTTACTTTTTTACCCACCCCTTGTCTTGCCCCCCTTTCAAAACGGGAGATTCCAGTTTTTTGCTTCAGACTTAGCCAATATTTGTCGCACTCCTTATCTTTTTTCCTCCTTTCGAACCATTGTCGTGCCCATCCCACACCCTCTTACGCTTTTTGATGCGCCAGCCTCTCCCTCCCTCGTTTTACGAACTACATTTTTTCTACGTCTCCAGCGCTCGCCCACCCCTCTTATCCGCACTTTCGCCTTCGCCGCCCCCCCCCTCACGCGAGCTTTTTTCTACCTTTTCCTTGCGTAGGCCGCATCCTTTCTTTGCTCCGCCGGTTCCGCCTCATATCTTTCCTTCTTTGATTTCTATGCTCTGCTCCCTCGCTCATCCGCAGCGGATACCCTCTCTCTCCCACTCCCTTCTGCTTGTTTTTTGCCACCCGACCTGACATATTTTCCCAGCCTTTTTTTTGCACTTCGCCTCATGCTCGTTGGGCAACGCCACTGCGTGCCTACCACCCACCGCACGACCTTTTTAATAATCACTCCCGCCACCACCCCTACCACGCACAGATCGACCCCCCCGACTCCACTCCTTTCACGCCGAGCGACACACCAGACTCCCCTCACTCTCTCCGCATCCCCCCTCCACAACAGCCGCTCGCCCCCCCCCCCCCCCCCCCCCTTCATTCCACCCCGCCTGTAGAAAGTGATAAGCCTTTCATGCCTTTGCCGTTCACAGCACGGCTTTTTCGACTTCTTACCTCCGACTTTTCTCCAGGCGGCCAGGGCCGTGTCTTCACTCGGTTTTGACCCACTCTCCATTAACCGCGAACCAATGGCCCTTCCGATCACGTTACCGCGTCAGTTCAAGCGCCTTATTAATCTGCACACTGCCTGTTAATACGTCCTCTTGACCTTTACAACCTTTTTCCCCCCTTTGTTTCGTACCAACCCGTGGGCTCCTCCGTTCTACTTTGGTTGACTGGAAATCTGATGTCTTGTACCCATGTCCCGGGCACCCCTCGTGAAACACAACGAATTGTGGCGTTTTGTAATGTAGTGCTGACCCTTCTCTGTGTATCCACCCTCGCCTTAATCCAGAGTATATTTCCTTCTATTGTTGTTTGGAGAGATGCTTACTGGCGAGGTTTTTTTGGTTTAACCCTCCCGTCTCGGTGCCTTTGCAGACTTTGACTCACCCAGTCGAGGTGATCTTTCATGGTTTAAGCCTGCATATTTCCATGCTTACCTCGTTTTGCAAACTGTTTTCAGCGTGTCCCTCCCCTTTTTATCCTTAAGCGTCTGTCATTCCAGTCCCCGTCGATGTTACTCGCCCCTGTTCCTTCTTATTTTTAATTTGTATTAGTTTGTTGTTGACTTGCAAGATTTGCGTTGTTTTTTTCTTTTGCACCTGGACCCATGTCCGAATACGCTCTTTTTTTGTCCCCTAGGTCCAGCTCGAGCTCTTGTACGCTGCATGGATTCGCGTCGCCCCCTCCCCTCTCCCCATGCGTTTGGCAGTGCCCTTTCTAGCGCCGGTCTGCCTCCCCCACACCCCTCGATATCCTTTTCCTCCTTTATAGAGGTCTCCCCCAGATCGTCTCGCGGGCCCAGCTCTTTCTGCATTTCTCTCTGAGCCCATGCTTTCTTCTAGTACCCTCCTGCTGAAGCCACTGCCGTTTTTCCCCCCCCTTTGAGTTGAGCATTTCCTTCCTTTTTGTTTACATTTTTGTTTATATCGCCCCCGCTTTTTATCTTGTCGCCCTTTTGCCAGTGTTTTTTCTTTTCTTTACAAATCTTTATACATCTTTGTTTTTGGCTAACGTTTTGTCTGTTACGTTCCCTTTTTTGATTCTCTGTTTTTAATTTTTGCTGCACTTTCTCCATTTTTTTTTTAGTATGTATTTGTTTTCTGTTCATTGTATGGTTGTTGTTTTCTTTTTTTGTTTTTTTTGTGTCTTTGTACGCAACTTCCACGGTGGTGAAAGCCCGCTTTCGTGCCCTAGAGACCTCCTCCATTCAACCCCTACCCCTCCCCCGTTTTTTTGGGGTTTTCGCCCAGACTATCCGTATTTTGCCTTTTCCAGATTTTTCATCCAATGTGCAGTAAATTGACGTCCGCCAGTAAGTAATGCCGGACAGTTGGTTGAGACCAGACGTGCGTTGTCCTTTATGAACTAACATTTCCTTCCCCCTAACCTGCCCCTCTTTGTATATATGCGAGACTGTCTTTCCACGGTCAGCAGTCTGTTGCTTTAGACCGGTCTGTCTAACCGCTTCTTATGTGCGTGCAGCTCCTGCGTTTTTCTCACTTCCTTTCTACGCATTTTTATATCATTTTCCAACTGGGGTTTTCTTACACCTTTCCTGGGGCCCTTTAGGTTCAGGTTCTTCTGACCGGAACGGAGTCTGATGAAAAAGTTATAGTTTCGTCGCCCCGGGTTCCCCCTTTTCACCGGTGAAGCCCGGCCCTGTGTCCCATTTCTTTTTTTAGCGTCCGAAGGAGAAAATCTACGCTGCGCGTTCACCCTACTTTTGAACGCGATTTAATGTCTTCCCTTGCTCCCCTGGTGATGGCTTTACGGGTGTTCAGCTCTCTCATTAAGGACTGCGGTCGTTTGCCAGGATAGCTCAACCCCGGTGTGTCATTTCAACACAAGTCTTTCTCGAAAATACTAACTCGAGTTACTTTTATGACCCGTTTTCCGGTGACACAAGACTTTTTTGTAGGTTCCGTACCTCTGGGGATCGTCCATGCGGGCATCTTTGAATTCCCCCCCCCCCCCCAATTTTTCAGCATTTAAATTTCCCGTCCTTTTCTCTGATGATCTTATGTCAACTTTCCGCCCTTTTCTCCCCCCCAAGGCCATGAAGGGTGCTTTGTGGACTTTTTTCCCAATTCTTTTCCTTCCTCTCTCTTTTGTGCTAACTCCCCCTCTTTTTCTCTCGTTCTTTTGGTTGAAAGCGCCGAGGCGCATGCACTTTCGTTCTTCCTCTCGGGACTTCCACTAACGCCCCTTTCCTGTTTTTTCTGGCGCTTGGTAATTCCCCTTCCAACGCCTCCCACTTCTCTTTCGCGAAACCCTTTGGCCGAGCAGTTTTGTGCATCCTTTCTGTTCCATTCTCTTGCATACCTGCCAGAGTTTCCCCACTCTTATTTCTCTCTTCCTCCTCCCTTGTTTGGTTTTTTTTTGAGATATTTGGTTGACGTTCTTCCTGTTTTTCGTTTCAGCCTTCCCTTGCTGACTTTCCCCCTACTGCTTCCCCCCCAACTTTTCCAACTTTTTCGTTGGAGGGTTGGGTTTTGTTCCCCCCCTCTCGGACCACCACCACTGTGCCCTTTGTTGTGTTTAGTATTCTTCCCTAGCGCTCGCCAAGGTGCTTACCATCTCCCTTCGCGACCTCCCTAATTTATCAACCAATCGAATCTGAATTCCTGTCCATTTCGCCCCAGAAGTCCTGCCCCTTTCTTTCCTGTGTACTGAGGGCCCTTTTCATAGCCTCAGCCCGCCATTGTCCCTGTCTGACCCTGGCGATTCAATCCTGCCGTCCTCCCAGCGGAATTTTGATCGTTCCCCATTCAGCGCCCCCATCTTGTCTCTTTTGCGTTTAAAGTTCGATTTTTTCCGCCTTCACTTGCGTTGTTGTAACACCAGTCTTTGGCACTTTTCCGTAACGGCTGCTCTTTTTAGCATTATCCCCCCCTCTCGCACCATCTTGCTACCCTGTCCCTGAGAGGTCGTTTTCTTGGACTTTCCCATTCTTTTTTTTTTTCCCAGTCAGCCCCTTTAGACTTTGAGTTGAGAGCCCCGCTCTATTCTCTTTTGTCATTTTCCCTTTTTCGTTCGCTTCCCAAACGGCCGACCCAGCTTTTTTTCCCTTCCTCCCCACCGCCGTTGCAACTTGCCAATTCGTTCTCATTTGCCTTTAGCGGAATCCCTGACTGTCATCCTCAAGCGTCTTACGGATATGCCCTTCGCACCCTCAGTGATGCTCCCTTCGCATGCATCTCCTCTCCCTTTGCTCCCAAGGGGAATTCCTTTTCCCCTTCCTACGGGTGGGCTTTTTTGCGGCTAACTTTCGTCCTCCCTTCACGTTCTTGCATTGGCAGCCCCTTCCTTTTGATAACTTCCCAAAGATAAGTGGTCTTTTCTCGAAACACTGGAGTTGCGTTTTGCTTACCCTCTTCCCGCCTTTCCATCGTCTTTTTTAAGTTTTTCATCAGTAGATTTTTGAAATTTATACGGCAAAGATTAACGCATTCGTTCTGCCCGTCTTGACGAATTCTCCAACCCGCGCAGTTATCTTTTTCTAGACACCCGGGTTTTGACAGCGATTCGTCTCTTTAAACTTTTATCTGTTTTTCTTGTTATGGTCCGCACCAGCCAGTGAGCAGCTTTAGGATATGTTGCCAAAGAATCACGCCCATTCTTTGACAAGTTCAACCCTTCCTTTCCCGGCCCAAGGATCTTTACACGCAATCCCCCCGCGTTGCTTAACAACATCTTGATCGCGCCACCTTACCCTGGTTCTACAGCTCTTTGTGAAGACAGACTCCCCTTCTCCCTATGCGCTGAATGTTTCCTTACTATCTTATGTTGCGGCGACAGGTAGTTCCGTACTTTTCATCTTCTTTATCCGAATTTCGCGAGCCGATTGGTCCAGGATTTCCTTCCCTTTTGTCCCTTACCCGCCCATTTCACATATACGCCACCCAAAAACCCACACCCCCACCCCACCAACTGGTTTTCCTCTCGGACTTGTCCCCCCGTGACAAGCTGTTCTGCATCATATCCGCCTTTGTTTGACGGTGGCGTCGCCAAGCATATTCGGCAAGCCACTGGGCGTAGCTTTCCCCCCACCCCGATGTTTATGGTCCCACTTTGCTGACCCCCCAACCATCTTGAACCACCTTTGTTTGGTACAGGAACAGCCCGGTTGAACCCGCTCCTGTTGCTTCGCAACTGCAGTAATATCTTATCTTTTACGAACCGTATTTTTGTTTTTTCGCGACACTGGCGTGGCCGTACATCCCTAGACTTCCGCCTCTTGTCCCTTACCCTACACTTGCTTTTCGCTTATTTTGCCCTACATTTTACGGATCTTCCTTTCAGTAAACCTGTGGTTGCTTCCCCACGTTCAGCGAGGAACTCCCCCCCCCGACCATCTTCACCCCTCCCTTCCCAATGTACAGGCAGTTTGGATACCTTTTCCGCCCCAGGTCACGTTCCTTGTCTTACAGAACGTTTTGCCTCGTTGTCGCTTTTTTTTGGAACTTCATTTTTATTAACTGCCCATGGCACCCTTCTCCCGATTAAAGGTCTTTACCTTTTTACCTGCTTTCGCGATTTTTTTCCCCTTTCAGGCCGGAGCCCGCGTCATTTTACGAGAGGCATACTCCCAAGATTTATCAGTCTTACCCGCGCTCCGCCGCTACCGTTTAGGAGTCTCGTTCCCCCAGTGCACTACTTTCCTGGGCCCCGTCTTTCGTTGTTTGGACGACTTAGCTTACCCAGTCCCCGTTTATCCTCTGTACAACAGCAAGCTTACTTGGTAAACCCACTCCCCCCAGTGAGAGCCCCTTGCTCTGACCCCTTCCTACCGATCCGTTCTGTTCTTCCCCCGCTTTTTTCAATAGTTATCTTAACCCGAGGACCTGAACCCAACTTTTGCCACACACTGACACCCAGGTATTATTGTCCCAATTTCTGACATTGACCCTCACACTTTTGGTGGGTAGAACAACTCTCTGCCCCCCTTCTTTGTGGTTCCTGTGAGAGGTCCTTGTTGTTCCCCACACACGACTGAACTAGTCCACTTCCCTTTGTCGACCGCCGTAAGCCGTCACTTACAGCACATTCTGTACGATCCACCTTGCCAGCATCTCTTCTTCTTTTCAGAGAGTCTCAAAACACCCCCCCACCATCCTCCCCCCGTGTTTCGATTTCACGTTTTTGTCATTACCTTACCCCCCCACGCCTTTTTCGCCAACTTTTAGCCCGCGTTGGAAGACATTCGTGCGCGCAACTTTTTCACTTTTCTTCCAATTTTAGAGAGCCCCCACGCCCCATTTCGGCGTCCTGATTGTTTTTTT
>Ga0179593_1324210_pt1 | contig 11796 bp, 17 predicted proteins | sample CZODoug2_1_08_16_FD_185931 | JGI IMG/M metagenome (GOLD analysis project Ga0179593, IMG submission 185931) | Vadose zone soil fungal communities from Angelo Coast Range Reserve, California, USA - CZODoug2_1_08_16fungal (PacBio error correction) | ecosystem: Environmental > Terrestrial > Soil >... | reverse complement strand
TTGTGCTCTTTCCTTTTCATGTTTTGTGGACGTGCCCGCTGCTTGGTTTCCATTTTGTTACTTTCTCTTTTTATTTTCGTCTTCGGTCTTCCCCTATTGCTACCCAAGATTTGAAGACTTATTTTTTTTTTCAACTGCTCTTGCTTTCCCTCGGTTTTCCCAGGTTGACTAAAGTAACTCCCCCGCGCGTCTTTCGGATCTACTTACCATCTCGTGGCTTTTGAATCGAGTCCTACTCCCGAGAACGAAGCCAAGCTTGTCCCGGTTCCCCTCATCTTTTCTCCCTCCCCCACGCTAACCAAACTATTCTCTTAACTTAGCGTGCCCCATAGACGACTGCCAGCCTGTGGAATAAAGGGCTCCCCTTTATTCGCCAATAATTTAACCCCCCCCCAGCCTGTACCACGTTTTTTTAGCCTGTTAAGCATTTTCCTTCCCCCCTCCCTAGTAATTTCGCTATTTTGGAACCGCTTAGCTCTTCTTGTCTCCCCTTGAACCAATGGATTCAGCCTGGTCAAGGGAGTGGCGGTTTCCAATTTGACTAAGTCTCCGCGCCGCCACCTCCCTCCTCTTTATTTTTTTTTAAGCCATTTTCCTCGTGACCTTGAGCCTCCTTCACCGTAACGGTTGCCATTGTCCTTTCATCTCAAATATTTTGCTTACTTACCCCCTCTTGAAACGCGTTCGCAGTAAGCAGCCTTAGCCCATCTGCTCCGTCTCTCTAGTTTTGCCGGCCATTCCACCCGCAGGTCTTTGACCCGCTGCGTTTTCTCTGTCGCGTCCCTCACTTTTTTTCTTCTTCCTCGTTTTTTTTATCACCTTCCTTTTCCCACGCCTCGGTAGCCCACCCTTCCGCCAATCCCCCTTTTGGATGCCCCTCTTTTTCTTACACTTTTTCTCTAGGTTCTTTTATTGGACTATGATGAATTTCTTGCGACTCCCTTTTTATATGTTCTGAAATGACCAATTTTTCGCTTTTTTTCATATATATTTCCTTTGAGGGTTCCTCGGTGGGGGTGTCGTCTTTTGTTTCCTTTCCCCCTGTTTAATCTCCCCTCTCTGCCATCTAATAGGGTCCCCGTTTTTCCTTCACGTAGCCCCTGCGAAATAACGTGACACCGGCAGAATGTTTTTCTACCTAGACTCTGCTGTTGGAGCCCATTTCGAGAACTAAGTTGACAAACTTTTCTCCCTATGCAGGCTTCTCGTCCCGCCCATTCCGGTCCTTTCCAATCTAACCCCACGTCTCCAAAGAGTTTAATCTTTTCTTCTTTCTTTTCTCCAATTTAAGCATATGTAGTATTACTTACCCCCTTGGCGTGCTCTTTCAGGTCGTCTTTCCTTCCCCGTCTCCCGGGTTTTCCCTTCAATCCCCATAAGGTGATCTTCGAGATTCAAACCCGGACGCTTCTTTTTCAAACTGATGTATTTAAAGCTTACCCTCCTCCTTAGCCCCCAATGTGTAAGTGTTCCTTTTTCCAAGTTTTTCAAAACCTTCCCATTGAATACGGCATTACTCTGTGCCCTACGATCTTTCTACTCTCCTCCCTTGCTATGAAATTTCCTTCATGAAGTCCTTTCCTCCTTAGTTTCTTTCCATTCGTCTTTCCCCTTTTCCCCGAGCGCGTCCTCTTTGCGGTCGATTGTCTGCATGTCGGCCTTCTTTGCGATGAGGGGTCCCGATGGTTCGATCTCCCTTCTCCCCCAGAGCTTGGTTCTCCCCCCTTTCCCCCTGTCTCTTTCACTTTGTGGTACCGAAGAGTTCAACTTCCTTTAGTTCGTTTCTTTCTCCTTTGGCTGTGAATCTTTAACCACTCTTTTTTTTCCGATTGACCCATCCTTCTGTTCCGTGAACCCTCTGCGGCATAATTGGAACCGCCGGAACTTGAAAAATCTTTTTTTTTTCTCCCTGCTTTAGTATATTTCCGGACGGTCCGCAGAAGTTTCGTAGCATTATTCTTCCCCCCCTGGTAACAGTCACTATATATTTTCTCAATCCTCGCCAGTTCGTTGTTTGCTAAGATTGCGCCGAGTTTGAAAGTACGCCTCCGGACTCTCTTCCATCCTCTTCCTCCCCTCCCTTCGATCCGACCCCCTTTGATCTGGTCTACTCCCGACGCGGTACCCCACATTCGTAAGACTACATGAGTGCGACGCCATTCACGCAACTCGTATACGTTCATATTCCCCTTTAGTGTATTTCCTCCCCTCTCTGCATTGTAAGAAGCAATTTCTTCTACACCCCCCCTTTCGCCCCCAGTTTTCACGGATCCCCCCCTCTGATAGTACTGGTTCTTCCGCTCCCATAGCACATCTTTTCCCCCTCCTCCCTGTCCCCCTTCCGACGCCCCGGGACAAAGAGCGTTCCCCCGGTGCAGCTACTAATGTTCTTTCTCGGATTGACGCGTCTTAATTATTTAATTTTATGACATTCCTTGTCCTCCCGGCCTCCTGCAATCGATTAGTCCCTTTTCCCGGTATTACCTGAATCGTTCTTTCCCTTGTGGCCAAATTTTCCCCCCCGGTGACTTTTCCCCCTACCATTGTTCCCTTCGTTATACGAGTTTTTCCAATCTCCGGGTTTTTTTTCTCAATTCTCCGCACGTTCTGGAATGGCACAACCCCCCTCTCCTTCCTCTCCCCCATCGCGCCTAGTTTCCCCGCACAAGTTTGCAAGGATCTTCCTTTTCTTATGAAGTCACTGAGGAAGGCAATGCCCTGCCCTTCTTGTTTTTCCCCCCAAGTTAAGATTTGATACGGGTGAGAACCACGCTTCCCACTCCCCCGATGCTCTTTGCTGGGTCGCTCTTTTTCGCCCTCACATTTCGATCCCACGTCGATCGTGCTCGAGTCTTCGCTTCCTATTGCTACGTCCCCCCTCCTTTCCCCTTTTCTTTCTCTCCAGTCCTTCATTTTTTAACGTTCTTTGAACCCATCCCACAAAAAGAAACCCCCCGGCCCCCCACGGACCCTCCCATTTTTCTTCCTATATTCGTTTTCTGATCACTTGTGTAGGTAAATCTCTCCCTTTCTTCCCCCTCCCCCTGCAACTCCCTCTTTCCACATTCGACAACTCAAAATGCCTTACCCATCGGTCATAAACTGCCTTGGGATCAGTCGTCTGTCTCTCAGAGTGAGTTCACTGTTCTTCCGCCCCTACATGGACCAAATGATCCCAATCGTCCCCTCTCGTCTCCGAATTTTCGTGCAATCCGTGGTAGCTGCCCCTTTGAATGGCCCTGTCCAACCCTACCTAAACCTTCCCAGTACTATAGCGGTTTCTCTTTCCCCCGATGTAAGGCTATTTTCCTATCTTCAGTCCCAAGAATATTGGAGATCCCCTGACTTGGATCCCTGGTTACGGCCCCCCCTCTTTGTTTCTCCCCATTTAGTAATTACTATATGCTTGATGCCCCGGTATGTCACCCCTACCGGTACCATTTAACGTAAACATTGCCCCTTCCCCCTCCGCTGTCGATCCTGGATTTCAGTGTCTCGCATTGCCGGCTCCCAATTATGGAGCACCCCGCCCTTTTTTTGTAATGCCTTTACTCACCTAGTCAGGAGACCTAATGGCTATTTACCTGACAGCTCTCGTAGAGCACTGTTACCGCATCCCGGTTCGAACGACACTCCATTTTTTTGAGAGCCCTCCCCGTTTCCTTTTTTCTTCAGCGTCATTCTTCTTCTCTTTCTTCTTCGCTTCCCAAGGGAATACTTTTAACTGCGACCTGCATTCGCCCATTGTTATCATTCCGTCGAGACCTGCTCCCGTACTTTCACTGGGAGGTTTCCCCCCGTCAGAAAAGCGCGGTTCTGATTCTAAACGTTCCCTTTCACTCAGTTGCCCCTTTTGTAACCCCAACTCCTTTTTGCCATATTCCGTTCCTCCCCTTTTCCGACAGCCCCAGGCCGTTTGCCCCTTCTTCCCAAAAGTTTTCCTAACATAACTCTTCTCTTCATCACTCCTGCAGTTTTTGTTCAGACTTGGTTGACCTTTGACTTATTTTTTCTGCTTTAATCTTTTTTCCCATCCCCCTTGTCTCTGATGGACGTCCCATGGCGATTTGGTCCATGGTTTTCCACTTCTCTCTTGACCGTTTATGTTTCAACAGATATGGAATGACGTTTTCCTCCCCCAATTTTCCCCCCGTACATTCTCTTTCTTATGACCTTTTTTTCTCCATTGCTCCTGGGCTGCTGTCTGCCCTCTTCTCGTATTGATTCTCCCTGCTACTAATCACAGCCTTACCGCTTGACCCCTGCCGCCAACACTGTCCCACTGGAACTGCGATTACCACAACTTGTCTCTACCCATACTGTCTGTTGCATCCAGGCGCGTTATCGTTTAGCCACTCAACACTCGCCCCTCACAATCCTTTTCTCCTTCTTTTCACCGGTCCCCCCCAAACTCCGGTGTTGCAGTCCACCCTTTTTCGCCCTCCAGGACGAGGTTTCTGACAATGATCCTGGATCTCTTGGAACTCGCATCCTGAAGGTTGACGTTGTCAAGACCGCGGGTCTCTTCCTCTTCCTCCATTTTCGTTCCTTCCGCCATTTTTCTTGACTCAGTATTTTTTTTCACGTAACGCCCTCCTCCCCCCCTCCTATTATTGCTGGTAATTAGCTTCTGCACCCGAATACTCCCCCGAGTAGACTTCTTCTTTCGTACTCTGTCTTGAGTAGCTTGTTGGCCATTCACAACTTTCCTATTCTTCAGTCTCCTGTCCGTACTTTAACAGTGTCCTGCTCCTCCTTCTATGAGTATCCCCCTGTCCGATCCGACTCGACATTCAACGCTTTCCTTGCCTACCCAGATTCAACTGCCCGTGCTGAAGATGCCAGTTTACTTTGCAGTTGTTATGTTGCGCCCCCATGATGCTTGAATCCTTCTTTGACGTTCGATTTCTCTTCCCCCCCTCAATATTCCCCCTCCGATATGCCTCTTGATTGTTTTCCGTGGTGGGTTTCTTTTTCTTTCTTTTCCGTTTTTCAGTTAGAAAGAGAGATCCCCCTTCGTTGACCGTGGCCTTCGGTCCAGTTAGCCGCGACCTCGCCCCCGGCAGACTTCTTAGCCTCGATGTGGCGATACGCGAATGCGAACAAAGCAATATTCCTGTCTAGAGTCAGCTCTCCTTTTCTCAGCCCTATCCCCCCATATCCTTCATCATATACACTCATTCATTTTTCTCCTTCCTGCCCCTTACGTAGAGATGCAGGAGTAATTCCACCCCGTGCTTTGCTCCTTTGCGTTGCCCTTGGGGGTTTTTTTGCGGCTGTCGTTTCCCTTTTCTCTGCACTGCCTCTCCTTGGTGCTCCCCTCGGCGTGTGAGACCCACCCCCGGACTCTTTCATTATTCGCTTAAATTGTCAAGGGTCACCCACATACTTTCGCTCTAATTTGCCTTCCTCCCGGGTTTAGGACACGATCAAACATGGTAATTACCCGGCCTTCGCTTGCCGGCACCTCCTCTCTTGGCACTGCCTTTCCGAGTCCTTGGGATTTCCTAACACTTGATTCGAAACCGGTAAGCTTCCGGTCCAGCAGAAGCAGCATTCTTCTTCCTTTCCGAGACTTTTGAGCCTTTGGCGTCGTCTTTAGGGTCTGCTTCCTTTTGGTTTTCCCCACTTCCGCGTTTCCCCCCCCTGCCTCGTCCATCTCCTCCCCAATCGCAGGTGTTGTCCTTTCTTGACCCTTAACTTGGTGGACAGAAGTGTCAAGGTGTCGGTGTTATCTCTCTCCTTTTTTCCTATTTTTTTTCCCCCCTCGAGCGTTCTTTGAGTGGAATGATTCGTATCCGCCGCTCTTATCTTCCAGTAAAAAGCTTTTTTCTCCTGCGGCTCTTTCTCCTTACAACGTTGCTTTCAGTGAGCTCCTCGTGGAGATAGCACAGTACTCGCGTGTCACCCGCTCCTTCCTCTTGTTCCCTTGTGTTTTTCTTGTGACTTTCTTTTCTTTACCCGCCGTATATAGGATATATACCCCCCTCGCCCCGGTACCCGCAGGAACCTCCCCACCCCCACCTCGTGACCGGACATCCCGTTAATGCTAACTCTTTTTTCTTCTAGCGTTTTTCCTACTTATCCATTCTATGACGCATTCCCCCACGACCTCACGCTCCGATGAGCTTCCGGAAAGTGGCTTCTCCCCGGCCAGCCTTCTCCCCACGTCCGAGTTTCTGTACACATTTCGTATACCTTTTTGCACGGCTTGAAACCCCCAAATTCTTCCTTCGCAGCTCCCCGCGGCCTGGTACCCCTAGCCCCCCAGAATTTTCCCACTAAGCTTCTTTTTTTCACGGCCCTTATCTTTAGACACAAACTTACACGCAGAGTCGCACGGTCAGCCGTCCTTCTTACCTACTTTTGATTGTGTTACCTATTAATCTTCCCCTTCCTCATCTTTCTACATTCCCCATGTGTCATAGGACAGAAGGACAGCAATAGAGCAGGATCTCGGCCCCTCTTTTGCGGTATCACTTTTTGAACTTTCGTTCTTTCCCCGGGTTTTTTCGGTCACACTGCCACCCTTCGTCTCTTCCCTCTACCTCTCCCGGAAATCCAGCGTTGTTTGAGAATTTTTCCTGGTGTGCCTCTCACGAGCGAGACAAGTGAGGTAACCACCGATCCTTGACCCCCTTGCCACATGAGTTCAGTCGTTCGCCCTTGCCTACGCTTTTATTACGGCCAGATCTCTCCTTCCCTCCGCAATCCTTTTCTCAGAGCCTCTTTTACAGAGGGTCTTTGAACTTCCTTTCCTTCTACTCTGGCTATTTTCTTTGGTTTAGTCTTTCTTTCGTAGATCCCTTTTGTTCCCCCTTTTTTTTGATCCGTCCGGTCTGCTCAAGTGCCCCTCCCCCTGAGTTTCCCCCTTCTGTTTCTAGGTTCCCTCTGCCCCCTGTTTAAACGTACCCACGTCCACGACACGCCACCCCAAGTACTGTGAGATATCCTCTTTCCTCCCCCTTTTCTCAGACCCCCGGAATCTCCAGCCGGTGCTCACAATCCTCTCCCGCCCCCTTCCCACATAAAAGCAAGTCGAACAGACCCCTTTTACCCGGCCCCCCCGCCCCAAGTTTTTCCTTACGGTTTCTTACCGGAACCTTGCTTTTCAAGTCCGTTCTCTCCTTTAGTCTGAGCCCCCCCCTTGACCAATCCTCTCGCTCCATTTACGAGACTCGGCTTCTGCGTTCCGTAGACTACTCTTACCCGCCCGCAACCTTTCTAAAATCTCTCTACTGATGCCCCTTGGTTCTGCGAGTTCTTTTTTTTCCAGGCTTTGTTCTAAAGCTTCCCAACGACGCATATTGATGAGGATCGAATGGTTCTTCCGTGTCCCATTTTTTGTCCTCCAATTTTTACTATGCGATTCCTGACAAAAAATCATGTTCTTCACCTTCTCCCATTCCTCCGATTTCCTTTTATTCGTGTCAACGTACGTCCTTGACTGACCCCCCTCTTTCTGTCCCCTGACGTTTTGTTATACCCCTTTACGATCCTACTTTCCTTTTCAGGAGGCCCATTCTTTTCCCCGATTTTTGGATTTTTCTGTTTTCTGCTCCCGTCCCCCTTTTTTATGGCATCCAGCCTGAGGCCACTCTACCGGACCGTTTAAGCTCCTTCAGTTTGTGTGGAGTCCTTCATTTTTCCTCTCGACCCCATCTTTTGCCTTTTGATATCAAGGGACTCCGGCCGCGAAGTCTTTAAGCCACCGCTTTTGATTTCTCTCTTCCTTTTTCTTCTTCGCGCTTTAGGGGTTTACCTTTCTCACATTGGAGGCCCCCTATCACCGCGAGTTGAATAAACGGTACTTTAGCATTTGTACCTCCCTTCAAAAAAGCGCATTGCGGACAGATACTTAACACATGTTCGAAACTTGACTCTTTCTTTTCCTCCCACTACCATATCAAACCCCTTCTCTGTTCCTCTCTCGTGTTGTTTCTATCTTTTTCTCTTGGAAGTTCTTTTGTTGAGTGCGCAAAAGCGATGGGTCTCTAAGGGTTTTCCCTCCTTTCTCCCAACCAGGTTTGACAGGACCTTACCCTCCGCTTTGACGGACCGTTCATGAAAAGATTCTTTCTCCTTGGTTCCCCCCCGCATTCCTACCTAGTGCCTTTCTCCTCCCCCCCTTCACCTTGCCGGATCCTTGTTTTGATGCAGAGTTCACTCTTGTTCCGAAGATTCTTTTCCATTTCGTCATGATCGCACCCACTCCCACCCAATTGACCTTCCTCTCCTGCGCGTTTTTTCCCTCCCACTCCTGTTACTGGCATCATGCCCATTCTTTCGCAGTCAAATCCCCCCCTCTTCAGACCGCGTTGTTTCTCCCTATCTTGCAGTCCCCAACCCCCTCCGGGGTGCCTTCCATATTGCGATTAATTGCTATGTTTTTTAATTCTTTTGTCGTCCCTGGGACTTTGTGGAAGGTGCCCTTCCAGACATTTTACTTCTCTTCGCCGCATTCCCTCATTTAGCCTACTCAATTTTTCCTCTCCATATACTTTTTCCCCTTAACGTCCTTCTCTCCCCCCATATTGTGGTCCTTGCTTCCTTCACTCTCCGTCGCGACGAAGACTATCTTAGTCCTTTCCTTCCCCTTTTTTTGTCTAGGTTGTTGCGGCCTATGTCCTGTTGACCCATGAGCCGCTGTCGATTACCTCTTCCTCCCCCTTTTCTCAGAGATTGCACGTGAATCATTCTAGATGCTTTTTTCTCGACACGATAGCAAACTGCCAAGTGAGGAAGACTGGAGCTTTAGTTTTGAGTTTCATTGATTTCACGTGCTGGGACGGTCAGATTCAGGTTACGACCCCCGTTTTACCCCCCCTGCCTAACTTTTCTTTTCTTGTGGTATTGGCCTGTTTTCCCTTTTTCCGTCACTATACCAGGTCTATAGGTGCCACATTTTTTTCCCTCGCCCGGCGTCGAACCTTCATGTTGACTCCCCCGCTTCCCTAGACTCATGACAACCCCTGCACAAGTACCCCCTTCCATTTCGGTCCAGATTTTGCTTATCAGCCTCTTCCAACTCTTTTCTCTACTTCAAAAGCTTTTCCCATTCCTCACTCTAGACCCTTTTCTCTTCCTGAAGATCTTCTTAAGTCCCAATTGCGGACTTTGCTTCCGAGTGAGGCTGCTCTCCCTCTTTTTTTTTACCCCTTTTCAGGACTTCCCCCCTCTGCCCAACACCTTACTTATCGCACAGGCTGTACCTTTTTACCTTGTCTCCCTACATCTTTCTGACACATGTTGATTGTCGGGGAAATTCACTGATTCCCTTTAATACTTCAGATTTCCTACTGCTCTATTTCTTTCGCTGTTTTTTTGAATGTAGAATGGTTTCAACCTTTCCCTCTCCTTCCAACTGCCCTTTCTCTTGGCTCCGGGTTGACGAGATGTATCCCTTTGGCCCTATCTGGATCTTCTCTTGCTTTTAGGGTTAGCTGGGTTTGTCGATGTCTTCCTCACCTATGCAAGAACAGCGCATGTTTCTACAGATCCATTGTTTTTTTGTCCCGCAACTGTCTGCTTTTCGTTTCTTTCTCTTGGTTCATCAGTCAGCTTGACCTTCGCTGTAGTTTCGTTGCCCCCCGAGCGTCATACTGTAGACTCGGACACTCCTTTCACTTCAGTCCCCCCTGTTAGAGGCTTGACATTCCTTCACGACCATTTTTGCCTTCCGGGGTCCCGGCTCTGTCTATCAGCCTAGGTAGAGGATCCCTGCTACCCCATACTCCACCCCCCTCCCCCGCCCCCTTGCCTCCTCCTCCCCCGAGCCTACCGGCTTTCCCACGATCACCTGTTCCCCTCTCCTATTTTCCCATACCCTTTTGGTACCGATAAGTCTTAAATTTCACCAATCTCATCAGCGACCAAAAGCCTTTTAACGTTCCTTGCTCACGATCACATTCTGACTCTCGATGCACACGTCCCTCACCTTTTTTGGTCCCGAGGACCCCCACCCAAGTGCCCCACCCCCACAGCCCCCCTTAGCGCTCCCCCCTCCTCTTTCCTCTTTCGCTACCACCAACTTTCCTTCCCTTTCTTTCCCCCCAACCTTTTTTTAGTTGTTTCCATTCCCTGATGGCGTCTCGCTTTTTTAAACCCCCAGACTTTCCCCCACCTGCCTTTTCCCCTTGACCCCATCCCACGATCGAAGCAAACCCCAAAAGGGCTTTCCTGCGCGTTTTTTACCCGCAGCTTACTGCGCATGTTTTTGTTGATCGCCCGCACGGGTTACCCCTCCCTATACCCCATGGGAATAGCTCCTTCTCCTGGGAATCCCCATTCCCCTAGTACCTTCGGACAATCTGAATTCTTCCACCTCCCAACTTCCCAATCCTTTTCCTCATGCTTGGACAGTGCATGTCCTGTCCGAACCCCACCAAGGTCCCCCTTTTCTTTCACTCTCTTCTTAGGTTTTCCTCCTCTTTTTTTGTTTTCTCTCCGCGTTCCGCACGTGATCCTGCCCGCAAACACGATCGTTTCCCCCTAGCCTCTAGCCGCCCAATCCGCCACCCGTTTTGAGACCTACTGTCCACCTTGTTTTCCTTTTCTTGCAGGAATTCCCAATGTTCTGACCCTTTTTTTCCCCTTTTTGACTCTTCTCTCTTTTCTCGAGGTCTCGGAGAACGGACTTCCCTCTCTCCACGATCTTTGTTTTGTTTCGGATCTGCCCCTATTCCTTTTAACTCTATGGTAAACAATTTTTCGTTCTGATTTCCGGAGACGGACAGACCTTCTTTTTCACCTTCCCCTTATTGCTTTTCACTATGAGAAACTAAGACCCCCCACAGGACCCCCCTGACCCACCTACTAAGGACGTCCTCTTCTTCCTGACCTTGCACGTTTCCCTATCCTTCTTCTCCAGAATGGATTCATGTCCCATATCTCCCCATCTATTTAGGACCTTCCTCCTTCCCCTGCCTAAACGTGCAGTTGGCATTCCCGGTCTTTCTTTTCACCGTCGTCTAAGCGTTGGGAAGTCAGGTCTGATCCCGCGATTTCCTGAGACACTTTCCCCGTCTTTCCTATCCTTACGCTTTTTTGACCTGCCCTTTGATTTTTCCGCACCCTTCCCTTTCTTTTCTCTCTTAACCTCCTGAGCGTTTCCCCTGTTTTTTCGTTTCCTCTTCTTTTCTCCCATTACCTCCCAGCACTATTTTCCGTTTTCGACTTCGTTAGCTTCCCAAGAAGCCAATGGCAGAAACTCCCCCATGCTGTTTTTTTTTCCCCCATCTTTTCGGTTATTACATCCTCCACCTGCCCCTTCCGTTCCACCAGATGCTCTCACTTCTGTCACATTGTACAAAACCTTTCCTTCTTCACAATCTCCCAACCCTAGGAGGTGTGGTGTTAATTCCAATTTACGAGCAGGCGCCCATCACGCTCATGGCTTTCTTGTTGTGTCTTCAGCGAGACAGAACCAGTTCTTGTCCCTGATTTACACGATGACCCCCCTCTTTTTCCTCCCTTTCCCTTTCTTTTGGCGTTGGTTGGCGGCAGACTAATTTCTCCGCCTTCTCTCTCTTAGCTTTGACATCCAGGGACTCGGCAGAATCTCCTCCGTCATCTCCCATTTTATCATAGTTTTACCCTTAGGTTTTGACAAGCAGCTGCCCTTCTTAGGGTGTCGACTCTCTTCTGCAATTAATCACAGAGTCCCTTTTCATTCCCCCTTTTCCCCCCGTCTTTTGACACTGTCCAATCTCCCTGTCCCAAATCTCCCTTGTTCCGGCCACTTCAGACCTCCCTCTCCTTCGCCCTAGAGTTCAAAACCATACATATCCCCCCAAC
>Ga0179593_1406253_pt1 | contig 11797 bp, 19 predicted proteins | sample CZODoug2_1_08_16_FD_185931 | JGI IMG/M metagenome (GOLD analysis project Ga0179593, IMG submission 185931) | Vadose zone soil fungal communities from Angelo Coast Range Reserve, California, USA - CZODoug2_1_08_16fungal (PacBio error correction) | ecosystem: Environmental > Terrestrial > Soil >... | reverse complement strand
ACCTTAGATCTCTTTTACAATTTTGACCTTTTTCGTTGCGCAGATTTTTTTGCGTTTCTTCTTTTCCTATGTGGTATTTTCTCCCACGATCTCCCCCCTACCCCTCTTGGCCCGTGAATCCCCTTTTTTTTACCAACGTTTCTTTTCACCTGGACTCTTTGTTTTTTCCATGCCTGGTTTTCCTTTTTCCCCATGTTCCACTGTACGGGAGTCTTTTCAGCCACATCGTCTGCCAAGGGTCGTCTCTCGGCCTCTCTTCAATGGGGCTTTTTCGAGTGTCTATTCCTCCCGTCCGTTTCCCCTCAGGTTTTTTGTTTTTTTTCTTTTTTATTTGCGGTGAGGAGTTTGCCGTTGCCACCACGGCCTGTCCACCCGCGTGGTGAACGGTCGACCCTTTCCAGTACGAATAGGTTTCCTTCCCTTTTTTTTTCTTACCCGTTTTGTGTATCCTCGTAACACTCCCGTGGCTTTTTTTGGCGGGGTGTCTCCTCCCCATGCCGATGCGACCTTCTTTACCGTGCTAGTGGCCTTCCACTGTTTTGCCCACTGGGGCTTCTGTTCGCGCCTTTTTAACAATCTTTGGCCTCGGCCTTTGCTCGCGTCCTTCCCGAGCGCCCCTCCGCGGTTTTTTTCTCTGCAGACGCTTTTTTGTCTCTCGCCCAGTTGCGGGGCGTTCGGTGTGTTCCTTTGTCGTCTCGGCGCCTGGGTTTCCCCCCCCCTCGTTCCCCTTTGGGTGCTCGCTGCTTCGTCCCCACTTTGCTTTTTCACACGCCCGTTTGTGCTTTTTAATTTCTTGGGTTTTTCTGAGGCGGTCCATTCCGGTTTCATTTTTACGCTGAATTTCCAGTGGACCCAAGGCGCGTTCTTATGACATCACTTCGCGTCCCGCCCGCTTCCTTTTCCCCCCCCCCCTGTCCCCCAAATTTTTTGTTTGTGGGGCTGGCTCGGTCCTTGCAAGGGATGTCCTTGGCGCGGTTCCCCACTCCCTGTTGATTCTTTGTTGAAAGATCGTTTTTTTCGCGAGTTTTCCTACCACTGTATTTGGAAGGGTCTGTCCGCCCCCTTTAATGCTTGCGGGCCTGGCGTCTTTTTTTTCCAGGATAGGCTTCTGCGGTCCCATTCATCTGTTGATTGGCGAGGATTTTTTTTTGCGCGTTTGATGTCCTCGGTGTTGAATTGTTCACCATGAGCATTGCCCTCGTTGAGTCCTCGCCGCCTTTCTCCCCCAAGCGTCTCTTTTCTCCGTCCCCTTTTGGTTCCGTTTCGATCGTTGACCCAAAAGGTTTTTGCCCCTGTCTCCTTCTTAGGCCTGCGACCCAGTTCGTCTTTTGCTCCCTTTCTCTCGTCTTTTGTGGCTCACCGTATGCACCCTCGTCGATTTTTTCCCCCCTTTTTCTGTCCCCGGGCCTCGTTTTCATTTTTGACTAGGGCCATCTGTTCGTCGTATCCTTTCCTTTTTGGAGAGCGGCTTTTCGGTTTCTGGGATGATTCAAACGACGTTTTTTTTTTCCTTTACCTGGCACCCTTTCCCCTCAAGGATGGGTTTTCGCTCCCACCGAACGGGTGTTCCCCCCCTGTGCTTTCTTGCACATTTTCTGGACTTTCGCCTTGCCGTAGTATAGATTTACTGGCCTGGCACGTTCGGATGATTTTTCCTTTCCCCATTTTTTCCCTTTGTCATTTCTTTTTTTCTTGGGTTGGTCCCCCCCTCGCAGGTCCTTTTTGGCCGGGCTTTGCCGATCATCGACCATACCTTTCCCCAGACAAATCCGTCGTAGGTTGGATTTTTTTTCGTTTTCCGTCATGTCCTCTCTGCGTCGGCTGGCTCTCGATGCCCAATTCTGCGTCCGACCTTTTTTTGATGTCTCTTTTGGTGCTGAGCGTGGTTTGAGTTTCCCCGGCCCACCCTTTGATTTCTTTTCTTCGTGGAGTTCTTTCCCGTCGTTGCCGTGTCCGTGTCCCTTTTTAACACCTGTCCCTTTGTCATGTGTTTCAATTTTTGAGGCGAGTTTTTGTCGCCCGGTCTTGTCTTCTTGCCGTGGTCTACAGTGATATTTTTCGGTTTTTTTTTTGGACATCCTCGACTTTTTGTTCCCCTTTAGCGTGCGTCTGGACCATCTACGGCTGTGTCTGATTTTTTTACTTGCTTTTTGTTTTTTCGTTGCCCTTTTTCCGTCGAGCTTTCGTTTGCCCCTTTCTCTTTGCGCCCCCGTTTCACGATGACGTGGGGCTTTTTTCGCCAGATTTTCTCCCTCTGGCCGTATTTTTTTTCGCACGCTACACGTCGCCGTCCCCCTGTTCTTGGTGATGTTTGTGTGTGGCGACGACCATCGAGTACTGTGGTAGAGGTTGCTTCGTCCCCCTGCGGTTGCCTTTCGTTTAGGGTCTCCCCAAGTCTGCCACCAGGTGATTGGAAGGTTGAGGTCTCATTATCTTTTGGCTATTTTTTCTGTTCTTTTGCTCTTTGCCAGTTTAGTTTTGATTGACCCTCTTTTCTATGGACTTCGCATCTGTCCTGATTGTTTTATTTCTTTGTTCTTTTATTTTTTCGCTTTGACCACCTCTGTTGGCTTCCATCCTCTGTTGCTTCCCACCCGATCTTTGGTGGCCCGTGCGTAAGTCACGTTGTTTTTTTTTGACGTTTGCTCGTCACCCCTCGCCGTCTCTTCCTTTACGCCGTTTTTTTTTTGTGTTTTTCCCATTTTCTCCGGATTGTTGTGTAATTTTCCCCCCCCCGCGTTCCTAGCCGGGTCGGCAAAACACCCCTTTGTCCCCTTTTCGTGTTTGTCTTTCGTGATCCCGTTTTTCCGTTGGCGGGCGACTATCTTCCAGGAAGGAACTTGGGTTTTTTTTTTTGCTGTTTTGTTTTTTGTCGCGCCTTCTGGGACCAGCGTCTTGTTGCCAATTCGTTGCGCGTGAGGGGTCCTGTGTTCCTCCGTTTTACCCCCCAGTTTCCCTTTCGTTAACTTGGCAAACGTCCCAGTTGGAACCACTTGTTTTTATTTTTTTTCACCCATGGTCCGTCCGCCGGTTGACTCTGGTGTCACGCCTTTCCCGTTACTTTTCGGCCCACCTACCTTTTTTCTCCTTTCATTATTTTCCCCTGTCGTGGTGGGTTGGTTTTAGGTGTTCCCTCCATTTTCGCGTTGACCGTAGGCGGCAGGCTTGACCCCGCTACGCTCCTTGTGCGCGTTTCGTTTTCCGACCGTTGTTTTGTCTCCACTCAGATGGAGCGTGTCGTGTTTTCGGGCCTCAGGAGCAGGAGACCCCCCTTCGTCCGCATTTTTGCTTACTTTTTTTTGTTTCCACGGTTGATTATGGATACGCGTGGTGACTTTCTTTTTTTTCCTAGCCCCCCCGTTTTGAGGGCACCGGCATTTCTCTGCTGTTGTTTTTTTATAGCCTTCGATGGTTTGATTTTTTTTTTTCTTTTTTTCGTGTGGATTCCCCAGCCCCTCTAGTGACCAGTTGGAGCCCCTTGTCTGTCCCCCGTTGTTTCCACGTTTTTCCTTTAGGTGGGTTTCTTTTGGCCCCCTGCTTTTTTTTATTTTTGGGATATCTACGGTCCGTTTCCAGTTCTTCCCGGACCTCCGCCATTCCTCCTGCTAACACCGTTTTTTGACGGCTTTTGTTTTTGCCTTTTCCATCTACCGTGCCGCGTCTTGGGCCGTTTGATCTGGTCGTCCGGTGCCTTCTTTTTTCCATCTCTTTGCCTTTTTTGAGTTTGACTTTTCGTTGCGGTTGCAAGGCCTGAAGTTTTGTGTTTTCGTTGGGCTACGACTCTTACAGGTTTGTCACGGCGACGTCCTTTCTTGAACCATCTTTTAGCACTCTCGTCCTCGGCCCCCCTTGCCGTGTTTCAGGCCGTCTTATTTGCTCCCTCGACAAGCGACGAACCGCACGCGTCTTTCCCACGCCCTTCTTGATCTCCCCAACAGCCTAGTCCCCCTTTCCACGGCCGCCTTTTTTTTTGCCTCATTGCCTGACATGCTCGATTTTTTGAAAGACCCCCTTTCTGTCGGCTGCGCCCCATCCGACCCTTCCGCCGGCCCCGCGACACCCCCCTGTTCATTCATCTGTTTTTCGCCCGGGCGTGTTCACGCGGTCAGCCTTTGGTTCTGTCGCCGTACGACTCCAGTCTTGTGTTTGTTTTTTTTCCTTTTTCGTTACGTCCGGCGCCGCCTGTTCCCTCCCCTCCTTCTAGAACACCCGCGGTTGGGCTGTTTTTCTTGAAGCCTCCAGCGGGGCTCCCGATCCCTGCTTCAAGGTTTGACCCTCGTTGTTTGACTTTCCGTCGTGAGGGTTTCCCAGTCGTTCTCCCCCTGGCTTGGTGTGCTCGCTGTTTTTGGCTTGTTGGGGTCGTCTCCCTTTTGGTACGGTGAGACACTTTTTTTTTTGGAAGTTTTTCACAAGGTTTTTGTGATTTTTTTTCCACGGAAGTTACTTTTCTTTTTTGCGGTGGTTCTCCTCTTTTTCTCCCTCCTTCTGTTTTTTTTGCTCTCTATCCCCCAAAAGTTCCCCACACTCCCCCTTTTTCCCGTTTTTGCGCACTTGCCCTTTCGGTTGTTTGGTTTGCCGGGAAACGATACCATTTTTCTATTGTGTTCGAACCCTTTTTTTCCTGTAGGTGCCGCGCTTCGCCCCCCGCGTGTCCTTTTGTTATCTACCAGCTTGTTTCCCTTTCCCCTCGGTATTTTCTTCTACCTTTTTGTTTTAACTCTTTCATTTTTTTTCTTTGCTCCGGTCGGCCCGTCTTTCTTAGTTCTCCCGTCCTCCGGCGCTCTTCGTGCTTTTTTTTGGATTTTTCGCCGGTCCCTCAGTCGTTCGTCACGGCTGTCTTCTTTGTGTGTTTTAGTCAAGTTTGTTTTGGTTTATTTTCTTTTTTTTCAACGCTTTTGCCGGTTTGTTGGCTGCCCACTTTTTTCGTTTTTCGTCTCCGTTTCGGCAATTCGCTGGTCGGCGACTGGGGTTACCTACCGTTTTTTCCTTTTTATTTCCTTCTTTTTTTTTTTTCCTTTTTGCGCCCCGAAACGCGTGCAGCGTCCGCGTTGGGGCTTCGGTTTTTTTTCTCACTAATTACTTCTGTTTTCTGTCTCGCGTATTTTTTTCCCCTGGTTTCTTCTTGGTGTCGAGTTTCTTCTCACCGGGACTTTATTTTTCTTGTTTATTGGGTTTTTCTTCGCGTCGTGCGCGGATGATGTTTCCTTGACTTGCCTGCCGTCTTCGGTTTCCTGTCTTGTAGGGCTTCCCCGGGTGTCACAGTTTTCTTCTTGGCTTAGTTCGACTCGTTGTATCCGCGGTTCTTTCTGGGCGGCCGTTGATTCTCGTTCTTTTTTTCCTCCCCCCAAAAACGACGTTTTCTCGCGGGTTTTGTCTTTTTGTTTTTTCCCACCTGCTCGTTTTTGTTTTTTCGCTTTTGTTTGTGTATCTTTGGTATGAATTGGCTTTCTTCGAGAGCCCCTCCTTTTGACTGTCAGTTTTTTCCTTTTCCTTTTTCCCTTTAGCACCGCGACACATCCACAGCCTTCTTCACCCTTTCCTAGACGTCTCGGTCTCCTTCTATTGTGGCACTTTCACACGCTCGTCCCCCTTGCTGCGTTTTTATGCTTCTTTTTTTGATGCGCTTTGACCCTGCTGAATTTTTTGCGGTTCCTAGCCCCCTTGACGGTTTGCTATCCGGTTCCTCCCATGATCGTTCTTCTGGTGATTTCCACTGTCCTGCTTTTTTTTTTTTTTACCTTTTTCGTGTTTCCCATGAGTAATCGCCTTTTTCTTTTTTGTTGTTGTCTCCAATTTCACGGGCCTGACCCGAGTGGAACCCCCTTTTTTTGTCAATGGGACAAGAGTGAGGGTTCGGATGGTTTTTGGCCTTTCGTCGGTGCCTCCTTTTTTCGTACCCTGGACGACACCCCCCACAGTTCCCCCCTTTTCAGAGATGAACCATCCGTGATTCCCTTTGTTACTACCTTTTCTTGTCAAACTAGTCAAGTCGTTTCGTTGATCCATGGTCTCGTTGTCTGGCTGAACCCTTTTCTTTTAACGGGTGTCTTGTTTGTTTGTTACGTTCCCCCCCCGTTGCGAGGGGTGCGTTTTTTGGCTTCACCGGGTCTAACGGCTGCCCCCCTTTCAATGGATGTTGTTTGGTTTTTTAAGCTCGCGTACCTTTTACCAATCCGCACACCTGTTCTCTGGCAAAGCCTCCTCCTTTCCCGCCAACCCCCTTCTCTTTGATTTCCCCCACTTTTTTTTTTTTCTACCCCTTTCCTGACGATTTTTAGTTTTTTTTTTTTTTTGCGTTGCCCAGGGTTCGGCTTTGTTCTCCCACACCCCACTCGAGCCGGGAGACCGTTTACCCCCCCCCCCCTTTCGTTCAGTTTCCGAGCTTTTGGCGATTTTGCGGTCGTGCGCGTTTCACACACCGTTGTCCTTCTCCCCGGGGCACCACACCTCTTTTCTGAAGAGCTGTTTCTCGCCCCGGTCCCGTTCGCGTCCCCCTTCACAAATCCGCGATTCGCCCTGCCCCGATTTAAGGGCTTTTTCTGTTTCGCGTTTTTTTTCCCTAGGTTATACCACTTTCTGCCCCCCCATTCTTTGCGTAGCTTAGAGATTAGTCTCTCCTTTTACCTGTTTTTGCCGCTTGTTTCGCCAGATGGTGCCCGTTATCCCCGTTTTTTTTGTGCACCACACTGGCAGTTTATCCCCGTAGTCGACTGGTTGTTTTTTTTCCCACCCCTTTTTCCGTGTTGGCCCCTGGGGCCGGTCCTTTCTCCCGTTTGTACTCGTCGGCCTTTTATAAAGATTTTTTTTTTTTTCTTGCCTGACGTACCATCGTCGTGCGTGGTTTCCTCTCCGCTCCAAGGCGTACTCCCCTTTCCCTCTTGAAGGTCACCTGCACCCTTCTTTAACCCAAGAACCCCCTGGCCTGAAATCACTCCTCTTTGCGCATCCGATGCTCTTCCTTTTTTTTTCCCCTTCCTGATCATGAGTCTTCACCGTCCCTCTTCGTGTGACTTTTCTTTCCCCCGAAGCATTTTTTCGTCCTTTGTCTCCCTTTTCCCCCCTACTGAGTCGCCCCCCTTTATTACGTTTTTCTTTTCTCGTATCGCTTCCACCTTGCTCGGTCCTGCCCAGCGTTTTTTTTTCGAGTGTTTTTACCTGTGCAAGTTCGTCCCACCGATTCAAGTTCGGTTGCCGTCCACCCCAGCTCTCCCGATGAACGTTTTCGTTGGTTCACTTTTAACGGTCCTCAAAATGCGATTACATGGCTTCTGCCTTTCCACCTGTGGGCATCTAATAAGCCCGTCTCCCAGAGTTTTATATTCGTCCCGTGGCCCCGATTCGTGGGCCTGCAAGTTTTTTTTTAGTGGGGTTTCGTAAGTTCTGTGGTTTTTTTATGTTTTTTGAAAAAAAAAGTTCCATTTCCACATTTTGTTTTTTTTTTTGTGCAATCCCTCCTGGCCTTTGTGTTTCCTTCGAAGCGTGGGCCTTCCCATCGGCACTTTCCCCCCCTGGAATACGGTACCTTTTCGTCCCCCGGCCCGTTTCCTTTTTTGTCCGGTTGAGTCTTACGGCAACACCCAGTCTTTTGATCTTCCCAGTCCCCTTTGTATTAAAGTTTTTTTTTTTTTTTGAGTTTTCCCACTCGTTGTCTTTCTTTGCCCGCCAGCGACAATTGTATGGCGTTTTCTGTACTGTTAGTGTTTCCTTTTTTCTTTCGTGTTCTGGCCCCCCCGTGCGTCCCTTTTGGCGGAGGCCTTTGGTGACGCTATTGACCCCCCCGAAAGCTGTGCAACCGACCTCAACAGACCCTTTTCCCCCGACTTTGTTTTTTTCATTTTGTTTGATTTTTTCGTTCTTGGCTTGTTCGCTTCTCTTGATTGGGTCCTGTTCGATTCACCCCCCCGTGTGCCCACTCGCGATTTTCGACTTCGTCCACTGTTTTTCGACGTCCTTTTAACTACCGGGCTTTCGTTTTCCTTCCATTGGTGCGATGCGTGATTTCTCTGGTGGCCACTCACTTCCCGTACTTTTCCACCTCCCCACCTTTTAGGAGACGTCACCCCATTTTTCTCTCTTTTTTCAGCCCCCCCCCGGGTACAGTTTCCCTCCCCCTTTTTCTCTGCCGCCTTTCCCTGACCCGGCCTTCCTTTGCTTTTTTTTGCTGGTCTGGTCCGACCCCTTGTCCGTGCTTTAATGTATGCCTTTTGAACCCTCCCCCTGCGTTTTTCCGTTCCGCCTGGTCCTCTCTTTCGGCCATCATGATTTTGTGTAACCTCCCTCCGCCTATGTTCGTGTTTTGGACCATTTCCCCTCCGCAGACCACTTTGCTTCGACTTTCTTCGGCGCGAGTTTTTCCTTTCCTTCCGCCTGCTTCTCTTGTTGTTTATGACACATTTTCCTCTTCCTTCCATGCCACGCAAAGCCAGTCCGTCTTAACTTTTGGTTTCCCCTGTTGTTAGTATTGAGTACTTTTTTTATGGCAGCTTTTGGTTTTCCTCTTGGCGGTTTTTTGGTGGTCAAGGGACAACCCCAGGCGTCCCATCGATGCGCCTTTGAACACCGCTTTTAAAATTGTTTCCGTTTTTTTTTGGATGTTTTGACCCCCTTTCTGAGTTTTTCGCGTCACCCACATTGGGTCGTCGTTTTTGAGTTTTGTCCTTACTCTGACCCTTTTGAAGGGTCCCCCAGGAGTCTCTTTTTCCGTTCGCTGGCCCCCGTGCCCTTTTCACCGTGTTGAGGGGTTGTTGTTTTTTTTTTTTTGTGGCCTTTTCCCCCACTTCTAGGATCGATGGCTTTTGTAACTTTTCCCTTTATCCCGGCCTGTTCCGACTCCCCCGCCCCTCGGTCGGGCCGATATCGCCCCCGGTTGCCAGAGGAGTCTGTTTTTTTTTGATCTGCTTTTTCTTTGACTTTTTCCTGGTCCGTCTTCCCGTCTTACGTAGGATTGGTGTGTTTTTTCTCCCATTTCCACTCCCCCCGCAGTCAATGTCTTTTGCCACCCTGGGCGTGAACCCCTCCCCTCTCGTGAGTTTTCCATCGACCGGCCCTTCCTTCTCCCTCCATAGGTTACAACCCTTGTGCTCGTTTGTTTGTGGGAAGATTTTCTTCCCCTTGCGTCGCTCTTTTCTTCCACCTATACCCTTCCAGTTATCGACTGCCGTTTTTTTTCAGTTTCTTTAACACTTCATGGGCGCATGTCAGTTGTTGTGGCAGCATTGGTCCCTTCCTTTTTTCGGCCCTTGATCTGGCACGTCTTTCAGTTGTCTTCCCCCTGACCTCGGTCTCAGGTGATCACCTTCCGGGCCGTGTTTTGCCGTCCTTTGCCGAGGAACCTCTTTTTCCTCTCTTTCGTCTATCTCCCCTCTTCCCCTCCTTTTTTGGTTTTTTCTGAGTCATCTTCGCGATCAACCTTCCCAAGGTTGACGTTCCTCTTGGGATTGGTGGGCCGGCCCTGCCTCTTGCTCAGCTCTTGCTTTTTTCTTTCCGTTCCCCTTTTTCCTACGTCCGGAGCGAACCTGTCTTCCGCGAACAGCTTGTTTTGTTTTTTACACAACGGGTGGACCATTGTCTGAGTTGTGCCCGCTCATTGCCTTGATTTGTTCCCTTTTTGTCCCACTGCTTCCATTTTCTCCCACTGTACTTTCCTTTTCTCCCCCCCTTTTTCGCTCGCAAGGTCGCTCCTGGTGTGGTTTCGGCTGCCCGCTGTCCTTTCCGATGCACCCCCCAACGGCATCGATGTTTCCCTCAGCTTGTTGGCAGCTCAATTCTTTTGGTTCTTGGTTGGTTCAACCTGACTTCCTTTAATCCGTTTTTGTTCAACGTCGGGTTACGTTTCTGTGAATTGGTGTATTGCGTGTATCCCCCCCCTTGCCCGCTTCGGCCGACCCCCTTGTTGCGTGGTCGCGGTTTTTCCTCCCTTTCGACTGTAAGTGACCTGCCTCTTCTTTGGTCCATTTTTCTTTTCCCCCTTTTTTTATTTACTACAGGCCTTTCCGCTGCCTGCTCGAGTTCCGTGACAGCTGAAATAGGGACCTGTTTTCGTGCTCTCGTCTTATTTCTTGCGTTTTTTCTGCCCCTTCCCTTCTTTTTTTTTATTTTTTGTGTTGCCTTTTTTTTTTGCCCTGCTTTCGTGAGTTTCTCCTTTTCCAACACGCTTTCTTTATTTTCTCACTTACTGCCCACCTGGTCTTTCGTTTTTCCGACTCTTTCTTTGCGTGCGCCGGCGCGCCTTCTGTTTTTTTTTCCCCCGCGTCGCGGACCAAGCTCCCCTAGAGTTCCGAAAGGTCCACTTTCTTCGGTCCATCCCGTGAGCTCGGAACCACTGTTGTTAGACTTCCTCTCCTCTTTGCTGTTGGCTGGCCCTCTTTTTTCTGCACTTTCTGATGTTGGTCCCTTCGATGTGAGCTTTTAGGTTTTTCCCCTATCAGTCGGCTCTGCCATTTTCTTCCTGTCCTACCAGGGCGCCCGTGCCAAACACCGCGCCTCTTTTTCGTTCTAAGGACTTTGCCCCTTTTTGACCCCTGGTGCCTATGTTATGGTCTTTTTCTGCTCTCCCCTTCGTTTTTCGGTTTTTGGCGGGGGCTTCTTCCCCCTCGTTTGGCCCGGGATTTTTTCCCCCTTCTTCTTGCCTCCCCCTTGATTTTTTTCCAATTAGTTCCACGGTTGTAGCGGGCTCTTCTCCTTCGATCCAGAGATTTTAACTTGGTTTTAATATTTTGACCACCTCTCTTCCTTGCTACAGCGCGCTTCCCGGTTTTTTCCCCCCCGCTCGTCTTTGACGTGATTTCATGAGTTCTTTTTCGGTAGCCTCCCGGCCCCTCTCCCCTGGGGTGATCTTGCCTTCCTTCCGCGTCCTCTATTCCTCTGGTTGCCCCTTTTCCTGAGACTGATGGGCCCTTTTTTTCCCACAGCTTTGGCCTGCCCACTCACTCCCTTTCCCCGCCGGCTTGTGTGAGCCACCTCCCTTTTTTGGTCCTGTACGCTCCCTTGCCCAGTCTCTTCACGGCCCGGTGCAGTTTACTTTCTCCGTAAATCCAGTTACTTTTCGTCCTTTCCTTCCCCCCCCTCTGTTACCCCGCGTCTGGTGCCCGTCTCCCCTTTGCCCTGCTTTTTTATTCCTTTTGCCCATTCCGCACACCGACCCCCTTTACTTTCCTTTGCGAGGCCCCGATCTTTCTCGATGTTTCCCTGATCTGCCGATCTTTCTCTCTCTGCACAAACAAGGTCCCCTTTTCATTGCAGTTGAATGGTATGGTTTCGCGTTGTAGGGTTTCGGCCCGTTTAGCTCGTGAGTCTTGCGTCCTTTCGGTTTTCTCGTTCGTCTCCGGTTTTTTTCCCCCCTTTTTCGTGAAAGTGCCGTCTTAGAGTTGAAGGAGTCTCTTGCGCCTTTTTGGTTCGCTCTTTTGTCGTTGTTCGCCGTGGATCCGTGATTTGCGGGGACCCGCTGTTCCCCTGGTTCCTCGATGCGTTCGGGGACCTTTTCTGTGCGGCTCCCCTCGATGATGCCTTTTGTTTTTTTATGTTTTTTTCCCAGGTTTTTTCCGTTTTCCGCGTCTGTTTACCGTTCTTGTACCTCTCTACTCGCCGGGCACCCCCCCTCTTTTCCTTTTTTCCCGGCGTGGCACTTTTCTTTTTATTCAGATTCGGAAGTTTCTACCCCGTCCCGTTCCTCCGGCCCAGGTGGCTTTTTTCTGTCTGCTTTTCTGTCTTTTCGTGGACAATTTGTATGCCTTTTTTAGTTAACCCCTTCCTTCGGGTCGGCCCTCGGTCCTCACACCTTTCACACCCGGTTCTCCTG
>Ga0179593_1349749_pt1 | contig 11797 bp, 11 predicted proteins | sample CZODoug2_1_08_16_FD_185931 | JGI IMG/M metagenome (GOLD analysis project Ga0179593, IMG submission 185931) | Vadose zone soil fungal communities from Angelo Coast Range Reserve, California, USA - CZODoug2_1_08_16fungal (PacBio error correction) | ecosystem: Environmental > Terrestrial > Soil >... | reverse complement strand
TCCTTCTTTTGCCACTTATGATGTTTCTTTGTGCTTTCTTCCCTTCTTTGGAAGCTTTATTTGGCGGTTTGCGCACCTGCTTCCTAGTGTTTTTCGCCGGTGTTACTTTTTTTTCTGCCTTCCGGTTTACTCTGGACAATTGTCCTGCCCCCCCCCCATGACGGGTCTTTCCAATGCTTTTTTTCCTGCCTTATCCCGTACCCTATATCGAGCGTGATTGCCCAGTTTATTTTCGTCGCAGATTATTTTTTCGATTTCCCACGTCCTTCTTTTTGTACTATCCGTCTGCTCTCGTTGGAAATTGATTTGAACAGTTTTTTTTTTTTCCTCGCCGGTCGTGGGTGTTTGTTTTCTCTTTCCCACCTGCTTTTCTTCTGTTTTTTTGGTTAATGGATCCCACCGTGTTCGCGGTTCCTGTTTTTTAAATCATCACCTTTTGGCGACCTTTTTTATGGCTGGCGGAAGATTGTTTCTTCCCTCCTTTTTTTCCCCCACGACTCTCTTTTATACGTACCCCCGTTTTCACCCAAGCCTGTAAGTTACCCTCGCCCCAAGGAGCAAAATGGCTTTAGCGTGCGTTCATGGAGCAGGTTGGTTTTTTTGATTTGTGGGATTGTAAGACAGTATCTGACCATTGCTTTCCCAGCTCGTTGTCGCTTACTTTTTCTTCCCTCACTCTACTTTCTCCTCTCCTAATAGTGAGGTTAATTTTCATCCCTTTTAGGTTTTCACCTCTATCCGTGGGATGGCACTTCTTAGAACCCTCTTTCTTTTCTTGTCTTCCTTCCCTTCGAGCTCCGCTTTTTCTCCCTTCGCATTCCTTTTCGTTTTTCCCCTGAGTAGTTGCCTTTCTGACTCTTTTTTTTCTTGAGTGAATCGCAACGCTGTCTCTCTTTTTCTCCTCTCTTTTTGTTTCTCTTCGCGTCTAGAACCGCTTTTTCTGTGGCCTTTCTCCTCTTGCTGCAAAGAGCTCCCTTTCGTTGTGTTTTCACGCGCGCTTTCCCTCGGCGCCTCTTTCTACAAGCTTCTGCGAGCCTTCCTTCGGCGTGACTTCCCAACATATTTTCTCCTCCGTGCGCCCTGCTCAGTTTCAATCGCCCTGTAGTTTTTGTTCCCCCAATGAACCGCCCTTTTTCTTGTCGACATTGTCGTGCTTTTTCCTCAAATTTCCTCGTTTTTGGCGTTCGCCAGGTTTCTCCCTTTCTGACGCACCCCCACTCCCCCCGCTTTGCTTACTCCCTGACCGTCAACTCCCTGAATATTTCGTTTCTTTTTCGTCTTTCTCTCAAGCGCTCTGGTTGGAGTCCACTTTCTCGATACTTTGTCTTGTAAGCCCCCCCCAGCCTTGCTTCGCGTCGTCCGCCCCGCGCATCCCAGTTGAGACATCCGGTCCGCCAACTTTTGCGCCCCTAACTCTCGTCCATTTCTTTTCCTCCATTACCCAAAACCCCCCCCTCTGTCAAGGTCTGGCACACTGCTAAGCAACCAGCCCTTTCGTTGGAGGCATCGCTTGTCTACCCAGCAATTTTTTGCCCCGCGCGTCTTCTGATCCCCACCAGAAGGCCCCTTTCTCCTTCCCCCTTCTTTCCCCTCCGATTTCACTATGTCCTTCCCACTCGATATCGACTTGGTTTTTCGTCAACGATTTCCCAGTTTTCATTTTACAGCCAGAGACCGTTTGCTTTCCCCGTTTGGTGGTCCTGACTGACCTCACCGGGCCTTTCCGCTTCTGTCCTGTTCCTTCGCCCACCCACCCCACAACCAATCACCCCCCGTCGCCTTCACCCCCCAGCACCCAGAAGAGAAAAGAATAATTTTCGGCAAGGCATCTTGGCACCAACATCGTCTTCTTGTGTCCCTCTTTCCCCCGGTTTCGAAATCCTGAGCCACCCCACGCTCTGCTTTTTTTTTGCTTGCCATTGCACACTCTTACTTCTTCGCAGGTTTCACTTTGCGTATGGTCCCTTCCTTTGTGTTGGCGTTTTTCCACGATTCATGTAGGCAGCTTGATCACGCGTCTTTTTGTTTGTTGTCCCCCTCCGTTTCACGTATTTTTTTTTCCCCATCACCGCAATTCTTTGTTTGTCCCCCCTTTCAGTTTTGATCTTCTTTTGTTCCACAGGTCCATCGTTCGGACCTTTGCATTTATTTTTTGTAACTCGGCTTTTTCTGAGGCCTTTTCCCCAATTGGAAATTGCCCCTCGCGAGTGTTCTTATCCCCCGTGATACCCGCCCTGATTCTGATGTTTTCTGGTTAAACGGGTCGTGCTTGTGTGCCCTGAGTAGCTTTACATAGATGCTTTTTGCCCCAGATCCTTTCCCTCAACATTTGCCGTCGTCTTGTGTAACAATATCCACTTTTCCTTTTGCCGATTCGCATAGTTTTTGTCGTGCGTTTTTATTGTTTCTGCGGTCTACTCCAGAAACGGGTTTAGTTTCCTGGTCCGACTTCCTGCATCCTTTTGTCCCGGTGCCCCTTTATCTTGCACTTGTTTGGGTAACCCCCCCGGTGTCTGCCTCCTTTTGGTCACAGTGTTTTTACACGATTTTCCCTCTTTCTTTTTTTGTTAAAATTTGTTTACGAGACTTTTCATATACTAAGAATAGACGCGCCTCTACCTATCTGTGCGCATATTTGTCCCGTCCGTCGCCCTTGCTTATCCCCCGGCCCACTAGTGGCAATGTTTCTTTTTCCTTCACGGCTACTGCTAGTGCATTGGACTGGAACCTTTTTACTCCACTCTGACCCTCCCCCCTTACCTATTTCTTGGACCAATATGTAAGTGGGCGTGTTTCACCCTATGACGTACCCTTTTTTTACCTTGGGTGGTGGTGAATCTTCCTCATTCGTTGCCTTCCCTTTTCCCACTTTTCCGGCCTTTACCGCCGTACTTTCCATCCTAAACCGTATTAGAGTTACTGTCACCTTTTGCCTTTTGTTTATTTGCGTTTCTTTCCCGCTTTTTCTCTGCTCTCCTTTAACCAACGTGCGATTGCCCTGAACTATGCCTGCCTTTTTTTCTCCCTTTCCTCAGAGCGGCTGTCCCTTCTTTTTCTAGTCATGTTTTTAAAGTGTGTCGATTACATGCCGTCACCCGGTTTTTGATGTCCCTTTACTTTCACACCGTTTTCGGTCCTTGATTTCCCCACTTTCACTTGTAATCCAGTAATGTGCTACCCTGTTCCCAAAGTGACATCCCCCCCGTTTCTTGGGTTTTACTTTGATCTCACCGTCTTCGTTTTTTTTGCCTAGTATTCCCCGTGCCTAAAAAATCATACCGCGCCTTCGTGCATTTTCGCTTTTGAGATTTGTTTTCTCGGAATTTTCGTGTTTTGTTGATATAGCGTTTTCCTTTTCCGTTGAGCGTGACCTGCCCCCCCAGTCCAATTCCTACCTCGGCCTACCGTCCCCATTCCTGCACCCTCCTAAGTAGTGTTGTCCACTCCTTCCCCCAATCGTTGTTTCAATGTCTAGTGATGACTAGTATTTTTTTCCCCCCCTTCCTTTAGGGACCTCTTCTGAGGAACCGTCCCCCGTCTCTTTTACATTCGCCTCAGTTCTTTTCCTGAATGACTCCCTCTTTTTTTCCTGCTTGGGTTCCTTTTTTTACCCCCGATTCCTTGGTATTCACCCTTTTTTTCTGGCCTTCGTTCCGAGCATTCTTTTTTTATTTATTGGTGGTTACTTTCTGACACCAGGGTTGTAAGGATATTAGTATTTGTTCTTGAAGTGGTTCAGCGTTTGTTCGAGTTTATTATAGTTAGTCGTCAGCCGGTTTGATGCCTAGAAGCTGCACGCACAGCTCACTGGTCCGCCTTCCAGACAGAGCGTGAGATTGCTTATCGTCAAGCACCAGTGAGTTGGGTTCCTCCCCCCCTCGATACTGTCTCTCTTTGCCTCCGGTTGAGATAACCTTGTTGCACCACCCGTTTGCCGACTGCTTCGGTTTTTTCACCCGACCCTCCCTATAGACAGCTTTTATTCAGTGTACTCTTAGATATGCGAGAAGATCCAAAGGAGCATCCCTAGTCGAGCCGCACGATTTCCTAGGTTTCTTAGTAGGTCTTTGCTTCATAGTCCGCTCGCAGTATCGAAGTTCCGAGTAAGATTTGAAGAATGGCGTTTGGTTGTTTTGGTCTTAAAATGCATCCATTCTTTGTTCTACCGACTTTCCCTCATATTTTCCCTCTTTCAGTGCGTTCCGCACCTCCCTTTTCGCCATGCTAGTAGTATTAGCGAGGCCTGTTTAGCTTCATCCCCTTGTCTCTAGAGATTTAAATCGTGTCTCTAAACCATCTCCCAGAGTCTTTTGGTCCGATCAAAACCGCTTCCCTTTCTTTTTTTGTTAGGGGGAAACCTTTCTTCCACCGACGTGCTTTTCCTCCTTATTTTTCTTTGTTTAGGAAGAGCCCCGTTTAGGCCTATTTATATAGTCGGTGATTATCCCCCACCCTTTTTCCAGCCCCTGTCAGACTTGTTTGCCCTTCACGTTTTACAGTTCCTGGTATGGCATGTCCTCCTTTTCCTGTATCGAGCAAAACGAGTGTCTATGTGTTGTTTCGTATACCGTTTGAGCTTCTCAGTTTTCCATTCTTCGACCCTTGTCCAAAGACAACTTGATATTATTTCCAAAATCTTTTTTGCGGCCCTCAAGACAGGCAACCCTTCTCATATGCTATTAGTCTTCTCTTAAAACCTCACGCACCAGTTCCAACCGAAAGGACCATCCTCTTTCTAACGCCCTCTTTTCGAATCCCTCGCTATTTCGCTCATGTTTTTTAGTCGAGCGCAGCTGGGTCGTCACTTTCCCCATACTGTACCTTACCTTGTCAGCGCTTTTTTTTCCGGTTTTTGCCTTGATTGATGGTCCCCTCCTTTAGTAACGGCTCTCCTCTACGAGCCAGAACCCCTCGCGTCTTAAGCCCCTCTTCGTTGCTCCGTGTGTTCCCTCCATCGGCATCTGTAGTTTACCGTCTTCCTAAACTACCGAGGTCCCCCTTCCTCTTCCAGTATCTTCGGTTTTACTTAGCCATTGGCGCGCGTTCTGTTTTTATAAGAAACAGTCGACGCGGAGACCTTTTTGAAGTTAGGCCCTAACCCCCGCATCACCCCACCCCCCTTTTGACGAATTTTGTTTCCGGTCCTCCACCCACAAGATACTTGTGGGATTTAGTAGTTGAAGTTTGTTTTTAATTAGGACCATTTTGTTACCCCCTGCTTGCATTCGGCCCGACAGCAAACTCTCCCCCCCCGTTGGTTCAAGCTTTTCACTCCCCCGTGAATTCCTCCTGTTAACCCAGCACGTGCCAACGACTTTTTTCTTTCTGGGAAAAGTTTGGATGCCCCGTTTGTTGAAAGGTTCTTGTTTTTACCTATCTGTACCCGTCCCCTCTCCTAATGGATTTTCCGTCCATCTTACATTTTTAGATGCGGCAACCTCAGTTTTTTTCCTCCCCCTCTTTAGTGCCCTCCAAGGATGAGTTTTTAAGGTAAATCATGGTTTCCGGTTGACCTCCAGTCGTATTTGCCCTTTTGGTACTGATTTTGTGTTCTGTTTATCTTAGTTTCAGAAGTAACTATTCTTTTGACGAGGCCCTGCCACAGTCTGCGTGTGTTTTTCCGTCGCAGTCTTTTTCTTGAAGACTTTAGGTGGTATTCTTATTGTCCTTCACTCTCCCATTGTCCTGAGTCTCGCATCAGCATGCTAAACGAACGGTCCGTCAAATAAGGATCTTTTTGGGATTTGATGTTCATTTTTCGTAGCCCCTGTTCCCTCTCCGATGCCCCTGATCCTTTTTCCGAAGTTTCAACTCCTCCCACTATCTTTTTTTGTTTCCCCCTTTACGAGCGACGGGTCTAGACGATTTCTGCCTGGAACGCTTTCCAACGCGGTATGTTTCAGTATTCCCCTTTTTTATTGATCTCAACATGATTCGTCGTGATGGCCGTTTTGTCAATAATAGAAGCCGTCAATGAACTTTTTTTTCCTCTGATCCATAGAGTTAACCCTCGTTCCCTTTGTATGTTCCGCTCTCTTCCCTCCCCTTGTCAATCGAGGTCTTGCGCTGCTCCCCAGCGTCCCCAGAAGTCTTCTTCTCTTACTACAAGTGCCGAGCTCTCTCCTAATCTCCCCCAGTATGTACGCGAGCCCTCTGCTTCACGGTGTTTTTCTTGTTTCCTTGACATGTTCCTTTCCTTTGCTCACCAGTTCTCCTTTTTTTCTTTAGCCGTTCGTGGTTCCGTAATCTTTAGATGTTCCTGTGGCCCTCTGTTGGGAAGCTAACTAAATTACAGAAACTTTCTCCCGAAGAGCTAGAGTCCTGTTTTATCTTAATTGTCGCGCCTTGCCCTTTGTCGTTCAAGGGTGTTTTCAGGTTTGGGTCGAACTCGCCCCTAGTTCCAATACGTTCCCCCCCTTTCGTTAAAGTGGTATTTCCTCTCCTCTCTGTTTGGAGTTTCTTCTTTTCGAGTTTTCGCGTTCCTCGCATTACCCCCCTCCTTCCTGGACTCTTTTCCTGATTTCAAGGCTTTCCTCGACCCGGTTCCTCTTTTTCTTCTTTTGTCGAGATTCCTTGTTTTCTTCCTCATCCCGACGCGAGTCGTGCCACCCGGACTTCCGGCGAAGTCCCTTCCTTTTGTCTGCTTTCAGTTGCCGCTTTCCCCCAAAGGCCCCCCTCTTGCAGGATTTTTTCGAGCATTATCGGGCTCCTTCCGTTCACATCTCTTTTGCGAGCTTTTAATTTTTGACGCTTCCCTCATCCCTTCTTTTTCGTCTTTTTCTCCTCCTGAACATCCCTGGTTTTGCTGCGGAAGCTCGAGGGTCCCTCCCCCCACTTTTCCGCCTGTTTTACCTTCTTCACGCCGCCGCCGTCGTCGTCCATGACTCTTTTTATGTTTACTCAGAAGCATCGTAGAACATTTGTCTGCGTTTTGCCTCCCTTTTCTGTTTCCCTCCCAACTCTTTGGAAGTCTGTTTTTATTGACTCTCGGAGTAGGACAAGTAGGCGCCTCCTGGTCGACCAACGCTCTCCGCCCTTCTTGCTTTTGACAATCCTAGAAGCCTTCTAGCGTCCCCGAACTCTCTTTCGGTCTCCTACGAGATGTTGTCATCTGCATGTCCTGTCTTCTTTCTCGCCCTTCTCCTCGTTTTCGTGAAACTTTCCTGAAGTAGGTGCTTAATCCCCCCCCCCTACAGTCGGTGGTCATTCGGAGAGTCCCCCCCCCCCCCACCTGCCCGTCCAGCTCTTTTGTTCCTGCCCCCCGCCCCAGCCCCGGCCCCCCCCGACCCCCATCCCGACCTGCCCACCCCCTCCCACGTTTTTTACCTTTGGTTAGGCGTACTTTCTGTTTTATTAACCCGATGCCCCCTTGGTGCTGCAGTTTCGACAGTCAGGGACTTCTTTCCTCTCACCTTGCTTGGACTCAGCTGAAAGTTGCCCGCATTCCCCCACAGGCGCTAGGTTTCTATCTTCCACAATTTCACTTTTACAATGTATCCAGGGCCCTTTAACGTCTTGTCGAGCTGTGACTCTTCTCCAGGTTTTTCCTTCTTCCCCCGAGTAGACCCGTTTTTTTCCTTATCCCCCTATTCACATGTGCTTTTCAGACCTTAATGTTTTCTTCCCCCACCCTTGGTATTCGCAAGGCCGTTTTCTCCTTTCTTTTTTTCTGGTTTCCCCTTTTTTTTTTGTGTCCCCGTAGAAAGTTCTGCCTTCTTCCCCTGGGGCATTTTGCTTCACGTGGGGGCTTTTGCGGGTTTGCCTGAATGGATTCGCCTTGACCCTCTTTTCTCCGCTGCGGTTGCCGTTCCATTACCGGGCTACTTTCACCCGGAGCCGCTGTGGTTTGCAGGCTTTTCCGAGGTGATGGAGAGTTAAGGCCTCTCTTGTCACCTTCGGGACAATCACTTCATCGTTTTAGTTCGCTGGAAGTAATGTTGGAAGGTCAGCCCACTTGCTGGCTTTGAGTAGCGGATTTACGTCTGCAGTACCCCCTTTTTTCTCCGTTCAGAGCGTGTATTTTCTTACCCGTCATTTCGGCTCTTGGAACTTTTTGTGGGAACTGGAGGTCCCTCGCGGTCAGGGGCCTCGACAGTAGATACTAAGAATCCGGGTGCTAGGGAAGTTCTGACTGGTTTTCCGTTTCTAGCACGTTTGTTGTGTTTCTGCCCTCTTCCTTTGATCGAAGTCACGTATTCACTTTCTGACCCGTTTTTTCCGCCTATGCTTCAATCAGGTTTTGCCCTCATTTACCTTCTTCCTGAATATTCATGAATACCAAGCTTTTTCTCACGTATTTCGCCCGGTGAGGTGAGTTAGAGCCCTATCTTAATATCCCCCGAAGGCGTGAGTTACCCAGCTAAAAGGCCTGATGATTGATTTTGCTTTAGTTGCTGTACACTTTTTTTGTGATTTTATAAAGACCACTACTGTAAGTTGTGTTTTTTGCTTTTCGCTATTGGACGGGTTTAACCGTTTGTTTTTAAATCCTCTGAGATCAGCTTCTTACGAATTAATCCTTAGTAGGTCCCCGGTTTGTACAAGATGAGGTTTCGTTTTTTTTTTTTTTTTAGGGCACTCATTAACCCTCTTTGACAATTATGAGTGTTTTTGGTTATCCCTCTTTTAATTTTATACCACCACTACTGCCTGTTCTCACTTTCTGTCCCTCCGGTTTACGGAGATCGGTCTTTGCTCAAAGTTGTGTCCCTCATCCCAGGCAGAATCGTGGATGGAATTTCTACTGAATGAGAGGGACTCCCCCTTTTGTATCTCTCTCCTTCCTTACGTTTTTTTACGTTTCCGTAGATATGTTCTGGCAGACAGGGCCCCCCCCTCACGTTAATTTTTTCCACCTGGTTTCGGTTCCCTTTTTCCTTTGAAGTGACATTCTTGTCCTCTCTTGTGTTACTCTTGTTTTAGCTATCCTTTTTTTTTTAGATCTGATAGCGGCCCCTTCCTCTCTGGACGGAGAGTCCTTCGGTGCCGTGATTTGTCCGGCCCAGGGTCTTTATTTTACCTTTCCCGTTTTGCAGCCTGGTTTTCCGGTCGACGAAACGAGGCCCTTGAAGACCCGCGTCATTGTTTCTCCTTTGTCCTTAGTCACCCCCTCCGTTTCTTCCCTACGTAAGGCCCCTAAGGCCGTTTCCCCTCCGATTCTGAAGCGAAATTTGACACTCCCTAAATTGCTTCCTGTCCGTCGGGATCGAAGTCGTTTCAACTTTTTCCCCTCGTGACCGTTGAATCATTTTCTGGCTCCTATTTGTGTCTCCCCTGAAGGTCCATAGTACAACCTAATCATGGTCCCCGTGTACAACGTTTTTTCCCCCTATTCTTGGATGTGGAGACCTTCTTCCTGTATAGCTTGCATTTATGTCTTTTCCCTTTGCCTGTCAGGCTTTCACTCTTCGCTCATCACCCCAGGCCAACCTATGGTCGCATTCAGCCTCCAAAGTACCCTGTTTTCCCGTTTTTTTTTTTTTTCTTTACGAGCATACCGATCCCCGTGTTAGCTAAAATTTTCGTTCTCCCCCCATACACAGACATTCGACCTCTTGCCAGTTCTAACCGGAATGTTTTTTTTTTTTTTTTTTTTTTTTTTTTTTTTGATAAGACAAGTGACTTTCCCCGTTTTCAATCATTACGCCCCCCCCGTGTTCCCGCTGTCATGATTTCCCCAAAGAACCACCTTTTCTCCATTTCCTTCGTGCCTATTTCCCTGGGGGCTCTTTGACGGCCGAGCGTCTCTCATCTGCATTTTTTTTCCCGTCCCTGTGCGAAACTTCCTGATGCTCCCCAGCTTCCCCCTAACCCTCCCAGATGACATTAAATTCCCTTTCTGTTTTCTGCGATTACGTCGTGGACAGTCCCCTTAGTCCCCGGGCGCACCCTATCGGCCAGCAATCCTTGACAACCCAACCTTTTTCCTTTTTGGGTTCGTATCTCTTCTATTCTTTTTTTTTCCGGCAGGTTGGAGTCTGTCCTTCCCCCACCGGAACCTATCTTAGTCCGACTGTCCAATCCCCATCTGCCAGAGGGCGATTTTAGATTAAGTTTGCCTATTTTACCAAGCCACCTAATTCTCTCTGATTGGTTTATGTGCTTTTTGGTTTCCCCCCCCCCCTTGTTTTTTGGGAGTCTCTTTTTTTATGCATTTTCGAAAACCCAAGGAACACCATCCCATTCGGTTACAAACCCGTTTCATCCCCTCCTGGACGAAGGTTGTTCGCGCTTGAAGGATGTATCGGTTTAACCTGCTGAACCTCTCATCTCAGGGATACTTCACAGCCTTTTGTCACCTTGGATAAGAGTCTTCATGCGAGATTAGCCCATGCCCCCTTTTCTGCTCGCTTGAAAATCTGTTTCATAGACTCACCCTTTGATTCTTTGTTGTCCCTGATTGGCAAAGCGCCTTTTCCTGTTCATTATAATGTCTCTTTAGCCGCCCAGTTTTTTTAACCTTGGCAGGTTTCTCTCCCAGATCCTCCCCCTCGTTCCTTAATTGCGAATGATTGCATCATACCGCGCTGTTCCAGAAGTCCATATTTCGGTTGTGCCTTTTCTTTATACTTCCCCCCCCCCTGCTTGGACCTGCTCTTTTAACAATTAACACCATCATTTTGATTTTTTGGCACCCTCTTAATGTTGAAAGAAAACCAACCTTTAATTGCGCTCATCATTCGTCTTTCCTCTACTCCAAGCGTGTCACCCACCACCCCCGGCAATGCAAAGTTTATAGGCCAAGCTAAATTTCTTCATTCCGTTCATTTTCCGGACCCTAGAAATCCTCCTTTTGAGTTGATTTCTAGGGCTTTTTCCCTCACAGTTTTCAGTGTTAACCCATCGATTGATTATGCCTCACTCCGGAAATGATTTATTTCTTAGGTCGGCTGGAGTGAACTTCTTCCTGATGGATTATTTTGGACGCCCCAGTGCGCAGCGCTTCTTCGTTTTATTTACTAGTTCCTTCTCCGTCCGGGAAATCCGTGGATCCATATGTTCCAATTTCCTACATGTCTTATTTTTCCTTGTGAAGGCCCCCCCTTTAGATACGTCTTTATTTAGTACAAAGTGTCTCGCGCTGAGGCCCCCGACTTTTGGCCGTCTTTTTTTCGTTTCTTTGCTCTCTCTTGGTCCCTTTCTTTTTCCAACTTTTTTGACCTAGAGTATGTGATGTTTGTTGATGTTTTTTTTACAACAAAGCGCCTTCTTATCGTGTTGTTTAATTGTTTTCGACAACTCTCTCCTATATGGAATCATCCCCCAAGTTTGGCGCTCCTCTGTTTGTGCTTTGGCATGACTGAACTTTTCGAATGGCTTTGGATTACCCCCGCCTCCTCTTATCTCTACACTTTTACCCCACCCATAGTTTAAGTTGAACTCGACACCTTGTGCCTCCGGAAACCACCCAAAACAACCCACATACATGTCTAACCGCCCGAAAAAACAGCCCACTGAACTTTCGGGTAGTTCATGGATTTTTTCCTGGCGTCAAGCCTTTTTTTTTTTCTTGTTTGTCTACCGGAGCCGAAACCGTTTCACTTTTCCCCTCTGGCGTTTTTTTCTTTTTCGTTCCCTCCTTGACTTTCTAGCAGCCTACCGTCGGCGTTGTTCCCTGAAATGCCACCTCGGGTGTGGGCTGATCCTTTTTTTGCCCCGGGCTTCTATTCCTCTTTAGGTCGGCCCCTACGTCAGTACAAGTGGAGATTTGTTTTCGCTATGTCTCTCCTTTTCGTGAACATCCTTAAGGAGCTCTTTTTTTTTGCTCCCTCTCGTCCCCTTTTGTCATCGCAGTTGC
>Ga0179593_1283974_pt1 | contig 11797 bp, 19 predicted proteins | sample CZODoug2_1_08_16_FD_185931 | JGI IMG/M metagenome (GOLD analysis project Ga0179593, IMG submission 185931) | Vadose zone soil fungal communities from Angelo Coast Range Reserve, California, USA - CZODoug2_1_08_16fungal (PacBio error correction) | ecosystem: Environmental > Terrestrial > Soil >... | reverse complement strand
GGCCTGACGGGAAGTCCCCATTTTTTGAAACAAATTTATGGGTTACCGTTGTTTGCTTTTGGATTGCGCTCCCGGCAGCCCCTTTTTTTTGTTTCCTCTTCGTCCCCCTTCCCCTTTTGCCTTCTTTTTCGGCCTTTAAACCCAACTCCACTCGAGTCAGTTCCAGGCCCCCGTTCTTTTTGGATAAGCCGGTGTGTTTGTCCGGCATTCCCCCCCTTCTTAACCCAACAAGTCGCCATATCAGTGTCGTGTTTATCATCGGTATTTGACCACTATTGCGCCCAGACGCTCTTCTTGTTCCGCCACCCCTTTTCCCCCTCTTTTCCTTTCTTCAGCTTTCTTTGAAACATTGGTACAGGATCAATGCCACTCCTTCCTCCCCCCTCCTGTTATTTTTCTTCATTCGTTTTTTTCGCATGCCTTGCTTTTAACGGCCCCGCTCTTTTCTGCCAATTGGCCCCCGTCCCCGCACATTATTTTCCCAGGCTTATCCCCATTTTTCCACTTCCCCGCGCTTCTTTTACCCTAGCTGCTCACAGGTAACTTTTACTGAAGGTCCCTGCGCCGGGCAAGCTTCTTTTCACATGGTAGATTCTCGGAGTTTTTCTTGAGCCTGGCTCCCGACTCCCGGAAGAGCGCTCCCTTTCTCTTTCACTTCTACAGGCGTGCTCCTGTAAGGGTTTTTCCCACCTACTTTGCCATGTCGGTGTCTTCGTTTTAGGCCTCGTGGACCCCCTCTCTGTGAGTAGAAGCAGCCGCGGCACGAGTTGCCCTTTTGCCCCTTCTTGGTCTTTTTTCTTCCCCTCCTGGAGAGAGCCGGCCATCATAAGCGCGTACCAAACATTACATGACCTCTTCCCTTTTTCTCTCCACCCGTAACAGGAGTGTCCAGAAGCATCTTTTTGAGCCCACCCTTGCCACCCATGATCCACCCTCCCCTACGATAAGTCCCCGCCCCCATATACCCCTGTAAAAATTGAACGGCCCAAAAAAAAGGTTTCCAGGTAGTCGATCTCCCGGTAAGACATAGTACCTCCTGACCTTTCTCTGGTTCTAGTGAGTCTAATAGTTTCCCACTGAGCAAAAGCTTTCCCTATTTAATTCCCCATACCTTTTGTTTTGCTTGATTCTCTTCTCCCCCCCCCGATGGCCTCCTTCTCGTTCTGAGTGCATTGATCGGAGGTCGTTGCCTACTACTTTTCCACGCCGGGCCTTGGTAGTCGTTATTGGTCGCTAATGTTTGTGTGTCCATTGGGTGTTCAGAGGGTCCTCTGGCCTTTTTCTCTGCGTTTGGGAAGTCCTGGCAGTTCCCCTGAGGCAAGTCCCTCCTTTTTCCTGTCTTGACCCAACCCTGCATCCCGGTTTTCTGTGTCCTCCCCCCTCATGCCTGGATGCCCCCCTCTTGAAGTTATAGCCGCTTCCCCTGACTGCGCTTCCTGGCACTTCTTTATTCTCCCCGGCTTACCCCCCCCCCTCCCTTTTTTTTCTTTCCTTCTGAAGAATAACCCGAATCGTTGAAGGCAAGCCATGCAAGGTCTCTGTTTCTTTCCTCTCCACCATCCCCTGAAAGCCTGATTATCTTTTCGTGGCTCACTTCTCCCCCTGGCTTTTACCTCAAGTAGACCCCCCTGGTTCCAGCCCTCCGTGACTAATTAAAGTGGTTGACGTAGCATCTCTCCTGGTTTGTTACCCATCTCTTTTTGACCCCCCACCCTGACATTGGTCATTCCCTAATCCTCCTTTCCTTTTACGTTCGGAGGGCCACAAATGGTTCAGAACGATCAGAAGCAGTCACTCCAATAACCTGGCTCCCAACCATTACTCTTTTACCAGACGTATAATTTTATAAGTTCACATCTTTTTTTCACCACGGATCAAACCTTTCTGGGTTATAGGACCCACGTTTGGCCCCCCTCCTGCCGCTGTAAAAATTTTATTCTCCCTTCATCCCTACCCCACTTCTTCCTTTCTTTGGTCAGTTTTTATCACTCACAAAACCGTCGCACCTTCCCCTTTGGCGAGTGAATCGAGTGGCTCTTTTACTGGACTTCCCCCCAATTCCCAACCCCTTTGTACTTTTCGATATGACCCCCCCCCCCTTCTCACATCGACCAATTTCTCCGACGCAACTTGACAAACGTGTGTTCCCCCCCCCTTCCTTTTCATTGCCCCCCCCCTCCCACAGCTTTTTTTTTGTTTTTGGCCCAAAAGAGAGGGGCTCGCAGAAACTTATCATTTTCGACCCCATCCCATTCCCTTTGTACCTGAAAGGACCCATTTCCATTACCCCCCCCAGTTTCCCTACCTTTTTTCGCCTTCCCTGTAGCCCCTTATACGGAGACCCAAACAGACCCCTGTTTTTTGTGTTTCCCTTCCTGCTGCAACCCCAATTCATTTCCCCTTCACACCTCCCACACAAGCTTCCATTTCTGCATTCCTACCGGATCCGCCGAACCTTCTTGAATTTCTGACATCCCCTATTTCCTCGTCTTCCCTGCCCCTTCTCGGAAGTGCAATTCTTTGTTGGTCCAAACCCACATGCAGTCCCCCCCCAGTTCCTGCGAAGTGTCCTTTTTCTTCCTATGTTCAGTAAAATAAAACCCCCACACCCCTCTGCTTCGGATTTGGAGTTACTTTGATGGAACAAAACATACATGCTACCTACTTTCTCTTTTACCCCCTCCTGGCAGTGTCCCCCCCCTTCACTTTCTTCTTCAAGTGGGGGACGTTTTTTGGTGAAAAGATAATTGTCGCCATTTTCGACTGATCTCACCGCCGAGAACCCTCACGGCTTCCTTTTCCTCTTCTCCTCCCCCTTCAACCTTTCCAGCGTCTTCGCAACTTCCTCATCTTGTAGTGTGGCAAACTCCCTTTCAACGTAGTTCTAGGACCCCTTGCTCCTTGAAATGCTCTCCCCCCGAACCCCTGGGACCCCAAGATGGCACTGATCCGGCCGGTACCTCCTTTACATTCCCCCCCACCGCTCCCGCGACCACTCCTTCCGACCCCACGATGAGCCCCCCCTTCCCCTTTCCTCTCGCTGTCCCCGCCCCCCGCACTCACTTGGCTTCTCCGCCCCACCACCCCCTCCCCCATACCCTCATGGCACACCCCCGGCACTTGTCCTTGGCTCCCCCCAGATTCGTGGTCCCCATGTTCTTGGGCTTGTTCGCGTGTTCCTTGCGGTACCCAGGCGCCAAAGCTTTTCCAACAAACGGGGTATCCACCAGGAGTGTTCATTGGAGCTAAGCAGTCCTTCTTTTACCCCCCTTCACTGATTTCGGTCATCTCCAACCAGGTCCAAATAGGTCACTTTAAAAGGTTCATTATTACGGCAATTGGTTTCCCCCCCCCCCTGTTTCTCCGTTGCCCCCCCCTGTTCCTTTGATCTAAGGTTAATGAATCCCCGTACCATTTTCTCCACTCCCGAGAGCCCCCCTTTAACTGGTTTCGCTTGATTCTTCTTCAGTCCCTGGCCTTTGGCTCTTGAGATTTTCTCGGCAGTTCCCTCTTCGTCCTTTTTTCCCAAGTTTTGTGCCAAACGCTCTTTCCGCCAGCCTTTACGGCCAGTACTTTTTTTTTTTAGTCCCCCCCATCCGGAGTCCCATTCTGATTTTTAGTAACGCCAATTTACACCCCGTCCCAAATAAGACCTTACCCTCTGATGATGATCATCGATATTTCCCCACTTTCGACCCCTGCCTTTCCCGTTCCCATGCGTTTCCCGCCTTATAAGCTAGGCCTGCTAAAGGTTCAGAGTACTGCTTCACTAACTATCCTTTATTTTTCTATACTGTTTTTCTTTCCTTTTTCTCCTTTTCGTTCTTTCTGGACGATCTCCTAAATTCGGACGTTAATTCCTCTTCTTCCGTTAGAACGGTTCCAAACCTACATCTTGACCCCTTTCCCCCCCCCCCAACTCCCCTAACCCTTTTGCCCGCCGCGATCTCCCTTACAGCAACATTCGTCCTTTCCCCGTTTCCCCCCGGTCCTGGGATTTCTTTTGCCGAAAACCCGGCAGGGACTACGCACGGTTTGCCCCGAAACCCCGTCATTGCCGGTACAACCCCTTTGCCTCGCCCTTCCTTCCTTTTCTTTCATTTTGGCAAGCCCCCTCTCCCGACCCCTTTTTTTTCCCCGGCGCCCCCAGGGTCCCAGCTGAGTTTTTTTTCGAAGTATATCCCCCCGCACTGCAGTCCCAAAAGTCTTTTTTCTGCTTTTTCTAAAAGGGTTTTTCCACGGGATTATAAACCCCCTCTCTCACACAGAATAGGGGCCTGCTTTTCCATTTCCCCCCCAATTCCCCCTCATCCCCGTTGCCCTTGTAAATTGGACCGGGGGCCCCCCTCTTACCCACCTCCTGTTCTGTTGGCACCAGAGTCCGTTCCCATTCCCCATCGATTCCTCTCCGTTGCCACTGTCTGAAGGACAGAGACCCTGGCCCTTTCACCTTTTCCCCCTCCCTTGTTTTCTATTTTGTGTCTCCTTATGGCCTGGTTTCCATGGCGTTTTTGTGATGTTTTTCATGTGGTTTTTTTTCGCCCCCTACGTTTGCAATGCCCCCCTGTGTTTCCCCCCCCCAACTCTCTAGCCTGACGCCTTCTAACCTGACCCCCCGCGTGTACCATTGTTCCCTCTCCGAAATTTCTTTTCCCTCTCCTCCCTCCTCACCCCCCCTACGGGGAGGGCGCCTTCTACCGGCTCCTGGTCCCTCCTCCCCTCACCCCCCCTCCCCCCCTCACGACGGCGAATTAACCCCCTGTGCCCCTAACCCAATTATTCGGCCCCTTTCTTTTTTTTTTTTTTCCCCCCGCCCGTACCGACCTCCTAATCCTTGGCTCCCTGCCAGGACGGACTTTGTTACTTTCTCCTTTTACGGAAACCTATAAGTTTTTAAAGTTTCCTAATGTTCCTTTTTTTTACTCCTAGGAGACACCCCTCACCCCACTCTTTATGTTCTTCATTTCGCTGTTGCTTGCTTTTCCCCAATCCTCCCCCCCTGTGCAAAGCCTTCCTCACTCATTTTTTCTTCGACCTTTTTTTTTTTCCAACCCCTCTGACGTACCCTTCTTTCCTTTCTTACTACCAGCGACTTCCCCATTCCTCTTCATTCCCTTCCATCTATTAATTTTGATCAGTCCTTCCATGACAGACCCCATTGCTTGGCTAGTTTCCCTATGCCCCTGAACCGACGACTTTGTTCTCCGATGTATTACCCCACACCCCCGTATGGCTTGTTGCCTGGCCCCCTGCCCTTGGCCCCTTTTCCGGGGACTGACCCTGCCCCCCCTTCGCCTTTTTCTTTGATTCCTTTCGCCCCCAAAGCTCCTCATTTTCCTTTGTCCGCTTGCGCGGAGCCATACTCGGTAGCTTTCCCAGTATTTCTGAAATCCCTATCTGATGAACTCAGGCCCCCATTTTTGAAAATTGTGTATAGTATGACAATTGATTTGTGCGGATAGATTGTTGGGTAAGGACCCCCCCCCCATTCCGTCGAAAGAAACCCCCCCCCGGCTTTTGGCCGTCTCCTTTGCCTGCAATCCACCCCCAGACCCCGTAAAACAGCCCCTTTAAGGTACCCGTTCCGTGTAACAGATTTGGTTCTCCCCCCCTTCTTCCCCAAGTTCACAAAGATATTTTTTTTTCCGATTCTTCATTCGTGCAAGCCCTAACCCTCTCTTCCTGAAACAGTCCCCTATTCCGGTCAAACAGGTTCTTTCCGTTCCCCCCCCCCCATCCTTTGATTTAAGGGGCCCCTCAAAACTTGAAAGCTGTCGGCAATGATTCCAATGATACTACTTGGTACCGGTTGCTTCTTCTAGCAAATTCGTTGAGCCACGTCCCCCTCTTCGATAGGGCATTTCCTTGTTTCCCTCCCTTTTTCACAGTTTTGCCAATTTTTTTGTTGCCCAAATTCATTTCACAATTTTTCGTGCCCCGAGACTCTGTAGGCTGATACAAGGCCCCAACCACCACTTTCCTTTAACCTCCATCCTTGTGCTTCGGAACACCGGGCTCCTTCGGAGCTACCCCCCCACGGACTACAAGCCCCCCTCCAGTCTTTCCTTCAGCATATTTCCTTTGTATTTCATAGCCGATCAGCATTCTTCAGCCTCACTTTTGTTCCATCTTTTACCCCCCCTTATTCCCGGTTGATGTCTTGGTTAAGCCGGTTTGAAAGCTTTTCTCCTCTTCCTTTAACATTCCAGACAATCTGACCCGCATCGACTTTCTACCTTCATACTCAATTCAGAGCATTCAGACATTCCTTTTCGCGTTGTAAAACTCCAGAAAGAGTGTCCTGAGCTTTCCCCCCCCCCCCCCCCCTTCTCTCCACTTTTCCCTCCGAAAAAACCATTATATCTCCCGCATATACCCACCATACCCTTTCTAGACCCCCCAACAAGAAACATTTGCCCCTTCCGTCGACCTCGGAACAGAAGCACGATTATGCTGACCCCTCCTGGTTCCATCCTTTTTCTAAGGAATAGTCCGCCCGCTGGCCATACCCCCCCATATCCTTTCCCTCGTTTGTGTTTTTGAGATCTCTCCCCGATTTTTCCCGATGTCTGTTTTCCCCCGACGGGAGGCCACTCCCCCCTCCTTATTCTCAGGCTAGAGGGTCGCCCAATCTCCAGGGACCTCTTCTGGTATTTGTTTTTATTGGCCGTCTTGGCGGTTACTTTTGAGGGGGAGATTCCCCCCCCTCTTATGATTGGATTTTTTTCCCCTTGGTACTTTTGGTCCTGAAGGTGTCTTTCCAGTATAAGGTGGACGCCCGCCGCCCTGGTTTCCTTTTCTTTGTCCGATTTATGTTTTTTGCCCGTTCTCTGGACAGATCCGGTATGGCACGTACGCTCCCCCCCTGGATTTCCTTTACCTTGCCCTTTCGAACCGCGTGTCTGCCACGAGGCTTCACAACTTCCCCCCCCACACGAATCCCTTCCTAGGTAAAACCCCGTTCCGGATCTGTTCTTATCAGATGTCCTTCCTTTTAGGTTCTTTTTTTTCTTTTCGTGTTTAGTCACCCTGTCGCCTGTGCTTTTTTCTCGAAAGATCGGCCCCCTTTCATGAACGGCCTGGGGAATTTAAGCAACCTTTTTTTAAGATATTCGCCTTTTCCCCCCCATGTACGCGATGGCCAAACCCCGGTTACATTTTGCCTAACGTCCCCCCCCTAATGCCCACTGTTACTGTCTTCCCCTCCCCCCCCCAAACTTTTTTCTAGTGATTCAGACTCCCTCGTCCTCACGGCCTCAATTTCCCCCACCAAATCTAGTGACCAGCGGTTCTCAGTTCTTTCTTCTTTTCCCCCCCTAGTTGAAAAACTCAACCACCCCCCCCCTTTGGCCTCGGATTAACTTTAGCCGAATCGGCATTCCAATCTTGTGTATTACAGCATGCTAACCCTTCACTTTTTTCACCAATTCTCTGGGTCTGTTTTCCCTCCATTGTGATCGGTCCCCCCACCTTGCTGTAAGGAAGAACTTTTTTCTTCGGTTAAGTTTTCTCCTTTTTTTCTTTCCTGCACCACGGCCAACAAACCTGTTCCTTTCGATTGCCCAAACCCCCCGCAATCTCACCATGGTTCCTCCGAGCCCCCCCTTTCCAAATTTGTGGACGGCATCCCCTCCCACGATGGAAAAAATCGTTGCCCTTTGGATGGATTACCCCTCTTTTTTTTTGTTTGTGTTTTACCCCCACGGAACTTCCCACCCCCCCTTCAACTCTCCTTTTTGACTGTCCCCCTGGCAATCAGGAAACGAGTTTTTCGCTTCCAGGGTTGTGCAAGCCCCCGGCAACCCTTTGCAAGTTCTGCATAACCGCCCAGACAATGTTTTTTGTCACTTAGCACAAAATTCTCTTCTTACCCTCTCCCCACCCAGGTCCCGGAATCCTACTGAGGTGAAGGCGGCTCATCCTTTTTTTAATATCTCTCCTGGCATTTCCTTTTCTGACCCTGCTGGGAGGTTCCAGACTCTCGGACGTTTTCCAAGTCGTTTTTTTTTTTCCCCCCAAAATTTGTTACACTTCTCGCGGCCTAATGGGTCAGATTTTTTACTTCCACCTGAACCCCAAAACCCATAATAACTGAAGTCTCGGCATTGGAGATTTTTTTCTTCCCAACTTACCTTGCTGCCACTGGACTATCGTTTCCCCCCCCTATGGCAGGTTAGTCAAGGCCCCCCCTTCTCCCCTTACAAGCTTTTTCCGCCCCCTGACCTGTTGCCAATTTCGGTCTCTTTTAAACTCCGTTTCTTTCCCCTAACTTTCGAGAATTCCCCCTTTGTTCCCATTTCAATTACTTCCCTGCAATTCGTCCTTTCTGCGAGTCTTCCTGGTACCAAGCCCTAACCCCCTACGGTACTTTGAGGGACACATTTTCCCTCGACTTGACTCGTGCCTTTCTCCCATAGGCCCCAAATAGTTGATTTACGTGTCAAAGGCACGGCCTCTCCCCCTTATTTCCGATGTCAACTTTTCTTCCCTGAATTCTATTCTGGACTCAATCCCGTACTTTTTTTGCCCCCCGGACCGATTTGGGCCCCTCGACCCCAACACACAGCGTAAATCTGGCAACGTCCATTTGCATGTTTACGGACGCTCTGTTTCGGTTCGATTCTTTGGCACATATTCTGTGGCGTGAGACCCTTGTTAAGAATCCCCCTCGCCCTTGAGACCACTTATTTTGGGGGGGACGAACACTACTTCTACTTCTTCTTAAGTCTTTTCTCCCCTCCAGGGAATGTGCTTCGATTTCCGGCCACAGGCCCCCTTTGCAGACGTTTTTGCCACCGTAATCCCAAGTATTTTCCCTCCCGCCTTCTTTTACTTCCCCTGGTTTCCCCGCCCCCAAGCTTCTGCCTTTTTTCTTCATCCCCCTCCCCCATCAGGAAAGAAATCGTGCCTCTGTGTGCTGTATTCCCGACCGACGCGGCTTTCCTTTTGCCATTCTCATTCAGTTCCCGGATACAGCAGCCCTTCGTGAAGTCCCCCGAAGTTAGTCTTCAGGTCGACTTCCCTCCCACACATATATTTTCCCCTCCTCCCCCCCTTGTTTCGTCGAGATATTGTTTCGGGTTGCATTCCTCGAACTCTAACGTCCGACGATATTTCCGCCGATTCGACTTTCAGGACTGTCCAATTTCCCTTTTGCCGTTTCCAAGATATTATCTTAAATAAAGCCCCTGTTACGGGCCTTAGGCCCCCCCCCCCTTTACCTTTATGGTCGCTTTCCTGAACAGGGAATCGGACTCTTCTTTGTTCCCGAACCAACGTCTTTTCGGCCCAGGCTTCTTCCCCCTACTGAAAGGATTACTCTTTGCTTCACACCCTTAAGCTAGCCCTTGGACAACCCCCGGTCCTTTTTTGCCCCCCTGAGTTCAGTTTAGATCCCCCCCTTCCCCGCCCATGACTTAGCAGTACACAGTTTCCTAAGTTTCCACAAGGGTCCTTTATTCTCACCCCCCCCACCGCACCCCCATGTCCTTTTCTTTTCTAGAACCAGAAAACAATCTCCTTTACTCTGCCACTGGACCATTGCCCACAAAATTTGCCCTTGTTGTTTCTGACCCCACCACCCGCACTTTTTGTGTTTAAACATTCTTCCATTCTTCTAAATTCCCCAGTAATGCGACAGTTGCCTCTCCTCCGAGCCTTTCTCCCTAGGACCCTTCTCTTCACTGTCCATCCACTCTGTTTGTCCTTGGGCGGTAGTAGCCTCCCGGTTGCTTTTTGTCATCATACTTGACATGAGTGGGTACCCATCAACTTTAGGCCCCAGGACTCTTTGCCCCCTTGACAGTCTTTGTGAATTTCTGGACGACCTGTCTTTCCTCCTTTTTTCGACGAGAGTTTTCGTCTAATTTCAGATACACTTTATAGGTCCCCCCCCGTTTAAAAAACTTACTTTCAAAGGAATTGCATGATATACCCTTGAGGCGGTCCTCCGGTCCCCACAACTTCCAGGTAGCATGTTCCTTTTTTTTTCCATCCTTTTCCCCTCCCCTACCCCCGAGTACCTATTCGTCTTTTTTGTTTTTTCCGTCCAAAGAGACCCAGGAAATGCCTTCGTGTCTCGCATTTTCTCTCCATTTTTTTGCCCCCCCAGCTTTGCCTCCCCCGCCTCCTCCCCGGACGAAAATCACGCATGGCCTTCAGCTTTTCTTCCTTCCCCTGACTGCTTCTCCCCGTAACCCCATCATAACTTCCGAGTTGCTCGTTTACTTAGACCCCTGACGGTATTTTTCTCATTTCTTGACCCCCCCCCACCCAAGGTCCCGTGCATGTTCTATCAAATTCCTGGGATTTCCACACGGCTAATCTAAACAAAAAAACTTTATGCTGTTTTGGAATTCCCCTGTGGTCCAATCTTCTACCCCTTTCCTTTTTTGTAGCCATTTTATCCGTTCGAGCTTATACAGCTGACACGATGGCCTTCCCTTTTTTTCCGGGGGATTCCTTCCGTCCCCCCCCTTCCCCCTTTCCTTTTCCTACAGGATTTTTCGCCCCCCTTTTGCCCGCGAATGACGATCTTTGGGCATCTCTAAATTAAACATTTTTTTGCCTTTTTGAGGAACCCCCTATCTACCCCCCTCGCCCCCACTTATGCCTTTCATCCAAGGTTTCTCCCCCCTTTGATCCCCCAGCAGGTTTTGTCTATTTTTTTCCACCCGGAGGACCCACCTTTCCCCCGTGTTTCTTGGAGTTATTTTCCCTGCTTTTTTCCCAGTCCCCTCTTGTTGAGACCAGTCGCTTCCTTCAGCAAACGGGTGTACTCCCTTCCCATTTTCTTATTCCCCCCCCCCCCTCTCCCTCCACGACTGGTTTTCTAAGGACCATTTCTCCTTTCGTGTTACCTATACGTGGGTACCTGCAACTAGCCGACACCCGGTATAGTCTCTTTCCTTCGTGACCATTTTCGCACCCTTACCCCCCCCGCAGTTCTTTGACACCCCGGACTAATGGCCAAGTTTTTCGTTTGTTCTCCCCCCTCTCCCGCCACTAAGTGAAAAAAAAACCCTTTGTAATTCATATAAAGACCTTGGACCTTACCCAGGCCAGGTGTAGATATTCGGGCCATAATCAACTTGGCCGACGATCCCTCCTAAGATCCTGGTATTCTCATTCTCCTGCATGAGGACCGGTGAACGGATGCCCGTGCCAATAGGGGAAGATTAGGTTGTTTATTTCATGGGCCTCTCGTGGTAAGTTTGGGCTCTGGGTTCATGCCCGTGGGCCCAAACTATTTTCCCCAGGGAGGGCATGTCATTTGTCTGCTTTCCCACCCATGCCACAACCCTTCTCCTATTCCCATCCACCCCCAAACTCGTCCCCCTCACATCCCCTACGTCCCCCCCCCTAGCCACCCCCCTTTCTCCCTCACCCGCTCCCCCCTCCACCCCTACTCCCTTACCCCCCCCCCCCTCACCAACCTCCTTCCCCCCTATCCCGCCTCCTCCCCCCCCCTCACCCCCAGTCCCCCTCTTCCCCTCAACCCACTCCTTCATCCCCCCCCGCTTACTTCTTTCTTTGCCACCCCACCCGGGCCAAAAGGACACCCTTTACTTAGAACCCCCTCCCCCTGTATCCCCTTGAAGCGCACCCCCTCCCCGTACTCCCCTCCCCATATTAACCCCCCACTCACCCCCGGCACCCCCCACATCCCTCCTCCTTTCCCCTTGGGAAATAAGACGGTCCGCATGTTCTCGCCCCCGCGGGCCAACCTCCGACCCGCCTAAAGAGTCGGAGACCGGCGGGGAAACTCCCCTCATCCTCCTCCCTTCCCCACACACAC
>Ga0179593_1266987_pt1 | contig 11797 bp, 20 predicted proteins | sample CZODoug2_1_08_16_FD_185931 | JGI IMG/M metagenome (GOLD analysis project Ga0179593, IMG submission 185931) | Vadose zone soil fungal communities from Angelo Coast Range Reserve, California, USA - CZODoug2_1_08_16fungal (PacBio error correction) | ecosystem: Environmental > Terrestrial > Soil >... | reverse complement strand
CCCCTTCAGCTGGTTTTCGATCCCCCCGAAAAGCTTAGTCCTCCCCGTTTCTTTTTTTTGCAAAGTCCCCCCTCCCCCGTCCGTTCAGTTTTTGACGAACCCCGAGGGGGACAAGTTTCTCATCCCCCCCCCCGTTGCCGTCTTTGCACTTTTATTTTCGTCTCCTCCCCGGTCCCTGAGAGATTTTTTCGTTGACCGCTTCCGGTGGCCAGCTGGTGGCCCCTGCCACCAACCGAAAGATCTCCTGACTTCTCAACATCCAAGCATCCTCCCATCTTGTTGTAGCTGCCTCCATTCCTCCCCTTCCCTCTTCCCCTGACCCCCCTTTCCCCGCCCGGCTGTGGGGCGTACAATGGACTTCATCCATCTGTTCACCGTGGGATTGTCAAATTTTACTGGGGATATGTTCTTTTGAGTGGTTTTTCTTTGTCGGACGGTATCGATTTCTCAAGGGTTCCTCCCCCTCAATGAGCCATTTTGAAATCTCTTTCTTTTTGTATCAAATTTCGCTCCCAGCCGCCTCCTGGGTGAAATTCCCTCCCCTTTTTTTTTTTTTTTTTTTTTTATTTTTTTTTTCCGACGCTGTTTCCCCATACGCCATCTTTTTTTTCCCCACCCCGTCCAGGTATCCGTGTCTCCCCCCGAAATTGCCATACGACCAACGTACCCTTTTTTCCCCGTTTACTTTTTCCCTCCCCCGTTCTACCTCTTTTTACCCTACGCACCCCTGCCCACCTTTTACGGTTTTGGTTTTTCCTCGACATGAGCCCTTTTAAATTTTTCTTTGCTTTTTCTCCCCACCTGAATTATACTTTTTTTCCCCTTGTTTTTCAGTTCCCTACTTCCCCCCTTCCCCACGTGTTTTGCCTTCCACAACTGTAGGGACCATGCCCCCGTCTTTCGCGCCCCCCCCCCCTGCTGTCAAACCGAGCATTTCCCGCTGGTCGAGTAACTTTCAACGCGTTCCGGTTGCCACCATCCCCGTTTTTTGTCGTGCTGGCTCTTGGATCGGGTTTGTGCGAACAATATCCCCCCTTTCTTTTTACTCTAATCCTGTTTTTTTTTTTCGACTTTGTTTTTGTACTTGTCTTTTTCCCTCCAAATTCTTCTTTTTCAGTCTAGGCAATACCGTTATGGGGTTTTTTTTAATAGATTTATTTTTCCCCTAACTAGAAGTTTGATAGGGTCTTGCTGTTTCCCCTCCTTTTTTTTTCGTTGTCCTCCATTTTTTGTGCTTTTTCAGCTGCGCCGGTCCCCCCCCTTTTGTTCCTAGGGTACATCTATCAGGGTTCCCCCCCGAGATTTTCCGTATTTTTTGCTCATTTTTTTCTGCCATGCCCCCCTCCTCTAGTCCCCTTCTTGTTGCCGATGGTGCTTTACCTCGATTTTGATCCTCGACACCATTTCGGCAGTGATCTTTTTTTCTTCACTTTTTCTTTCCCGATCCGGTTCTCCGTGACCATTTGGGCCCACACTCTGGCGGCTTTCCACAGCGTTTTTGCACCCCCCCTACATTCTTTTCTTTCCTGTTTCCCCACTCGCCTTCCCTTGAGCCTTCCTTTTGACTTCCCCTCCCCCAAACGGCACCGGAGGTGTGTGCCTTACTACGGGACCTGATTTTTTTTTTTTTTTGTTTTTTCCCCACCGTTTCTCTCCGGTTTCTTACCTTCTTTCCCCCCCGCCGACATCCCCCCCGTAATTTTTTTTTGTGTCCGCTGATTTCTTTTTTTTGTTTCCTCTCCATCCACCCGTCGGTGGTTTGTGGTTCCCTCGTTCTTAGTGCCGAGATGGTGTGGATTTCTGAGGTTTGGGCAACACTTTTTTGCTTTCAATGTACAGTCTCCTTATACGTTTTTTTGTTTTTTTCCCTGGTCCGCTGAGGGCCCTCCTTTTTCTATGATATCTGGGCCGTCCCTGCAGAACGCTTGGTCGGCAACGTTGCTTTTGTCCGGATGGTCGTGCCGTTCCTTTTTATTTTTCGGCTCTTCCTCGTTTCTTCCTTGGCCGACCTCTGTGTACAGGAGTGTCTTTTCCCCCAACCGATTCTTTTTTGCCCTGCTTGTCCCCCTCAATTCGTGATCGCTTTTTCTTAATTTCAGAGTCCGGTTCGCTTATCAGGCGTCTTTTTTTACCCTTTTTTTTTTTTGTTGCGAGTACCTCCTCTTCTCGTTGGTGAGTTCATGCCGCCCTTCCTTAACCTCCTCCTGTCTCGTACTGGCAACCGTTTCATGTTCGTAGATTATTCCCGCAGGTTTAATGGTCGATGTCGACTTTCCCTGCTTTGGCTACACTGTGTTTTTTTTCCTTGGTCCCCTTTGAGGTTTAGGTCCACCCTGCCCAACTTTACTAGGTTTTGTTTGTTTGGACCCCTAAGGGGGCCGCTTGTGGTTTTTCTTTTTTTTTCCGCTTTCCTCCCTGTCTCACTTCCCCCTTTGATTTTAAAATTTCCTCGTTTTTTTGTTCTCCCCTTCTCTTCGAGTTGTCTCCCTTCCCACTCTGGGTTAATATGTCTTTCCCCCCGGAAACGTGTTGCAGATTCCTAGCCGTACCCGTTTTGGCCCTTCTAATTCACGATTTCCCCCGGCCCCCCCCCTTTTTGCCCTCAGCTGTGCCTTCCAGAACTTGTCCTTTCACATTCCCTGCGTGCGCTTCTTAGCGACCAATCCTTCCGAGGCTTCTTCCCTTTGAATCCCTTTTTCTTACCCCCCCCCCTGTTTACGTCTTTGTTTCCGAAGCACTGAACGTTCTGCAACCCAATGGTCCTTAGTATTTTGGCGTTCTTCCTCTCTTTTCCCATAAACTTTGTTTTTTTTTGTTGAGTCAAGACCTCACTCCTAAGTTCTTTGATTGTCGATGTGGGCGTGTTTTTCTTTATTGGTCTGCGGCCCCCCCCCCATCAACGTCCCCGGTTTTTACCGTGTTCCCTCCCCGGAAACCCATTCCTGTGGCAGTGAGGGGTACTGCTTCGCTTCCTTTTGACCCGTTTTTTTCCCTTTTAAGAACACCTTTCTTTTTTCTTTTCTTCTGCGTAAAAGTTCCTGTGGTCTTGTCTTTTTGGGCCCCGTTTCTTGTACGTTTTTGTTTTCAACCACTTCCGTGTGCGTAGACCCATTCTTTCCACCCCGTGTGAGTGGGAGTCCGCCGGAATTTTTTGGTGCCCTTCTTGCATTACCAACGTGGTAGTCTAATATTTCCTCGCCTGTCTAAACCCCCCCTTTCCAAATATCATGTACTACTTTTCGCTTCGTCGTCACCCCAGAGTCCCCCCCCCCTGCAAGATGCCTGTACTTTTCGTACCACCCCCCCTTGGATACGGGTCATGTTTTTTTGGCACGCCCTCGACCAATTTCCTTTGGTTTGTTCCCTCAACACAGCGTTTTCCTTTCTTTGCGTTTTAAATCCGACCTGCTCCAACTTTCCCCCCACCTCGAAGTGTTTTTGTTTTTTTTTTTAGCACGTTACGACTAAGTCGCTTGCCCGTTGCTGTCTTTAATTCTACCCAACACGCTCCAATCGTGAGCGTCCACTTCCACGACGATGCTTCTCGCAAATCGGAGCCCACGCGAGTGACTTTTCGACTTCCCTATTCCGATGGTCTTTTAATTCTTTGGTTAGGCCTACCCAGTCCCTTTGTCGTTAATTCCTCGTAGTTTTGATGCCCCCTAACAATTTGAGTTAATCTGTCCTCCCCCAGTGGTTTGGTTTTGGCAGTCTTGTGCTTCTTCCCCCGTTGCCTGATTCCCATCCTTGTCTGTCCCTCTTTTTAGATATTGCAAACCTTTTTATTTCCTTGGGATCCCGTCCCACCCCCTTTGATTTCCTCTCCCCAACTATCTGTTTCCCCATGGTTCTCCTGCTTGTGGCTACAACTTTGGCTTTGCCTCCCCCATCCATATATCCTCAGCGATTCCCCGTCCAACCGGCCTCTTTAGTGGGTGGCCTGAACTGACTTTTTCAGCAATGACTCCTTGGCCAAAACCTGGTGTCCCAACCCCAAGTTTTGCTGTCCGTTTTATGCCTGTTTTCTTTGATGGGTGTTGCTTTTTGCTTTCCCCCGTTTCGTATAGCCTTTTTGTGTTCTTCCCGGTTTTTGGTTTCCGCCCAATGTCGTCTTTTTTTCAGCCCCCCGCTTCGTTCTTTTTTTGCGTGGATTTTGCTCAACCCCTTCCCAGTCTCGACGTTGAAACTCGGGCCATTATTGTTCGTGTGAACTTCCGTCTTTGTGTTCTCCCCCCCTTAGCTCTTGTTTGGCCCCCCACGTCCCTTCCAGCATTTGATTCGCCCTGACCTTTCACTGTTACGAACAATTTTTTTTGTGGTCTCTCCGTTCCCCCATTCCGTTCTTTTCCCCTGCATTTTTTAAACCAACTGTGCCCGTCCTCTTCGCTTCTGGCGTCCCAAAACTTCTTTATATGTTTTGTCTTTAACCATCCCTTGGTTACCCCCCCCCCGGTTCCGGTCTATATCATTTCTCGACTTTCAACATGTCCACCAGGTTCCCCCCCCCCCCCCAGAAAGGCCCCCCCTCTTCTGACCTCATCCCCCCAGGCGCGTGCCTCCCTCTAAGTGTCTTTCTAGTCTCCTCTGAAGGTCCTCCCTCGTTGTATGGCACCCCCCGGCCGAGGCTCTTATTTTAGCTCCTTTTTCTGACCAACCCAGACACCAATTTTCGTTTCTTCCTTTTTTTTTTTTTTTTTTAGCTTGATTTGGTCGGTTATTTTTTTTTCCTTCCACCGTATCTAAGTTCAGATTGGTTCTTCTCTGCTGTGCCCTTCCCTCGGGGACTCGACCCCTTCCGCTCTCCTTTTTGTCTGGGTCGAGCGTTTGGTTGGCGCGTTTTTCCAGTCGTTTTGGTCCTTTTTTTCTTTCGGGTCTTGTTGTCTGGCCACCTTTAGCTTTTTTCTTTTGTCCGTCCTCTGGTTTAAAACGCTGTTTGCCTCCAACCCGATGCTCTGCTCCCCCTTTGCCCCCCCCCCCCCTGTCCGAACGGTCCCGTTTTTTTTTTGTTTGTTTTACCCTTGAAGTTTTTCTTTCCGTGAAACTCCGACACATTCGTCCCTTTCGTTTGATGGGAATGTTCCGATCACTGGTACGTCTTTTTACATTCTTTGCGTTCTTATACCGCGTCTGCCCCAACCTTCCCTATTTTTTCTGTGGGTTCACCCGTTCTTTTTTTTCCTGTTCGATGGAATTTGTAGTTTCCCCGACCAGGCGGGTTCGTTCTCTACCGCCCTGTCTTTTTTTTCACCTTGATCTACGTCTTTCCCAAAGACAGGCCCTTCTCCCCCGTAATAACAGCCTTTTTGTCCCTTTTTTCCCTGAGGTATTTTTTCCCATTGTCCCGAGCACTACTTCTGTCCGGTGGTGCTGGTCTTTTTTTACTGCCTTCGAGGACTTTTTCTTTTGTTGATGTTTCCACAACTTGCTTTTCCTGACCCCCTGCCTTTCGGAGAGGCGTGTTGGTTTTTTCCACGCTTGTACCCTTTCTCCTTTTCTATATTCTCCCCCCTCTCTTCTACCACTGTCGTCCATCGTCCCCCGTGGTAATCTTGGACAGTCTGTTGCCTCTGTCGGCATTTCTGAAAAGCTTCTTTTTTTTGTTCGCTTTATTTTTCCAGGCCGCCCTTTGCTTTCAGGTTTTCTCTTTTCGCGTGGACCTCGTTCAGCTGCGACCATTGCCCAGCGCTTTTGCCCTTTCGTCCCGTAGGGTTCGTGGCTCTTCGCTATCTCTCTGTAGTAGTGCCTTGGCGACTGACGTACGTGTTTTTTTGAGGGAATCCTGACTTTCCCTCATGTCAAGGTTTTTTCCCTTTTTTACGGTGCTGGTGCAACAGGTTCCCCGCTTTGGCGGACATTTTTGGTTTTTGATGGAGGCTTTCCTGCTTGCCGTCCAAACGTGGAGGCGACTGGTGGTGGTTTTTGCGTTTCCCACCCTTCCCAGTGGAGTGTCCCTCTGTTTTTAACCCCTTTATCCCGCTTCTTTCTTGTTTTTTTGGAGTTCGCTTTTGATAACATTTTAAGTTTCAACTTCGTCTTCCGTTTCGGCTCTCCATCTTTTTACCGGGCCCCCACTGGTGTACCATCCCTCCCTTCTAGTCCCGCTCACCGCTTTTGTTTCCAGGTTTTCTGCCTAACATGAGTTCTTTCCCTTCCCATTTTACCTGCCAAGACCCCCCCCCCCCCCCCCCCCCCCCCCCCCCCCCTTTGCACTTCTAGAACGTTTTTGTTTAACCCACTTCCCCTACGTCAACTTTCCCTGCTTTCATGAAGCCACCACAACTTCCCTCCCAGCTGGCTTTGGCCCTTTGGCTCACCAGCTTTGCTCACTTTTTTTTGGGGACGTTTCTTTTCGCCCTTCCGCATACCCTCGGTAATCTTCCCTTCTGTGCTTAATTTATTTCCCCACGTTAGTTTGTTGTTGTCCGTTTCTCTATTAACGGCCAAAATCAAGACTGGCCTTGGTGAGTATCTCCCTTGGGTTTCCGTCTTGTTCCCTTACCCAATACGTCACCCCCCTTCCTTGGCACCTCGTTCGCCTTCCAAACCCAGTGTTTGTTGGCTCCTCCTTGGGTCCCCCGCCCGGCCCCCATCTTTTTCGTAAAGGTTCTTTTCCCTTTCCTTGGGTGACCCGTGACGGTGTGCTTTTGTTCCCCTTGAGGTTGTTCTGTCAGCAGTAACTCTTTTGCGTTCCTTTTTAACCTTTTTCCCCCCTTTTTAGTCGCTTTGGACCGTCACGTTCGTTTTCCTTTCCCTTTCAATCCCGTGGGGTTTTTTGATCGGTACCCGCTCCCCACTCCTAGCCTTCCCATTAACTTTTTGCCTGTGACCCTGAGCAACGATACCAAACCGTTCCGCCCGTGGATGGTAACAAAACTCTTCCTCCCCTGTTGTTTAATTGTTTTTGTGACCAACTCCCCCATCAGAACCTTCTTTTGACCAAAGCGTTTTTTTTCCCATCCGTGCCAAGTACTTGATCAATTCCTGTAGACCCTTCTTTATTTTTTATGATGCAACCCTTACTAGAGTTCTCTTTATTTGAATTTGAGTCCTTCCTGGATCCCCCCCCCAACGAGTCCGCCACCACCTTTTGTTTCGACAATCCACGTCCTTGCTTTGAGAACACTTTTTGTTTTTACTTCGCGTCTTTTTGTCGTCCTCCTCTTTTCCTCTGGTCGCAACACCTTCGGTCCCTACCCCTTTTTTTCCCCCCTTACCTTTTTTTCTGAACTTTGTCTTCCCCCCCCCCCCCCTCCTGTAGCCCATCATTTTCTCCTCCCCGAGATGCAACCCCATAAAAATTCTTTTTTTCGTTATCCTGAATGAGTTGCAGCTATTTTTGTGTTGCCGACTTCCCACGTTCAGCTTTCGCCTTTGTCCGTTACGTCTTTACTTCTGCCAAAGTTTCTTTTTGCCGCGGCTCCTGCAAACACGCCCCCATGGTCAATCTGCCCTTCTTTCGGTTTTGACCCCCCGTTTTCTCCCCCTCCATTCCCTTTCCCCATCTTCCCTTCACACTCCGATGCTCCCCTTCAGTATTTTTTCTTTAATGGATGGTGTTCGAGACAACCGTGACCCCCCCCCTGTGCCAGTGTCCCTGGGGCCCCCTCAACGCGGTTATTAGTACGGTAGTTTTGTTTGTTTGGTATCCTGTGATGTATTTTGGCACAGTTTTTCTAGTTTCCCTTTTTCTTTTGCCCGTTTTTACGTTCCCTTCCCCTTTGTTGTTTTACCCGACAGGCCTTTGCCTTTGGAGCTCAACTTTTTTTTTCTCCTTGTGTACTGGGCGGGCCTTTGTGACCCCAAACAGAAAACTTTTGTGTCCGTGACGCTGTGATTACCCCCTCCCACCCTTTCCACCCCTTCCTTACTTTTTTTTTCCGCCTGACATTTCATTTTCTGTGTCAGCTTTTTCGAGGTCTTTTTGTGGTCTTCCTCCCCGTTTTCGCAACGTCCCAGAAATTGCCCCGTAGTGGTTTTGCATGTTCGAATTTGCGGCCTGTCGTCCCCACAGAGTTTTTTAAACCTCTACCCTATAGCCCCATGTTTTTTGCCCCGGGTCGTTGAACCCCGTTGAAGTTTCCCTTTTCCACCCCCCTTTTGTCTGGACGGTCCTCCTTCTCAACAAAGTTTGCCGATGTTTCGACATCGATTCTTGTTTCTCCCTCCCCTCTGGATGGATTTCACCCCCCTTTGGCTCTCCCCTTTTTTCTTTCTCCCCTTCTTGATCCGTGTTTTGGTCCAACCCATTAAAACGCGACTTCCCTCTTTCTCCTCCTTTTTTTTTTTTTCGAACTGATTGTAGGTTCTCTGTTTTTTTCGTCCCCCGTTGTGATCTCAGGCTGATTCTCTTCTGTTTGCCCTCGAAAACCGTTGTTTTTCTACCGAACTTTTTTTTTTTGGATTCTTTCGGGTTTCCTCCGCTTTTTCCTTCTTTGTCCTTTCAGGGTTTGTGCGTTTTGTCGCTGTGATTCGTATCCGGGTTTTTTTAGGCCGTCGACTTGTTTCAAGAGTGTCCTTTTCAACTTCTTTTCCCCTTCCTTTGTTGGCAATGCCCTTTTTCCGTTTGATTTTCCCCCCCAGTTGCTGGGTTGCATTTTCCGTGTACCGCAGTATTTTTTTTTTTTTTTCCCCTCCCTTTGCAAACCCTTTCCCTAGTCTATGTTTTTGGTTTCAAGTTCTTTTTTTACGCTACGGACTTCACACCGATTTTTTTGCTTTTTATTCCCACTCGTATGGCCCCAACCCTTGACATCTTTTTTGAGAGGTCTTTCTTAGTCCTTGGGCGCCTTTTTTGCTCCACCACTGGCCCCGCGTTCTTGCTTTCACTTTCACAAGTTTGGATTGGTCTTTTTCCCCCCGTGTGTTTCTTTCTCGGATATCCACCTTTAGCCCGTTGACCCAGTTCCCCCCCCCGTACCCTTTGGTTGGGCATTGATTCCCTTCCTCTTTTTCTTGCCCCCTCCTTTTTCTGTGGTCGGTGCATGCTTAGGTGAGGCGAATGGTTTTTTTTCCTTTTTTTCTGTGCCTGTCCCAAATTTTTCCGCTGTCGCATTTGAGTCGTTGGATCGTGTTTTTTTTTTTTTTTCGTCTCCCCGGGCAACCGTGTGCTTTCGCTGAATCTTTTCCGTCGGAGAACAACGCTTGGTCATCGCACCTTGGGATCTCCTAGTTCGTTTTTCTGTTAGAGCCTCTTACCCCCCTTTTCTTTTATCTCGGAACTTCCCCGCTTTGTTTCTCCCGTCTTTACCCTGACTGAGGGTTTATTTTTCGTTGCTCGCTTTCGCCGTTTTACCGCTGTTCCCCTCTTCCCATTTCTATCCAATCTTGACTGGCGAGCTGATCGTTGTCGTTTGCTTGGCTTTTTTTTCGATCCTTGCTTTGGGTTTTGGAGCATTGCCTTTTTTTTTCTCCGAATCCCCGCACGTAGCCGTTTTCTTAACGGGTCTCTTTGTGGATCCATGGTTTGGAGCCCCTTTGGTTTTTTTTGTTTTTCTGTAGATACCTTCACCGCTTGCCCTTGGCCTTTTCTTGCGTTAACAACTGACCCATTCCCACGGTTTTTCCCCCTACCCCGAAGTTTCAGGGACTTTTTGATGTGTGTGTATCCCTTGCCCAAGTGTCCTTCACAACTCTATGGTGCCAGAGTCTCTTTTTTCACCTGGGTAATCCTCTTCTCCGGGCCACCTGTTTTCAGGCTCGCCCACTCAGGGTGCCCCCCCCTGTTACCCTCCCCGTCTAATAAGGCCGTTGTACCTACGAACCCCGAAACGGTCCTTTTTTTTTTTAACCATGTCGACTAACAATTTTTTTGGCTTGTCATCCGAGACCCCCCCCCTTCCAGCTCTGAGGCCCTATCTACCAGATAGCCCCCCCCCCCTGGGGACCTTGGTTTTCGAACCGCAGCCCCCTACCGCCCCTTTCCCCCTTTCCTTTTTTCCTCTATATTTCACCTCCTTTTTTTTGTTGTTTGAGTATGAAACCTGAAAGCCTTTCAGGTTTCTTGGTGTTTTATCTTTTTGCCTTTTATCCACCCCAGCAACCGTACCCGGTCCCTCAAACCGCTTTAAGGGCAACGCTTCTGGCTTTTTTTTTGTTTTTGTTCTCATTGCCTGCTTTTCCACCTCTTTCTCCCCCCTCCCCCCCTTGATTTCCCTCTTGCCTTCAGGTGTGTGGGTGGGTTCTGTAGGCCCCCGGTTTGGTTGGAGAGCCCCTCTTTTTCAGACCCATTTCACCGTGCCGCGCTTCGGTTTTTTCGCCCCGGGTTAGTTGACTTTCTTGCCTCCACCATTCCCTTTATTTCCCACCTTTTCTCGCCCCCTTCCACCCCCTGCACGCTTCTTTCCTTCCCTTTAGCCCTTTTTCGACAAGGCGAACGTCCCCCCCCCACCCTGCCCCTGCCGTTGACTTTGGTCCCCAACCCGGGATTTTGACGCAGTGGTTTCCTTTTACCACCTCACTCCTCCCAGGGCCCCCATTTTCCCGTAATCGTTTTTTTCTTGTACCCAGCGTCTGGCTCTAGTTTTCTCCCACCCCCATTTGGAACAGGTTTACTTTTTCATACGTCAGACAGTAGGTTCTTTACTTTTCTTCTTCTATTCCTTCACTTGCCGATTTGCGTCAGTTTGATTCCCCGCCGACCCCAACGCTCCTCGTTTCAGGTGTGAAAATCTCGACATTCTTTTGTCGTTGCCTCGATCCTGTGCCTTTTCCCCTTTATGCTTTTCCTTGCGGTCCCCCATGCCCCTTCCCCAGCTCCCCCCCTCAGTTCTTCCTTTTTATCCAAAGATAGTTCCCTTTTAATACAGAAACTCATGCGGAGTGGATTATTTTTTTTCTGCCAAATAAACCACACCATTACTTCTGTTTCTAACTCTTTTGTACGAACCATCGGTTAGAGCTTTCTTGTTTATATCCCCACTTCTTGTAAGATTTTCCCCATACTGCAAACTGTTCATCTTCCTTTATTCGACAAGTGCCGCGGGTGGTGTGCTGGACGGTAACTCCCCCCCAAAAACAACCGACTTTCTATACCGCCTCCCACACTGTCGCGCAGACAAGTGGGGGTGTTTATGCCCCCCTTCAGCCAGAACACAATGCTATCAGCCGAGATTTCCTTCAACCACACGTTTCTGAATTATAGGGGTGCTTGACCCCCCCCTTACGGCAGTCCCTAAGAGGTTCTGGGCACCCTGTGCAACCTTTTTTTTGTGGTCTATAGACATTACTGCTTTGTTACTGGATTTTGGTTCTACAAATCCCTCCTTCCTTCGGTTTTCTTTTACTCCAAATGGGTAGTTTGCCCCCTCACAAAGATTTTGCTTTGGCCGCATACAAATAGCTCCAGCGGTGGTGTTTGACTTTGCTTTTTTTGTTCCCTTCTTTTTTTTTTTTTCCGATTATTCCAAGAATCTTTTTTTTCCCTCCTGTACAGGTATTTCGCACGGGTCACCCATTTTTTTCCCCCCACGGAATTTTCTCGGCGTATAAGTTGCCGCCTTGTTTTTACCCCTGAACGTCCTGACTTGGTTTCCTCTTCGTTTTTGACTCGCTTTTTCCCCAATGTCTGTCCTCTTCTCTCCCCTTCGTGTGTGGACCTCGACCCCCTGTTTTCTCTATCTCCCTCCGGCTGTCTTTTAGGCAAGCGTGCCCCCCTGAGGGCACAACGCGCCCCGGCGCTCCGTGACCCCCTGAGTTTTTTTCAGCGCGATGTTTCTCCGTACACCTTCGCCCCCTCGTGGTTTTTCCCCCCCGACGTTCTCTTCTTCGTTTGCCTGAGATCCCTTTGGGACCACCCTCC
>Ga0179593_1164590_pt1 | contig 11797 bp, 15 predicted proteins | sample CZODoug2_1_08_16_FD_185931 | JGI IMG/M metagenome (GOLD analysis project Ga0179593, IMG submission 185931) | Vadose zone soil fungal communities from Angelo Coast Range Reserve, California, USA - CZODoug2_1_08_16fungal (PacBio error correction) | ecosystem: Environmental > Terrestrial > Soil >... | reverse complement strand
TTTTTTTTTTGTCTCCTTTTTCTCCAACACAAAAGCTTGTAGCCCCGCGTCCCCACAACCCAACTCACACCTCCTACCATACATTGTATGTCATCCCTGCACACCACACTTAATCCGACTCGACCCCGGGCGGCCCCCTATTACTCCACCCATCAAAAACGTTTTTCACGCATCCCCTTTTCGCATCACCGCCCATTCGTCCTTCCCCCCAACTTCTCCAGCATCAGGTTTCCACAATGTTCCTTTAACAAAACAAAACGTCATAGCCCGGGTCTCATAATCCCTCCCCTGATTCCTCGAACCTTCACACCCCATCACTTTTCTTTCCCCCGGAATGGCCTCCCCTATTCCGTCCCGACCCTCCTTTATTCTCAAAATCTTCTCACTTGCAATCACCCCCCATCGTCCCACCTTTCCGCCGTCTGTGTCTCTTTCCTCCCTTTGCCACTTCGAATGCCCTTATTCTCTCCCCCCATCGCCGACGCAAACAATTTTTCCCCCGGTCCAACATCCTTTCTGATGGTCGGACAAACCCCTCCCAAAATCTCTTACCCCCCCCCCAACACTCTCCTGTTCAACCCCTATTCCGCCCCCTCCTTCGCCACTTTACGACGAACTTCCCCCCCACAACTTGCCGCCTCTTTTCCCCCCCTGATCAAAGCCCCTTTCAACGGACTGGTGCAAACAGGCATATTCCCCCCCTTTCTCCCTTCGAGTTTACCAGCTCTTTTTGTTCCTCCCTCTACCCGATCACAGACTGTTAAAGTCGTTCCTCCTGTTCTGGTCATGCCAAAGGTGTCTTCGACCTGCAGGCCCACCACCGCGGCTTCTTCCCACTTTGACCCCCCACCTTTCTCGACGTTTTTTTGAGGGCGTGCACCCAAAAGTTTCTTCTTCGCTCGACTGTCCTTCCTCCCCACCATCAAATCCCGCTGTCTAAACTTCCTGTCACCCACCTCCCCCCCTGAGTCTCAATCGTACATTCAAGCTCGGCCCCCCCGTCCCCAATCTTATGGGAACCCCACCGGCTCCCTTTCCCCTTTCACCTCGTTTCTCCACTGAAGAAGCAACCAATTCCCCCCCAACGCTTTCGCCATAGACTTCTTTAGTTTGCAGATTTCCCCCCTTACTCCTTGCGTTGCCCAATCCACAATCAAACAGTCTTCATTGCCTACCAGCAGAAATTCTCCCCCACCCCCCCTTTCCAGGCTTTAGGACCCAAAGCCTTCTCTTGCGATCCCCCCACCGGCGTGCGAGGAAACACACACCATTCCCCCCCCCTTTCCCCTAGTTCCAGCCCCCTTTTCACTCCTCACCTGTAAAAATAACAACTCTCCCGTACCCTTTCCGGCCAACACCCATCCCTAGATCCTGTTCTTTTCCTGAGATTTCCCCGAATTCCCCTACCGGCCTGTCAAGGCCTGCACTACCCTATTTCCAAACCTTCGCCAGATTTTCAACCCCCTACAGGTATACCCCATACTTAATCTGAGATCGGACGCCCGACCTTCCACTTCTTTCAACCCCACCCATGGGTAACTGGGTTTATCATCTCCCGCGGTTCCAGCCTTCCTGTAAACATCGCCGTCTGCGATTTTTACTTTTTTCCCTCCCCCTGCTTTCATGTTTTCCCGTCCGCGAAAAGAACTTCTCACGATGCTCTTGCACATTTTATATTCCCACCCCTGCCTTTCGTCTTCCCCCTCCGCGTTCCTTGGATGACGGTCCGACTTGCTTTTCTCCCGCCGAATTGTGTCCCATCCCGAACCTCCACCCCCTCATCCACCACCGGTATCATCGCAGCTCCCACCTCCTTCCCCCCCCTCTCGTCACACTTCCCACCGGTCACCCCCCCCATCCGGCAAGTCTTTGTCACCCTGTTCCCTGTTTTGTTACAAGGCCACCCCCTTCTCCCCACGGCCGTTTGTTACTCCCTTCAATTACCCCATATTTCTTTCGGCATCCCCTTTCCCACTTCTTCTTCACGTTCAGGCTCTATTTTTTCCCCTTGCCCTGTTTTTTCGATTAAATTTTTTTTTCTAACACTTTACCACCCCCAATTCACTTTCACCTTTTGTTAGCTGACTATTGTTGTTCCTTTCAACCGGAAGTTTCTTCTTTTACGAATTTTTCAGATTTCCCGGCTCTACCTAACCCAGGGGATTTGGTTCTTTTTCCCTTTTTTTCCCAAAGCGCTTTCCCCTATCTTCACATTTCAGTCCTGAAGCCCCCCCAGGTTATTCGGTTCCCTCAGAACTTCATCTATTTTTGCCACTCTTTTGGCCCCCCCCAGAATTGCAACGGCTCATCTTTATTACTGCAATCCACATCTTTTCACCTCTTAAGATCCTTGACTAATGTTTCAAGAGGTATGTTGCCCCCCTTCCTTAACACCCTGGTGTCATTGCGTTGCCAGCCCCTTGTCGTCTGTCCGGCTCTCCCCCATCCGTCCTCGCCCCGGAGCGGTTCCTTTTGCCCCCCTTACCGAAATGCGCGGAAAATTCCTTTGTTTATTCGGTGTGTCCGCACTAGTTCCCCCCAGCGACTCAAATCTGGCGATGGTTGGTGTTTCGTTGTCTCCCCCCCAAAAACTCTCGTTGTTCATTTTTTGCTGCCTCCTTCTTTCCTCGACGACGGAACTGTCCCAGAATCAGACATTTTTTTTTTCACGGCCCACCCAAGTACTGTCATTACCAACCACATCCCCCCTACAACGCTTTCGTTCGCCTCTGAAACCCCCCCAATTGTTGATCTGCCCAGCTCTTCGCCCGGTAGTGTGTTTTCTCCGTTCCAACCAATAGGTGCACCTGGCTGAAGTCGAGCACAGCTTTTAACTTTTTCCCCCCGTTCTTGCTTCTTATCGCACGGCTAGGTGTTTTCTTTGCTTCTTCCCGCTCGACTTTTGACTTGGTCCTAGACTGCCCGATTCTGGACTGATTTTTATCTTCAACCCCATTTCCTTCCGATTTTTGGCTTTTCTTTTTTTTTTGCCGCCATCTGCAACGTCTTAGGACGACCTCTCCAAGCCCGCTGAACCTTTTTTCGTGAGTGGGCCTGTTATTCCACGGCGGTTTCCCCAAAAACGGTCCATTTCTACTTTTTCTCCTCCTCTTTTTTTTTGCCTATATAGAATGCTTTTTTTAAACTGTGCTTTCTTTTTTTTCTGTAGCCCTCTTTCTTTTTTTTCGACCCCCCGTCGGAACTAATTTTTTAGAGGGGCTGACGCTTCCAAGTTTTTAGCTCCTCTGACTTGTGTTGGCACTGCCGCCGCCCCCAACCGAGTCGTTAGGAAAACATCGCTTTGAGAAAGGGTCCCTCTTAGGGTTTTTTATTGGCGGCGCTGCCCTACACACTTTTTACATGGAGATTCTTCTCCTTCGCTCTTTTGCCTCTTTTGGATCATCCACACCCCGATCCTTTTTGGTTGTATTGTTTTCCCTTTGATTTGGCAAGACGCGTGGTCCCCCCCGCGGTACAGTTGTTCTGAGTTTTCTTCGCGGGCGGTTAAATATTTTGGGACTTTCTGTCCACTGTTCCCCCCCCCCCCCCCCCGGCACACGTGGATGCGTCTTTTCTGATCCACAAGATTTTGTTTTCAGGGTGGGCTGCCGGACACACCTGTTTTTTCGCTTTTTTTTTGTTATGTTGTCGTTTTTGTTTGTTATGGTCTGTCCCTTTTTTTTTTCTTTACCCTATCGTCTTTTCTTAGATTCGCACCCCAACCCTGCCCCACATCTTGGAACACACCTTTGGTTTCGTTTGTAGGTCGCGTCTTATGGTTTTCGTTTCCCCGTGTGCGCGCTTTTTCCCAGGAATCTCTCCGGATTTCGTTTTGTTACTGTACACTTTCTATGCGTTTCGTTCGGCCTTTTTTTTTTTTTTTTTTGCATTGTTTTCGTCGCGCCTCCCCCACCCGTGTCCGTTCAACCATCGTTTTTCACCCCGTCTTCTTTCTGCAGCCTTCTTTCTCCGGTTGCGAGTACGAGTTCCCCGGTGCTTTCCCGTTTTTCTGCCCCGAGCTCCTTTGTTACCAATGGGCCAATCGATTACTTCTTCTTTGTTTTACCAGAATCGGGACCTTTGCTCTCTGCCCCCATGGTTTCGTGTCGAAGAAGCTTCTGTTATGGGCCTCACTTTCTCTTGGCAGGTTTTTTTTCACCATTCAGAGGTTCATCGTTTTTGTTGTTTCCTTTGTCGGGTTTTTGACACTTCGTTCAAACTTTGCGGTGCAGTCGCCACCCCTTCTCTCCCTCAACGTTGTCCTTTTTTTTTGTTGGCCTGGGTTTACCGGTGTGTTCACTATCGCCCGACACGTGGGCCAGGCCCGGTCGGAATCGCTTCATGACCTTTCCTTCCGGGATCTGTGCACGAGTCTTTTTCCTTAAAGGCTCTGTTTTCTCATTTAGTCCGTGCTCCTGGGTCTTGTTGCGGTGTCCTTGGTTTCAATCATTGACCCCTTTTGTGCGTTTACAACCGGGACTTCTCTTTTACAGGTTTGGTTTTAACGTCCCTTTTGGTCGAAGGTTGTTCCTCCTTTCCCGATTACCTTTTTTTTTTACTTTTGAGGTTTTGAGGTTTTCGGATGTTCACCCTCTGTCCTGTTGACGCCGGCTTTCCCACTCATTCTTTTTCGGTGGGGGTTTAGCGTTTGTCATTCCTTTTTTGTGCTTGCCCTTTGGTCTCTTCCCCCAGCAGTTAGCCCAGTTTCTTTTTTTTTCGTTCTGTACAGAAAACCCATTTACATTTTTTTGGGTACTGGGGGAGTGAGACCTCGTGTCGCCTCTTGGGTCTTACGGCCTTTTTTTTCGTCCCAGTTTTTTGGCTGGTACATGTTTCCACAATTGTTACGCCTCTTTTGTTCGTTTTTTTGTTTGAGAGTCTCACCTCTATTTTCCCGACCTGCGTTGTCGTTGTTGGTTCTGCGTCGTTCCTTTTTTGATGTTCCTGGGGCGGAGTTTTACATCTCTCCCGTTTATGTTTGGTTGTCTTCCCTGCTCCCGGCTCCGTTTTTGTCGTTTTCCTTAGTTTCCTTGTGCCTTGTTGTTAAATCGGTGTGGTTTTTTTTATTGTGCGGGCCTTCTGTGAAGCCAGCTTTGTCGCTGGTGCTGGGTCTTCTTTTACTGTTTTCTTTCCTTTTTTTTTCCTTTGTATTTTTTGTGATTGTCCCGTTGGTTCTTTAGGGCGTTCTTTTCCAGTCGGCTCCCTGGTACCCTTCCGATTTTTTCCCCGTGTTTGCTGGGTCTGTCCTTTTCCCGATCAGTGTTTTTGTTTTATTTGTTAGCTTTCTTTTCTTGACGGTTTCCGTGCGTTGATGTTGTTTGACTGCTTCTTGGGGGGGATGGTTTTGGGGTTTCTTTTGTTCCGCGCTTGGCTGATTTCGTCGTGAGTTCCGATTTTTGTCCCCACAACCGATGCAGCGAATCCCATTGGCCCTTTCGCGTAATTTTTTCTTGTCTCCACCCAGCCGTGGCCGGTTTTTCTGAATTTTACTTCCCCCCCTTTTTTCTTCCGCGACGTACTCTCGGTTGTTAGGCGTGTGCTGGCGACATTCGTTCCTCGGCGGAAGGTGTCTCTTGTTTGGACGGCTACTGAGCCTTTTTTAATTTTTTTGGATGTTTGGATCGGGAGTCATGTTGTCATGGGTTTCGTATTGGGGCTTATTCTTTCTGATTGCTACTTTTCAAACTCTTTTTTGTTTGACCTATGGTTGGCGTGCACTCCCAATCTCCGATTTGTTGAGCTTTTTTCGTTGATTGGCTATTTGCCGGTTGTTTTTTTTTTGCGAGGTTCTTCTCGATTTTTGGCCTTTTGGAGATTAGCCATCTGCGCCTTCCTCTGGTGTGAGCCTGGATTTGACTTTGCGATTTTTCGAGCGGATGATTTACTCCTGTATGTTTTGGGATTGTTTTATGTAGAATGAAGCCTTGTGGGCGGAGGAGGGACCTTTCCGTCCTTCCTTTTTTTTTTCTGTGGGCTTTCGAATTTGCGGGATGGCGGTGTTCTGTCTCGCCCGGTGATTTTCCGTTGGAGTTGCGGTTACAGTCTTTCGTCCTTGGCAGATTTTGCATGGCTTTTCTCGTTTTTTGGTTTGGTAGTTTGGAGTTTTTTGCCCCTGATTGGAGACCGTTGGTCACAATTGTTCATCTTGACTTTTCCTCCCTGTTGTTTGTTCTTCTTAGTTTGCCCCATTGTCTCCATCAACTTCTCTCAAATCCACCTCACCCCTCAAGCATGTCATCATGCACAACTTTTCTTGAGTTCCCGGCTCCCATATGTTCCACACTCCCCCCTTCCCTCCCCATACCCACGTTTTAATACCAGACTCGCGCCCATCTCCCGCTTTCTGCCCCCCCCCCCAACTTCCCCCCCCTTTACACTTCAATCGAGAATTGGTTCTTCCCTTCCCGCCCCCCCCCCGTCTATCCTACACAACCATCACCTTGCTGTCCCTCGATCCTCTTCTTGCTTTCTACCCCTCGCAACATCTCCAAGGCCACCCGGTCCTACCATCTCCCCCCTTTGTTGAATTTCTCCCTGTTCCATTCCTTTTTCGCTTTATCTCGCACGCTCCTGTCCAATCTCCGCACCCAAATTTCCCGCGCTTTTCTTTGGCCCTGCCACCCCCAAGCCATCTTTTGGCCCCCCAAAAACTTTGCCCCAAAGATTTTCCTCGACTTTTGCCCCTTTTTGTTTTTTTCCTGGAGCAACCCCCAAGGAAACTAACATCAACCCATTGAAATCACACCCAAAAAAAATTGGGCAAGTCTCCGAGACTTCCCAGAATGAACTAATTGAGCCCATTTACTCGAATTCCATCTTTAATCTCTTCACGACCATGTTAAAATGCTCCAATTTCCCCCCCTGACGTTCCGTATTGTTTTGTCAGCCCCCAATACAAAGGTTTTTCGCTGCTTTTTCTTCACCCCCTTTTAGGCTTCTTCCATGGACCCAAATGCTCCTCGCTTGGCTACACCCACCCCGTTTCTCTTTCTTCTCCCGTTCCTTCCAGAAAATAGCCCTGGTTTTTTCCCCAGCGGCCCATCCAATACTCTCAGAGCGCACATCACGCCGTTGCCATCGCGTTTTTTTTTGACACCCCCCCTATCCCACTTACCTTCCGGCGTCTCGTTCCGGACCCTCACACCAGCAGTTTCGCAACTTCCTAGCGCCAATTCTCCCCCACATCTACCGCGTTTGCACTCCCAAAATCAAAGTTCTATTTTGAACAATTTTTTGTCCCCACGCCTTAATCCCTCCACCTTTTTGACCAAAAGGCTTTTCCCTCTAAAATGCGTTCTGGCGGTTTTTTTTTTTTTTCAAACACACAACCCCCCCATTGTTCCCCCGCCCCCATTCTCTTTTCTTCCAATCCATTCTCCGACCCCTCCCTCCGTCCACCAACTTTTATGTTTTTTTCTATTGTTAAGATTCAAGATCTCCCGCGTTAAATTGGGCGGCGGGACTCCCCCACCCCAGAGAACCGGAGGTCTTTTTGGTTACTTATGATCTCTCCCGCACAACTTTCCCCAACCTCTCTTATTTAAACAACCCCCCCCGGTTTCCCATTCTTCTTTTCCTCCCCGTTCCCTTTTGTATAAGACTCGTTTGCAAACTCCGTCGTCGGGAGGGACCTGGAACTTTTCCCCCCCAACGGTTTTTTTGTTTCCTTTTCCCCCCCTGATTCCCACGGCACTGTGCTCACCCTCTTCCCGTCCAGAGTCCTGCCCCCCTTTGACCTTCTGCTCCATCCCCAGCGCTTTTTTGATGGGATGACCCGCGGCCTTGCCGTATCCTTCTTGTGCCATCGCTGACCTCACCCCTCTTTACCCCCAATACCACAAACCCCGGCCCCCCCCGCTCACTTTCCGCACCCCAAAAACCGACCCTCACCTGTTGCCATGCTAATTTGTCCCTCTTTTTTAAACACGTTTCCCCTTGTTCTGGTTTTCTTTCACAAGGCCACCTTCACCGCCCGGGGCGCGTCCTCTGGTGGTTGTTCCCTCAAAAATCCCTCTTTATTCGTTTTTCACCTTTCAACGTCGTTGCCCCTGATTCCCTCTTTTTTCCTTTGTTGGCGCGATAATGTTTCCCCATCCACCCCCCCCAAAATCCTCCGTAATTTCGCGGAGATTTGTTGCCTGCCACCCGGCCAGTTTTTTCCTTTGTGACTCATTTCAATGCAGACCCCCCATCCGGCCCCCCCCTCCCCACCCTGTGGAGATCCTTGTTTCACCCCCGTTGTTATAAACATTTTCAATCGCTTATTCTTCCCTCTGACCACCGGGCCTTTAACTGCCCGCCTTTACATTGGTTACCCAAGAAACGTTGGCCAGTTTTTGGTCAGAGTTTTTTTTACGCTTCCCGCTCTCATGCCCATCACCCTATCTATCCTTCCCGCGCCTGGATGGAGACGGTGATGCCGACGTCGAACCTGAGTTTTGTTCCGTTGAACGAGCCCTTTTCTTCGGCGGCTGTCGATTCACAAAACCTTACGCAACTCCGCCGGGCGGATGTTAGCCCGACATGATCGTTTTGAAATTCATGTCTAGTCGACCCCCTATAGCGCATCCCCCCTTTCCCCTTTATGGTTTTCTTGCAACCACCTTTCGATCTTTCAGTTTTGAGAATGATATTCTCAGACAGCGTACCTAGTCGTTTAATTCATTCAATAACTGGTCTGGTTGTCCGGGCCACCCCCCCGCAGCACCATCACAACACCTCGAACACTTTCGCTCAACGAAGCCCAACATGTTTGTTTTCTAGGTGTGATCTCTACTCTTTCGCCTGGTTAGCTTTTTTGTTTTCTCGTTTTTTCCCCCCAAAATGGTGTTCGTTCCATATGCACGCTGGCCCCGGAAAAACCTAATTTGAAAGATGTTCTTTTCCGGTATCGTCACTGCGCGGGTGGTTTTCGTGATCTGCCTTTTGTCTCCTTTTTGACTTTTCTGTGATCACTTCCGGACAATCGCAGGCCTCTGCGCTTTTCTTAACGTTGCCTGATTTGTGGCCGTCCGAAATGCCCCACCCAGTCAGACCTTCCGACGATTTAAAGCCCCCCCTCGTGATAACTAGTTGGCCGCTGTTGTTTTTTTCGTCGTAAGTCGGTCCCCAACCCCCATTTTTCTGTCTTTTTTCCATAATCTCCTGGTGTGTTTTTGTCTAAGTTCGATTGGACCTGTCCTGTGTTTGCCGCCGTTTCCTCCCACACCCCCCCTTTCCGAATCGCTTTTTGGCTTTATCGGTCCCGGTTCTTTTTACGTTTGTCGATTGTGCTTGCGCGTGTCCCACGCGTTCCTTTTTTCGGAAACATAGTGCGTGTCGGTGTCCGTGCGATGGGCGGGGCTCTTGACAGGAATTCAGACCTTCGAGGTTTGCAGGGATCACGCACAACCCCTCTCCGGCGATTACTCGAAAGAACGCTTGCAACCCTTTTCCATGAGTTTATTAGCGGGTCTTTGCCGATTTGAACTTCTTTTACCGAGCAAAACCCGCCGGCGACACCGTGGGGAGTTTGTGTTCTCGCCTATTTTCCAAATTTTTTTGGCAGGCGTTCTTTAACGCATCTGTTCGCTGTTTGTGATCTTTGTTGTGTTGGACCGTTTGTTTGACATTTGGATTTTAACTTTCTTCCTTCTCTTTATATCTATTTCTGCCCCCCCTCCCAAAACCCAGATGCTGAAACTTTCTTTGGCTGTGCCGTGACTCGCTTTCAGTGTCTTTTTTTTTTGGTGCGCGTTTGAGACAGGTACTTTGAGCATTGGTGCCGACCGGCTCGTTGGGACTTTGCGGTATGGTGATTTCGCGGGGTCCGCCGGACGGTTCCCCACAGGGGTGCCCTCCAGTTCAAAGGCTTTCCCCCCACACACTCGTCGCGTTCACCAGCCTTTTCGGCCGTGGCTCCTTCCTTGGTGATCTTTTCTTTCCTTTTCACCGCAGCGTAGCACTTGTTTTTCAGGCCAATTCTTCCAATATTGCTCTTTTTTGGTACCGAAGGCCGTCTTTTTCTTTAGGCCTGATGGTCTGAGGGTCCCCCGTCCCGTAATCCTCTTTTACTTCCGGAGGGTGGCCACCCAGCCGACTGAGCTCTCCTCCTTTTTAGGTTGTTTTGATGTCTTTTCTTGAACTTTCTGTCCAACTTGCGGTGTCCTTGCAAACAACCTCCGCGCAAGTCGCGTCTTTTGTGTAATTTTCCGGCCCCTTTCAGCTGCCCCAAAGGGCATGAATGGTGAATCGTGAGCCTCCCGTTAATGCGGGATTTTTGACGAGGTCTGCCTAAGCTTTCTTTTTTGAGGTCTCTTCACTCTCCCCCCTTTGTTTTGCGTTTGATGGTGGGCCTGGTGTTAATTCCCAGACATTTGCTGTCAAAAGGGACCTCAGATGCTTTTTTGTGCAGTTCTTTTTTTCTTTCTTTGGCTGCATTTGTTCTGGTTTCCTGAGTCCGTTTTTTTTTCTTTTTCAATATTTCTTGCGAGGTTTTCTTTTTACCCCCCCTTCCGGGCGGTATCCAATCTCGGTCTTTCCAGTGCCAAATGCTCTGGTCTTTGTGATGACCTCTTTGCGGGACGCTTCCTTTGCAGTTTTAGTCAGTGTTTCCCTTTTTTTTTTTTTTCCTGGGTGCCCTCCCCTCCACCCCAGGTAGCTGTGGTCACCCAAGTTCCTCCGTAGAGGATGTTTTCTTTTAGGCTTTTTTTCCGAGATTTCGACCCCATTTGACCCAGTTTTGTTGGTCTCCTTCTTTCCTTCTGCTATGTATTTTTCCCCCTCCCGATCATCCTCCTTTTCACGTCTTCCTTCTTCCTCCGTGTTTTTTTTAGGCGTTGATGCTTATGTACATCTCGAACTTATTGCTCCTTTTTCTTTTTTGTGCTTTTCCTTGCGACGTTTCTTTTTCGAGTGGTCTTTTTTTTCAACTTTGTTGTTTGTGCCCCCCTCACGCCTTGTTTTCCAGTCTCTTTGTCTCCTGCTGGCGTTTGGGAGTCCCTTCCTCACTTTTTTTTTTCACATTGCTGAATTGACTGTTTTTTCCGTGTCCCCCTGTCTTTTCTTACTTTTTATGAACCTTTTGAGTCAAGTCTTTGAGCTTCTTTTTGAGGTCGTCTCCTCTTACCTCTTTTCTGATTTTTTTTTTGGCTTTTTTCCCTCTTTTTCAAGCTTTACCCTTTTTCCTAATTTTGATGTTTGTCATGCTTCCCTCTGGGTTGGTTTGTGTTATTACCCTGTCTCTTTTTTTTCTTCTCTCAGAATAACCAAACTTTTGTACTTCCCGTCTGGCGATTTGTTCATTTTTCCTAATGTGGGACTTGGATTCCCGCTTTCTCCCTTTTTTCTTTTCATCTTTTTTAGCTTGCGGGAACTTCTTTCTTTCTAGTGCCCGGTTTTCTTTGGTGTGGCGTTCTTCCTTGTCTTGCTTCGGCCTGACTTTCCCTCATCTGTGACTGGTCGTTTCCGACGCTTTTTCTTACTTTGTTCGCTTGTTTTGGGAGTGTTTTCAAGTTTTTCCCGATGCTTCTCTTTTTTTTCTTTTTTTTTGCCTTGTTTTTTGTGGGCCGTTTGAGTATTTTTTTTTTCGCTATGGGCCCTTGGCTCCATTCCCCCCATTGTGCTTTTGGCCTTTTTTTTTTTATTTGGTGGTGCTTGCCTGAGTCCTTTGTACCCAATTTCTTGTTTACGTTTTTTTTCCTTTCTTGTACTCCTCCTTTTCGGTTTTAAGTTATTGTCGATGACGTCTTTTCTTGTTGCGTGATACCCTTGAGCTCGCTTGTTTTCCCATGTTGTGCTGTTCTTTTTTTTTTGCGCT
>Ga0179593_1560278_pt1 | contig 11798 bp, 16 predicted proteins | sample CZODoug2_1_08_16_FD_185931 | JGI IMG/M metagenome (GOLD analysis project Ga0179593, IMG submission 185931) | Vadose zone soil fungal communities from Angelo Coast Range Reserve, California, USA - CZODoug2_1_08_16fungal (PacBio error correction) | ecosystem: Environmental > Terrestrial > Soil >... | reverse complement strand
CAATGGCGATTTGTTTTTCCTTTTGGCTTATTTCAAATATATGCGCGTACCGAGTATTTTTTTCCTTGGTAAGAAGTGAGAGTATGACCGTCATTAATGGTGTCTGTCGGGGGACCACGCTTGTTAGATGCAATTCGTCATGCTGCGCTGCACAACTTCATTGCTTTTGCGTGACCCCTGCTTTTTCGGGGTTTACTTGTTCTTGCCGGTTGCGATACGGATAACCCGTAGTTTTTTCTGTCCATCCCATCAGGGGAATACGACTGCTTATGCGCGATCCTTACCCATTCTCTTTTTTAATGGGATGGCCTGGCGAAACCCCCGACCTTTCACCGATGTGTCCTCTCGCTGTTGTTGTTGCATTCCTGCCCAAACCAAAGACATTGGAAACCCGCCGGACACCCCCTGGCGGACTCCCAATGCTTTTTTGACCCAAAAACCAAACCATCTGTCGTTCTTGGTCTCTTCTCTGCCTTGTCCCGCATCTTTTATTCATCGTCCCGTTGTAAGAAATTTTCTAGCTCGTGTGTCTGACCGGATTCACGTCCGACCAGTTCCTTTAATTTTGTCGATGCCGCTGAGTAGACATCACGGGCGTCCCTGGTTACCCCCGGTGCTCGCCCAGCACCTCCCGATGGAGGCTCCTTTAATCTTTTCCCCGCGCCTCTTCTCTCCATTAGCGCTCAGCGGCGGTCTACGGGCGGCGGCTCTTTCGTGAGTCCTTCCTGACTTTGTAGTATCCTGAGCCTTCGAACCGCTTGTTTTTCCCCTTTTTCCAGGGTGCCGCAGGCAACTACACTGTCTCCCTTTAGTTCCTGTTTTCCGGAAGTGTAGGGTCTATGAATATCTTGCCCCCCGGACTCTTTCCTGCGGCCCTTCTTTTCATGTGATCGACCTCTATCAAGCAGTGATATTTTCCTCCCCAAGCGAATCACCGACGGAAGCGCTAATGAATCTTCTTTCATTCACTTCCAACAGCGGTGTTCGCCGGCTTGCGATTGGACGGGAATACGTTTTCCCCTCTCGACAGCCTCCGCCGTACTTTTCTGTGTGAATCCAGTATGTGTCTTGTCGTCGATTTTTTTCTTGAGGTCGATCCTAAACGTAGGGGCTCCCCCGTCTTTAGTACGTTCTTCACGTTGCTAATGCACCCTCCGAGTTGGCCCTAGATTAATTCTATTTTTTGTCTCTTTTGTTATCTTGGCTTTCGGCCCAGTTTACAGGGCTTCCGTTATTGAGTTCAATCTCTACCTTCTAGCGTCTGCCTTTGAAGAGTCTCTGTTACTTTCAATTTTTTTTACGCCTTATCCGAGGTTGTCGGAGAGTCGCCCCCCCACTTTCTACTTGAGCGGAAACTTGCGATTCCCTTTCACCCGCCCCTGTTCCATTAGCAGTGTCTGCTTCTGCCGCTCCACTACTTTTGATCAGAGGTGGCAGGCTCCCTTCTAACCCCACGTCACCTGCAGAGTCACCTTTCAAGTGGGAACTCATTGGTGGACAGCGCACCCTTAATCTGCGCCCCCCCTCCACGACGGCCATTGATTTTGTTCTTTCCCTTTGTATCATAGTAGAGTTTTGAGGCATTGATCTCCCCCCGTATCTTGCTGTGACCGGACTTAGTGTTCCAACGGGTGGCGCGGCCATCATCCCGCGGGAGATTCGACCTCTCCTGCAAGCGGCGGCGGCCCCTCTTTTTCCCGATCATGCGACGTCTTGTTTCCCCCTTTTTTCCACAGCCGACCTTTATCATTGCGCCCGCGTACGGTCCGACCTTCGAATTTTTCTGCTGACAATTTACCCCTTCCTTTTTTTTACAACCGCCTCCTTTTCACAGATTACGCTGACATCTGTTTTCCTTGCTTTTCTTCATTTTCCTTTTCTTTCATTACTTCATAGCCTTCCCTGTCTAATCGGCCACCCCCGCCTGTTTTTGCCCCCCCTTTCTTAGAAGGCAGGTACCGGGCTCTTATCGCGGCACTGACCCCCATTTCTGCGTCCGGACCACCCCTTACATCGAGAATTTTTTCTGCTCAAATAATGTTCGATCTGACCCCTTACCCCCCCCCTAAGTGATCTGGTACTCGCTTGGAGGGTATTCCCTTCGAAGTGCGTCCGCACTGAGGTTACACGGCCACAATAGCCGGCGCTGAAGTCAGCAGCTCCCAGTATTATGATGCCTAAAGTGGTACTAGACCTTTTTGACCCACCCACACAATGATTTTTCTGAGGTCGACTCCCGGTGCGTTCTCCGAAGTTCATCTTTAGACGGACATCGATAGTTTTCCGCCTTTTAATACAACTGCAGGTCTGTCTTTTGGATACCTTTTGTGTATCTGCTTTTTCCGTCTTTTCTAGACTTTCCCAATTGAGTACGTCGATTTCAGTGGATTAACCCGCAGCTTTTCGAGTGATCTTTCTGGAGTAGTGGGGGTTTTTGGGGGAGGGTACCCCTACCCTTGTCAGATCGTCTCCGGACATTCGAACTTTTTTCTACCTTTCCTCCCCCCGGTTAGTTTCGGTTTCTAGAGCCCCGCCTAGGAAATTCCTCAAGCAATGGCAATGGATCTTTAGGCTCCCCCCTGTACGTGCTGCCGGGCCGTTTTGCGGCACATTGTTAGGACTCTTCTGAACCCTTGATTTTTCTTTGTCAATTCTTTCCGAAGCCTTTTCTCTACTCGGTAGGCAATCGTTCTTACATCGTAGACGGTCAACCGCCGGATTTCTTATTGTCCTTAACTTTTTCTTTTCTCAGAAGTATGAAGTGTGCCCCCGTCGGGTAGAGTCGTGATGTGCTTGCTGGCTCTCGCCCATCTGCGCTGCTTCCTTTTTCCCCTGGCTTTCTTTTCTTTTTTCCTCCCTTTGTGTTGTTAGATCCCCAGCGGGAACTCCAAGCCGTCGAGGCTACGATGACATTTTTCCAGCCTATTCCTCACAGACTTGACCCGAATATTTCCACAAACGTTAAGCGGTCTATGTTATTCCCTCCGCATTTGGTCCCCGGCTCCTTTTAAGGCGTCAAGAACTCTTTTTTAGTCTCCCGTTTTTCCCCTTCGTCCATGATCAGGAACTCCGTGGCTCTCCGTCCTCTTTGTTCCCCACCGGCTGGGCTGCATGCTGTATTAAATTCGCGTAAATATCTCCTTGTTTGAGTCTCCATCGTATTATCTTCCTTTGACCCGACGTCTTGAAAACCGCTCCTCCTTATCACATTGCGTTTTACTTCGCAACAGACGAACCTCAATGTCTTGTTCACCATACCTTCCCCCCTTACCGCAAAGCCCTCCTAGCCCGTCTTGGCAGTTTAGACTCAATATCTTCCAATTTTTATCAGCAGTACCTCACTTCTCGACCCCGGTCGTGAACCCAAGAAGAGCTAGCCCCTCTATCCTTTGTGCTAGTGAAGTGTTCTTCACTACCTATATCGGTCAGACATGAACTATTTAGCTACTCTTTCCCCCGAGAGCGTTCTATATGCGTGACCCCAGCCCTCATCATGAGCCCCAGTGAGCCTCTTTCCGGTTTCCGGTGCTTCTGCCTTCGTGACACTGCAAGCATCTTTGCCGGTTTCCATATTCAGCCTGTGACCGTCACATAAGTACTAGCGAATTCCCTGATTGCTTATGAACCCCGGATGTCTTATTTTTGTCCGTGCGTATTCTCGAGATTTCTAGTCCCCGTTTCGTTTCGTTGCCTTGCTCGCTTTTCTCTCTCCACGCATTTTCAATGACATTCTATTTATTGTGTTCTCTACAAACGGCTTCTCGAAAAACTTGCGTCGTGTCCTACTGTCCAGTTGAGACTTTTCCTTCCCAGCCTTTCCCCCCTGACCCGGGCTGACCGCAACCGAAGAAGGCGTCTGCGCTCCTTTAGTTTCACCGGTTGTTGTATGAGTTGGGGTCTTCCCCGAAATTATTTCTTGGGTAGGTTGCGGCCCGCTATCGCTCAACCCCAATTTTTTTGGCCCCCCCCGAAATTGATCGTGGTGATCTTTTCCCCTGACATAGTTTTTGGTCGCCGCCCGGTGTTCTGCCTGTCGGCTCTAGTCACTTTGGCTTACGGCTTTCGCGCCCCACCCCTTTGCACACCCTCGATTAACTATACCTTAAGTTTTTTATCCCCGGCCATCCCCCCTCGCTCTCTGCAGCTCCGTTCATCAATCGTTTTTCTCACCATATTTCGGTAGTGTCACTGGCGACTCATGCCTAGGTTTAGGGTCCCCACCTTTTTCCCCACTGCCCTCCTAATGGCTGGCCGGTCCCCTTTTCTCTCCCTTATTATTTCGAGGCCCTTTTCAAAATTGCCCCAACTATTCTCTGCGGGCCTTCCAGATAAAGGCAGAAACCCTGATAATGTCCCTTACTTTAGCCTGCTGCCGGGCCTCTCAGTTACGCTCTCCCCCCGTCTTTTCGCTCCTGAATTTCTGAACTCCTCCAATTGTCGGCTCCTTTTGGCCCCCCAACGGTCTCCTGACGCGTTTTTTCGGGTCCCTTACCCCTGCTTTGACGCCTCTGGCTGCCAGAGAAAAGCGGCGCTTTGCTTTTCCGCACCTTTCCGTTATAGCACACGTCTTCTCACAATTTTGAACTTCACTTTGGGCCCATTGCTCCCTGTCTCACCCGCTTTTCTGTAACCCAACGCGGTCCCCCGGGACGTTTGATGCCCACTCTCTTCCCTCCCTAGAAGATCCTGCTACCAGACTTGTGTCCTTCTCTTGGCCGGATAAAAGGCAAATTTTATTGGGGTTAAAGTCCGTCTTCCGGCCAGAGAAACAACCTTAGTCTCCCCACGCCTGTACTCTTCGTGAAGTTTCCCCCTTATAGGACCGGCGTTTCCTATTATTGGGAGCAGGACCACTCTCGTACTGTTCTCCCCACATTGACCTTTCGCTGACGTCTTCTCTTATTTTACAATTTCTGATAACAGAAGACTTCTCAGACCCAGGATCGGTGAAGGTGGATTTGGATGACCCCCTTTACCCCCCTGGTGATGGCCCAAAAGAGCGGTTCCCCTCCGGCTTTTTCCTTCCCTCCAAACGTATCCTTCGTTTTTCGCGCTACTCCCTTCTCCCCACCCCAGAGTGAACAACTTTCGATTTTCGAGCTCTCCTTTTCGGTGCAAAATGAACGAGATGGAAGGAGTTCTTTTGATTCGGCGATGCCCTGACTCTTGGGGTCACCGAACGTTTCCTCTTTTCCCTTTTATTTTTTGGCTACTTTTCTCGACATTCTCAGAACAACCGGGGTGCCCCCGTTTCCGATATATCATGCTGTTTTCCGGCCATGCATTTATGACTATTGCGAGGTCACGGCATCTACGACCCCCCGCTGTCTGTTGGGTTTTGCTTGGCTTTCTGCGCCGAAAGCATTTTTTAAGAGTTTAAGCCATACCCCAAGCGGCTGGTGTTATCCCCCCCGATTTTTTTTTAGCGACGCGCGACCAAATGACCAAGCTAGCCCTTCTTGGCGCAGGCTCGCCCCCCATAACAAACATAGGAAGGTGCATCCCCCCGATGCTCTGAGACTCCTCTTTTCGGTTATCCCGCGTGATTTGAGCAACCTCCTCCCCCCAACGTGATAAGTCTCTCTTTGCGCCAACGCCAAGATCGTTCCGAGGTCCTTTTCTTCCCAACAAAGCCGAGATGGGTATCACACTCCCCTACCTCGCCCTTTTTTTTTTTCGAAATCCGGCCAGTAAGCGACAAGTTCCTCGGTTTCCAATTGTACCACCTCTGTCTTCTGATTCCCCCCCCCAGCCAAACTCAAGAAGAAGCCCCCCCCCCCTCATTTACCCCCCCACGCGATCCCCCAACAATAATTTAGTTCGTTCCACTGCCTCCCTTTGTTTTTCCTGACCCAACTCCCCTGATCAAATTATCGTCTAGTTGCCTCTCCCTCCCCACTCTAATTCGATTCGATATCGACGCCTAATTTTTGAAGACCCTTTCCCCTTCGCACATTACGGATCCCCCCCGCCTTAGCTTTCTTACCTTGGGACCTTGGCCGTGTTCTTTTTCTTTTCCGAGGGACACGCCGTCCTCGGAGAGCCCTCGCTCGGAACCAAGGCCCTTAGTTTTCGGTTCCTCTACTCCAACGGCTGCAGACAGCATGGTACGGTCTATGTAGTCTCGAGCTTGTCTTTCTTCCCAGTATTATTTTTGGTAGGACCGACCCCCCTCATTTCTCCAAGTTTAGATATTCGGCTTTTTTCGGCCCTGTCCATTCGCGCGAGGGATATGAGCGACTTTCCTTCTCCTTTTGGAGTTCGTGGTTTCAATAATCGCCTATTTTGGTCCTCCATTCTCCTCCACCGCCACTCAGTCATCGATGCTGCTCCGTCCTCGCAGTGAAGGAGACGACCGGTTCTGCCCTGACCTTCCTTTCGTCTCCCGAACCGCAAGCTTTTTTGGTCCCTGATTCCCCTAAGTGTCCAGCATCAAGCTGCCCGACAGGAGAGGCTTTTTTTCCCCCGCTTCTGACGGTCATGTGCGTCGGTCAGTCCCTTGCCGAATGAAAAACAAGGTTTACTAAGGATGGCCAGGATTTGGAAGCTTGCTCCCCTGATTTATGCTACCATCAGCATGACACAACTGAAAGGAATTGTAGTTAATTCGCCCTGCACTGACTCCGCCACGATCAGTTTCTCCTTCAGGTGATCCTTTTGGCGACCTAGGGGGGCAACCCTAATCAATTTCCCCACGCCCTCCAGGAAGAGCCTTGCGTTCTCCACCTCATGGATTTTACACTCCCCCTTGCCTTCCCCCGTGATGCCCACGTCTTCGGTCCACCACCATAGCCCCCCTTCCTGAGGGCTTTTCACGCGATATGCTTTCCCCATTACTCAGCCAAGTTTTCGAGATACGTGTTCGTATAAGTCTAACAAACCACCCCGCGTTCATCTCGATCAAGATGGCTAGACCCTGAATGACTCCATGTGGGTGTGTTCTTGTTCCGCAGAGTCAGCATTCTTTTTGAAACCCCAAATTAACGTCACTGTTTTTTTTTTTTTTTTTTCTTTTTTTCTTTTTTCTTTTTTTTTCTGTCCTTTTCGTTTTTCGCACCCCGTCTTTCCCCCGGCATCCCTAGGGCCACACTCTATGAATGGATCAGCTTACGCCTTCGGTTCCTATTCTTTATAATGAGGTGGTCGCTCCTGGATCCAATTGTTTCTCCAAGGACGCCCCGGTTCTAAAACCATATCGACATTCCAAGCTTTTTCTTCTCGTGACCGCCCTGCACGACGCCGGTGTTCTACAGCAGAGGGAGGTCGTTAGTTTTTTTTACTTCCCCCGTGTTCTCCCTCACCTTCCTCTTCTGCCGAAACCCGGAAAAGTGGCTCAGTTCTTTTCTTTTCTGTTATCCCTCGGGGGAACGAACCGTCTCATTTTTGAGCCCCCCCATTGCCCCTTTACCCGCCCGGACTTCTCTTTCCTCTCCCCTTTCCTCTTTGGTTGGAGATTCATTAAGAGTGACTTGAGGGGGTGGGTCCTCATCTTGAAACTTTTTTTTTCCGGCGAATTGAGCGGTTCTTCCCGCCTCTCTTCTCGAACGCCCGCCCCCTAATCCCTCTACAACGGACCTTGGCCGGCCCTTTTCACTTGTCTCCATAAACGTTTCAGGAACAATTCAACTTTTAACGCGCTCTGCCCCGCGTCTTGGTGAGTCAAGGCGGACCTCTCTTCGTTTTTCTTTCTAGGGCATGATTTTTTTTCCTGGTCCCTTTACGCAGGCCCCTTGAAGAAGATCTTTTCCCCTTGATTGGCCCAAGGCATCTCCCTGCCTTGAATGCGCCCACCTCGTGTCCTAAAAAGGACATTAATGGAATTTGAAACTGCTTCTGGCCTTCCCCCGTTCGTTCTTTGGGTAAAGGCCAGAAGTCCTCAGTCTTTTAAGAGGCGCGACCAGCCTTTCTGTCTATGGTCATTTTTACGCTCGCTGTCGCTGCTTGAGTTTCGGCTCCTTCCTCTGCTCAGCGCAGAACAGTTCGTTCCCCCCCAATGCTGCCGCTTTTTTGCTTCGACCGGCCCACCTTCTGGTCCGATCTGTCTTCAGTTTCGTGTGGACCCGTGGATGGATTGAAAAGAACCATTTCTACATGCTTTCCCCCCTCTGGCGCGTTGAGTGCAACTTGCGTGGAGTCAAAGGCCCAGCTACTTTGTGACTTTCCTCGACTTTGCCGGCCTGACGTCATGTCACCTCATTTGCCATGGATCGCTGTGAGCCCAAGCATTTCCCACAAAGGAGGACCAAGCCGTTCAGTCTCGTCGGCCGCTGTCTTAGCTTCCAAGAGCGCAAGATGATCTCTGCCCGTACTTTCCCCCCAATTTCTTTTCTTGGCAGGACTTTTCTCCGGGACCTCAGAGCCTCCTCCCGGCCCTCGCAAGCTCTCTGGGAAGAGTGTTGATTCTTCGTTGGTCGCATCCCCAGCAGTAGTAGGTCTTGTAGCCTCGTTTTCCTTTGCCTGAGTTTTCCGCCAGGGAGCTTACGTTTAGCGGGTCGCTCCGATTTCTTTTTTTGGGCGGCGCCTCTCTCTGTCGCAGTGCCCCCAATGCTTTGTCCCCTTTCACTGTCGCCAGTGCAGACCGTCTTGACCCTTTTTCCTCGCCCTCCGTGTAAGAGAAACGCGTCAGATCGCTCTTCGACGATTAAAGGCCTTTGATCCCCCGGGACCTGGACACATCCACAAATAATTGGACGTTAATAGTAGCTCCCTGTGCGTCTATTCCCTGCCGCTTTTCTGATTTTCGCCTTCTTGTCTTCGACCTTTTCCTGATCCTGTCCTTCGAAGCTGTATCAGCGGAGCCAGCAGTTTTCCTTCTGGGCGTGTTGCCATGCCCGAATTCCCCCTTTTTTGTGGAATGACCTTAACGACGGGGTTTGTCGTCCGTTCAGGTCGCGACTTTCCCTTTCCCCGGCCTTTCCGATCGCCGATATTTGTCGCACCCCTCTTTTCAGGCGTCTTTCCGGTGGTGTGTATGCTTTGCTCTTGGTATCAGGTCCGATTGGCTGGAGATTGAGTACTGATTCCCTTCACGGTCTCTTCTTAGAGTATCTGGCCTTGCTTCGACGGGATCCTTCTGAAAGTTTTTCGTTTGTCCCTCGACAGGATCTTGGACATTTCCACTTGTAGACTGACAGTTTTGGTCCTGTCCCCTTTTCTCCTTTCGGATGCGTTCAATCGCGGGGGCTTTACGGAGAAAGACGTGGTTTTTTTTCCCCCCAATTGCCTGATCCCTCATGATTTTTGTCTCACTCACCCCCTCCCCTCGGGCATTCAAACCCCCTGCTATTTTTTTCTTTCATCCCACCTGCAAAACTCCTGATTTCCCCCACGTCCTCCCCTACGTCATTATCTCTTTTTCCCTAGTCTCTTCCAAACCTTGAGTCCACAAAGCAGCGTCCCCTTTGTCTCCCTTCATCTGCTCCTGCATTTTCCCCCAAACCCCAATGTCTTTTTTCTGGAGATCCGTGACCCCCGCAGTGGATCAGATCCCTTCCGTCGACTGCTTTAGATAGTTTTCTTCCCCCCGCTTGTTCTGCGCTTTAATTGTCGAGACAGCGCCGCTTAGTTTCCCTGGTCCTTGCACCCCCTGTTGCTCCGTCCCCACACAAGGCTTTCAGTCCCCGCTCCAGTCGATCTTTTTTGAATGTGCCCGTCTCCCCCCGGTCGTCGTCGATGATACGACGATGATGTCTTTCCTTTTTCAAGCGGGGGATTCGGCCAAGTCAAACTGTTTTTAAAAGGATACTTGGTGTTTGACGGAATCCTTGACTTGGCCACTACCAGGGGTGCGCTCCCCTTCCTCCCCCCCCCATTTTTCCCGATCCTTTTCAGTGACCGGGACTTCGTTTGAACCCCTTTAGGTTCCTCGCTTAAGCGCTCCATTTTTGTCATCTCACGTCTCCCTCCGCCTTGACCTCCTGGCAGCGAAATAACAGTCTTTTCCCTATTTCCGCTGAATTGGTCGTTTAAGGAATAATTTCTGTGTGTCCTTTTTTTCTTTGCGCTTTTTGAAGACGTTTCCGCTCGCCGATTTGTTGGGTGATACGCTGTCAGTTTGTCGAACCACCTCTAGGCTTGTCGGATAAAAGTCGGGGTTTTGGTGGTGTCTGTCCCTCGCTTTAATTTCTCGAGCCAGTTAGCAGAGATGGGCTAGAGTCGTTTTTCCTTCGTTTGCTGTGACCTCACGTTTTGCTTTGCTTCCTTCGACTTTCTTCCTAGATTTCCATGCTCCCCCCTCCTGGCGGTCATATTAGTGATTCCTACTTTCCCTCCTCCTGAGTTTCCTCACTGAGCTCAGATTTTTCTAACACCTGGGAGTGAGGCTCCCACATGACTTGCGACGGAAGACTATTTGTTACCTGTTTGTGCAAACCCTCTCCACGGCCAGTCCTCCGGCGTTTTCCTCTTCCGGCCGACGACTTCGACCAGGTTGATAATTCTTTCCCAGCTCCCTCTCCTTCCCATTCTTGCCAGCAGAGTAAGACATGATTCTCTCCCTTTTTTAACTCCCTCAGGCGTCATAGCTTTTCAAAGATAACGACAAGGCCCTTGTTTTTTTTTTCTCCCCCTGTTCTGATCTGCAGCCCTGGGTAGGGTCCCAGTGACTCAGATAGGAGGTTCAGGCTTATTAGTTTTTATTTTTTGACCCCGTACTCCGCCACGTGCCCGTCGTCACCTCCGGCGCAGTTTAACGTACACCCCTCTTGACTGAGCTCTTTCCACCTCCTGTCCTTTGTGAAAAGCTGAACTCGTCGATACTTGTTGGCGCGCTAGCGTCTATTATTCATTTATTGAGAATCCTCTGATACCCGGTTATTTCCCCTTGAGTATCTCAGCAGCCCTCCTCGATTCTCGATCAGGGCGAACAATAGTTTTGGGGCCTGACTTCCGACCCTGACTTTTCTCCGCCCCTGGCGCCTTGTTCTCCCTTCGATCAGTTGTATAATCCCCACCCCCTCGGGCGGCCGACGGCTTGCATTTTCCCTGGGCACCTGCTTTGCCCATCCTCTCGCACTGTACGACTACCTCAGGTCGAAAAGACCACTTCCCCCTTCTGATTGGTCCTCTATCCTTTGTGTCCCCCCCCGGTCACCGCGTCGAGGTCCACTCCTACCCCCTTGTTTTTCTTGCATACTCTGGAGTTCTTTATTTTACGTTTTCGATCACTTTGCCCAACTCTGTCTTGGACTTTCGGCCGTAGCTAGAAATTTCCTCGTTAGAGAAGTTAAGAGATAGTTTTTTGAACCTTTGAGTGCTTTTTTTCAACGATTCAAGCGGACTGAACTTTTCTCTTGTTTCCACCCTTTTGTTTCGGACGGCGCGGGCGGATTTATTTTTTCTCAACTCACACTCTTCGTGACGTCCCCCCGGAGACCAAATTCGGGATCTTCCTTAGTTCCTTCGTTTTTCCAGTACTGGCCCCCTGTTGCTTTTTCGTTTTCCGGCACCCCTTCTCCCCCAGGGTTTTCCAAGTGCGCTCTTTTCTTTCTACCGGAGCCCTACGAGGCAGTAGTTTTGGTTTTTTTTTGGTGGTTGTGTTGTATATCAATTGGCCCTTCTTTGCTTTACAGTTCGTCCCTTCGCAGGACCATTCGGTTTGGCATTTCCGGGGAGTCTTTATTACCTCTAGTCTGGGCCTTTCAAATGGCGAATTTAAGCCCGTTCCTGTTCTTTTCCACCTCACTCCTCTCTCCGCACAGATCGTATTGCCTTTCAATGCTGTTTGGTAATCAGCTTTCATTTCCCAAATAGCTTTCGATTCTGTGTTATAAGGGGTCTTTTGCTTTCTCTGGTTCCGG
>Ga0179593_1547042_pt1 | contig 11798 bp, 12 predicted proteins | sample CZODoug2_1_08_16_FD_185931 | JGI IMG/M metagenome (GOLD analysis project Ga0179593, IMG submission 185931) | Vadose zone soil fungal communities from Angelo Coast Range Reserve, California, USA - CZODoug2_1_08_16fungal (PacBio error correction) | ecosystem: Environmental > Terrestrial > Soil >... | reverse complement strand
ATCCGCGACCACCCGCCCCCCCTTGCCTGAAATATCCCCCTTGTCTTCACCTGAAGGAGACCTTCGGTCGGAAACTCGGCAAACCCCGTGACACAGGCTCCCCCCCGAGCCCGAAATTCCAGCACGTTTTAATTGAGTGGTTCCCCCTTGCTCCCTTAGACGGTGCTATCTTGTCCTTTCTCCTGTGCTTTTGATAACCTCTCTCAGTCCACCAGCCCCTCTATGCGTAAAGAGCCTCGCCTTGACCTGTATTCACTCACGCTTTCATGAGAAGAGGCCTTGCATTAGGAACCCCATGAGGAATGAGACCGTCTACTTAATAGGTCGCGCACGATAATCAAGACTCTTTTGAGCGCCTTTCTTCCGTCCCTGTTAATCCAAAAAGTTCCCGGCACGCACTCTTGTCTGACTCCGGCCCGTAGTTTGGGGTTTTGCTATGCCGCGGCATACCGGAGGGCTCCTCAACTTGGCCCTTGGGGCCCCCTACCCAAACCTAACATTCCCCCACAGCACGACCGCTTTGAGATACGAGGCGACACCCTCCCCTCTCCCAAGTGACTTTTTGACATCGTTTAGGCCGCGTTGCCCTCTGACTGCACTGTCCGCCCCGCGTCTATGTGCTTGTTAGTAATGTACTTCAGGGTCTGCTCTTTGGTTCGTTAAAGTTTACATTCTCGGCCAAGGGCCTTCTTAAATATGTTTCTAGAGACTCCCGGCAGACGAGGCACAAAAAAATATGGTTGCAATATAGCCGGAGTTCCACGAACTCTGCTTATCAGGTTTAGATGTTTCGCCCAGTGTGTTCTTTGGTCTAGCCACGTATGCCAGGATTCCCCCTTTTTTTTTTAGGGTATGGCGTACTGCGGCAACCTTTTTTTCCACCGTATCGCCCCCGGGTTGTAATAGTCAACCGCCCAAACAGGAAGAGTGCGACCGCGAGCCCATGACAGCTTGGCCTTTCTAGTGTCTGGATTTTCGACGTCCAGTTAAACTCCCCTTTCCCGGCTCCCCTCGTAACTGAGCCCCAACGGAAACCTCCGCGAATACCCTAGGTCTTTACGACTCCTGGTCTATGAATGTAAGATCTGGCGGATCACTTGAATTAAAGCGGTACATCGGCCTTCCCATCTAGTGTAACAGCATGCCAATTTCCCCCCAGCGACGCGGAAAGTTCGCACTTTTGAGAAGGTTCCCCCCACATTAGGAGCCTATTCACCAAAAACTTGTAACATGTTTGGACATTATATCTTAAGTCCACCACCCCCCTGAACTAACTTGACCCCCCTGGCTCTTAGGAGGTGAGCCTCGTCGCTCTCGAATTTAGTGATGCCCCTATAGCGACCACTTTCAAATGGGCTTTGCCGATCCGATGAGGCTCCTTCGAGACCCGGCTATCAGAACGTGAGATTGGACGTCTTAGCACAGGCTGTAGAGGATGGTTCGTTAATGCTCCCCTATTTCCCTACTTTTGGCTTGGGAATGACGCACCCTTTGGTGGAGCCTTTCCGATTGAACTGTTCCTCGCAAATACATATATGGTCCCTTCGGCCCAGAGAGGGTGTTCTTTTTGTCCCCCCCGCAGTTTGGTTGTATTCCCAAATCCGAATAAGATGAGTCCCCTCCTCACGATCTCGTCACCCCTCCCAGCGTTGCTGGATCCCCTCGACGCAACCTTACAGCTTACACCCTCCACAAGTCCCCCCTACGAGTTTAGGAATAGATCTGAGATCTCACACCAGTTCTGAAAATGGCCTGGCATTTTCCGCGATCCTTCCAGGAATCCTGGTCCTTTTCCCACCCTTAACTGAAAAAGATAAGGGCCGTTCTTACCGCACCCCAGGTTTGTCAACAACGCAAGATATGGTCGTGTGCGCTCGTGCGAGTGGGATGCCTATAGAGATCGTCTGACCCCCCCAGTCTTAACCCGCTTCCTGTTATGTTTTCACTTTCCAAATCGCCTCAGGATCGCTCCTTTCTTCCCTTTCGACCGTCCAGAATTCCTTCTCTCTGCAGGTTACGTAACGTGTCGCTTGCAAGAGGTCAACTTATTCTAGTCATAAATGACCTTTTTTCCATCCCCTGTTGTCGCTAGCTTCCATTTCAGTCAGAGATTTTTTTCCTCTTTCCGCCAGTCCCACGTAGCTGCTGTCACTATATAGGACAGCGCTTTCTGGGAAGGATCTTGACACCCCTGCGAGCGAGCCGTCCCCGACTCCGATGACGTGAATCCGCACCTATTTTCAAGCGTGTTCTTTTGTCCCATATCGCTCTACCTTCTTCCCTCAAAATGGGCCCACCGAACCCCTTCGAAAGGAACCCATGGTTCACGCTACAGTGCATCCCTACGCCCGTATTCCGGGCTAGACCCGGTTTCTCCCCTGCTTCAGAAGGTAGTTCACTGAGACTTTCAGGGTAACACTTTTGTACAGATATTTGATGGGACTATAAGCACTTTTTTTATTGCCTTTTTTCTTTTCCCTAAGATGTAGTCTCCCGTCCGCCCTAGATGTGCAGGGTGATCTAGTCTTTCTTTTTGCCGAGAAGACCGCCGGCTTTGCTTACCAAAGCCCCACATAGACATACCCCTCTGTCCCCCTGAGCCTCAAGAGATGCCTTGCCTCTCTCAGGGACTTGGCGAGTACAACCCACATTTGCTCATACCGCCCCCCCGCTCATGTACGCAGTTCGGCAGATAGTTTTCGTCCCCGTGACAAAAGACCCGTGCTCGTTTCCGTAGAAGAGCGCCTCTTTTTTTTTATTAATTCCCTCCACACCTCCATTTGTGTACTGCTTATTTTCCTCAGCGCCAGACTTTCTCCGCCGAAGATGATCCCCCTATATCCCTCCTCTTCCTTTAGGAGGTGCCCATTTTCCCCGAAAAACGCACTCTCCCTGAAGTGGATACTATACCCCATTTGGCCGCGAATCCTTTCCGCCGCGGCTTGCATTCCTTCTTTGGATGCTGATCGTCCCCATAGTAAATCGTACGGTTTCGCAAGGAAAGAGACAGAGCTTTTTCCAGTCTTCGAGAGAGCGTCCCTTCCCCCTCTGCATGGTATCCTAGCAGAAAGTCTGTGTTTCGCATTCAGACGTCGGCTTTTGAAAGCCCGAAGAATTCAGACAACCATCTCACCTGTAACACGGTTGAAATGCCCCCCAGCTTTCTGGGCTGAAAGATTCTCCCCCTTTGGTAGTGTAGAGTGACGTTTCAAGGCAACCATCCTTTCCCCAGAGTTGATCGTTCCCGATCTTTTCATTGTTTTAATCCGGTAGAGAACTGGAACTAAAACGGTCCGAGCTCGACTGAATTCAAGACCAAGGATTCTAGTTCCCTCTCCTGAAGTCCCCAGGGATTTACTGCTTCCCCCTTTTTCTTTTGAAAATATGATTTTTACTATATGGGGCCCCTTTTTTTTTTTGTTTTTCTTTTTTTTTTTTTTTTTTTTTTTTTTGGTAAACCTGACTCTATTAAACAAGAGGAGTCCTTCAAAAAGGGTAACGAAAGCCAGTTTGCCAGTAAAAGAAAGCCCGCCCGTAGGAAGTTACTAAAAAGATCTCGCTCATTTACGGTACCCTGCCTAATCGATCAGAGTCGTTATGATTCACTTGGTAGACCATGGAATCTTAGGCTCTTCTTCTAGCTGCTGGATTATAGTCTTTTTAATCCTTGTTTGAACTTCCCACGGCAGGAAATTTGGAGAGTAGTACCCCCCCCCCGGTGCCTCATGGAAAATACTCTGTTTACCCAAACCCGGGATCGCTGCAGAGACCTGGAGAACAGGCTCACCTGTCTGTCCGAGGCGTTTCTTTTTTTTTCGATATATTATTTCCTGCCAACGAGAGTCTTTATCGGACGTCATTTGTCTAAGGTAAATCAGTATTATAAAGTTCTTTGTTCCTTCTACACGACCAATGTTCCCCTCGTAGTAACACCATGAGTATCGAGAATCGTTCTCATCTATCGAGCGTTGCTGAATCCCCCCCCCAATTTCTCCAAGGAAGTGAGCTGTTTCTGTCAGGCTTTATAATCCTCTAATTGAGCCTCTTCTACTCTAAGTTCAATTACCCTTCAATATCGGGTTGTCTCCATTTAGTCTTCCTCGCTTGCCTTTTCTCGTTTCTTGGCCTAAATAATGTTCCTCACTCTTATCGGAGGGGTATCTCCTTTTTCCCATTTCGTCAAGTTTCTCTTCATGTAGGCTTTCAATAGCGTATTCTCCATTTTCTTTTTTTTCATAGAGATCTGAGATATATCTCGTGACCCTTCCACCATTTTACCGAAACTACCCTAATTCTCCATTTGTGCAGCAGTAGAAAACCGCCACTCCCCCCCCCCCCCTTACGGAACTTTTCTTCCCACCCCTGGAAAGTGCTTTTTCACAAGTAAGTAAGACCCACCCTTTCTTTCAGTTCGTTTTAAATTGCGTATTCGCTACCTTGCTCCCCTAGCTGGCCCCCCGTCCCTGAATTTATCCTCCCCCATCCTCCCTCTTCTGATTAAAATTTCCAGTAAGGCCCCTCTATTTCTTACGATCCTCAGCTTCTATTTCGGAACGTTTCTAGAAAAGGTGTTGAAGAGGACACACTCAACTTACTGACCCTCTTCTCACAATTTCCCATAATTAATCCCCTGATCCCTTTTTTTTCTCCTTGCCTTTTTCTACCAGAAAGAGTACCCACCATAGGACTCGGAAAGAGTGTTCTGTGATTTCACCTCTCGCGGTCGGAGCTGGTCCGGTTGCGCCCATTTCGCTATTGCGCGGTCGCACCGAGCGTCCCCCTTTTCCCGCCAACGTTTACCTGGTCCACCCTTTTAACCACAACCCCCAGTCCCATTTACTGAAAGCACCTGCGATAAAACAGGCCATTGCCTCACCGACAGAGCCGCGAACACCGCCCAATTTGTCCTTTTTAACTTCTTTGGTATTCAGGCCGCGTTTCAATTCCTCTGAAAGTGCGAGTCTTCAGCCCGTGCTATTCAGAAATCCTGTCTCGGTCCCTCCTTCTGACAACATTACTCCTGGTTTAAAGGACCTTCCCTCCGGGCGCCGCGGGAACTGCCAGACATCGGCCCCCCAACTCGCAGATTCCGGGCCCTTTTCCACCCAGCAATGCTCTCTTTCCGGGATGTCTTTCTCCCACAGGGGTAGGTGACTAGACTCTCCAATATGCCAACTTCCTGTTTCCGTTAACTGTTGATCAGAGTGAATTTAAACCGTGCGAACTCGTCTAGAAATTCTCTTCCCTTGTGTTGCCTCATCCCGGAGACAGACCCCTACTATAGAAGATTTTTTAGCCTCACTTCCATCCCTTCGACCTTTACCCACATTGCGTTGTTTCTTTTTCCTGCGGACGTGAACGCCCTCCTGATTTCCCCACGAAATCGTTTGCCACTGCAGAGGTCTTCGATGCTCCATCGGCCTGGCCCTTTAGCGTTCTAAATCCTTGATACCGCTGTTCACAGCTGGATACCTGAACTTTAGCTTTCTCTAGAAGCTGTCCACTCGGTTGCCATTCAATCTCTCTGCTGGTAAGGCTACGTTTTTTTTCGGCCCAAATGCGGATCTTTTATATTCACGACAAATGTAACGATTGGCCCCGTTTTTTTTTTCCTCCCATTCGAAAGCCCCCCTTCCTCCGGAATGAGGATAGAGGAGTTTCCCTGGGGCGAGAGTTATGAGAATATTGCATTCTTCCCCTTTGGATGTTTTCCGGATCTCCTGCGGATAGTCGCCTTTCTACCCGGCTTTTCTTTTTCATCCTTTTCGCAATAGGCCACTTCTATTTGCCGGAATGAGGCACATCCTTTTTTTTGTTTTGCTTCTCACCGTGCAGTGGTGGCTCGTCCTGCCCCACTCTCGGACAATAGTCCTTTTCCTTCACCCTTCTTCTGTCTTATTCTCACTTTTAATTCAGGTTGTCGAAACGACTTTGTTATTCCCCTCTATCTTCGACCCAAGAACAGCGGCCCGGCGAGCCGAAAGCTAAGAAAAATACATCTCTACCCTCCCGGCACCCCTCCGGACAGTCCCCTTTTTTGTTCTGAGATATGGACCCCCCTTCTTCATGCTTATTTCATTTTCCGACGTAGGAGTGTTTAACATGTCCAAAGTCGAACCTTGGATGGGATGACCTTTGAATGAGGTTTTCCCACCACTGATGCTCTTCTTTTCTTCTAGAGAATCTACCAGGTTCGTGAGTCTACCTCTCATTCGCGATAGATGGAGTATGACGCTCAAGGTGCCGGAGTCCCATTCCCCCCTAGTTGCGGCTTTCCGTCTCTCTCCTGGGCCACTGTACTCCGCATTTTCCTTCTTAAAGAAAACGATTCTTCTTAGCAGGGTGACACCCTTCACCTTGGGTCCGGCGATTTTGGGCCCTCCTTGCCTTCCATTTTGTAATACCATGACCCCCGCCAACTCCTCTTTCCGACTTTCCCTCTGAGTCCTCTCTCACTGAAGGGCTTTTTCCCTAGTCGATTTCCTTTTCCTCTGACAAAGGCGCCTCATCTTTTCCGTTAAAAAAACTTCACCCTCTCTGTTGTTGACCCCTTAGTCCTTCATTACGCGTCTCTCTGACGAGCCAGAATTTGAATGATTTGGCTAAAATCCCCCCAAAAAGGATAACTTTTTTTTTGTTTGCCGCCACTCCTTCGATGCTCTTCAATAAGTTGGCTTCTCTAGAACCGACAGCCCCCCCTGAACATCCTCCTTTTTGTTCGTTCTTCCTGGGGGGCAAGTGTCCCCATTCTCCCCCTCATTTTTCCTTCCCTCAAATGGTGACTTTCACCGCGGCTCGCTGTTCTAGGTTCGAACTCTCCGCAGAACCTCGTCATAACCTTCCAGATATATAGAGACCCTGACTTCCCCTTTTGAATTTTTTTTTGCAATTTCTTTCCCCTAGATGTAGATTTTCGGGATCCTCTTCATAGACTCATAGTTTTCTTTCCTAGAGAGTAAGGGAGTTTTGCCCTACTGATGCGGCTTACTTTCCCACCACCCCATTGTACAATAGATCAGACCTCCCTCTATCCGTAGATCCATTGAGATTAATTCAGATGAAGGGAGCGTTTTACTAGCCCCCCCCCCCCCCAGCGGGTTCCCCTTGCCCCTGAAACACCAACTCTATAGTTCTCAAGTAAATTTCACCGCCTCTCCCCGCGTGACCCACCCCCCCCGGCCGGGCTATAGCCGTGGTCGGGCTCTCCGCTTCTGCAGGTATCTCCACAAAAATTCCCATAGCGATATGGCCTCGTCGACTTATCCCTCGACCTTCTCCACATACTATCTCGCCGATTGTCCTCATTAGTTGTTTTGCACACTTTTCCCAACCGTCTTCACGGGGTTTTTTCTCAATATATCAATGATCCGAAGTGTTTTCCCAGGTCCGAGCCTTCCCTTTCGCTTTGCCTTCCCGATTCCAAGCTAATGTAAAGCCGTCCATTGCCATCGCTCTCACGCTCTTTGCAAGGCCCTGGGAGACCCGTCCGCGGAAGAAAACTTAAGCCTCGATTCTTGTTGCGAGAGGACGTACTCGGGAACGTCTCACCCAGAACACCTTCTCCCCGGTACAGGTAGTATCTTTATTCATTTCTACGAGTCGCGGCTCGTCCTGTTTTTTTTGTCCGTCTGACTTAGAATTCTCCTCTTTCTCGAAGCGTTTTTTCTTGCCGAGTTCTCCCCCCTTCCTCTTCCAGATGTGGAAGCATTGTATTGAACAAGCCCGGGCATAGTCCTCTCCCTGCTCCCCGACCACACGGACTCAACTTTTCTCTCTCAAGTGAGTAGTCTCGTTTTTCTCTCACCCTCTTTTATCCCAGTTTGGGGAATCGTCTTTCCTTCTTGAACCGTGAGGCCTCTTCAAAATATCTGAATATTTACCTGGTCGATGAAGTTAGCTCCACCTTCCCCAGCTCCCCTACCCGTTGAAAGTAGGTACGTCCCCTCACTAACACAGCGAGCGCCTCCTTCTTTTAATTGCTCTCATTCTGATATGGCCCGTTCCTCCAGAAGACAAGTGCGGTAAATGTTTGTTGGAGTAATTTCCCCTCTGTGCGAGGAGAGAGTCGCTGGGATCTCTTCTCCCCCTAAGGCTTGTCCTTTTATTTACGTGTTTCATGGCCCGAAGTGAACTTTCTCTGTTGAGGGCATAAGGTGCATGCAGAACCGAGAAAGCAGCACACTGGCTCTCTCCGGCGGCTATTCGGGCGCATCCTTTCTCCCAAGGGCGTCCGAGGAGCAGAGGATTTTCTCGCTTCGACCAGTTCTCCCTCTTTTTAAACAGGAAGAGATATTTTTATTTCCTTGAAAGATTTTGCCCTTCGGCCTCCCTTTGTTAGATATCCCGACCTTATTTGTCTCGAAAAGACCATAAACTTTTTTCTTCAGCAGTCTTCCCCCCATTGTCAAATAGCTCGATTTTTTTTCCCCCGACGCTCTCCGCGTTTTTCTCACTATAAGTTCCCCCTCACCATAGGCCTGATTGAGGCTCCTTTTCCTTAGGAAGTCTACTAGAATTGAGCGACTACACAACTAAACCCTTTTCCAAATTACTTTGGGTTTCTCTTGCAGTCTTCTCCTCTGATTTATAGGTGTTTTTCCTAACCCTTCAGTAAAAGTGTTCTTTGGTAGTTCCCCTTGTCAAAAGTGCTCGTGTTAGAGCTGGCCTTCTCTCGATACTCTTCCTTTCTCTCATCCTCTTTTTTTTTAGGATAGCTCTTCCAGCCCGAAAATGTCCAGTTTCTCCCCTTCTGAATCTCTCACTTGTTGTGCCATCTATCCCCACCCCCCCCGACCTGTTTACTTCACCCCACCTGAGGCGCACCCTCTTAAAATATACCCCCTTTCCCTTTTCCCCGAAAACTAACCTGACTTTCAACCTTCGTAGACGCAATGCCTCTCCCTCCAATCTTTCTCCGGCCTGCTCTGCCTTACCTCCATCTACACTCAGTTATAACATTTCCTTCTTAAGGTACCCGATTCCCCCCTATTTCTCTCCTGAAGATCTTTTTCCGTCCCTCGTGTTTACAGAAGCTGCCGAATTGCTGTTTCAAAACAGAAAGGCGGATAGGCCCTCCTCCCTTGCCACTCCAACATCTCTCATCTCCCCTCTCTTTAAATAGACCCTTCTTTTTGATTGCCTTGTCTAATGAGCCGCTGCAAACCCCCATTTACGCAGAGGACCTCTTTTCTTTTTATGCGAAAGGCATAGCTCGTCTCCCCCGCCCCCTATTGGCCGTAAGTCTGCCTTTTCTTTCAGGAAAAGGGAGAGGCCCTCTCCCTCCCCAACGGGGACCTTCCTTTTGAACAAGTTTTTTTCCCAACCCAAGCTTTACTTCCACAATCACAATCCTCAAACCTGGCCCCCCTCTCCTGACCCCAGGAGCCGCTACCCCTCAGGGCCCGTCTAAGACAATGACGGAAATGCCAGATTCTTCTTGATGAGAGGCTTACCTCCTCTTCCAAGACGGTGCTTTAGTCTTCCTCAGTCGAAGGGTCTTTGTTTGAAATGTCGACGAACAGCCATTCCACCGGGTTTTTCCCATTGAAAAATATGACTAGTTTCCGCAGCAGGAGGTGAATGAGCCAGCCCCCCCTTCAGTGCAGATACGGGGATCACGATTGAAGATATATTTTCACTTATTGCCCTCAAACGTGGTATTTAATGCAGTCGAGTCCCTATCCCCTTGTTTGCAGGTGACACGGATCTTCCTGTTCCACCATCGGCATTTCAGACATTTTTTCGTGATTAACGTTCTTGAAGTGGTTTTCCCTTCGATTCCCCGACACCACCGTCTTTTCTTCGGAGCTAAGCTTTCTCTCAATGTCCCGCGCGATTCTCACTTCGAATTGCGGGCTGTTCTGACCCTTAAGTTACCCCCCCCTCTTTTGCCGTCGTTACTATGCGCCCCCCAACCTGAAATCGCTCTCCGATATACGCTTCGGGCCGGCGCTCTGCGCGAGCCTTGGCAATGAGTGCGCTATCCTTGCCCTCTTCCCCGCTTTCTACCCTTCAATTACGATTTCGATCGCTGTCTCGGATGCGCGCAGCTTTTTAAGGCCGTTGTCCAACCCCCCTTTGAAACAAGCAGTTTTATTTCCACTACTGTACCTAGTGCCCGGATTTCTGCCCTTTAAGGCCCCCAGGAAACCCAGACCGTCTGCGATAAGGGAGTGCTTAGCTTTCGCAGATAGTCGATCCACTTCGATGCATCAAATTTCTGGTGGACGTCTGAGTTCGACCAGAGGACCCCTTATCCCGGTTCATTTGGCCTGGTACTATCCAAGACTTTCATGCGGCGGAACATCCGCGGGTGTTGTTGGTCGGTAGGGTCCTTTTTCGGTGGTATCGCGACCGATGCCACTAAATAGTTCTTAAGATAAGGACAGTAGGGGACTTCTTTTCCGTGTATGAAGTTGCCCAGAGCAGCAGGGATGATACCCCCTCTCCTCCCCTCAAAGCGGCGCCGCCAACGCCCCAAAGCTAAAGCCCTGACAAGCTAAAACCTCCGACAGGAAACGGCGCATTTTCATCTCCTTGAACCAACAGTTATGACCGTGTCTTTTCAGGTGACGATTTAGTTAGTGGGGCACTGAGATCTCCCCTCTCCGGGCGTCTGGATGCACTGCCAACCCAGCGGGGTAAAAAACTCCGCTTAGTACCTCTTATGGTCGATACCTATTATCTGTCCTAGACGCTGATCCACGGAGCCTTTTTTTTTATCACGTTGCGGCTGTTTCATCCAAATCTAGGAGGTCTCTTAAGTTGGACCTGTCCCCGCCTTAATAGACCCCCCAGTTTTTAATTATCTCAGTGAACGGACACAGTTTCTCCCCCGCTTCCCCGGCAACTCGGAAATTATAACTCCAAATTGCACAACCTTCCTTATTTTACCCCCTCCCATCGTTGTTTTTGTTGATTTTGCTGGTAGGTTCCCGACTTCCTAATCCCGAGGAACAGTCATGTTCCCGTTTTCTATAGGCACCGCTTGTTTTTTTTCTTCCGAGACAGGGCCTCTGGAGGCCCCGCCTGATCTCCCTTTTGCAACAATATTAAGCGTATTTGGCCCCTCCCCCATAGATTCTGATAGTCATCTTCACTACCCGGGCTCGACTTCCTTCCCCTTTTCCAAGTAAAATCATCGGGCTTCCCGTGGTGCCAGTGCTCCCAGGCCGCTCGTGTACGGATAGCCATTTTAGCCCCCCGGATCTGTTAGCTAGGCAATGACACTACGCAGCATAACATTTTTCTGTTAAAGAATATAGCCTTCCTGTCTCCGCCGTTCCTGTCGGCTTTCCTTCCCTCTTTATCTTGATTCTTTAGCAACTCTGTGCGAGGTGCGTATTCCTCCCTGATTTATTTGCTAAACCACTTGACATAGCACTCAGTTGTCCTTTACGTTCGAATCTCTTTCTCTTTTCCGGGCCGCTGGAGAGCCACCACTGCCCCGGTCTCCCCCCAAAACAATCCCCTCCGCAGTCCCTCCCCTCATCGTGGCATTTTCTTCTTCCCACGCCAAATTACCTCTCTTATAGGAGTTTTCTGGTCCCCGAGCCAAACCTGACCTGCCCCGACCCCACCTGCCCATTTGTATCTCTTTTTCTTTCCCATATTCTGTGCGCGACTTGCAAAAATATCGCGAAGATGGCGTTTTTTTCATGCCTCGAAAAATATTTTCCCTACCTTATGAAGATATCAATGCTTCCGCATTTCGGTCAAATTGCGTCACATTTCACTTACGCTATCTCCTCGGTCATTGCATTTGATTTCAGAAAAATATCGGTTTCTCCTGTTTTGCA
>Ga0179593_1538181_pt1 | contig 11798 bp, 10 predicted proteins | sample CZODoug2_1_08_16_FD_185931 | JGI IMG/M metagenome (GOLD analysis project Ga0179593, IMG submission 185931) | Vadose zone soil fungal communities from Angelo Coast Range Reserve, California, USA - CZODoug2_1_08_16fungal (PacBio error correction) | ecosystem: Environmental > Terrestrial > Soil >... | reverse complement strand
CGCCAAGGACGATATAGAGCAACGGGATTGTCCTTCTTTTCTCCTGGGGGAAGATCTAGCCGGGATTTTCCGGCAGATCCCGATCAGATCTTTGGCGCTTCGGGGCCCGTCTCTATATTCGCCATCAACCCCTTCCTCCCCCCCCCTTTTAGAACAATCGCCGAAGCGTCTTGAGTTTGCTGGTTCCTTACCCCCTCTGAATGGATCTGCTGGGACCTGCCGTTTCTTTCTGGATAGCAGCCAACATAGTGTGTACATTTTACCCCACTCGAGGCCCCTTCCGCTCCGGCCAAGAGACAGGACACCTTTCCGTACGAAGGCATCTGTTTCCCCGTGCCCCCAGAACAGTCCTTTTGTCTCCCTTCCTTGGTCGTCTGGGAACTCCTCTCCCCCAATATGCAAGATGAGCAATTCCCTTTTTCAAGACCTTTACGGCAACCCGTGTCCCACCGCTTGCGCGCTGGCCACTTCCTTTCCTTTACAATGACCGTTTCCCTTTTCGGCGTGTCCTAACGTGCGATGAATCCCCAGAAGCCGTCCGTTCCTCCCGCGGTCCATGGTGGATCGCATTTCTCCCTGCAGAGAAAGGACGACATCTTCTTCCTTTTCTTTCTGCGACCCCAGTGGCGGCCATGATTTCTTGTGTTCCCCTCCCGGCACTCATCTTCCCGATTTCCGGCGACGTTGGAATTGCCGTCCCTCCCCCCTCCGCCGAACCATCAACCTCCTTCCTGCCCTGTCTTGAGAGGGGTTCATTATAAGCTTCTCGCTGCATTGCTCGCTTTTTTTCCGCCAGTGAGCTGGTCCTCCCTCCAGGGTTTGCAAATGGAGGCGGCGATCACCTCCAGGCGAAAACTCCTTCCTCGTCTTCAGATGTTCTATGGAGACCCCCTTCTTCCAACAAGGCGATGGTCCCCCTTCTTTCCCCCACGCAAAGGACCCCACGAAATTTACTCATTCTCCCCATGTGAATTTCACATTTTCGCCCGTCCGGCCCCCCCCCCAATTTAACTTCCCTTTCCTCCCGACACTGGAAAGTAGGATGTTTTTTTTGTCCCCCCTCCTGGGGTGTTAGAATCGACACTGGTGGACCGCTTGCCCCTGCTGCGCAGGCGTCTGCCCAGTCGGTAGAGTGTCGTTTAATTCCCTTTCCTCGGACGGACATTCAGAAAGACAATGCTCCCTGGCGTGGAGGCATGTTTCCACAAAGAGGTGCCCCAACCCCCATTTCTTATCCTTGCGCCGATGGCCGACGGCCGCAGTCCCAACCCATCCAGTCCCTTCTCCCTCTTTTGTAAGATCTAAGAAATCAGAGGGTTGTTTGCTCGTTCTAGTCCCATCTGGCTGAACGACGCTTACTCCCTCCCCCCCCACACCCTTTTTTCTCCCCCCCCGTCGACCCGATGAAGAACGCGCTGGGCCCCCTTTCCTGGGACGCCCTTCCATGTGCTCGGTGTGGATCCTAGGATTTCTGGCCCTTTTTTTGTCTTGTTGGGTCGACACGTGGTCTACCCCCTGACCAACACTGCTCTTCCCTCTCCCTTTCCCTCTCCCTGCTTGCTTTGAGGCAAGAATCGGCAAGTACATCTATACGTTTCATGTAACCAACGCCTCCCTAGCTTTCCTTTTCCGTAACGAAACTATTCCGAGTTTCTCTTTCTCCTGTCGTCGTCTATGACTCCCTCGCGATATTCCGATCGCCGGTTAGAGCCTCCTTGAAGTGCATTTTATCGAAATCTCCCCCTCTAACCCCTTTCCGGCGCCGGATGCTTAAACTCATTCCTCCACAGTTATCTGCCAAGAATCTGCTTTACTCCCCCCTCGAACCCTCTTGGAAATTGCAAGGAAGAAGGCCTTGGTAGATCCTACGTCAGGGATGCTTTTCGAAAACCTTTTTCTTATCGGAAGCGGAAGCTGACATGGCCTCCCCTTTCCCCCCCCCAAGGAAAGAGATTCGTCGACGCTGACCTTTTTCCCCCCCCTTTTCTTGATCGTTTTTTCCAGAAGGCCAATATCTATAGTTTATCCTCCTTTGTTTTCTAGATTTTCTTTTAATGATCAATGCCGGCGTCGCGTACTTCTTCGCCATTGGTGCCGGCGATTCCGTCCTTTTTTTCTTTGGTCTGTACATGAGATCTCAGTTAGTCTCTTTTCCCTCTTCGATCGATACCTGGCGGATGCGCGGCGCCTTCGACCCTTTACCTCTTGGCGGCGGCGATTTTTTTCTGGGTTTCACTTTTTTTCTTTTTCCCTATACACTGTTTGCAGGTTACCCTCTCTTCTTTTCGGCCGGTCCATAAGGGTTTCTCTTTAAGGCTTCTGCAAGCTGGGCCGCAGCAGGAGGACGCGACGCAGTTCGGAGCGAGAGGAGTAATCTCCTGCATTGTCTCCTTCCTGAGATTTCGTTATTTCCCCTCTTCTCTTTTTTTTTACGCCTGACCTGCATAGATTGGACTGCCGATGCTTTCCTCAACCTCCTTTTTTCCGCATGCGCGAGTAGCGCGACAAGTGCCTAGAACTATGGCGCGGGACCCCCGCAGTTCCCTCATCTCCTCGGCACCGAGCAAATGGTTAGCCCCTTTCCTCTAGACAGACCGCGCATTTAACGTTCGTCCAGTTGTTTTTGGCGATGTAGTCGCATTTCTAGGAACCCCCACTGTGACCACTCCTCCACTTCTTTCCGATGGTAGATACCCGTCCCCAAGGCTCGATGTGATTTTCCTTTCCCGGGCGCCTGAGATAGAAAATGCGTTGGTGTCTTGTCCTTTGAGAGTTAGACCGGGACGCTTATTGGTCGTTTTCCGAGTCGGTCAGTCCCCGGAGTTTCCTGATGTTGACGACCGCCCGACTCTTCTTCTAGCGCCTTTCGAGCAATTCCGGTTTTCGTGACGACTTCGGGTGGTCGAGGTCGACACGGCCACCATCCTTGCCGGTGTAGGGAAGGCTTTGACCTTTTCCTTTCCCCCCTTTTAACCCTTGCGGCCGGGTTTTGCGCTTGCGCTTTTTCATTCACCTTTGTCGATGCATGGCTAGACCCATTAGCTTTTGGGGTCTTCTCCTCTCCCCCCTCGCATTTTGGCGGAATAATGGCGAATGAACCAATCCTGGACTTCGTTTTTTTTTTTTTCGTTTCTGTGGGCGCACGCCTTTCCTTTTGCGTGAGCTTGTTTCGTGTGCCCCACGCCCTCAATGCGCAGGCGAGATTATTCCTCTTTCTCCCGTTCCCCTTTTCTTTTTCTGTTATCGTTTTTTTCCGGTTCCCCCCTCTCTTCATGCCCGCCGGCATTCTGGTGACCTTTTCTCCTCCCTCCCCATCCGTCAGGTGCTCACTTTCGTCTCCGATTCTGAGGCCGGGATCGTCCTTCACATCTTTCCTTTCTGCCATTGCGCCGGTCGGGCAGCTTTTTCCTTCACGCCTGACCAGCGCCCAAAAAGTTTTTCCTCTCCCTCCCGTTGCCGCGCGCAAGGCGATCAGGGTCATAACCGGGCTTGACTGCGTTTTACTTCCCAGTTTGCACTCTCGCCGTCGAAGGGTATGGGCCCACTCCCTCCGGCAACTCCTAGGCACCTTTGGTCGCGCCGGCACAGCGTCCTCTTTTTCCTTTTGTCGGCGACGAGCTGCCAGCTCGTTCCCCTCCCCCCCTTTTCTACACCCTCACGAGACGTTGGCTTCCCCGAGCCAGGCGTTCACAGGCCTGCCTTTCGGTTTTCCCTCCCTGCAAGAGACCTGGTCCCGAGGTTCGATGGATGGAGTTCTTGTCGATCAGGGATTGACCGTCGTCCTCTTGTCCTCATGAAACGTTACCCCTCGTTTTCTCTCGGAGTGACGGAGTCTTGATACTCCACTTCCCCCCCCTCTTTTGAACTGCCCAGTCCCCTCTCCCTCTCGAATTTTCATAAGAGATTTCGGTCGGCCCCTTGGCGAATAAGTATATCTATATTTCCTTGTTTTTATTTCGAGAGTATATTCTTCTCCCGAGATAAATTTGGTATCAAAGTCCTCTTCCCGTCTAGTAGGTGCCCAATCTTCCGGGAGGATTAAGCGTCCTATCTCCCCTGCCTGTTCTCTCCCTCTTTTTTCTCTTGCTTTTGAAGGGATGCAGGGCATTTTCCTTCATCCCCCCCTGATCTCAATCCTCCTCTCAAATCGTATAAAATCTCCGATTCGGCACCTTTTCGTGTTTTTTTTTTTTCCCCCCTGAGAAGGGCCTTATCTAGGACTCCTTGGTACTGGAAGAACGGATTGCGTTATTCAGAAACGGAATCTTTTCAGTTCATTCAGCCAATAGATACTCCCCCCTATCCCCTTTTTGCGACGAAGGCATCAATCTCCCTGCTTTTCCGTTCTCCGAAGGAAAGATTCCATTGCCGGTTTCCCAGCAAATACCCCTCTGGATTTTCTCGAGGCAGAAGAATATGAACTTATGGAGTCAATCTTCTTCATTCAAAGACAGGTTTCTAATAGGCGTCTTCCATTGATCAGTTTTCAATCATTGCGCCAAGACATCCCCTTTAGGTTTCTCTCCTAACCCAGGGCTCCCCCCTTCAGCCTTCCCCTTGGCTAGCGGGTACTGGCCATGTTTCTGCGTTGGAGGACGTCCCTTTTCTTCCGACCTCGTGCCTGCGCAAAGTGCACTTACGGATTTCTGGAGATTTTTCCTCTCGGCACTCCTTTTCTTTTTTGCCGAATTTCGCGCGACGTGCATTCGCTCTTCCCAAAAAGCAGCCGCACACCAGAACATCTGCACGACATCAAGGTTTCCTGTTTTCCCCCCAATCTTTCAATCATCCCTTTCCCCTCCTCTTCCTCCCGGTATACTTTTGCCTCCGCTTTTCTCGACAAGTCTACCTTCTCCTTCACGCCACTTCCAAATATCGCCCAACTCGGTCGGGTCCCCTGATCGATGTCCCATTTTTTATTACAGCCCCCCCCACCTTGAGTGTTTCCTTCTCCTTTACCCCGCTAACGTCCTTTCCCTGCCGTCTCCCCGGTGCAGGTGAAACCTTGCCTCCTCCCTTGCCGAATTTTTACTGTTCGGCGTACTCTCCCTAACTTCCCTTTTTTTTATACACTTTTTTTGAGAACGCTGGGTGTCGACCGAAACACCTCCAGAAGTTTTTTTCGATGTGACGGCGCGAGGCGGCTCGCCGGGCGTCGCCTCATCTACTTGGTCCGGCGTATTTCCTTCCCGCAAATGCCCGATGGGCTTATGGCGGTCCCCCTTTTCCGTTCTCAGGCCACAAAATCGCTCGACCCCCTGGTCGAGCCTACCGATGCGACGCCTCTCACCATCCCCCGCGTAGAATTGTTTTTCCTTCTCCCCCCATGCGTTGGGGCTCCTTTTTTCTTCCTTTCCCGTAAAATAGGTACCCCGATTTTTCTACTACATCCGCCACCACAATTCCGCCCAATGTAGCCGAGGTCTGGTCTTTTTTCCCGCAATCCCCCTCTTTGAGACCTGCTGCGCCGATGTGCTTCCTCCCCCTTCTTCCAAGTTAGGTCTATGATCAAGCCCAACACTTGGTGCTAAGACGCCATGCTGACGAAAGCCGGTCCTTGCTTGCGGCCACCCTCGCTTTCCCTCTTTCAGGGTCTTCCCAAACTTTTGCTCCTTTAAAAGTTCGGTGTTCCTTTCCAACCACAATATCTCTCTCTACATTGTCGGATCATCGAGGCCGATAGATGCCCCGTCCCTTTCCCCCTTGCTTAGGCTTGTGTTCCCCTTTGCCGGCAGGGCACCCTACACTCTTCCCTCCAAAAGTTGGAAAGCCTCCCACGATCCCTCTGTAACTGCAACAGGTGATGCCCTGAACCTCTCCGCCCCAATCTGGGAACTTGAAGGCGTCTATTGTCTTTTTTCCAGCGCCTTTCTTTCCCCTCGACGCTCCGTATGCCGCCCTCATTAGGAGCGCCCTGACAGGACTGCAGCTTCTCCTCCGTCAGCTCGCGGCCACCCTGGAGATCCTCGACCTTAAATCCTTCCATGGATCCCCAAGTAGACTCATTCCACTCTTCTTGTTTTTGAGAGATCGCTCTGCGCCCTCCCACTGACTTTGAGCCTTCCTCCTTCTGCATATCTCCTTGGTGTGCCGCGGATTTGGGCCGGCGTCAGTTTCGCTGCGTACTCTGCGAGAATTACTTGCCCTCCCCCAGCGCATCCCTTTCTTCCCCCCTGGATACTTGCTGTTCCCGGCGGCCCCCCTTCTTCGTTCCTTACCTTCTAGGCTCGAGATTTGCTTTGCGTCATATTTTAAACTGTTGCAGGTACTCCTATTGCTACTGTCAAGCGGGGTCTTCCGGTAAATTTTTCCTTGCTCTTTTTCCCAGTTCGATCACTGGACCCAGTAATGTTCCAATCAGGTGCCGTGCTCCGCCCTGAGCCCGGCTGCAGCGATTTCAGATCGAAGAATGGCAGAATGTTTGATCATCCTTTCCTCTTTTTTCCCACACAGGTGCGGCGCCGCCGCGCGTTTGACTTTCCACTTCTCACCTATGCTGGCCGCTAAAGCCGTGCCCGTTTTCTCCTCTCCGGAACAGTTTTTGATCATAGAAATTGGGTCACTGAATAGATCCCCCCCTTTCCAAGAGAAAATGTCCTTGCCGTCCACCCCCCTCGTTCCGGTGCCAGACCCCCGCGCGGTCAGGCCATCGGGTCTTTTAGTTTTGGTGGAGCGTCCCTAGTTTCCCCTCTCCACTTTAGAAAGAAAGAGCCCCCCAACCGGACGCCAGATCTTCGATCTTCAATTAACCACAGTGCTTCCCCCTTTGGTTGCGGGCGTCTGAATCGGCGCGAGATGTCTGGTGTCGATTTGGTGAGTTGCCGTTTCAGTTAGTTTCCTCCTAGACCCCCGGCATTTGCGTGGTTTGGAATGAACGGAGAGGAACCGTATTTTATTTCCGAAAGCTATTTCTCTCTTTTCTCGCCGTCGGCCGCTGGGACTCTTTTTTTTTTTTTCCCAATTCTGTAGATGAAACCACCTACCTTTTTCTCCCTGTACCGAACCTGGTGTCTGTCAGCGGACGCTGCAGAAAAATTCGAAGTTGGCGGATATGCGCAAGTTGGTTTAAAAGGCCCCCCCTTTTCTTGGCAGGCTGACCATTCGTCTTGGTTTTCTTAGCGGTAAGAAGAGGAACATCGTTTTCAGGGTCCGCCATAGCCCAAAATGACGATTCCCCGAACGAGGAATTTCTTTGCTCTTTTGGACTTGGGTTTTCCGTTCGAGCTTGAAGGTTCGTGAGAGGGAGAAGGGCCAAGCGCTTAACTGAGAAGTCTTCCCACCCCACCCCTCCCGTCCTATCGGATGATGATCTATTGTCCTCCTTTCCTAATTTGTATGTCCTTTCCTATTTCTTTGTTCTGCTGATTCTTCCTATCCTAACTTGACAAGGAGAGCTTGAAGGCCCTTCGGTCGTACTTAGAGTGAGAATCGACCACCTCTCCCCCCCCTAATGGGAAGCACTTTAGAGGCCCTCTTTGACCATAGTACAGCAGCATTCAAATATGACCGCTAGGGCGACTGCTTCTATGGCAGGAGTTCGTTGAGCAGCCAGAAAACACGCTGTCTTCCTCCCCTTTCCTCCGGGCGTCCCCCCAGAGGGTGACGCGATTTCTTTTCACGGATGCGAAGGTGAGGATAGGGCTCCTCACATATTCTGCATATTTCTTTCCGTTAACGCATCAAATCAGTCCATTTTCTTCGTACAACCCTCTCCGGATGCAATGCAGTCCCGGCTTTCCTTCGGAGTTCGATGTTTCCTTCGGAGAGCCTCGCAGGAAAGTTTCGTACGTCGGTGCTTTTTAATTCACTCCCCCCTATCTTCTTTGATCCTCTTTTCGCCATCGGGCGGCCCCCCTGTCCAGCTCCCTTCGCCCGTTTCGTTTCCCAGTCCCCCCCAGCAGCCAGCGCACGCTGCTTCGGCCGATTTTGTTCTCTTTTCTTTGCTGGCTTCTTTCGATCGGTAGAGAAGCGGCCGTCATCTCCTCCTTAAAAGAACATAAAGAGTGGGCCTCCTTCCTGCTCTTTGCTGGCGGACTTTCCCTGGCATGCGTTGCGCCCCATAGAAAGTTTCTGAATAGGTCTCCGCTTTTTCGAGGACTTGCGTCCTCAGTATCCTTTTCCCCCTTTTTTTTTTTTGAGAGAACCCCCCCTTTCTACCCAAGTTCGATAATCCATTTTTTCAACGGCGCTCCATGGGTAGCGGACCCTTTAGCCCCCTACATCTCCTCCGGGCGGATTAAGAGACGCTGCCGCCTTGTGTAGAGCACTACCGATCTTTTTTCCTTTGAAGTCCCGTTGCATCTTCCTTGAACTTCTTCCATCACCTCCTGCCATAAATCACATACTAGAGGTCATCTGACCCTCACCTGACTCCTTTCTTTGCTGCTTTTTCGTCCACTTTGGACCTACTCTCTCTGACTTATGGGCTTTCCCTCTTCTGGTTCGGATAGCCCCAATCAATAGTGAGTCAATTAATCGTCCCTCGAGGGAAGACCCCCCCAGATATAGTGAGAAGCCGGAAACTCCATGTCCCTCCGAATTTTTTTCTCTCCTCTCAAGAATCCATAGGGAATTTCCTCTTCGGAGTGCCCCAATCAACTTGTTTGCCTTTCGCCTCCGAGCCGATGAACGACCCTCTTTTCCTATGATTAGATAACCTATAAGACGACCTTCAGGCCCCTTACCCCTCCTTACTTAGTGCCTCTGAGTCAAACGGCGTTACCGATTTCCGTTGTTTGGCGCTCGCCCGAGGAACGACCACGGAAGGCTCCAATAGAATCCTGGTTCCCTTGGGCAACGGTCCTGTTATTTTTCTTTTGATCGATAAATTCAATCGTTTCGGTCCTCGCGGAGGAATGGGTATTCAAACCGAGGATGGCTGGCGCTTTCGCCTCGGCACGCCTCCTTCAGCTATTCCCTTTCGGCCCCGCATGCGTCGCCGTGCCTTGCCATAAAAAAGACCCCCCTCAAAATATGAAAAAGACCTGTTATCGGAGGGGCAGCCTAAGAGTCTCTCCCGTTGCGCAATGCTAGTCCCTCCCCCCCCCTCCCTCTTGACTCCGATTTCTTTTTTTCCGGATACCCTCCACAGGGAAAATGGTTGCCGGCCCCCCCTCCCAAAGAACCGCCATTTGAGCCCCTATTCCTCGGCGGGGGATCGACGGTTTTTTCTTGCGGCATTTCCAACACTCTGTCACGTGCTGGAAGCCCCCTAACCCCCGACTTTTCGAGCCTGTCGAACACGTTGGTCTTCCTTTTCCTTTTTACCGTTACCCCCGGTCCAAGCAATCCGTGTTCGGCGGTCTTCCTTTGAAGCCCAGTCCACCGTGTTTCGGATGAGAAAAATGGCCTTTGTGTTTTCCCCTCTGCCCCCCCCTCATGGTCGCTCTGATGACCAATCCTTTCCCTTTTTTCCGCCTCTCACCGTCGAGGTCTGCCCTTAAGTTTGGTCGGTTAGTCGCATAACCTTCCGTAACTTTGCATTAAATGCCCGATGGGCCTCTATTGGATTTTACGGTCTGATTACTCGGACCACTGACGGTTTTCACGTCACAAAAAGATTCTGTTCCGCTGCCTCCTAACTATTCCTGGACTCCCCCCCCCCTTTTCCTTGTGGGGGAAGATCTCCGACTCCAGCTTTTTTTTTTGTGACTTTATGTCTTGGTGGTAATAGAACGGACTTGTAAATCCAACCCAAAAAACTTCCTTTCCCCGCTTTCCCCGCTCTTCGGGGTCTTTATAGTCCCCCCCTTTTTAAGGCTCATGTCGATCGTTTGTCTGATAGTTTTTCGTGTTCCTCGCCCCCTTTCTATCTCCCCCAAAACCCCCACTCGCAGCTACTCGATATGCTGCGCCGCGGTCTTCCAGTCCATCTTTTAAAGTCATCTGGACAGCTTCCCCCCCTCCCGGAGGCCGCACCCTTGGTTGGTTTTTCGAAATATGTCGAGAGTTTAGACTCTCCCCGAGTGTCGGTAGGCCCCTCGCTATCCGCAAAGACTCCGGTTTTATCCTTTCCCTTTTAAAGTGTGAAGGGCATCGCCCCCCGAAACCTTTTTTTTTTTTTCCTCCCTCACCTTCTCTGCTGAAATATTTCCCCTTGGCAAATCCCCCAGCATGCTCGACGCACAGCCCTTCATGAGCTGTTCCTCTCCCCCCCATTCGGGTCCTTGCGACGCAGAAGCTTGCTCCCCGACGCATCGCTACGTTATGCTCTTTTCTTTGTCGCGCCTTTTCTTCCCCTGACGAGATTGAAGTTTTTTTTCCGTCCGCGCCCACAAAGGAGATTTTTGATTATCCCTCTCCCTCGTATACAAGGCTTGCGTTTCCTTCTCTATAATGTCTAATCATTTGTTTTTTATTGTGCTTAGTATTTTCCTTCCCTTTTTTTTGCCTTGAGCTCTTAAGCGCGTCAGCGACTTTTGCTTCTTTCTAGGAAGTTTCTTTCGGGATAAGATGCGTATGATATGATTCCCGCCCGAGAATAAAGGATCTCTCTCTCAATGGTTTTTTCTTGTTCCCCTTTGCTACTTCCCTTCCCGATTTCGTTCTTTCTGATCTTCTATGCTCATTTTGGCGATCAACCAAAAGTTTCAGTTCTACCGTGCAGGTCAATTGGGTTTAGCTTGGTCAGTCTTCCTCTGAAAGTTTCCGTAAGAAGCTTCTTCCCTAAGACGATCCTTTCGTGCGAGCAGGAGCGCTCGGAGGTCTCTAAGACTAATGGGCGATGGGGTTTTTCCTCGAATCCGTTGAACCCCCCTCAGTGGGTTGACGGAGACGCCGCTTTTTCCCTTCACATTCTCTTGTACCCCTTTCTGGTCCTCCGCAAATCCCTTTGACCTTTCCTCCTCTATGTAGCTGACAACAAGTGTTTTTTGGGATTGCGGAACCTTCCTGACGAAATCCTACCTCTCTTTCCCCTGGATCTTGTCCTCGATAAATGGTTAGACTCGGCTGTCTTATCTTCTTTTTCCTGTTGGTGGCGATGTCTCCTACCAGCTGTGTAGCTACTTCAGAAAAGTCGAGCCCAACCCCCCTGCCTCGCTCTTTCCCGTTCCAAAGTGACCCGATGTGATGGTTGAGCTTCTTCCTGTCTTCCTCTCTTCCCCTCACCTGTCTTGGTGTCGGGGTACCCCCCTCGAAAGGGAAGAAGCTCACACCTTTCCGTAGTACTTCTTGACGGACTGAATTCTTTTGCAGAACCGCGACCGCTGGACCTTTTTCTCTCTTCCTTCGGAAGACCAGTACCATTTATGGTGTAGATTCTCCACCCCTGTACCAGCCGACCTTGCCGGTGTAGTTTGCAGGCTTAGCCACTGATTTCAGGTCGCCGGTGGCGGAGGCGCCGTTCAAAATTTTCCTTGTTTCCTTTTTTGATAGCCCCATTTTCTTTTTTCTTTGGAGCGTTCTCTCCCCTATGCCTTTTGGACTGACATTCACCGAAACATGATTGAACGTCCTGCATGAGGAGTTTGAGCCTTGATTCCTTTCAGTTCCTTTTCAAAGGACGTTGAGTCTTTTTTTAGCCCGAGAAGAAAATGTTCGCTGATTTATTCTCATATGCCTTCACAAAATTGTTCGTGGCCGATTTCTTGGTTTATTCTTCTGAGATCATTCCCTTTCCCCAGCTGCATGACAGCCAGTTTTCTAGCTTGCCGAAGTGCCTCCCAAGCGCCAGTTTTCCCCCTACTTTACTTTGGTTGCAGCACTTCGGTCACTGGTCTCCGCGATTCTTCAGGATCGTCAGAAACTAACCCTCCCGAGTAAGGGCTAACGGCAGATCTGGGGCGCTCCCCGTTTCT
>Ga0179593_1426374_pt1 | contig 11798 bp, 10 predicted proteins | sample CZODoug2_1_08_16_FD_185931 | JGI IMG/M metagenome (GOLD analysis project Ga0179593, IMG submission 185931) | Vadose zone soil fungal communities from Angelo Coast Range Reserve, California, USA - CZODoug2_1_08_16fungal (PacBio error correction) | ecosystem: Environmental > Terrestrial > Soil >... | reverse complement strand
CGCTTCCAGGTTTCCCCGCCCTTCGCCGGCGCCCCCCCTCGTTTTTCCCTCTTTTTTTTTACGAAGCGCCGGGAATTTTGCTTTTTGTAGGAAAAGATATCACAGACAGTTCCGACATCTCTTTTTCTTGAACGCCCTAGTCGCCTGCACGCTTTTTTTTTCTTTTTTCCCCCCCTTGAAGGTTCACGTTTCGAGTTGCCCCCTAGTCTAGTTGAACACCTTCTCCCCTTTCCTTACGACTTGCCAGAGTGGCCAGTCTTTTCCCAGCAAGCTTAAGTCCCCTGCTCGTAGGCCTCCGTGTTAGTTTCAATTGCAGCTGAGCGTCGTCAGGTTGCTCCTCTCCTCTAGGTTGGCGCCGCAGCTTTTTTGAGTCTTTTCCCACGGCACAGCAGACCCTCCCTCCCTTTTTCGACTCTCTTTTTTTCTGGCCCACATTGACTATAATGTAGACAATCTAGTGATAACGGCGCCGGGACTGTTTCCTCTACGTGACGTGCAGGACATGGATTCTTCTCTTTTCCTTTCCTGATTCCGCCCGTTGTAGTCTTTTTCTCCCCTTTGAGCCAACATGGCTTTTTTTTTTTTTACTGCACTCCTCGATTTTTAACAGGTGCACACCCGCCACCACCTCTAAATTGACCCCCCCCCCCCGACCCCCCCCCGACCCGCACCCCCCCGCCCCCGCCCCCCCCTGGCCCCCCCCGCCCACCCCCCGACCACCACCCCCCCCCACTCGATCTACCCGGAACGCACCCCCCCCCCCCCACCCCCCCCCCCCGCCCCCACACCGCCCCCAACCGTTTCTTTATTCTTTAAAGATGAAATCAGGATCGGGCCTTCTGGTTCTGCCTATCAAAAGGCCACTCCCTCCTCGGCTATGAATAGCGCCCTTCGCGGTACGCTAGATTGAGTTCTCGGCTCGCGTTTGTCGGCTCGTAGTTCCCTCCCGGAGGCGCTTCTCCTCTTTTCTCCTGGGAGCGAATACTCCGCTCCCTTTCTTTGTTTGCTCGCTGTCTTCAGTTAAAGATCGTATTGGTTACAGGGCTGGCGCGGAACTCAATCATCTTCCACAAAGATAGTTATTCGAGCACTTTTTTCCCTTTACCAACTTGTCCAGTGCTAGTTTCGGGCATCCTTTCTCATTTGCGCTCACTGCGTTTCTCTTTTGACCGCATGGCGGATTTGCGGATTGGCCCCTACATTTGCTCGCCGTTCCAGCCCTTTTTTTTTTTTGTTCTTCACTATGAATGACCCTTTCTTTTTAAGATAGTCGGCTTGGTCTCCGGCCCTTGCAAGAGAAAGAACACCTTTCTACGAACTCACCACTCCGATTGTGTGACGGATGCCGCTCCGTCGCTTTGTTTAAGGTAGTCTTTGTGATTAGCGCGTCCCCTTGTTCGTTTGTTCGGCGCTCCGTGAGATTTTTGAAGAAAGACCTCCACGGTATCCCACCTTTCGCGGTTTTTCTATGAGGAGACACCTGATCTCCTTCTTAAGACGATACTCTCTTGTGATGTGCGGGGACCTTATTTCCGTTGGCTGTGACAAAGCAGGGATTAACCTTGCTCTGGGGAGTTTTTTTTCCGTCCCTCATTCGCCTCCTTACTACAACCTTTCCCCTCTCCTCCGTCGAGGCAGGGCCCCCCCCCCCCCCCCCCCCCCCCACCCCCCCCACCCAACCACACCCCTTCCCTTCCTTCTAGGCAAATGGCATCTTGAATTGTAGCGGTCCCTTGGTTCAGCGATGCTCTGGCTCCGTTTTGTTCAATTCCCAGTCGTTCCTTTTTTTCCATAACCGGCTTTTTTTACGCCCCCAGCTGCACTTCTCTCCAGCCCTCGCGGACTCCAGCAAAGGCGGTTTCCAACTGACCAAGCGTCGTCTGTTACATCCTGGAAATTTTTTCTCCTTCGCACTGCGGAGGCTCGCATTTTTTCTTCCTTCCTTCGCAAGGACGCCCCCCCTTTCCCTTGTTGCTGACATGTTGCAGCATCGCCTTCCTATTCAAAAGAAGACCTGATGTCGTTTTGCTGCTTGCCGAGCGTGAAGCGATCATCCCTGTCCCGCCGCAGATTTTTTGTTTTACTGGTGTTTAAGGTTTTTTTTTTCCCCTGCTCTTTCGACGATTCGCGTTTTTCCCCTTCTTTTTGAGTTGAGGTCTGCCCTTGAGTCCTTTTCCCTAAAAGCGATCCTTGAATTCTCCTTCGGTTATTCTTCCTCTGGCGGTAGAAATGCGGCCGCATCTGTTTTCTTTTTCCCCTACTAGCAGCACCCGTTGTCATCAAAGCTTTCTATCATGACGCCCAGACACACTGGTGTAGATAACAATCCACCCGGACCAAGGATCTCACATACCTAGTCCCTTTCTTTTCCTTCTAGGCGTCAAGGCCGGTTTTGTATGCGACCCCCCCTTAGCTCGACCGACCCCTCTTTACATCTCAATTCGAGGCAACTAACTTTAATTTCCTGATTGGCCACTGACCCAAGTTTTTCACGATGTCGCTTTTCCTTCTTCTTTGATCAGGCAGCGATCCAGATCTTGTTCTCCTTTTATGAATCGTCTTCCTCCCCCCCTTTTCCCCATCGAAGCCCAGCAACATTTTAATTTTGAACGAATTGACGAGGCCGACAGATCATCAACCTCCGCTAGGGTAATTCCCCTCCCTCATAAGCGACGTCAGTTTCATGTAGAGAGTCTGGTGGCATCTCCCGCATTAAGTCCAAGCACGCGCTCTAAGGTTTGCCGCAGGCTATTCCTCGAACATTTGGGGCCACGAAAACCGACTCTTCCCGCGGTCTCCGAATAGTCCAGGTCCAGGCACTTCTCCCTTGCATCCATCTTTAAATTCGACGGGCTCCTCAAGACGCCTCCTCTTCCAGTCTGTCGGTCTGCTGAAGATTAATATGCTTTCCGACTTTTTAAGATTGGCTTTTTTCTTCTAACCACATCGTCAAGAGCTCCAGACCTTTTCTTTAAGGCTTCTCTCCCTGCCGTTTTCTATTTGTTGCATGCTTGAGTCCCCCCCCCCCCCCTTTCCTGCCCCACCGGTCCCAGAGAGGCTTTTCACTGGCCGGTTCACCAAGGTCCCGACCTGTGCAATGACTGCCAAATGTCCTCGCGCTGAGCCCAAATCGTAAAAGGCCGCGCGCCCTAACTTAGCCCCCTACTTTTGTTGTCTTTCGAAGTTTTTCTCCCCCCCAAAGTCCCTTCCTCGTTACATCCCTTGACCAGCAGTTCCGACTATTGCTCCGCGCCAGTCTTCCCCTCCGTCGCTAGACCCTCTTTCCTCCGGTTTCATTCTTCTTGCTCTCTTGACATTCTTCTTACTCCTCAATTTTTTTGTTGTTGAGATATGGTCCTGTACTCTATCGACTTTTCCAACAGGCGCTATCCGTCATTTTTTTATCCGGGTTCCCTCATTCCATGTTTTCTCTGGCAGACTGTTTTGCACTCGAATCCCCTCTTGCTAGGACTCCTGGTTTTGGGTCCCCCTTCTTTTGAAGGAGTTGTTGTTTGGGGGTAAATTTTGCGTGGAGTTCCCTTCCGGTCAGTGGGAACGTTTTTTTCTCCCTTCGCCCTGCTCAATCATTTTTCAGTTTTGATCCCGTTCTGCGCTCTTCAGGAAGGTTTTTTTTTTGGGCGCAGTCCCATCACATGGGTTCGTCTCACTTTCGTTGGTCTTTTTCCGAATCTTTTCCCGTGTCTCTCTTTTTGTCGGTGTTTCCTGTTTCGTTTTTTTTTTATTCAGCATACGAGGCCATCTTTCCGCAAGCTTGTCGCTTTCAATTGAACTTACAATCACGTTCTTGTTCGACGGGTTTTTTCGCCGGATTGCGGAGCCCGCCTTTTTTTTTACCCAGGAAAAGTTTTTTCCCGATTTTCTCTCCCATCCCTAATTCTTTATGCCTCAAGCTGTGTTACTTTAGTCCTGTATGTGTCGCAGTCATGTTCATGGATAATGTCCGCGACGGCTATTCTGGTGTATATCCAGTCTTTTCTGGTGCTCGAAGTCTTCTCTCCTTCTGATTTCCTGTTGGCACCTGAGAGAGGTGCTCTGAGTTACCCGATCTTCGTTGACCTTCGTTCTATGAAGCGGCGGACCTCCTTTCTCTCTCTTTTAATGGCAGTTTGCGTTTAACCTCCGTAGGGGGGCGACGGTTTGGTTGCCTCGAGTTCTTCCCCCCGGTCTTCCATTTTTTGCGGATCTGACTGTTCTTTATGTCAGAAAACAGAAGGCGTCTGGTCGCTCCCTGCGCGTTTTAGATTTGCCATCGGACCCGTTTTGTCCGTTTTAATCATGACCCGTTCTTTTTTTTTTTTTTGCACCGTCAATTGATCGTTCTTTTTTCCTCTCCATTAGTACCTGACCTTGCACCCTTCTTCTCTGGAAGTTTGGTCGTTTCCACGGTCGTTGGTTAGATATGGGGTGTCGGTGGGTTGTCTCTCGACAAAAGTGTCCTTTTTTTTGGTCTTGCTGGACGATATCCCCTTCCCTTTAAATCTTGATTTTTTCTTATAGGAGATGGCCCGTTTCAGCTGCGGCACGCATTTCTACCGGTTCGCTGGTTTGATTCTTGAGTTGAAGTCAGGAATACGGGTATTCCTTCCCCGGGAGACTTCCCTCAAGACCTTTACGTTTTTCAAGATTAGACTTTCCAAAACTCTCGTCCGCGTTGTTGAAACCCGCGTGAGCCCGCATATTTCCATTTTATCACGGGCTGTTTGAGCGCTTCACTTTTCTCAAGCCCACTCCCCAAAAGTTCCTTTGCAAGGTCGGGGAATGTAGTTTCTATTCTTCCCCCCTGGCCTTCCCTTTGTCCTGGGTGGCGGTTAGGCCTTGGAGGATGGCAAACTATTTTTCTCATCAGCAGTGCGAATTCGTCCCCCCTCCCGGCCTTTTCTTTTTCCAGCTACCCCTCTGGGGAAGGTGGTCTCCCCTTTTCAGTTTCGGGATGGATGGTCCCTCTCCTGGGCTGTTTGTGTTTTTTCGTTCTGGTTCTTCTAAAACAAGAAACTCTCCTTGTAGTGCGACCTCTTAAGATAATATTTTCGCCAAATGGCGATCGCCCTTCCGCCCCCCGGATTTGCCCTTTCTTCGGAACTGCGGGCTTTTTCCCCTTTCATAGAGGAAGCGACTTTTCTAGGGTCGGCAGGCATTTATTTGTCAAGACTCCCTCGGTTCGACCGCCCCCAGTCCTTGCTGGCCTGCCGTTTCATCCTTTTTCGCGACCTTTTAACCCAGGTGTGTCATTACAACTAGCCCGTAGAGATATCGGCTGACCCCGGATCTCGATGAAATGTCTAGTCGCGTCGTTGCACTCGCGCATTTCGAAGTTCCTGATCGTGCTTCCGTCTTAGTAATCCTTAATGCGCGAAATTTTTACGACCAATGCTCCCGCGCCTTTTTCAACGGCCCTACTCTTTCGACATTTTTATAGTATGACTTTCGGGCAGTCAGCCCTCGGGGGCATAACCTTTGTTTTTCCTCTGCCGGCCCGTATCCCCCTCAGCATATGATGGTCTTTTCTCTTACTTTCTGTGAAAGGTCGCGCCCTTTTAGAGTCCTTATCGCAATCTGTTAAAGGTTTCCCCCTTTCACCATTGCAGCGTCCCCGCCCTTCTTTTTTTTCCTCTAATGCGGGATAGGGTGCACTTTTATTTCAAGACTTGTGCGCGCATATTGTTTTGCTCGCTAGATGCTTTCTCAGCCCCCCTCAATTAAGATCGGTGCGAGCTGAAGGACCCGCGTCTAGCATGGTACCTGCCATCCCTCGTCGGAGTGCTTTTCTTTGGTGGCTGCTCTTATTCTCCCAGAAGCAGCCCACAACCGCTCTCTTCTTGTGTAGGAGGATGCGTCTGCGCATTTGCTCTGAGCTTTAAGACAGTTTTTATTTTTTTTCTTGGACGGTTGTCTTCGTGTCGGGATCAGGGTTCCCTTTTTACGATTTTCTTTTCCCTCGTGCGACTAGCAAGATTTTCTTCTGCCCGACCGGCTTTTGGAAGGGTCAGAACGACTCTTCTCTTTCTTCTTGTGAGTCAGTATAAATGTGGTATCCATTATAGGGCTCCTAATTGCATGATTAAATTCCCCTTCCATGTTGCGCGCTCCTCGATAAGATTTTTCATGTCGACAAACGCCTTTGTCCTTTGCGCCTGTTCAAGTCTTATGGATCCATGATCCTGAACCGATCTGGAGTCCCTGATTGCTCTTTTTTTTTTTTTGTTCATTTCTTGCTCGCTTGCCGACCTTCCAGTTCCCGCGTAGCGCGTGCGGTCCTTTATCTTCTTTCCGATGTCTAGAGACCCTACAGAGCTGCTCCCGCGCTTTTTGAGTTTGCCTTTTATATGCCACCTTCGACTCAGTCTCCGCCAGATGTTACCGCGGTCGGAGTCTTTATTTCTTTTCCCTGTGAGATTACACCTCTGGTTCTCTTTCCAAGGAGCTTTGGATATCGGGGCCGTCGTTCTTCTCTCTTCCGACCTTCCGTATTTGAGCCGGCAATTGAAGTGGTCGAATAGAGGTGTTCGCGCTTCCTGTACGAAGATAGGGTGCGCTCATATCTTCCCTTTTTTTCGATCTTTTTTTTTCCTCTCTTTACCATTTCGGCGACCTTTCCCCCATATGTGGTCGACTGCCGACATCTCTTCCCCCTTTTGCTAACACCTCTCTTCTTTCTTTTCCTGTTGTTTGTTTTTTCTTTTTTTTTCTGGCCACGTTTTCGCTCCGCGGCCGTCTACAACCTCTTTTTTTTTGAGAGGTGATTCATCTAACGCCGATTCTGTCCCCTGACCCGGAGCATGAGTATGTATCACTTTCTTCCCCCGACCATCTAGCGTCCCCGCGGATTCTTCTCCCTTCCATTGCGCTACGGGCGTTTTCTGAGCGCGAGCGCTTTTTAAAGAGAGACCCTCTCTGGCCCTGTTCACCTACTTGCCCTCCTTGGTACAGATTTCTTTCCGCGAAGACCAATTTATGCTCCGGCTCCCGCTTCTGTCTGAGCTTCGGAGGTTGGCTTTCCATCGAAATGAGAGCTGGAAGGTTGGGCGTCTTTCTCCTTCCGGTAGTTGTCGTCTCGGAAATATTTTTTAAGTTTCGGATCCACGCACCGCCATTTTTTCGATACCCCTTCCTTCCGTTTTGGTGTTTCCAGTGCTCCTCTTTCCTCTCAACTGAATCGCCTATACACTCTCGGGCTGTGGCTTCCTTCTCTCCTTTTCATTATAATGGATTCAATATCGTTTGTCGCAATTCGCTCCTCTCGCTCATTGTGTCGGCATGAAATCTTAGGACTCTGAGAAAAGTTGAACTTTTTCATGTGCTTGCGCCCGCCCCTCGAGTTTATCCCGTTTTTCGCTACCGTCCGACTCCCATGTTTTTTTCTCGCCTTCCCATCGCCGTCCCCCCCCGCGCCGCTTTTTGTCTTTCTCCTGTTGGAAATCCAGTCATTCAATCCTTCCCTCTTTCCTGGAAACGTAGAAACAGGCAGAATATTCTTACTTCATCTTAGCCGGCGCTATCGAAGCGCACTTTTCGACAGAATGACTCTCTTTGTCCCTTTTTCCCTTGATGACAGCTCTTCCCCTTCCTTTCCCGCGACGCCCTCCCTCTGCATTTCACATGTGCTCGCGGGTCTTCTCTTAGCAAACGTCTTATGGGCCGGGCTGCGGAAACCGATTTTCTTTCTCCCCCAAACTCTCTTCTTTCTCTCCTCTGTAGCAGTCCCCTTTCCCAGCCCTTATTCCGAGCGATTTAGTTTTCCAGTAAAGTCTCACTTTTTTTCAGCATTGCCCGGTTCCTTATTTTTCGCTTTGCGCATGGCGAGATTATTTTTCCAATTTCATTACCATTGCGTTCTTTCACCAGCGTCGTTCTTCACCTCTGACCCTTCCCAATCTCCTCGATAGTAGGAGGTTGGTCCGCCCGTGATCGCCACCTCCATTTCCCATTCCTTCTCTTTTCTTTGCAGCCGACGTAGCCTTGAAGGCTTATTGTATGTATGTCTCTGGGGTCGTTCGCGCCTAGGTTACTTCCGACAGAGCGTTTCTTTCAACCTGCGACGGTTTCCAGATGCTGCTCGAGTTTTTTCCTAGTAGCCATCTGCATCTAAATTTCTTTTCCCTTGTTACGTCGATCAAGTCTTGTCGCCCCCTATTATTCCGTGACCCTGGTTCGTCATTTTTTTCTGTAGAGTAGCCTTACCCTGCCGAACCCATAAAACCACTTCGCGTCATCTAGTCAGGTATCTTTAAGTGCAACCTCGTCATTGGCCGATGAGACCCAATTTGAGCTCTCTTTTGCTCTTTCTTCCCCTCTGGTCGCCTCAGAGTCGTATGTTAGTTTTTTGAGTAAGCCCCGACAGATATTACTCCCGACAGGCGGCAAGAACTCTTTTCTGCGTAGAAGTGGGCGTCACACTCCACACAGCTTTTTCGTGCTTATGGAAATTGCCTTTGATGGTATCTTTCTACCTTTTCGGTCGAAAGTGCTTCCTACCCAAGGGACCGTCACCATGGTCTAACCAGGGATTTCAACTTGTGCGATCCTTCAACTTTCCTCCTGTCCGAAAGTCAAGAAGACGGTGTTTCGCTTTTGATGAGGTGACTCCTCGGGCAGAGCTCCGCCCTTGCATTAGACTTGCTTGATGAGGGCCTGAACGTTTCTTATCAGAGGTTTTGAAAGATCCTTTTCCTCCCCCCTCTTTCTAGTTTTGGAAAAATTAGCGGTCTTTTTCTTTTCGCTTTTTTACAGGGGTGCAGGGCATAAACATCAATTTGACCCTCGGGATGTCCGCGCGACGTTTTTTAAAGGCCCTCTTTGGTCCCCGTGCTTTTCCTCCCGAGAAGATTGAAAGCCTGATGTATAGTACCCTCACTCCCTCCAAGGTACAGCGTTCTATTCCTACTCCCACCGACCCCAGCCGCCCTCCCTCATAATTTGGCCAACCCTAAAGTGAGGACATTCCTGTTTTGTCCTGTTCTTCCCCTCTGCTCTCTAAGAACTGAGATCATTTTTCGAATTCTAACACGAAGGCCCATTGGTTCATTCTTTAAACAACGACACAGGGCCAGATGGGATTCCCATTTTGCCTGAGCAGTCTCCCCTCTACGGCGCTTTAATCGCACCACCTCCTCTCCCCTACCGAACACCTTCCTTTTTCCTCGACCTCGCTGAGGCTAAAAGATCAACCCCTACGATCAGTTAAAGACCCTGCCCCCAATGCCTAACTCTAAATCTCGCCTCTTCCTTTTCTCGAGGAGTTGTCAAGTTCTTTCCTACAGATCTTTTTCCGACCCTCAAGGCGAATCGTGCTCTGCCCCCCCCTTTTTTAGCGCGTCACTGATCACGACCCACCTGTTTCCTCTTTTTTCTCCAGATTTTCTTTTCAGTCAGGATTTATTTTTTTCCCTGGTCAATCGCCTTTCCGCCATCCTCCCCCCAGTCGGAGGCGTCCCTTCTCTATTTTATCGTCCTCCGGACCGGCCTCCCGAAGGCGGGAAATGACTTGCCCTGATCACACACTTGTCACGACGAAGACTTTGATCCCAGATTCGCAAGCTTCTTACCCCCTCAGTTGCCTCTCGGATTGCGGCATATCTGGTAACCTGAACCGACAACGCTCTCTTCCAGGGGGAGTACACCCCGTCCCCTGCTTGGAATACTGTTGCAAAACAGGTTGAGTTGTCGCCCACTCCCCCCTAGCCCTCGCTGCGTTTCACTCCCCTTCTTCGGATTCAACTAGTACCCCGGGAAAAGATGGCTCCGATGCACCGGCCTCGTTTCCCATGTGACACTAAAGTCACAGGGCCTCCGTGACCCATAAGCGAACCCTAGACTATTCCCAGGTAGTATCCCTAGCAAGCAGGCTTCTGATTCAGCGGATCGATATGGAAGCAGCTTCTGTCAAAGGGAGAGTGCAGTCCCATTCCTTTCCTCTCTCACCTCCCTTTGCCCTCTCATCTATCCTCAGATGCCTTATCCGACCTGAGAGGGGAAGCCCACCTCCGATAGCCCGGTCGTGTTGTTTGCTGCCAACTCCATGTAGAGAGCCTTTTTTCCTATCGTCACACTCCCCTGGTCCTCTACTTTGGGTGGGTAATCTACTACCTTTCCGCCCCTAGCCCCCCCCACTCCTGTTTCTTGATCCCTCTAACGCTCCCGTACGTCATAGAGTTCTCTACCGTCTGCCGGTTCTCATGCAGCCCCTGCGGTTACCATGATCCGTTGGCATACATTAAACCCTGCGCGCGATTTTGACGTCAACGTAGGGCCCCTTTCGCAGTGGAGCAGCCCCGTCCTTCAACCGGCTTTCGTTATTAATGTCACGCTCTGCCATCGGTTCCACCTGGATCCACGACACGCAGTCTTGTCGATCCCAACCAGTCACGGCACCTACCGCAATTCTTTTCCAGTTTGTTCATGCGGAGCCGTTCACGTCCCCCGGCGCCTTTTAGTTTTGTTTCCCGGATTTTGATCACGGTCTTCCAAATTGGTTGCCGTATCCCCCCGTTTCTCGGGGGTCACTGGTTGTGCGATTCCGTTATCATGCCTTTTTCTTTGGTTCATGGTTGTGCACGATCTTCCTCCCCCCTCTGCCACGACGACGCGCTGCCCGCTCGCATGCCAATCAACCGTCTTGTCTCCCTCTGAACGAATTCCGTGTTTCACTTGGAAACCGGCTGTCCCCTCCTTGGTGAAAACGTTTTTACCCGCTTACGCTTTATCGAAAGACTTCCGCCTTCTTTCGGCGGCCCTCGGGAATAGAAACGTCGAGATCCGTGATATGGTCCATGTTTGAAGGGAATGTGAACGGCCGTTTGCTTGTAGAACGCCCTCATAGTTTTTGGCGTTCGGTGCTAGTTATAAAGAGTTAGCTGAATTATTTTCCGTGCAATTATTGCACCGTCTTTAGTCGCAGTGGTTGGCTTTGTTTTAGAGGGATTGTTGCCACCGCCGCTATCAAGGGACGACAGCGGCTCCTCCATGTCAGAGATTCTGTTTTCATGGTTTCAGTCTCGGTAACCCTACCCCTGTGTGGTTTGGTAGGCCCTTTCTTGATTTCGGTCCCCCCCCTTGTGCTTGTCGGCTCTGACCGGTTGTTATCTATTTCCCTATGAAGGCTTATCTCGCATTATTGACCTTTTTGCGGCCACGGGAAACGTTGTGTGTTGTACCCCCCCTTCTGACACTTTTACTTTTTCGTAGTCCTTTTCTAATTTTAGTTTGGTTCACCAGTCGTCCCTCGAGACCATTGGACACGCCATGCACCACCTCTTTTTTCCTTTGTCCCTTGAAAATGGTCGTCTGTGTGTTCGACTCTCTTGTATGGGGTAGTGATTTCGCCCCTTGCCGTTGGTCTTCGTGAGAACCTCCCCTTCTTCTCAATATGTCGATTTTTGCTTAGGATCCTTCTCTGGATTGACCAAAGTCCTTTCTGCCCGCCATTTCTGACGTCATTCCAGAGGGCTCAAACGGTACTCAGTATTTCTTTACGGTATCCGGCCCCCCTGGGGGAATAGCCGCAACCGCCTGCCTCAATGGTCTCAGCGAATAGTAGTACCTCTCCCCCCCCTTCTTCTACTGCACTGCGTTAAAAACCTGTGCCGCCCCCTCACTGCAAGCCTTTTGTTGCCAAGGTCAGGATCCTCCTTTTCTGCCACAGCAGCAAACGCATCTTCCTTTTTTATTGGAATTTTGGTCAAGGTTCCTGCAAAGTGACGTTCCCCTTTCCCTTACACGTTTTTCCCTGGTCGTCACGGGAATTGGGAGGCTCTCCACTGCTAGTCCTACTCAGTGCAGCC
>Ga0179593_1413930_pt1 | contig 11798 bp, 7 predicted proteins | sample CZODoug2_1_08_16_FD_185931 | JGI IMG/M metagenome (GOLD analysis project Ga0179593, IMG submission 185931) | Vadose zone soil fungal communities from Angelo Coast Range Reserve, California, USA - CZODoug2_1_08_16fungal (PacBio error correction) | ecosystem: Environmental > Terrestrial > Soil >... | reverse complement strand
CGTGGTTCCGAGGGCCATCGGGCCGCCTGGCTTGCTTGGACAGAGCCCAAAAATCTCTTTCCCTTCCCCCCAACCCCCCTCCCGCACTGATCGTGCCAACGCCGGCCGATAGTCTCGCCCTTCGCAGAACTTTCACTCCTGTTCCTAAGGGCGTTGCAGGGGCTTACCTTCCTCCTCGTGGTCCGCTTCCCTCGTCTCGTACTTAGGACGGCGCCCCAGAAGGCGAGCCTGTAAAATTCTCGCACCCCCATCCTTTCGCCGGGAGGTGTATATTCCATCATCAATTTTGGATTCTCCCCGTTCCCTTTTTTCCCTCTGACCAGAGTAGGACGCTGCATTTATCCATTATTGTTCTCTGTAGCTTTCTTCCTAGATTCCCCCCCCCTCTTCACGATGATTCCCCTTATCCCTCATGGCGTGCCGGTTTTCCTGCGACTTATGAGTTGCAATTTCCCTCTCTTGATCCCCCTCTCTCCTTCTCTCAGGCAGGACTCTCCCATTTCTATCCAGTAGAGTTCACCCGACCCCCCGCGATCACGATGGCCTCAGCGCCTCCCTGCGAGAGGCATGAAAGCTTAGTCCTTCCCCTCTTTTCAGGAGCGTTGAAGACGTCACAACTCCCGGCGCGTTTAAGTCGTTTCCCTGAACGGTATCTCGAGTCCCGGGCTTTTTGTCAGCCCCAAAATGACGATGTACCTGTTATTTCTTCTTCTAGCACGGTGAGAATCGGGCGCCTTTAGAAAGACACGTAGCTAGCCCTCCCCGGGATCAGGAAAAGAATCTCCTTAATCCTCGCCCGACCCCACGAAGCCTGGTAGAAGCGGTGAGCACGTCGGTCATTGGTGCTGCCTTGCCCGCCAGCACATCCCAGCCCAGAAGTCCCTCCAATGACCCCCGCTCCACCCTTTTGGACGTGCCTAAGCCTCGGCAAACCAACTCGCCCGTTTGACCCACCAATGCAGCTTGATTTTCTTCCCCCCCCTGAATGCTCCCCCCCCCATTCTCTTTGATTGATGTTTCCTATTAGCACTATTTTCCGATAAAACTTATTGTCTGTTGGACGTCCATGAGTATCAGAGCCGAAGCCGTCCTTGAGTTTTCCTCTGAGGGATCGTCAAAAAATGTTCTTCTACCCTAGACCCAAAGTCACCCCCCCTTTCCTTCCCCTGAACTTGAAGGGGTCTCACCTTTGATACCTTCGGTTTTCGAGCCTCCTCGTTAATAACAGAACTCCGCCGCCCGGTGACTCCAAGACTTCAAAACAACCATTCATTTTCAGCCGTCCTTCTGAAGCGAATAGTTGCTCCCAAGCTTGCATTCTATCTATGCATAGTTTCCCTCCCCCCTTTGCGATCCACTCTTTTTCTTTCTCCGTTGCACCCCCCCCTCTCCCAACAGTGGCACCATTCCGGAGCACATAATCGTTAATTTGACAGACAAGTTATATTTCCCTTCCCTTCCCCTTCGCCCCCCAGATTATAGAAGATGCTGACTTTCATAACGGCATGCCACGAGGCCATATGCCCCCAGATTCTAGAGATGATTTTCTTTCCTCCCCAGACCTTCCTCCCGACGGTATCCAATATTAGGTATTTAGCCCAAGGCCCGCCCACAGTTTTGTACAGAAGTAGGTGCCCCTGTCTTATATGATACCTCTCCTTCCCCCTTTTGGTCCATAAGTGGCGGAAACCGCAGTGTCCACATTCACCAGCGATCTGTACAGCACGCCGTCGGTGATAGACCCTATTCTTTCATTTCAAAATTTTACAGACCTAGAAATTCCCTCCCTCCCTCCCTCTTTACTTCCCCCTCCTCCGTCTCACATTAACGCCTTTTTGATTTGCTGATCGACTGATTGGATTTAGCATACCCAGTCAGAGAAAAAAAAAAGATGCTTTTGATACCCATTAGTCTTTTCTTTTCCCCCCGACATGCCCCTGGTCTTGAGACCCTCGCCTTGACAGGCCAAACAAGTTCTGCTGCGACATATTGGAGTGTAGCACGACCCCCTCTTCACCCTTCACCACGGTTTTTCTCCCTGGAGCGCCCCCAATAATTCAACCGGCATGCGCCGCTGGACATCCGAGACAATAGGCTGTATGAGTATCCATTTTTCCTCTGCCCCCACACCCCCCCCCCTTCCCCCCCCCCTTTGAAAACCGCGTCCAAGCACACTAAACTAGTTGAGAGCTAGCGCATCGCGTGATAATACTGTTACACAATGCCGGAACTACTTTTTTTCTTTTTTGCGGATTTTTACCACTCTGATGACTTTTTTGTCCCTTAAAGAATTCCAGCTTCAACACCCGGGGACGGCTCGTCTTTCTTTGCCGCGCCATTTTCGTTAAAAATATAAACTAGTATGCGGGATAAGCACTAGTTCATTAATTCCCTCTATGTCAAACCTCCCCCCCCCCCTTCCCTTTGTTCCGATACCAGTCACCTTCCAGAATTAAGGAGATTTTCCCTCTCTGATTTTGACCTCGATGCTGCTATTTGGGTTTGCTACTAGATGTAGAAGCTTCCCTTTCCTCTTCCCTGGTCCCGTTTTCCCTCTTCTCCTTTTTGGCCTCCCCAAGATGCCCTCCCCACCGACAAAGGACCCACTCGACATGAGCGACAAGCTGTTTGCAAAATAGAGACTGGAGGAAAAGTCATGTTGTTTGATTCAGGCAAGACCAATCTCTCCTCCTACAATGCTTCTTTTTCCTGGCCAAAAATTTGTTTCTTTCTACGGCTGATTCGCAGCCGCCGGGCCTGACCCCATCGGCGAAGGAGTTAGCCTGGCTGTTCAATCTTACAGACCCTACTTTATCTCGTCCTCAGTCTTTGACCTCCCCTTCTGCTTGCTCACAATTCAAATCAAATCTCCGTTATCGACGCGTCTAGCCATTTCACTTCTTTGGCGTCCAACTTTCCCCCCCCCTTTATCTTGGTCTCTCCTCCCCCCTAATTCTCCTCGTCCCAAATATCTTTTACTATTTTGTTGAGAGAGATTGGGTTCCCTCAAGGGGTCTTTAGACCTGAAAACTTTTCATCCGACTTTGTGTGTCCACCTCTTTTTTCCCCCCCCGCTTTTTCATTTTCCCGCCCAGCTTAGATGCTGAATAGAATGGGGATGGGCGGTTGCTCACTCGCCCGGGGCAGTCTGAGTCGATAATAAAAGGTTTGTCAGCTCCCTCAAGATGCAGACGTTTCCCGCGCTAGTTTTTCTCTCCCGTTCTAGTTGCCTTTTCTCTAACCGCAACAAAATTTTATTTTGTTTAAACTCCGCCGGGAGATCGACTTTATGTCGGCTGCATCATATGACGAACTTTTCATAACCTCTTTCAGCTTTCCCCTCAGACTTTTCGAAGATGTCCCTTTGCGGGAGAGAGATGGGGCAGAGGAGGCCCACCAACAGCCAGGAGGTACAAATTTCAGCCCGTTCATCTATTCCTCTTCAGCCCCTTCCTCTTCTTCACCCCCCAAACCACTCGGCGGCGGTGGTTTTGGTCACGGGTCAGCTGCCCCAACTTACTACTTCCAGTAGCCCTTACTTATACTCAATCCTTTTGTCTTGTTCTGTTTCCCATCTGACTTTAAATTTCCGCTCGAGTGCGTTATCCCTTCTGTAATTTAGTCGAAATGGTCTCCGGGCAAGACCCCGCGTAGCCGAAGTCCCCCGGGTGTGACTCTCCCTTTGCTTAATTTTCCCCCTGTTTCCCTCCCCTTTTTTTAAACAAATTCTTGCAACCAGACCTTCATTTACCCAGTTCTTTTTTCTGACCCGGTTTTCGCTTTATTCCGCTAGCATCATTTCTTTCTGCTGTTGGGTTGGGGGGATTGGTTGTGTTGGAAGTTCTACCCCTTCTTCTATCTTTTCCCTTTTTCGTAAAGGAGGCGCATAGTTTCCTGGTGTTCTGAGTTTTTGGAACTTTGCCTTTCCACCCTTTTCTTCTTGAGGTTTGTCGTGATCGTTTGCCCATCTGCTGCTTGAATCCTTTTTTTCCTTCACCCGGCTGCTCATACTCCCATGGGCCCCCCGTGGTTACAATACGACGGGTCGTTCCCCATTAGGAAGGTTTTGTTTTTCCTTGACTTCTTCTTCCCTCCATCAGTCTAAAGTTCCTGACTTTCACCCATTCGTAATTTATCCCTCTTTCAGTAGTCGTTTTTTCTTCCGGTTACATTTAGATTTGACACTGTTTCTTTTCATCGTGTGTCTCTTTCCACTGCACGGCCTTCTTTACATCTGGCTCTCTTTTGGTCCCTTCTTGTCACCCTTCCCTTTCCCCCTGGTGATGATTCTTCTATTTCTCCCTCGGGCCACAACTACAGGATTGGTACAGTGCGCTTTCTGCGTGCGGTGTCTATACGAATCGGTTCAGGAAGTTTTCTGATGATTGGAGACCCTACGACCCTATTCTTAGTATTCCCTCCTGTTCCTGGGGATGTCTTGCCTTCCTGACTATAAACAGGAGTCATCTCCTCATTGGACGGTCGGCGTCCGTCTGCGTCATTTCCATTGATTATTTTGAATTCAATGTTTTTCTTTCTTTCCCCTCATACCCCCTCTCTTTTAGTAAAGAGCCCATCTGCCCTTCCCCCTTTGGTTCCAAGATTCAGCCTTACTGCTGAACCCGGGTTTTCTATTTTTCCGGGAGCGCTTTCTTTTTACTCTTAAAGTTTTTGATTTGACAGGAAAGAAATCGTGACTCACTATTTGACCATGTCTCTCCTCCTTCTTTTTGTTTTTTTTAGCCGAGGACTTTTCGTTAGGACACCCCTTTTGATAGCCTCGTTCTCCAATTCTGCGTTTCCCCTGATACATGTCACGTCATCAGACCACCCCTGCAGAGTTTATAGTAATAGTAGTCTTTCTTCTCCTCGTTGAAGACTTCAGCCCCCCTCCTCACTTTTTGACTTTAGAAGGTAGGTTTTTTCTCCCAGATTTTCCCCTTTCCCTTAAGTGCTTTGGGCAATACCATGCAGGCTTCCTGGCTTGTATGACAGTAAAAGACACGGTGAGTAGCCCCGCTGTTATGTTACGGGATGTGTTGGCGATCTCCAATCCTAATTATCTCCGTTTAACACCGCAGGCGGGTCCCTCATTCGTCAGTGTCTTTCGTCAATGTTGTGTTCTGCCTATGGACGCATTTCCTTTTATATTCCTTCTACTATTATCCCTTGTGCTCGATGATGGCCCTTCTTTCTTCCCTCTCTTCTGTCCCCACCCCCTGAAGACCTTTTACCCCCGATCGCCGTCTCAATGTTGGACTCTTTTACTTCAGCCTCGCTTGGGGCTGCTGGCTCCCTCTTCCATCTGGAAGGACTAGTCTCCCTCACTTTTATGGAGATGCTTCCTCCTTCTTTTTTCTCTCTTTTTTTCGTTTTCACCGCTCGGGAGGTCTCACCTCCAGTACAGATGGAGGAAAGTCCTTCCCCCGCTGTTCCAGGATCCAAGCCCCCCCATTCAAAAGGCTCCGATGGCTGACCTTGAAAGTAAATATTTTTCTCTTCCCGTAAGCGATTCTGGAGGGTTTTGGATATATTCAAACTCAGAGACGATATCCCCTGTGATTCATACGCTTTTGTCTATCGAGTCTGATATAAGCGAAATTCGAAATACAATCTTCCTTTATTTCGTAATCCCCTCGGCTTACGATGCGTGCCTCTTGACTCTTGAGAGAAAGTATTTTTAGATATCCCTTCCCCCCTGCATTATCCCCCCCAGATTTCAAGGACTCCCGCCCGGCCTTTTAACCCATTAGAGTGATTCTGCGGTCTTCTGCTTCTATCGGCCTTCGTTGGTCAGTTCATTTCGGTTTGACTGACCCCCCTCCCGACCGTGTTTTTTCCGCGCCTGAAGAAGGCGCAAGGTGATCTTTTCATCGTCGCCACGTCTATCTTTTCCGTACTCCCACTTTTTTTTTCTCTAGAGCTACCTTTTTCTCTGGAGATACCCACTTTGTCCCCACGTGCTTCTGGACGCTTTTGCCACCCACAATTCTCTTGATTTTCAAAAACCGAAATGACTTTTTCCCCACCCCTTTTTTTCCCTGTAAACCCCCCAAGGAGACGTCACCCATTCCCCCCCACTGGAGAAATTGCCCTCCTGCCGTCGGAGGAACGATTATTCCTTTGTTTACGAGTACATCTTTTCCCCTTCCCGGGTCACTGAGTGATTCAAGTCCCCGTGAAACTCACTGTCCGTCGTGCGGTTTTAATACCCATTGATATTGAGTTGTTTTAGTGATTTTCTTACCGCTTAACACTCTTCTCTCGAGCTTTGATAATGCTGAGCTGCGCTCCTTTGATTTTATGATTCCCCAACCCCGCCGCCTGACGCACACTCAACTCTGCAGTGCAGGTCCTTCCATTCTGGCTACTTGGATTGATTTTCCCTTCTTAAGAACTTCTCCCTGTCCCAGTCTGACTTCTACGGCAAGTTGTCATGGTTCCAAGTTCCAGTCCAAGCGATCACGAAGGCGGAAACGCTCCCGCCGCGAAGTTCCTTAAAGATTTTCCTGAATCTTTTCCTTCGTTGTATCCTTTTCGCAAATCCCGCTTGTTCCATGAAGTTTTAGTTAAACACAGGAGACAGGCGACGATTCTTCTTTCCCGGGTTCCATACCCCCTTTCTCCCTAAACGGATGTCCCTCCCGGCACATTTTGGTGGTATGAATCGTGCTTGCATAAGTGACATAAAATGGCCCGAGCACCAGACCAGTGGAGGTGAACATTCTCATCTCAGCTCCTACCCCCTCTCATCTCTTTAATCAGAGGAGACGTAGTCATGGAGAAGTAGACAGACCATCCGGCCTGAAAAAGCGCGACCCGGCGTCCGGAATTACTAATGGCCCCCTGATTTATTGCCAAAGCCAGATTAAACCAGTCATCTCTTGATCCCCAAAAATAGGACTTTTTTAAACCCAAAAAAGGAGGCGGGTCTGATCGCGCGATCTCCCTTTTCCGATCAGAACTAAACTTCTGCTTCTTTTGATAAGTCCATTTGTGATATTTTCTGTAATGAATCCTTTTCTTTCATCTCGGACCCAGATAGCCCAGTTCGCAACCACCCCCCCCCCCCCCCCCCCCCCCCCCCCCCCCCCCCCCCCCAACGAATCCCGCGCCACACTTCCCCCCTTCGTTAGTGAATGTCCCCATTTTCCTAGTTCAAGTTATGATCCTCTTGTTGCCGCGTTTTCCCCCTTCTTTTGAACCCAGAAGAGCTCCCACAGTTTGGACCTCACGACAATACACCCCTTAGTTTAAGGACGTCCCTGCCGACGTGGAGAACCCAGACTTCCCATGATCGCTTGCCTACCAAATGCTCGACCATTTGTTTTTGCTTCAGTTTGGAACCAATCATAAACCCTCCCCCCACCAGTGTGAATTCCTTATCCCTAATCGGTCCCTGTTTTTTTGAAACGCAAAACCCCTTTATAGACGAAAGGACAGTATCATCGATTACGCCTGTCTTAGGGTGAAGAATGTAATCACGGCTTTCCCCATAAGAACTGTTCTGAACGCTGCTTTCCCCGAATAATTTAGGATAGCAAGGATTGTTCCGACACATTATCCTTTCTATCTTACAGAAAGCCTTTATGCCCCCCCCAAGTGAGGTTTGTACCCACTTTCGTTTGCCCCTGCGAGGAGCGCGTACTCATCACCAGTGGGGCATCTTGTCACAGACGCTCCCCCCTTTTCACTAGTCTCCCCTTTTCCAGCCCCTAGTCTCCTTCGAACCGCTATCATGACCCCACGGGTCAACCCCGGAAATGAATCAGCACATCTTTCGGTACGTAACGCGGTTTTTATAAATCCTTCATTGTTAAGGTCCTCCTTTTATAGCTGGAACGAATTACAAATGTCCCTAGAAAACATCCCCAATCTTCAGATTGAATCACATTACCGTCGACACCTCTTAGGAACCAGGCGTAAGCAGACGTTTCCCCGTCCTAAAAACAAATGCCTTGTGTCATTGGAGGGTCACGACCACCCAACCTAACCGGTCCATGTTTCTCTGGCGGCCCCCAAAAAAAAATAACTAAAAAGGTGTACCCTCGCCGCACTTTACATAAATAGCACTGAGGACTTTTCTTACGCCGGTTGTACGTCGGAAAACACACCCCCACTTCCCCCGGCCCCAAGCTTCTCCGAACGAATTTGGGAGCTAGACGTGTTCTGCGACTCTTTTGTCTAACCCTTTCCTGTTAACTCTAATTGTTTCCTATTTCCCGCTGCCATTTTTCCTTTCACTCAAGCTTCCCCCCCGGTACTTCTTCTAAGGCTTTCTTGTCCTCTAAACTTTTTTCTTTTTAAAAAATCTATATTCCGCTCCGGTAAGCCCTTTTGCCCGTTCTTTGAATTAAACCTATGGACCACCCCTTTTCCATCCCTTGTTGTCGCCTCCCTGTGTCGACTTTAAGGTCTCTGTTTTTGTCCTATTCCCCGTTTTGGACCACTGCCCCTTCCGACTATGGGTGTGGAGTTGCCCTGAAGAGTTTTTCATAAGCAGGCCTTCTGCAGAGTTCAGTTCCATCTGATTTTTTTTGCACGAGGCATACCAGATCCGACCCTGTCAAACCGGCACATCTTCGTCCCAGCTTTTCCTCATATGCTGTTTTTGTCTACCAAAGGCGGTAAGTATTCTTCTTTTCCATCGCTTAGATTTTCCGGCGGTATTGCTCGCCGACACCGGCTTCGTTAGGTTATCGCCGGCTGAGGGCACGCCGGGAGCTTACTTTTGAGAGAGCCCTTGCCAGCATTTCTATTTTTATGACCCCTCCTTCTTTCCTGTGTCCTGCCAACCTTCGCTCTAGAACCATCCATCCCCATTATTCTTTCATCTCTCCTTGGTGCATTGTCCATGTCGCGAACTGATTGGCTCCCTTTTTAAAACAAAACGTGCTGTTTGGCGTGACTCCTTTCACCCTGAATTGATCCCACTTCCTCAATCTCTTCTCTCTAATCCTCCGTTTTTGTTTTTGAGTTTTCATTGCTGCCGTATCAATGTTGTCTGTGCGGGCCGCCCCCTCGCTTCGTTGTGGGGAAAATGTTGGCGCCAGACTTTCTGTCAATGGACACCGTTTATTTTGATGATCCCTCTGGGTTATGGTATGTTTTTTTGTTTTCGGTCCGCCTTTTTTTTCTAAAAAGTCGCGGTCAGAGCTAAGCGCTTGCGCACGTAGTTCTCGCACTTTCTGAACTGTCTCTTGCTTATTCAGACGAAAAAGAACCAATGTCTTTATACACCTTCTGTGAGATCTCCTCCTTTGTCGGCCTGACCTCTTACCGACCTTCACCAAGGCTCATTATTCTAACCGCAAGTTTCTCCTTCATTTTCCTTTTTCCTGTTGTAGTTTTTTCTCACTGTCCCACCCTCAGGATGTCACTTACCTCGGCGCGTACGTCCTTCTGTCGGCCCGGACCCCCAAACAAGAGTTGCTTTAGGAGGGAGGAAAACTGGACGTCTTCCAAACCCTTTCCTTACCCACTTAGCAACAGGGATGATCTCCCACTCTTTGATGGGGCGGTTTCCATATCTACCACTGGCACGTCTTTACCCTCCTCCTTAATATTTATATTTTAACCGACTGTTTTTCGGCAAAGCCAATCACGATCCGCAGTCCCTCGTGGTGTTGCCGCTACGGATCCTGTAACCGTCTGCTCCCCCCCCCCCCCCCCCCCACAGGCCAAAGAAAATCTTCATTCCTGGTTCGCCCACTCGTCCCCGCTTTGATAGCTCTCCTTTTTTTCTTTTCGCTGGTGGATTGGTTTTGTGGTTCCCCTCTTCCCCCCCCGGCTGCATCATAGTAATAGGTTGTTGCAAGTTCTTCCGAATTGCGCCGTGGATTAATTTTTTTTTACTCCGGGGCGACTTTTGCCTGTGAGGTTTGCGTGTCTCGATCCAACTGCGCGAAGGAAGCGTTTTTTCCCCTCTCCGGCGGCTGAATAACCCCCATGTTCCCTTTCTAATGTTTTACCCGACCTAATGGCGGAACTATTACTTTTTTTTTCTGTCCTTTTCCTTCTTCCCTCTCCCATTTAATTTCGAAGTAAGCCCTTCCTTCCTTCTTTTCTAGAGCTTCGTTTACTACCCTTCTAGTTCTTGCGCAGCGTTGCTGACCACCTGTTTATTTTAATATCGTTTGTCGTTCCGCCGGCGTCTTACAGAGGAGAGTCTTTTTCGTCAGTTCTTTTTTCCCAAGATGGAACCTTGTGATCCTTTTTTTCGGGCCACCTCCGTCTGTGTACACAACGTTGGGCGTGACGCGTTCGGGAAACTACTTTTCCTCGGTGTGGAAGTTGTTCTGTTGGAGCCCCCTCTTGATCTTCTTTTTTTCCTTTTAAGACGGTTTTCCGGAGGTTTCATGCCGTTGATGAACTCCTCCATAAGTGCTTCCTATTATAGATTCTCCTTCCTTCCTCTTTCCGTTGATCTTTTTTCCTGTCTCTTGACTCGGAATTCACTGTTGGTATTTCTTTTCACGCTCCCCAACCCATCTTCCTTCATGTGTACTGAAAATCTCATCGATTCCTCCCCCGCTGGGGAGCCCTTGTCCCTTGAACCTGTTTTGTTCTTATCGTGATTTCCAGGGCTTGTATTCCCTGTTATCCTCCTTTTGCTCGGCCGACCCTTTATCCTCAACTTCATGAAACTTCTCTTCCGACCGTGATTTTTTATTTGGGGTCGGCTTTCTGGGATTGAGACCCTTTTCCCGTTTAGCATCAGTCATAACTAGGCGTCGAACATTATCAAGTACGTCATCAAGAAAATTCACGCCGTCGTATCGGTACCTACTTGAGGTCAGTGAAGGTCCTCCATCCGAAACCTCCTACTCTGGTGACTTTCCTTCTCTGGATACGCACCTGCAGTGTTAATTCTCTTGCAAATAACTGTCGTTCCCGTACATGGTTTTCTTGACGCGCCCGGTTGTTCGCGCTGTTTCTTGTTCTTGGATTGTTGGCGGGCGCCATTGCCGTCCTTAGCAAGAGGAGCACATAGATGTGAGATACTCCCGGTTCTGACTCTTCCTATCAATGTTTGTTTTGTGCTGCGACGCATTCCATGTTTCTGATTGGCGCCGCTTCTCACCGTATTTCCCTTGCATCTGGTCTTCGTAAGTTTTGCGAACCACGTCCTCCCCAGGGGAATTCCCCTCTTCTCCCTCCTCTTTTTACACCGACTTCAGCATCTTCGGGGCTGAGGATTCAACTCATGTTCTGGAAGGACCACTCCTTTTAAATGTCCTCGGCGGCTCTTTTTTGCCTGGAGCCGTCGTGATCCGCTTTTCGTTGAACTTGTTTATACTCCCTGTCCCGCTTCTTTCCGGATAGTAGTCCTTCTCATTTTTTACGGAACCTCCACGTTCATCACGGTCGATGGCCTTTTGAACCGCAAGCCCGAGTTGGCTTTATGCCCGTCAGAGATGCGTTTTTGGTTTTCTCTTTCTGAAATGACGCAGTTCTCATGAATGTATAAGGAATCGCTCAGAGATCCGTTTTTTAGCAACGCTGAACGCTACACTCAATGTCTTTTTCAGACCACAGAGGAGGCGCTGAGGTTTTCTCCCCCTTTGTACACCTGGCTGCGCCTTCTGGATTGTACACCTTTCTACCTTCTGCTCCTCCCCAGAGGATGGCCTTCTCCTCGTCTCCTTCTTGCACTTCTGACAGCTTTCTGCGATTGGCTAGTACCCCCCTTTTCTGTGTTCAGCTTTTTTCCTTTGGTGTGACCTCCCCTGTTAATTTTTGTGCTCTAAAGGTGCAGCGCTCGCCAAGGTGATACCCGTCCCCAACAACACATTTGC
>Ga0179593_1409126_pt1 | contig 11798 bp, 13 predicted proteins | sample CZODoug2_1_08_16_FD_185931 | JGI IMG/M metagenome (GOLD analysis project Ga0179593, IMG submission 185931) | Vadose zone soil fungal communities from Angelo Coast Range Reserve, California, USA - CZODoug2_1_08_16fungal (PacBio error correction) | ecosystem: Environmental > Terrestrial > Soil >... | reverse complement strand
CTCCCTCGAGTTAGTTTTTCGCAGTCTGTCTCCCCCCCATTGTCGTCCCGACGCGACAGCACGTCTTTCATTTCTTGGCGATTCGCGGTCACTTCCCCCTTCCCCTCCCTCGTGTGCCCCTCCCCGAACCGGTTTCTCGCAGTCCGTCGTCTGGACTCAATTTAGTCACCCGGGGCGGGTAGCCTCGGTTCAAGATCCGCTCACCCCTCGCACTTCGGACGAGACCACGTTCTGATCCGTCCATCACCCCCCCTCCTGACACGAGAAGAGTCCATTCTGCCAGTGGCAATCTCGGGCGGTTCCTGTTGTACACAAAAAAAGACCCAAGATCCTGCCGTGCTGCGGCCGGCGGCCGGTACCTCCCTTATGCCCACACGTCCCCCCTCCTCGGCCGAATGGACACCTCCGTTTTTCGCTCCACTCGTCCCTCTAGTCACTCGCCGTCTGGTAGACCGCCGGTGTTTCTTTTTCAGGGTTCGCGACGTATTTTCGGCAGTCGGCCGATGACCCGGAGGCCCTTCGTCCTCCACTTCCTGGTCCGGTTCTTTGAAGCCTCCTATTCTTTCGCAGTGCTTAACTTGCCGAGGACGGCCTCAAACCTGAGGAATGTGGCAATCGCGGGACCGCTCTTCAGTTGGTCCCTTTTCTATCCAGGTTTATATACCCCCCCTCACCGCTGCATTTCTAAGTTTCTAAGCTTTCCGATGCAGAGGAAGATTCCCCCCCATTCTCTCGTTCCTGCAGGGCCCCAACATCCGAACTTTTCGCAAAGCCGCAGAAGTCATTGATAGCTAGGAAATTTCTGACGGAGGAAAAAGGAGGGTCCTAAGTAACAGAAAATCTTTTCTCTTTACGACCACTTTCAGCTGCTTTTTTATCATGGCGCGGCCGGAGGAACGTTAATCTGTTTTGAACGGCGTTTGAGCCCAGTTATTCTCTTCGTCACTAACTCTCCCGTGTCCAGTAGTCCAGTTACCGGCTCAGGTTTACGCTCTTGTATCCACGCAGGTTTTCTTTCTTTCTTCTCTTCGGGGGACGGGGCCGTTGTTTGAGTCTTCGGCAGTTCGCGGATATCTCTTTTCGGAAATCGGATTGCGAGTCTGGGACTCTTCCTCGGCCCCGACGTTGTCCCCTTCCCGTGAGAGGAAGTCGAATCACTCCTGCGTTACAGGACGGGCGCCTTTCTTCCCTCCGTCCCAGCGACCGTTGTTTCGGCTTTCCATTTTTTTTTCATGATTGCTGCTACATTTTTTGCTCCCGACGGTCTCGAGTCCGACCGATTGTCGACTCGCAGTCCACCCTCAGTCGAGAACCCGCCCTCCTCTCCCCGTTCCCTTCCACGCACCTGTGTGAGCAGGCTAGTTTTCGAACCGTGACCAGGATCTCGCCTCCCTAATTCGGTCCTCCCCTGAGGCCGAAGTACACCGGGTTTACGCCTGCTCGACACGGTAGCGGATTTTGATTCCTCTACTTTTCCACCCCACAATGAGATGACAGTCTTGACCCTCCAGTCCCCTCACGTGGACCACGCACGTACTGCTTCCCGCTAGTCGCCAGCCCCCGTGCGCGGTTTCTTCCCCGAACACCCACTTCTGATCCATCGCCGTCTCCGCTCAGCCAGCAGCTTTAGTCCAAGTCCACATCTTTTTCCTCTCGTTTTGTTTTAGCTTCTACTTTCGCCCGGCTTGCGGACGAATCGGTCCGCTTATTGCGAGGAGAATCATCCTTCCCCTTTTTTTTTCGTTGAGGAAAGACGATAATTTGGTCGCGCGGACGCGCTGGAATCCGACGGTTTAGGTTTTTGAGCGGCGGACGGCTGCTTCATCTTTATGTGGTTTTTCCAGGTAAAGTTAACCCAAGCGACTGGTCGAAGCTTAGTCAATGGTGTATTCTTTTCCCTTGATGGTACTCGAGGATGCTCGTACTAGCTGTCAGGCCTCTCCTTCCCTTTTACGTCGAGCCGCTCACACCCTTTTTGCGCAGGCGCGGCTTTAGTTTCTTTTTGCCTTTCCCGCTGGCGCGGGCACTGCAGCACCTTCGAGCGAAATCTCTCTTCATCAGCCAAGCTGAAGTTTGTCCCATCCCCCTTTTTTGGAGGCAAGAGATACATTGGCGCTCGTTTTTATCAGGCCGGTCTGATCGATTGATTCGAGTCCCCTTTCCGGGCCCAACCTTGTTTGGTTTCTTCTCTTACTTGCCTTGTAATCAGAGTACCGCGATATAATACGGCGGCCCCTTCTCCCCAACGCACAGACAACTCCCCCCGTCCGCCCTCATCTCCTTTCTTCCTGCTAGCGATGGTTCCCGGCGGCGATCACAGATTCTTTGCGAAGATTGATCCAGAATGTCTCCTCTTTGAAATGTTTGACCCCCTTGCCGTCGGAGGAGCTTCAGGGTTACTCCTTCGAAGAAGGGAAACATCAGGGACCCCGGCAGGCACGATCGAACCGTACCTTACAGCCGGAAAGTCGAGCCCCATACCTTTTTTCGCTGACAGGTCTTCAACTCCATTGACGACCTGCCGGGCGTTTGAGTCTTCGGCCTACGAATCACGCTGTGCGGGTTACTTTTTTTTGAGGATTTGGTCGGAATTTCCCCTCTTTTACCTCCGCGCCGTTGAATCTGAACGCGCATGATCCTGGTTTCTCTTCGCAGCGGTTCCACGAGGTGCCACCTTTTTCTTCTCACTTTAACCACGTCTTGGAGTGGGCGATTGGACACCCGTTTCATTTTTGTTGTGTCGCCGGCCTCGGAGAGGACCCTTAGTTCGGGAAGTCACGGCCTCCCATTTCCCCTGATTTTTTCCTTCCGTTTTTTTGAGGATCCCTTTGACTTTCCTTTGGCGACCCCCACACCCCCCCCCCCCCCCTGGACCGTCCTATTTAGTCGGAAAGGAAATCCCAGGACGGTCTTGCCTTTCCTGGTTTTCGAACAGACAAAAAGGCCTCCTTCACTCGAGGGGTACGATTCGCTAACGCTTCCCTGACTTAACGGAGCTGGTCCCTCCGCGGGCTTTTCTTCCCCTTTTTTTATCGTGTAGCTATGTCAGTTTTGCCTCCTCTGTCGGCCAAGGGACCTTCTAGGATATTGGGATATTATTGGTGGTCCCCCCTGCCGTGCTCGTTTCTTCCTTTCCTAGGACTGCCGGTCTGTGCACATTGAGAGTGTGGCCGGTTCGCTTTTTGGGACGTTCCCCGCCTCGGCCGACTGCACGAGTGTTCGTCTGTCCGCGAGTACCCTTTTGTTTCTGGCCGAACCGATTGTGGTCCCCTTGATTCTTCCCTTTCGCGGGCGCACCGACTTTCTTTTTTCAGGCTTCCCGACGGCATCCTACGATCGGCACATGATGGAAGGGATGTATGCCCTAACATGGTTGTGGCCCCAGCTTTTGACCGTGATTCCCTGCGCTTGCTCCTCTATATTCCTCCTACTCCGTTGTTCCTTCTGTCCTCCTTACCGCCGCATTAGTGAACGTCACCTGATGTCCACCACCCTCTTCCTTTCGAAGCGCAGGAAGCTTTTCCTTCTTCTCCCTCTCTTTGAGATGCCCGTTTCCCTTTTCTCGCCCCTTAGCGGGTCCCTCACCTCCTACCGTTTCGAAGTGGTAACACTCCCAGGAACCAGATTTTCTTTTATAGAGAGTAGATCGACGGCCCCCTAGGAATTTCGGCCGAGAACCACGTTTGATTCCCCCGTCATCCACGTCTCCCCGTGCCCCTCGCAGAAGAAGGATGCAAAGTTTTTGCAATCAGGGGCGGCCGTTGTAAAACTCAATCTCCCAACTAATACTTCTTTCCCCCTCCTTTTCTTGCTACGGACAGAACGGCCAGCCCCCCCTTAAAGCAAGTTGGCCGGGACCACCCTAGTTCCTTCAAGTAAGCGTAGATACCATTTGAGTACATAGCAGGTGGGTTAGACGCAGGCCCCCCTCTTCTGTTAAGGATAAGTTTTTCCCTCGCCCTTTCAGCTGCCGAGCCCAGGTACCCCGGTGTGTTGGTTTTGTACCATGATTTCCCCCAAACCCCCCCCCTTAGACCTCCCTTCATTTCGCTTTAACCGACTGGAGACCCCTTGCAATTAAGGGTTCTCCGAGGCGGGTTCCCCCTCCACATTTGCGGCTCAATCGATTCCCCGATTCTGCCGGATTCTAACTTTTGCGATTTTCGTCCTTACAAACCTCATCCTTTTTATGCCATTCCTATTATGCGCGGTATCGGATCCATTATCGTGTCTCCGGGCGCCCAAGCCCCGCACATTTTGCGATGTCGTCGATGACCCCTCTGTCCGCCCTCTCCTGGCGGAGGACTAACTTTGTTTTTCATCCGTCACCGGAACCAGCAGGTTTTTTTGACTTACGACTACGTTCGGGTTTCTTCCCGGCATTTCTTTCTGCTTGCTGGCCGTGGTGTTCTTTTTTGGCGCACCTCGTCCGTAATTCCTGTGTAAAGCAGATCGTCAGAGACACTTCTTTTTTTGCCCCGCTTCGTGGATAAACGGACCTTTCGCTCGGGCGCTACCTCAGGCCGGTCGCGGAGGGGAAGGTGGCAGGTTGGTCGTTTCCCTTTGGCAGCAGCGGATAGTGACTCTGCTGGTCCCTGTGACCTTGCGTTAAGTTTCTTTCCCCTCCCCTAAGTCACCATGATGGCCATACTCTGTGCCTGCAATTGATACTGTCGCCATCTATATAAAGCGGCGATGAGTCCGGCTCTTCCTTATCCGGCCCCCCCCCCCCCCTTTTTGTGGGTTTTTTCTTTTTTTTTTGTTTCCCTTCTCCCAGCGAAAGGGATCTTAGAGGTCCCCGCTTCTCTTGTCAAGCGGCTTAGCGTTGTCCGATAGACGGTTACAGTAGTCTTTTCGACTCGCTTCTCGCCCAGCGGATCCGCTCTAAGGGACGTTCACGTGAGCTGTTCGCAAGTGGGCTGTTTCCACGGAACCTTAGCGGCCAGTACTCGAGGGAACGCCTCCTACTGGTCAGCCGTCTGAAGTGCTCGACATTGCCTTTTTTTTCCTTAATCGACCTCAACCCAGCGCGTTCCCGAGGAACCCGGCCGTGCCCCTAGAGTCTTCCCCATGCAACGGCTCCAGCGATTCTTCCCAAGGGGACACCACCGTGCTGTTCACCCCCAAACCACCAAGGACCTGATTCTCCTCTTCTTTTCTTCTTCTCTCCGATGGTCGTCCGCAGCTTTTAACTCCTATTTTCTTTTAATAATCCTCAGTGTTTTTTGAATTCTTCCCGCGGCCGAGATTTTACATTCGGGCGCGGAGGAGGCTTGCGAGTTCAGCGGCCGTGGTTTTTCACGGGTGAACTCATACTCCCCCGAAGTGGCGTTGAGAAGACGCGATGGAGAAGCTTCTTTCCTTTGGTTAAACCGAAGCGTCGCGAGGTGGCTTCGCAGCGACTCCTTTGTTGTTCCATTCCCTTTCACCCCCAACGGCGACCCTTTTTAGATTTTCCCCATGTTGTACGGATGGTCTGTTTCATGGTCCTGATTTCTTGCGCGCTAGATCATTTTCCTGAGCTTCCCCTTTCCTAGAAAGCCGATAACCCCCTTTGGCTTTATGCCTTTCGCGGAGCGGGTATAGCTGCTTTCCAGACTTGACAAGCGGTGCTTCCCGCTCCCGTAGAGCGCAAGCGTCCAAGCAGGTTTCGCTAGCACACCTTGTACTGGTCGCGACATCACCGAATCTTTTTTCTCTGGACGATTCAAGGTTAGGCTCGGCCTGGACTTCTCCCCTTCTTCCCGAGTGCTTCTTAGTCGACCACGTTTCCCTTGACCCTTTATTCAATTTCCCCTTCTGACGCCTGCCTTTGATCTTTTTCTAGTACCCGCTTCGCTATCCGCTTTTCGAAACCGGCCAACGCCCGGAATTGCTCGGTATTTATCCTCCAAGGGTTTCCCTCCCCTTCTTTCTCCCCCGAGGCGTTTTTCTTATACGGGTTAACTCCCCCTCGGGGATTGGACATTATCTTCTTTTATTCTCCGCGGCGTCATCACTGGGCCCCCCTCGTCAAGCCGCGCACGGCTCCCCTTCCTTACTTGACAGGAGAACTTCTCCCGAGGTCAAGTCGCGTCCGAATTTTTCTTTGACGGCTAATTTTTTTTCCGCCGCCGCCCGGTCGCTGAAATAGCCATCCCCCCTCCCCTCGACATAGATCTTTTTTCCTTTAGGATTGTTGGATGCAAGGCGAATCTTTCTACCTGCCGCAGACTCCTTTCCCGGGCCCTACCTGTTCCCCCCTGGCGGCGAGGGACCGGTTAGACGACCCCTCCCCTTGCCGACAGAATGGTCTTCGAAAAACTGTTCCCTTCTTTGTAGCCCGCCTAGGAAACCCTCCTACCCCTTTGGACCGAAGGCCCCGCTCCTTTATCTTCCCCTTCGTCCCGCGCCGGAGGCGACGGTGGATTTCCCTAATCCTTCTGGCGGTACGCCGAGGCGTCGTTTCCCATGTAAAGCCGACGCAGAGCCGGGGCCTTCGTTCCTTCTTTTACTCCGAGGTTCCCCTTTCCACCGCATGATAACGCTACCTTCATTCCTGGAGCTCCAGTCACGCCTCCGGTTTGGACGTGGTGATGTTGTAAGGTTTCCCCCCTTGCATAAGCGTTCAAAGTGACGGAGGGATATGGGCTTTTTTTTCCTGGTTTTAACCTGCCGCGTGTTTTCCCCTCCTTTCTACCGGAAATTTTCGGCCGGCGCGGTTCTTTGGTTATGGAGTTGCGCAGCAGGAGTCTCTTCCCTCTTTCTTTGAGTATCGTCGATCTGGATGCGCTCTTTTTTTTTCCTTTTTTCCTGAGGGCGCCGGACGATTTTTATTGTCCGCCGCGCTTCGGAGATTGCCCCCCCCTCTGCAGGGGCGGCTTTGCTCACCGCCATTATTTCCATCTCCCTGCTCCCCTTTTCTGGTTTTGGTGATGCCGACATGGGGGGTTTAAGCCTTTTCCCTCTGCAGTACCTTGCTGGCGTTTAGATTCTCTCTTCATCCCCTACTTTTTTTTTTTCTACTATCATCCCGCAGATTGCCTGTCTCCTTTTTTCACCCAGGTCTGCCTCGCCTTTCTCAAGTGCTCGCCCTTCACTTTCTTTTCCCCTCCTTTTAAGCGAAGCAATGACTTGTGCCCGCCGGACCGTCCCCCGCCCCTTTTGTAGTTGCCCCAGTTCCAGCACAAGGGGTCTGTAGAAGAGTTCCCCAGCGTAAGATGACTTCTTCATCCTGAGTGTTAGGACGCTCAACTTACTCTTCTGTCCGTCCATCCCCCGCGGTCCACTCTGCCGGCCTCTGTAAAGGCTTAACGTGGCACTTCTCGGTGTTCCACCCTAGCCTTCCATGCCGCAGTGAGGGCTTCGAATTCCACAGCACGCACGATAACCACTTCCCGGCCGTACCGTTTTTGCATTTTCTGTTTAGCTCCCTTTTCCCCCCCCCCAGTTTTTTTACTCTCGGGGCGTTTTTCGAACTTTTTTGATGCTGATGCAGGGTTTTGACCAGCTTTTTCTTTCCGCCGGTTTGCCTCCTTTCTGTTCTAACACCTTCCGACCGTCCGGAGTTTCCGCTTGCGAACCCTCCTTTTATAATTCCCCCTTTTTTTCTTTTACCCTGAGGCCGGACCCCTCAGGCGCGTTTCTCTCCCGTTTACCGCCTCGGTGGTACTATCCCCCAGTTGCGAATCGTCCGCACTTACTCGGCGCCTTCCGATTCTGATCGGATCCCACTTTTCGCTTTGCCCAGCCACATTCCAGCTTATGGAACTCAGAACAGCGCCCGATTTTTTCTCTTTTTTTTTGCTTTCGTCCTCGCAAGGTTCGGCTTCTCACTTGTTTTTTCCTCCCTCCCCGAAAAGGTCGGCGGTACTTACCAGAGGTTCCTTCTCCGGGTCGCGACTCCCCTCTTCTGATCGGTGCCCGTCGTGTGAGGAGGCGACCCTATTCCTCTCCCTCCTCCGTATCCCATCAGAATTAAGGTTTTTTTTTTTGGCGTCACAGCCCTTATCCTTTTTTCTTTTCCCCGCGCTTTCCGATGACAGGCGGTCGGTGGGTTGGAGTTTGGAGTTGTCTCTTTCCTTCTGCTTTTACCCTGACTGCGTTTTTTCAGCCCCATGAGGGCCACTTGCCTCTCTGCCGTCTCATTCTTTCCCACTCCGGGCTCCCTATTCCATGGTTTGAGCCTGGATACATCCTCCGCGACTTTGTGTCGCTGGCCCTCGCTTTTTGTCTCGAACTTCTTTCCGGTCTGGCCCTGCCGCTGCGTAGCTTCCTTCCCTGAGCGATCCCCAGCCGCGTTCGGCCAGAAACTGTGCGGTTTTTTTTTTTTTTTTTTTTATTTTTATGTTGGGAATTAGTGTTATTTTTTTAGTTCCTCCTCGTATATTTATCCCTTTTTGTGGTCTCTGGGGTGAAGTACCGTTCTTCGCGGTTGGGGACGTCCTGGTCCAACCCCCCCAGCCTCTTTCTTCCCCCCCTTCGCCGCAGCAAGTTCCCCCTTCCACGTCTCTTCCCGCGCTTTCACAAACGACCCATTCTTGTTCCGTGAACACCCTTTGCCCCCCCCTACCCGCAGCGCTCTTTATTCCCTGCCGACGGCTTCGCTTATCTCCTTTTAATTAATAATTCCCCGTTTTTTTTAGTATATATTTGCTCCCCCCCTTTGCTTTACGACATCGGTGTCTTTATCTTTTATCAGGTTTTTTTCCCCTGGTTTCGGTGACGTTCAGGAAGACGACTTTGGCTCCTTCGCCTCAGTCTGTCAAGAAGAATGGCAGTTAAGTTCTCCTTCGTCCGGGTAAGAGGTCCGCCGGTTTCTTTTCCCCCTTTAGAGTTCCCCCCCACTGCGACCTGCGTTCTCCCTTTCCTTTTCCGGTGCCCTTTCTCTTCCTGAGGTCATTTGGTTAGACTCTCTCGCAGTTTTTTTGTTTCCTTTTCACGACTTTCGCGATCACCAAAAGTGGCTGGCTTCCCTTCTCTTCTTCTTTGTCCTCTCTTTTCCCCTCATGCGCTTTTCACTTCCCTTTTGGCGCTGGAAGCTATTTTTTTCCCGCGCAGCGTCGTTTCTCCACTTTTCCGCTGATGGGCACCGCGACATAAAAAGGTTTGGCTTGGAAGAGCTTCCAGGAGCGTTCGGCCGCTGAGGATAGCTTCCTGACCATCTTTTTTTCTTTTTTCCACCAGTCTTGGCCATAATGGAGTCGTTCTCCTCGTCCCTCAGTTTTTAGGCTCCTCTCCTCAACTGCAGCAAAAGCCAACCCCCCCGGCCCCCCCAATTCTCCCATAGGAGGTCCTTCATCGGGGGATTCCCTTTTGACCCCTATTCGGTAGCTAATTCTCCCCCCCGTAACTCTCTGCCCATTGCTGAGTGAGCTTCCGAGGGAGAAGGCTTTCCATCCTTTCCCTCCTTAGTCCGCGACCGTCCTCTTTCAGACCGACAACGGGACGTCCTAGACCCCCTGACTTTCTTCTTCCTCGAACTTATGTAGTTCTGACGGCGGCTTTCATTTTTCCCCCCTCGACTGAGTTGGCCGATCCCCCTCCTCACATCGCCTCTGTTTTTTCGGCCTGGCTGGATCTTGGTGGCACTTCCTGCTCCCCGTTTTTTTTTTTGCAGCTTGCTTTGAGCTAACTTTCCCCTTTTTGGGACGATCGCACCGTGTATCCCCGTACCCAGACTGATCTTTCACGGGCCTCTTCCCCCCCACGCAATGTTCGGTTCTTTCCTTCTTGACCTCTAATTCCAATGATTGTCTTTTTCCCCCCCCCTCCGTGTGCGGACGGCGACGTTGAGTCCCTCATGGGCCGTCCTCCCTTTACGGAGGATCACCTTCGCTTTTTCCCTTTCCCTCTTCCTTGTCCAGCATTTTTCTTTTTTCGTTAGAAACGACACCGGCGTCTTCGCCTCGCTTTTGTTTTTATCTCCCGGACTTGCAGGCACCCCCGAGATTCTTTCCCCCGGCTCAGGGCTGCCGTGGTGATCGTGTCCTTGCTGTCCAGTTCGGGCCTTCTTCTTTTCGATGCTGGCTTGATATGGGATAGTTTTTCACACCTGCCGCTAGCTTTGCCACGACGTCACCTGGCAGCCGGTGCCGCGGGTCTTTTTTGTTCTTACGGCTTTCCGGACGACCTGAACGATTTTTCGTCCTCCTCCTCTTCCCCGGTAAAAGGGGTGCGTTCTCTTGCGACGAGGTGTTCGCAGCTTTAGGCGGGCTCACCGCTTTCATCCGGCTTTGAAAGAAGCCCGACTCCTCTTCTTTCTTGCGCTCGAGGACTTACTGGTGTTTCCCCTTTTATGACCCGTCACTGACCTTGGGTTTCGATCGATCTCTTTCCTCCCCTTTTGTATCTCTCTCCCGCGAAGTCGTCTCCGTTTGTGTACCCAACAAGGTTTAGCTTGCACTTAGATAGGAGAGATTGCGTTTTTTCAGACCCCCATGCAGCGGTTTCGCCCTTCTACGCGGCGGAAGCCCCCCTTTGCCTCCCCTTTTCACAGCCCCCGGGGTCGCCTCTTTCTTTATACTGGCTACCTTCGCCTCTAAAGAAAGGTTGCTCATCCCCACTACCAGGGCCCCCTCTTAATCACGCACAGGTTGCCAGTGATTCAATCCTATGGCGCCGGTTGCCCCCCCGGAACTAGAATTCTCAAGGTCTTCGCTCCCCCTCCGGCCAGTAGAAGGGACTTTTCCCCCCCGATCCAACGTCAGCCACGGCGGCCTCCGCCCTGCCCCTCTTCTTTGCTTAATTTCCGTGTTCCCGCCTCGTCATCCCCTTAATTCGGTTCTCGCCGCCTTCCCTTCCTTTTTCTGGTCGCCAGAAAGCCTATGCGCTTCCCCTTGGAAAGGCTGATTTCCCCCTTCTCCTTCTCCTCTTCCTGAGCACCCACGTGATGGTTTGAAGATGTCTTTCCTAGCCGACGTGGTACCCGGATGCACTTACGTTTTACTGTTTTCTCCCCCGGTTTGAGCCTTCCAGCCACCCGCTTCGTTATCCCATCGCTCGCTCCCCGGCGCGTCGTCGAATAACATGCTGTAGCACCGACCCTCTATTGTCTTGAGCTCGGTTCGAAAGGGCGGCGGCGTCCCCTTGGGTTTCCCGCAGTTCGGCGGGTCCCCGCTTCAATCCCTCTGTCTCCGGTTCGTGGGCCGGCGGCTTTCCCTCTTTTGTCGTGCCCGCTGTTTGCGGCTGCCGGAGAATACCTCGCCCTTCCGCCCCTTGGTTTAATCCCTTCGCAACGCATATTCTTGGTCCGTTGTCGTCCCTCTGTGCTGGCCGGCGCTGGCGGTAATTTGGCGTTGGCGTTGTTTTCCTCCCCCCGCGTACCTTCCCGTAAGGTGGTATGATCTTTCCGGCTCCGACCGATACATATGGCCCTGGTGTTCCCTGCCCCAGTTCTTCGACGTCGTCCTTCCCCCTCCAGCGGTGTAGTTCATGCCCTCTTTATCTGAAAAGAGCCAGTCATTTCCGGTCTCTCCCGATTGATTTTGCCGCCTGCTGCCGTGCTGCTAGAAGGGCCATGCCCGGGTTTTTCGCGCGGCTGCGAGACCCTCCTGCGGCTCGAAAAGTGTTTGGCTTTTTTTTCCTAGCTCGGTTCAGGACCTCTCCGCGTCACGTCCTCGAGTCATACCTCCTCTTTTTTTCCCCAGTGATTAATCTCTCCTCGTTGGTTACTTGACTCCACCCCAGCCCCGCGTTGGCCCCCGCCTGGGCGCCTTGTCACCTGCAGAGTTTACTTTTCGCAACCCCCAGGCGAACACCTGGACCGGTTCTCACCCCCCTCTCTCACCGCCCAGCCGCCGATGTAGTACATCATCTGT
>Ga0179593_1384980_pt1 | contig 11798 bp, 10 predicted proteins | sample CZODoug2_1_08_16_FD_185931 | JGI IMG/M metagenome (GOLD analysis project Ga0179593, IMG submission 185931) | Vadose zone soil fungal communities from Angelo Coast Range Reserve, California, USA - CZODoug2_1_08_16fungal (PacBio error correction) | ecosystem: Environmental > Terrestrial > Soil >... | reverse complement strand
CTTTTACATGATAGATCTATCTTATCAAAATGATCCAGCCGGCCTCTTACTGTCACTCACAGGTTTCTTTTAGAGTAATAAGCCTTTTGAGTCCCAAGAGCATGGACTTCCGAACAGGTAATCACGCCATTCGCATAGGTTTTTCCCAACACGGCGCGATCCTGATCAGGAACTCCCTTCTTTGTTGTAACCGGTCCCGCCTTCACATCTTGCGGAAAGCCCCGCACTGAGAACTTTTCGATGAGAACTTTTTCTTTTCCTCTGCCAGGCTCCCCCGAAACGGGCGATTCCCACTCAGATACCGGCGTCGTGCCTCTTTCTCTTTAAGGGCAAAATCCCTCCCCCAAGCTCACTACTTCCTTGCTTTTACCCTTTTCAGGTCTTCCCCCATATAGCATTTCGTCCCTATTTCCCCTGGTTCAGACATCCTATTTCGCAGCTCTACTCATTTCGACCTCATTTGACCTTCCTGTAGATTACCCGACTGCTCTTTTTTCTCTCGCGCTTTGTTCAAGCCTTTCCCTGCGATTTTCGCAAACCTTGAGTCGAGAGTAGTGACTTTTGAGGTTAGTCCATTCCGTCCGCGATACTAACTCTCCCCCATCGGTTGATTATGATAGGACTCTGAAGGAGCAAATGTGTGACCCCCACTGAAGTATCTAGCAACTTTCTTCTTTCAAATTTCTTGCGATTTGAGCGCCTAGCGTATTTTGCAAATGAGGCACTGCTTCCAAATAGTTTCCTTTTCCCGGTTGCTCGTACCTCCTACACTTTTGACTCCCCTGCCCTAGCTATTAGATTTCCCTTCCTTGGTTCATGCGCGGACGTGAAACTTAGAGTAGTGGATAGACCTCCTCTCGTTCTCTTGCTCATTTTTTTTTTCCGCTCTGATTGGGTTATTCATACTATCCCAGAAAGACTAGTCTGAAACGTCCTAGAGATCTCAACCTGTCCATGATCGTCTTCTTTTGGTAGCGCCCTAGTCCCAAGGCCCCTTGTTGCCCCTCCCCCCTCATACTCTCCCTATGTCCCCGAGTTACTCTTTCTTTTTTTGAGGTTCTTCCGAGCCCTTTCCAGACTTTCACTTTCATTGGGGGTGCTAAAATAGCTCTATGCATCCTTCGTTTTTTCCCTTTGGTTTGATTCTTTTTTTGACCGATGATCGCGAGCAGCTCTTTGAGCATTGGCAGTCGAGAAGACCTCGAACTTCTTACCGTATGGATAGGGATAGGCGTATTCCTTACGTGATAATTCACTTCGGCGTCCTTCCGGTCTGATCTTCCTTTTTTCATCTAAGCCCCGTGGGTAACGCTTTGTTTCCCCGTCCTCTAGAATGTCTTTAACTTCTTTTTTAGGTCTTTTAACACTGGGTTGTAGTTGCGACGGGTTCCTTCCCAAATATAAAGCAGAACTAAATTTTCAGCTTGTTTCTTTCACCCTGGCTCCTCCCGGGTCCATGCCCGAAATTTGACCCCCCCGTTCTCCTGTTGTTGTGACTCTCCGATGACGTCGGATCATCGGTGAGAGTGGAGATGTGGTCTCCGTTTGAACTAGTGAACCCTTTTCGCCTTTCGTAGCGACTCCTTCTTTCCCTGATAAATTAACCCCGGTTGATGCCGACGAATTCTCCATCTCTGTTTAGTGCGAGAAGCGCCTCCCGATACTGATGAGCGTCTTCTCCGCTGGACCCTTTGAACCTTCTCCTCACCTGCTGGCCTTTTAGCTGCCTACGAGTCTCCAAACGGCGAGACACACCATGACTGGACTTTTCAAGGATAGGCCAAGTAATGCGTAATCAGACTTTCGTTAGTTCAGCCCTCCGTTTAGTGTCCCCCCCCCCCTTACGTTCGGTAACCGCCTGAGAGAGTTTAGTAATTCCAAACTCCCATCATCTCCATGACCCAAACGGTTTAACCTTCAAATGGAAGCTGAACCTCGCCTTTACGTCTTTTCCTCCCTCATTGTTGTTGTTGCTTGGCCCCCCTCTGTGAACACGTTGAGAGGCCCCCCCTCCTCCCTCTCTTCCCCCCCGTCCGCTCCCACTTTTCCCCCCTCTTTACTCCCTTACTTTTCCCTCCCCCCTCACCTTACTATCCCTACCATCTTCCTTTATTTTCAGTCTCCACCATTCTCTATTGCCACTGCCAACGTCCCACTCATTCCTTCCCCCCCCATCGATTCTTCCCCTCCTCCCATCCCCTCTCTCCCCTGTCCCACGTTCCCTTTTTAAGTCTTCCTCCCTTTGGTCTTCCAGTTCGAGGATGAGGCGGAGCGAGTTTGTCCCGGTGTCCCCCTTTTTCCTTTTGCGAAGTCCTGATTTGGTGTCTTCCTAGAATTGGGATGATAATCTGAGTCCCCTGTATGAATTGGGAGGACGTAATAGCCGAGCTTTTTTTCCTGTCAGCACCCCTGGGTGTAGTTTGACGCTCGTAATAGTCCTCTTCCATCGAGCCGGATTTTCGGGTTTAAATCTGATCACCATCTTTTTTCCCCCCCTCGGATCTGACTTCTGGAAAAGAGATGACGAGATGAGAATAGTTTTTCAGCGGAGAATCCAGGCGTTAGACGAGTTTTTTCTCCGCTATCGAGTTTCTCGACGAGTTGCCTTGGCAGAAGACATCCACAATTTCCCGAAAGGTCGGACGGATTTTCCCCCTCCACTTTTAATCCTACCCTCTAACCAAATTTAGACGTGAAGTTCCGGCCTTTCCCTTCACATTGGACCTACTAGTGCCGCTTTTTCTTCGTCTTCTTTCGTTTCGTGGTCAGTTTTCCCACCACGAATCGTCTGCTGGCGACAGCATGGCCTTTTAACGGACGGCGCGTTCGCTGTACGTCTTCGACGTAGACCCCCTTCTACCCAAACGTTCTAGTCTTTAGTCTCGGCCTTTTTCCTTTTTCGCCTCCTTCCTTTACTCTCTTATAAAATACACATGCCTATCCCCCTTACGGAAGGCCTTTCATTCTCGGCTGGCGACTGTCCCTGGTTCACGATCATTTGCGATTTGCGCAGGTTCTTCTCCCGACGAGACCCTTTCTTAACCCTCGTGTTACCCCACGTCCGTCCTCTTGTAACAGGCTGTGGAAAGCGTCCTGTCCCCCATGATTCAGAAACCAAGACCCCTCTCAAGTCGTGTCCTCGTTCTTTCGGCGGCTTGATCTCTCAGGCTTTCATCCCTTTTTTTTCTGACGATGACTAGATTTGAGAATAGAGGGTCAGCACACGTCTCGGCTGCTCGTTTTCATACTAAGAAGTTTCCCACTCCCTCACCCTTTTTCTTTCAGTCACGCTGTTGGCTCCAGATTATCGGAGTGAAGCGGGCCGACCTCCCTTTAGAAGAGTCCTCGCCTGTCCTTTTTCCCATCATCTGCTGTGTTTTCCCCCGTGAAGTCTTCGCCGTCTTTCTGAAGCGGCCGCAAGGTTTTTGAACGGAAACGAGTATATCTTTCTTCTTTCCTGAAGAGCAGCAATTGGTCGGCAGTCTCGATTCTCCCCCCCTGCAGGACGTTCCAATTGTGACACGCGTGTCGTCTTTGAACCTTTGATCTTCTTACCCCTCTTCCCCCACCTCTCTCTTATCCCACTTCCCTAACCCAGACTTGTTCAGCTGGCGGACCCTGAGCGGGCCACTCCGTTTTCACGCCTTTCGCATCGCGCAGGCGTTTATCGCCTGGAAGGCGGTCGTAGATCTGATTTTCTCCCCTTTGCTATCCTTTCTTTTTCGGCCATGCCCCTTACCTCGATGTTCAGGTGAAGCTGGTTCCAAGACCCGAGAGTAGGTAGCACTTTGGATTTTCCCCTTCCTGGACGTTTGATTTCGAGAACCTGTAGGAGATTTGAGTCGGCTCCTTTTGATTTCGGGATGTCTCCTCTCCGCGAGAACAGGATTTTTTTTGACGTGTGAGCCCCGTTCCTCCCCGATTAAGGGTGTCGTCCCCCCCGAGATGGTCTTTACTGCTTCCCTGGTCGACTTTCCGCCCTCTTTTTTGTTTTCCCTTAGTTAAAGAGGACGTCACTTTCGCCCATTCCCTTTTCATGAGCAAGGGGTCTCTCTCTCCTCAGCGCCACCTGGTTTCTAAAGTAGCCTTTCGTCAGTAGTTTAGGATTCTTTGCTTTTTGGACCGATCACAGTAACCCTCCTCCTTTCTCGGAGGATCGATGGATTTCGTCGTGAATGATTACCCTTTTCCGTCCGCGCTGTGAACCGATCAAGTAAGTAAGATTACTACAGAAGAAGTATACGACTCCCCCGCGCTTAATTTTCGAGAGCTCCCAACTGCTATTGCTCATGGCCTTCCTCCGAACGTACCTTTTAATCCTTTAAGTTAGGTAAACGGGCTAGACAAAGGTCAGACTCACTGAGTTTCCGACGCGCCATTGGCCGGCGGAATCCACCTTCACATAGGTGCTCCACCCCGATGAAGCCCGGCCCCCTTTTTTCGCTGTCCTCTTCTCCCCGAAACCGGCGACCCTTGCCCCCCCGACGCCGGCAAATCACAGCTCCTGCCCTTGACGCGTCGCATTCCTTTCCAAATCAGGTGCATCTTCTTGCTTCTTGTCCCTCCGTCCCCGTTCCTTTTTTTTCTTCGCCGTTGCTGGGCCGACTCCCTTTCGGCGGCCCTCTGCTTCCTTTATCGACCCCCGTTCCTTTCCGACACCGCCGGGGGCTACGATTTCGCAGAGCTTTTACCGCGTTTTCCCCGAAGTACTGTGCTTTTCTTACTCTTTGAATCGTGACTGCAGCCCCCCTCTGTTAGGCCCCCGTCTCCCCTTCTACCCCTCAAAATGAGGTTTAATTCCCTATTTTGTTTTCACCACGGGACGAACTTGACGTGACTTCTCCCCCCCCCTTTCTGCTTCTTTGCTGACCCGATATATGCCGGTCCCTTGTCACGGAAAGCTTCATCTCCTGAAATATGTCCCCTTGTGTACCAGAGAACGGACAGTTCTTCGTCTCTCTATGCTCTTTCCTCGTTCGTCCCCGGTCTAGTAAAGCAGCTTTTTTTTTGAAATGCAGCTGGTGCTGATCCTCCGCCTTTTGTCCTGTCGGAAGTTCGAATTAGGCGAGCCGAGACGCCGCAGTGCTGCCGCCTCCCCTCTTGCTCCCCTTTCAACTCATTTACATGTTTTCTCCGGTGCGTTTCCCGTCCTCATCTCCCCAGACGGCCATCCCTGAAGATGGAAACTCGTCTTTTTTCTTGTTATTGTAAGCAGTGACAGAGAAGATTGAGCGGTTTTTTGGTACGTTTGAAAATTCTTTTCCTTAAAGTGTAGATTGCTTCACCACACTCTTTACTTTCCTTCTTTTTCCCCTTCCGCCGCGCCTTCATTTGAGCGATCCAGAGCCGGAACTCCCAATTCCCTGACCGTGAACCGGCTCAAGGACTTCCTCTTTTCTAGGGCCTATGCGTGTGAAGTAGTTTGATCCTCTCTTCCCCGGAGGCTTCTTGCGGCCTTTCGCACTCTGACTGTCCAGCGACGTGTTTCATGACGTTACGATTCGTAATGTGACAGATGTGAGCCTTTATTAGTACCCCTTTTTTATCCCTCTCCTCTTGGATTCTGTGTTGTCCGTGCCCAGTATAGTAATGAAAACGCCTCCGGAAAAGAAAGGCACGGCTTCCCCTCTTTCTAACGAAAGGGAATAAAGACCCCCCCGATCGCACGGTCGTCCTTTTGGTTTTTTCCCTTGTGAAGCTGACTTCACAGCAGGAATCGAACTTGGGAGTTTTCTGAAGTGTGTCCAACTTTGAGCGTCCCTTCTCTAAGTTTTTCCCCTCCTCCCAGATCGTTCATAGAGACCTGATTGCCGACCCCTAAAACGAATTCTTCCTTTCGTCGGTGATAGCGGTTGCGCCGCGATCCCCCTGATGAGGACTCCTTTCCATTTAGTGTTGCTTTCCGAGGTTGGAATGTGAAGAATCTCCACAGTGACGGTTCTATGTCTGCGAAGATACTGCGTCCCACCCCTCTTTTTTTTTGACACCAAGGGGATGACTTCCCGGCTCGGTTCCCCCTTTTCCTGATACCTTTCGTTCCGTCCGGTGCGTTTGTCCACCGAAGTATTACTTTCCTTGCGCGTCTTCTCCTTCCACCACCTTTTTCAGCCTCCATCGACACCCTGCCAGACCTTCCATGGACGTAGAATCACAGATCCGGTATATCGTCCTCTCCCTCCTCTAAGTTGCGCGCGCTTCCATTCGATCCCGTGCGCTGGTTTATATCCCTTTTTCCGTTTTCTGCAGATTTTTCTTAGTTCGTGTCTTTTCTTCTTCTTCCCCTTCTGTGTTTGGCCCTCCCGCCGCGCGAACACTTTGTTTTGAAACGAAAGAGGAGTTTCTTTACCATAACGAGCAGTCTGACTTCAGGAATGCTCCGAGCCCTTCCTTCTAATCCTGGTGTGTGTCCTCTTATTGTGTCCGCTCTTCTCGTTCCGTCCATATTTCTTCCCTTCCGGGGCGTCGCCCGCGGAGACAATGACCCCCAGGGTCCCCCCCAGGATCGCGAGCGCGCCCCGCTCACCAGAAATCTTTTTTCGTCTTTTATCCCTGCACTGGTCTCCTCATTTCGCCGCTTCGGGCTCCTCCTCCCTTCCCTTTCACAGTCCTTCCTCCATCTCATCGATAAAGCTGACAGGTAATCACCCCCGACCCTCTCCAGAGAAAGGTACACCCACCCCCTAGTACGTACAGTAGTTTAGTCTGCCCTTTGCAGTCCCCTTTCAGTTCTAGTTGGCCCCGGATTCAGGGTGAGGGAGGAGGCTTTACACCCCCCCCCTAGCGTAAGATGCGACAAAAAAAGTGTCCGACTTCCTCCTCCCATGTGACATATACGACTCCGTAGACACCGCTCTCCTCCACCGCTGTGTCCCAGGGCATTTCTAAATATAAGTCTTGATAGTACCTGATTATCCCACATACCCCTCCCCCCTTTGACCTGACTTTTCGAGTCTTAGTAACTCTCATGTCAATTTCCGAATAGATCCTCGGTCTTCATCGCCGGAGCGATCACCCGAGGCCCGGCAACCCTTTCCTCATCCCAGTCAGGATAGAATGTTCCCCCCCCACCTCCTGTCCCCTTCTGCAACCCTGTTGTCTTCCCCCAAGAGGACAGAGTTTTCCTTCTTGTTTTTTGAGTTTTCCCTTTGCCGGCTGGTGCTGCGTTTCTTTTGACACGTGTAAGGAGACTGGTCCTCGATTTTTTCCCCCTCGTCTAGCTAGATCACCTCTCGAGTCGGAGCCTCGCTCACAAAGTAGTTTAGGTCACAATTCATTTTTCCCTTGCGCCCGTTCAACGCCTTTCTTTTTTAACCCTTCAGGGGTCCTTTCCAAGTCAGTGACAGTCTCCCCCGCGGACCAATAACATGGCTCCGTTTTGTTGGGTTTTTTTTTTTTTGTGGTGTTCCCTATCTATTCGTCTTCCTACCCTTCTTAACCATGTTTTCCCCTGACAGATTCGCAGGGAGAAGTTTTCCTCCCCCTGTTTCCCTGGAAAATTTCAGTCTTATCCCTTCGTGTTTAAGCGCGCTTGTCAGCGCTTAGACCCTGTTTGTCTACGTCAAACCAGTCCTCATCACCCCCTTGTGTGTTCTCAGGCTTGAGACTATCCACCGTCGTTCTCCCGTACGTACTTCCCAACAACGCCCCTCCCCAGGCGAGGGAGCCGCGAGACTTTCCATCCCCCTTTTAACTCTTCCAATCGACGCCATTCTTCAAGTAACTTTTTTTGCGCTTTCTCCCTGTCCTACCTGCCTCCTTTTCGTCGGTACAGCAAAGGCGACGTTTCCACTCTGCCCCTTTTTCTCTCCCCACCGAGACGAGCTTGGCAGATGTCCGGACGTTTACCGCCTCTGATTTTTCTCGCCGTTTTCTGCGGGGAGTCGGTCCCGTCGCCGTTTTCTTTTTCCTTGCGACCTGAAAAGGGCTCTCGGTCGCCCCTCTGTTCTTTCTCTTGCGTCCCCCTGCTGGTCGGCCACCCTGCGTTTACTGTTCTTTTTTTTTCCCTTGCCTTTGTGTGTCCCCCTCATTTTCTACCTCCCTGCGTAACTGGCCGACGAGGAGAATTCAAGTTTTTGCACTGCGTGGTGCTCTCTGAAGAAGCGCCTCCCTGGTTTTTCCCTTCTAACTCTTTTTCCTGGATATTTTCTGTTTGCCTATCGACCCCCGTCAGCCCCCCCCCCGGTAATCCCCCCTTTGTTGTGTTTTCGAGTTTTCCTATGTAGTTATCCTTTGATGACGGTTCCCCTTAGTCTCCTCTCCTTCCCCCCCCCAGATACGACGAAAAGACCTCCGTAATTCTCCCTTGTATGGCTTTTTTTTTTCCCAAGTTCCTCCAGAGTCCCCAAGGGGCTATTTACGGCCTCCCTTTGCCTCCCCGCCGGGACTTTCCCCTCGTTCTGGTAGACAAGGCGCAGGCGTTCCTTTGGGCAGAAAACGTAGTCCCGTCCCCCCCTTTGAATATGGCGGCACGCTTCCCCCGTTCCTGGACACCTCCCTCTCTTTCTTGTGATCTGTTTGGAGATACGACTTGGGACGCAGTCAATAATGAGTACTTTACCGTCGCGTTCTGCAAAATCGCCCCTTTTGCTCCCCAGATAGTAGGGAGGACTTTTTTCAACTCCCCCGTTAATTAGATGGTGTTTTGATGCCATTTCTAAAGATTCGGCCGAATAAGGTGATTCGAAAGTGAATTACGTTTTGATTCCCCCTCCTTCTCTTTAGCCGCGCTGCGCCCACCCGCTAACCCCTTGGCCCTTCCTTGCGTTCGTTGTTTGATTCATCTTGCAGAACCGCGGTTTAGCCTCAACAAATTTGTCCCTCACGAGCCTAGGGTTGCTGTTTTTGACGTCTTCTCAAATCTGGGAATACGCAGGTATGATCTCCAAATTTATGATCTTTCATGAAGGCCCTCTTTCCCGCTTAGTAGTGCCCGTTTAAATTCGGCAGCTTTTTTCTCCCTTTTCGACCATCTTTCGGGTAATGAATACCTAATGGGTTATTCCTCTCTAGAGTCCTTCGCCCCGCCGTCACGGTAGACGTGATCTTCACGCTACTCTCAATTGGGTGTATTCAGAGAGGGATCAGCCCCTTTATTAGTTTTCCCGCCCGAGAATCTTTTTAGCTAGGTTTCCAGTAGGTAGTGAATTAAGAAGGACGTTTCGTCTCCATCGCGTCCATTTATAGTTTCTGCACCCCTTCGTGAATTCTAGTTAGTACACTCCCTTAGCATAACTTACTCTTTCCACTCGGTTGGGCTGTGATTTCCGGGGAGTCATGTCCATCTCCTCCTTTAAGCTGTTGGGAGTCGAGTCTCACGTTGTCGATGAGGGCACACGATTACGTGCCCGGCGTTGTTCCTTCTTTGTCCAAGAGCCTCTACCCTTGCGCGCTCTCGAGCTTGCGTTTACCCAAACTCGATGCGTTCCTCTTTGACGCCGTTTTAGTAGCGGTTTTGGCTCGGGATCTGGGTGAAGTAGTGTCTTTCCGCTTATTCGATCGGCCCCCGGCCGTCCTGCGGCTTAGCCTCTCCTGGTTCATGCCTTCCCGTTGGATTCCAGTTTCAACTTTCCATCGTTATTGAATCCTTTCTCTCCTTTCCCAACTGGTTAGTTTCGACGCTCCAATGGGAAAGTGACGATCACGACCGCAGAGACCACTCCCCGCCTCTGATTTTTACGGCCTTTCTCCCTAAAACCCTGAATCTTAGCGGTTGTTTGTGCATCTTTTACGCTTACTTTCCCGATCTGCCCGTAGGCGAGTCTGTGGTGAGTAAAAGGTGTCGTAGCCCCCATCCCCCCTCGAGATCTTTCGTAGAACCCTTCTTTCTCCTCCGTGACAACTACTTCCCCCCTTCTAGCTGGTTCGGGCTGTTGCCCCGGCCCAGCTTGGAAGAGAATGTGAAGACTCTTAATTGACGTCTCCCTCACCAAGTTGAAGTATCCCCCTCTCGTTGCCTACTTGCGGAGTACACACTATCGAACACACCATGTCTTCCCTTCACGCTTCAGTCATCCTGAACTGGTAGTTCCAAGTCAGCACTTGCGTGTTCCCCACTGCACTTTCTGGTTACCGCCCTTGAGCGCTTTCTTTTTCCATTGCGTTCCCCCTTCCTCCTCGCCAGAAACACCTTTCTGCGAAAGTAAAATTTTGATTTCAGCGCGTTAGAATTCCCTCTCCCTTTCATATTTGGTTCTCATTATCCCTTTTACGGCGCTGGTACTCGTCCATTGAAGTTCGGACAGACTTTGCAGTTCGATGGCTTCAGGCGGGTTCAATTACGGAGTTACCTCACTTGGTTCCCCCCCCCATTTGATAAGGGTTTTGATCCCTAGCATTCTGAATTTTCTCCTTCTCACGTAATGATGCCGAGAACTTAGTCGCTCTTTTTTTTTTTTTTTCTCCTTAATGGACCTCTATTTCGCTTTTGATCAACCTCGCACGGCACTGTTTTTCTTCGCACTGATTCTAAACACTGACCTTTTCTCCTCAGTTTTGGATAGGAGAGACAGATCCCGATAATGTATGTGCCTTCTTTTTTTCTTCGGAATAAAGACAGGGTTTTCCTCCTTTTTTCTGCCGATGCCTCGCGGTTTTGCCTTCTGACTCGCGCACCCCTTTCCGGTACCCTTCCCCTCCCCTATAACATAGTTTCGGGTCAAAGCCACCCTAACTTTCCCCCCTCTTCACCCACCCCCCGACGTTTTTTGTTTTTTTTGAAAGGGACTTCTCTTTCCATTCGTCGTCCATTTTGGCGTTGTCGGCGGCTATTTTTTCCTGCGTGATCCCCTGCTTGACCCCCAGAATAACTCAGCGTCACCTACCCGAAATAGTGGCGCCACCGCCGCTGTCTCCCCTTTCTCCTCTCTCCCTCCCTCGTCGTACCCTTCGGAGTCAAAGGGAGCGCCTTTAATGGACTTCCTGATAGAAGAGCTGATACCCCATACCAAGAAGTAAACCGACTCGACTCCGGCGGCCTTTAGCCTTTCTTCACGTCCTCGGAGGAATCATGGAAAGAAACTCTTCCCTCTGCTTCTTTTTTTCTTGGCGTCCCCCGTAACACGGCCGGCACGCACATTTCTTTTTCCTCCACAGAGTTGACCCCCCACCCCCACTCAGATAGTGAAAGTGTCCCTTCCCTTGCTTTCCTAACCTTCCCCCGATTTTGGGAAATCAGTTTCTTCTTTACTGGCCGGGCGTGTACTTTACCCTAGTCAGTGCCTTAACCCCTATCAATCGATTTACTGACGTCACAACCGATATTTCTAGTTTTTCTCTTTTTTTCTATTAAGACGAAGAGGGGAACGTTCATTTCCAGTACGAGTCGTGCTCGCCATCCGGAAGACATAAACCCCCCCCCCCCCAACACAAACACCCCCCCCCCCAAAACCCCCGCAAACCCAAAAAAAAAATAACCCTCCCCCCAAGAGAAACCCCCCACAATCACTAAGATCAACCAACACCCCCCGAAACCCCCCCCCCCCCCCAAACACCAACCCAATAATCCTTGAGTAGAACACACCCCCCGCAACACGCACAACCAAACCACCACACCCCCCCCCCCCCAACCCCACCCATCCCCCCCCACCACAATCAGACCCCCCCCCCCCCCCCCCCCCCCCCCCCCACCCCCCCCCCCTCGGCGTTCCTGCATGTCTGACCTTCCCCGTACGGCTGAGAACTCTCATTCTGCAGAGAATCATGTCCTTTCTTCTGTCACGTCACCACTCTTTCACGATGGATCCTCGTCCCAGGCCCGGTAACTACTCGTATATCGATCTTTCCCTGTCGAGCAAAAACAA
>Ga0179593_1310108_pt1 | contig 11798 bp, 5 predicted proteins | sample CZODoug2_1_08_16_FD_185931 | JGI IMG/M metagenome (GOLD analysis project Ga0179593, IMG submission 185931) | Vadose zone soil fungal communities from Angelo Coast Range Reserve, California, USA - CZODoug2_1_08_16fungal (PacBio error correction) | ecosystem: Environmental > Terrestrial > Soil >... | reverse complement strand
GTAGTTTCTTAGACGCCGCTATTTTTTCCCATTTCCTCTCTTCCCCTCTCCTCCTCATGGGGTGAGTTTGAGGTAAGCAACATGGTATCGTAACGTATTTTTTTTGACTTTTAAATCCATTCTCCAAGGTTTGCGGAGCCGGGTTGGTTACTCTATGGAGCAGAGAAGGTGGCCCTCACTTTGACTCTATATTTTTTTTGTGATCCCTTTTGGATTTCCCTTTTTTCTTTGTATTTCGTGGCCAGTGAAGCACGTCGTTCCCGCTTTATATCTTATTGAAGAATTTGGTCCCCTTTTTTTCGTAGTACCTCCGACCACGTGGCCTCTTTTGAGTTTACTTCCCGGTAGTACAGTGATCTCTGAGCGATCGATCTCCTTTCTTCACTGATTGTTGAGCGCGTTGGGTCTGTGTACCCACCAGGTACCGCTTGTTAGGTTTGTCCGTTGTAACACCTAAGTTCCCCTCGTCCCAGAACCACGGGCACACAGCCTTGCGCCCTTCTCTCAAGGTCGAGCTCCATCGGCCAATGGGAGTCTTCCCTCTCCTTATCAGCATTTTGTCGGTCAGATTCGCGGTGCCCCTTAGTTTCCTTATCATGCCGTCCCTTCTTTTTCCGTCTTGGACCACGATAATTCACCGTCTTTTGCCCAAAAGTTGTCCTGCCCCGCGGATCGTGATCGCGACCCAGCATTAGCCTTTAGTAGGTTTTAGAGAAGATTTTTTAACGTCGTCTCCCTATACCTGCAGTCCTTTTTCCCCACTTCTCTTCGCCGCCGCAAGGCCTTCGGCTTGGTTCCAGGCCCCCCTTCGTCAACTCGGACTCCCCCCTCTGTCTGGATTGGCATTCCACGCAGGGAATTCATCGGCCCCCCTTTCTCTTGGTGCCCTTGTAAGGATTTTCTCCTCAGCTCCCCTTTATAACCTTTGGACAGGTTTCGCTGTACGTCCCGACCCGCTGTCCCCGTTAAGTAGGTCCTCTCTTTGTATCACATACGCTTTTGATGGACCGTTGGTAACCCCTCATTTTTCTTCCTATCCTACGAACTTCGTGGCGTCGATTTATTAACAAACATAGAATTTTTGTCTCCCCGATCCTATGCATCGAAGCCTCGGTATCCTCTCTTTTTTCACCTCCCAACGTAGCCTCGTTTGGTCTTTCCTTCGTGGGAATGGTCGTACTTTACCTCCCGGTCGATCCAACTTTCACTGTTTTTTCGACTGCTGATAATCCTCTTCTCTGTCCTTGGCCTTCACGTTCCCCTTCGATGGACACCCCCACGTTGCTCGTCGTTTCGCCTCGTTTTCACTTTTCGTCTTCTTTGACCGAACATTTACCTGCGCCTTAAGGAGTATACTCCTATCCCCTTACAATTTCTTCTTATAACTAGAACCTTTTTTTGTGGTTTTGGAAAGTCCTTTCTCTTTTCCCTCCAGTTGCTCGTTCTTCCGGATGGGGTTTCTTTCTCTCTTAGTAGATTGACTCTTTGAACTTCTTTTCCCTATTAACTGAGGAACGTCGATCTTTGTCTGTTTGCCCGTGATCTATGTTCTTGTTTTCATCGCTCACGTCTCTTCCGGACTTCCTTTATATATATCCTCTTTTACTACCATTTTTTCTCTCTTTGATAGTACCGCCCCAAGTGTCTTGAGCGTAAGTGAGATTCTTCTTTCTGCTTCTACGCCGGATCGACTTTTTCCATGCCTTAATCAGATTCTCTTCTCAGTTGAACGTTACCCTCCTTTGCACATCTTGCTCGAGACCCCCACCCCCTCCTCTAATTCCCTCGCTTTTGAGGAACGTCCCTTTCAGGAAGGTTTTGCAGAAGACTTCGGTCCCCTTTCTAGTTCCTCTAGACGCTTTCCTCTTTGCTTTGATTTTCCTTACCTCCTCATTTTACCTGTTGGAAGCTCCCGTCTCAACCCATTTCTCCCCCGAAGGTTCCCCGATAAGAGAATTTGGATGTTCCTTCTTCGGTGTTTATCGTTGTCGGTTGGAGCAACTTTCTCTTACGACACGATTAGATTACTCCATTCTGATCATTTTGCACCCCATCTTTTTTTCCTTTTGAAGGTAAGACATACTAGTCCACTCTCGTAAGAGCCACCTCGGCGAGGTCGTTTCGCTCGATATTTCGCGAGATTTTTGACTCTTCTCTTTTTTCTCTTCCTCTTCGGAGTTCCGTGTCGGCCTACATCGCCTCCCCTAAGTAGGTTCTATCTCTGTCTTGGTCCGAAACTGTCATCACAACAAAGAGTCTTTTTTTCCAAGTCTGATTGTACCCGGTGCTGTGATTGGCCTCTGTTCCTCTCCCCAAGCTAAAAGAGTACGGACACAGGCTCGGTAAACGGTTCTCCTTCGTCTCCTCTTCCTTCTTTTGCAAGTCCTCTCTTTTGGAGGTCTCTTGATAGTCTTGTTTAACCGCCCCGGCCTCTGGATAGGATCTTTCTTTTTTTTTGACTAGTTAATGGGAAAGCCGCCGTCGGTTCTTTTTTCCGCTATCACTGTTTGCCAATTGATGTAGAAGCAGTCTGGACGGTTCAACACCTGTCGTTGGTTTTCTCCACGTCTAATGTGGGTAGACGGTCTAACTCAATTCTTTCTTCTCCTTCAAAGTGTGATGGTTATGATTCTTTTTCTCCCGAGAAGGACGGCACCCCCACAGTCACTTCCATCGTTTTTTCGAACTTGGCACGCTGACTCTCTTTTTTCGATTGCTCACCAGCGTCTCGTGTACTCTCCTTTTGGGTCCCTTCCTAGCCCTTCTCCCGCGCTGCGCACTGGGGTTCTTAAGCGGTTCCGCTCTTGTTACTCTGACCAAGCGATCAGCTTCTTCTGTTGGCCCCTTGAACAAGATCGGCAGCGCTTCAATTTTTCAGTCCTCCCCCCCAGACCCACGGTATTACACTCCTTTTTACTCGCTCTAGATATGGAACGCCATCTTCCCCCTTTCCCTCCCACAATGAGGACCCACCTTTAGCCGCCTATACGGCACCAATTTTGAAGTTCCCCTTTAAGTTCAACCGAGAATAGAGTGTTGCTGTCCTCCACGTTAATCCCCGCAGAGAAATGAGCCATGAGCACCCACCCCCCCCCCTCCGTACCCACTTCGAAACGTTCTTGCCCAGAAATCGATTCACAAGTCCGGCTTCCATCATGCCTCTGTTTCCCCCTATTTCCTTCCCAAGCTCATCGCACGAAACCGGCTTTGTTGCCTAGTAAAGCCCCTCGTATCCCCGGTGCTTTATTCTCCATACCGTAGTGACTAATCTCCTCCAATCTCTATTTTTACCCCTCCTCTCCTTTTTTTTTCCTTTTCTCTTTTAGTGAAGAATCGCCGTGTTCTTTTACGCACCGTCACGACATCGCGACTCGGTGTGGTTGCGTTGATGCCCCCTCCCACCGGGTCTGTATCCGATGAGATGAACTCCTTTTCTCGTACCCACCTTCTTCCAGGGTAGAAGGGTCCCAAAGTCGGTGACTCGCTGGTCGAAGCCTGAAGGTGTGCCTAATTCTTACCTTTCTTTTTTTGGTGAGCAGGTGGATCAGGCCTCGGCGGTTTCCCTGGTAAGGCACCAGCATCCTCCTATTCGCGGTGCTTTTAGCGGGCCACTTTTTGCCCTCTTCTTCTTTCAGTCAGCCCAAGTCTTCCTCTGATGGGGCTTTGTCATTCCCTTTCTTTTCCCCACTTTCCGGCGAGGCACCTTCTCGCCGGGCTTTTCTGGGCTTTCACTGAGCGTGCTCGCGTCCTTTCTGCCAACAGCACCTTTTAGTCGGTATAGGGGAACCCTCATTTGCAAAGTACATAACCGGGCACTAGACACCTTCCCCCCGCTGGAACTGCACCCACTTCTCTACAAGTTTTTTTCAGAATCGATCGACGACTATTCTCTGCGTTGATTTCGCGGACGAGAGTGTCCTGTTGACATTCTTTATTACCCCTAGCTAAACAAAAACGTTCCTTTTTCCCCAGTCTGAAATTCGGGGATCCCTCGTTCAGTTTGCCTTTCCGTAGTCGGTCGTCTACCTCTTGTTGTCCTTTTTTTTTGTTTTATTGCCAGCTGTGTAACTCTGACTTTTATATTCCCGTACCTTCCTATTTTTTCTTTCACAGGAACTGAACAGGACCTAAATCCTTCTTCGGATTGCAGTTACCCCTACATCGGCAGCACATCTCACCCTTGCTTTCACCACTTCCTTTGCCCGATCGCCCTCAGGACCTTTGCTCACAGGTGTGCAGTGTCAAAGGTGAGCTCTCCTCCCGGCCCCTCCCTACGGACAAGTTACGCCTCCTTTCTCCCCACTGCTTTCTATTTCTCGTTTTCGGACCACCAATACCCCCCTTTCCCATGATCCGATCCTCCTCGCTTGGTGATTCGATTAGTCTCCCCCTCGCTTCCTTCGGAAAGAGAGAATCTTGCCGAGCCTGTCACTTATCTCATAGCAGTCCCCCCTAACCTTCGCCTGTGTTCCCCTTTTGTCTTAAAACTGATCATGGTTTACAATCCTCCCCTGGAGAGCAAACTCCGGACATGAAATCATTGCTATGTTTCTATTCTTTTTCATGTGCGTACAAGAAGAGACCTCCCACAGTTCTGATAGTGACGCTTTCGGTGTTTCTTCCCGTAGTTTTCCCTTTCTCTTGATCTGGACCCTGATGTCATTTCCCTCTCCCTCTACTTTCCCACTTTGATAGAATATAGACTCTTGGAAGGGTGTAATTATTCGTTTACGTTTCTCTCTTCTCCCATCTACGCTTTTTTAGTCGGTGTTTTTTTTTTATTTCTTCCTGAGCGACCGATTGCCCTTTTTGCCATTTTTTCTCAGCAACGTTTCTTAGGCTTTGCCCGTTTTCCCGGATTCTTCTTCTTCTCTACCTTAATGCCTCGCTCAGGCTGGTTGAGTTCCTACTCCCTCCTCTTTTATTACCTCCATCCGTTGTTGTTTCTCTCGTCCTAGATTCACCGGGCTTTCCTTCCTTGCCTTTTTGAGGTTATTTTTTCTCAATCCCCCCCATCCTTCTCGTATTGGCACCAAGCAAGTCCTCGATCTTGCTAATTTTCCGCTTTACCTGGTCCTCTTGACGGTCTGATACCTACTACCCCCCCCCCCCCAACGACGAGCAGAACTCGCGCTTTTCTTCACCTTCCTCCGTAGTACAACGGAAGAGGAGCTTACTATACCTTCTTTTCCCCTCTTTCCCTGATATAGGCCGTTATTTCATTTTGTAGCAGGCCTTGTTTCCTTTCCTTCCATTCACGAAACGTAGTACCCCTCCCGGGCGCCCCTACTTCTAGGCAATGATCGAGATGTTGCTGGTCTCTCTTTGTTTGAAGTTGTAACAGATGAAGATCGCCTCCATCTCACTTCGATCCTCGGAGTGTGCGCGCCTCTGGGTTGGTACGCCCTTCCAGAGTCCCACTAACTCTGCAGAGCCCAAGAGCGTTTTCCCTTTCTTCCTTCTAGACCGGTGAGTTTCGCCCTTTCCCATTGTATCGTTTTTCTTCCTTCAGGCGGAGCTTGTGTCGTCCAACCTCTTCGCCTAGGATTGGTCGATTCGCATTTACGGCTGGTGGTTCCTTTTCCAACGTTAATTTTTCACCAAAATACTCCTTGTTCTCACTGCTGCGTTCGGTGCTTTTTGCGGGCGCGCTTTCTCCTCCCCTCCTTCCCCTTTGTAACTGTCTTTGTTCTCCGAACAGGATCCTGTAAAGATTTTTCCCTCCCCTTTTCTCCGATGGTGGTCCCTCTTCTGAAGTATGCTGTTACCTGCACGGCTTTTCCAAGCCTAGTGATTCCCCCCTCTTTTCCTCCCGTTCCTGGGCACATTCCTGCTGACTGTTTCTTCTTCCTTCCTTCTCCGAGGTTTGAAAAAGGAAATGCTTACGGACGACCGTTATCAACACCCTCTTTCCAGTTTCCCCCCGGGGACCCAGACTAAGTATAATGATGTTTTTCGGGATCCACCTCAAGGTTTTTTTTGTTTTTTTTTTTTTTGTTTTTTTTTTTTTTTTCCGTTGCGTAGTTCTTTTTTCACCAGTTTTATCTCTTTTTTCTTTATTTTTTTAGGATTCACCTCTAACCTTCTATTCGAGTGCTACGGGCACGTTTCTAATCCTAGTTCGCGCTCGATATGCTCCGAGGAATGTATCTCCGTTTGAAGGCATTCACGCGTGCTTCTCTTCTTCTGAGTGTGTCTTTGGGTTCTTCGTCACGCGGTCAGAGAGTTTTCCCTAGACCGGACTTTCTTGTTGCTGTGACATCCCCCGTTCACCATAGCTCAATATTCCAGGCCAGGCCCGCTTGAGTCATGAATTTTCTCCTCCGCTATTTTTTCCATAGAGACACTTGCAACCTGACCAATTCTTCCTTTTTTTCCTCCGACAGACTACGGGTGGCCCAAGTTTGCTCCCTAGCACCGACTTACCCCCTGTTATTTTTTTGGCAGCACGACTAAAAGACTGACCTTTTCTCCCAACTGAGAACACCAACCAAAATCCCCGTAGCCCACCTTTTTTCCTCCCCTTCATCAGCGTTACAGGTTTCCCCTTTCCCTCCGAGAAGAAGGTTTCTCGATGTGTCTCGAAGCAAGGACCGGTGTCTTTGCACTCCTCCCACCGCACCCACCCTAGTCTTATGGCTTTCCCCTTTTTCTATCCCAAGAAACGAAGGCATAATCGAAACCCTTTCCTCTTTCCTCCCGCCTTTTGGAGCTTGCCTGTTCTGGTCTTGTCAATCACCTTCCCCTGAAATATTCCCGGTGTGGGATGCGTTATGGACCCTCCCTTTCTTTCTTCTCTTTCGATGCTGTTGAAGCATCGCAACGGCGGCCTGTTAGCCTCGGCATTTGTGACTCTTGCTCCTCCTGCCGGTGGATAAGGTGGACTCTAGTTGTTGGTTTCTCAGTTTACTCCCCTTCTGCGTGTAGTTCTTGGAAGGACTGACTCATTTATATTTTTGGGCCCTCTTTCTTCCGCATTGGGACCGTTTAGTATTCTTCTCACCTCTTTGCATGAGTCCATCTTTGGTTATTTATAGGCGTTCAAGCCTGTTGCGACTTTACCCTCCGCGCCCCCCATTTTTTCTTTCGTTTTGCGAGCGCTTTTCCCCCCTCTGTTCTTGAGGAGTTGCAGATATTGTTCACCCAGCATGATTCTTGGTTATTCCTTTTCCTTGCGGAAATGGTAAAAGAAACAATTGCACCACTTTTCCTCCCGATTCAGCACCGGAGCGTCATTCCCCCATTTCTTACTCCCTTTTGAGCAGACTTCGCTCTCCTTTTCCCGATTTTAGGTTCGTGCGTAAGCGTATCAGTTTTTTTTTGTTCTTCTGCTTTGACCAATAACCCCCTTTTTCTTTTCCCCTCTGGAATGTTGCCTGGCCTTCGGTTGATCGTCGAAACTTCGTAGACGTAGTACTTTCCTCCCCTTCACCTTTCTTTTTTGAACGTCTGTAGGTTTTGACCAGTACTTGGCATATTGTTTATCTTCTTCTTTAAAGGCATTTGGTGGTTCCCCCTGCCACTAGCTCCACGCCACGTAAATCCCCCGTTGGCCCCCTTGCTTGAGGCAGCAGCGGTAAATCCCCTAGGTCCCTCCTTCGGACTGAGTGCCAGTTACGCTTAATTAAAAGTTTTCTTTCTTCTCGCTGCCCCGTTTTGTTAGTCGACCCCCGCAGGCGGCTTCCAGTTCACCTTGGTCCCCTCTTTAGTTTTTGCACCTAGCTGTTGATTACTTCTTTCCAAACCAGCCGTCTTGCTATCTCCTTGTGGTTTTCTTTGATTTATTCTCCCCTCCTCCCTTACAGGGTCCCCCGAGAGAATTTTCTAGACGCCTCGCGCACTCCGTAACGCCTGTGCTTTCGCCTCGTTTTTCTCTTCCTCGTCGTGGTCTCCCTAGCTTTTTTTCTACCTTTAGACGCCAACCCTTACGATCGACTTGATATGTATCCGATCCCTTACTAGGGCCTTGCTCCACCCACCTTAAATCCCCCGTGAGGACCTTTCCACAGGCTCTTCCTGCTCTCCTGTCTGGTGCGTCCGTGTTTTGGGAATCACTTTTTTCTATTAGAATGACTCTGTTGACTCTGCTTTCATCGACCCTAAGGACCCTTTCTCGACTCCCTCTCTATCAGTGGCGGCCCAGCTTTTTGGAAGAATTCTTCATTTCTCCCCTTTAAGATCTTCCGGGATGTTTTTCGGTGGTTTCTGTTTTGCGTAAATTCAGGGTTCCCTAGTCCATTCTCCCTATGAGAGGCTCGATGGAAAAGTCTCTTCCGATGAGATGGTGCGTTTAACTCCGCATTTTCCTTTCGCTACTCCCTGTTTTTTTTCGAGCTATCTTTTCATAATAATCCTTTTTTTTTTTTTTTATCATTCTTTCATCGCCCCTGAAAACAGGGCCTGTCTCGCTTCATGCTCGAGGTCTCGCAGCCCGACCCCCCTATCCCTATTGGAAAAACCTAGAGCCTCGACCGACTTTGCCTTGGGCGGGACCCCCCTCCCTTTCCCATCCCAGGTATGACGAACACCCCAAACCCTCCCTCCCCTCGATTTCCGAACTGAAGAAGGTCCACACTACTTTCTTTGCCGTGTTCCCCCTCTATCTTGCTGCTTGAGTTCCGGATATGGATTCCTTCCTTACATGAGAAGGTAACTGGCGCGTAGCTCATTTTCAACGTATTCCCCCCCTTCCCGTCCCCCGACCGGCAGCAATCAGACCATGTTTCTTTTTTCCTCTTTTTGGACGTTGGCCTTTCCTCCCTTCCGAGTTTCTTATAGCCATACCAGTATTACACTTTGTGAAGCTGTTGTTGATAGCCGGTCGGGCAGGAATCCCCATTTCTCACTTCTTCCCACTACTGTTTTGCGAGGCTGTCTTTCCCGGTTTATGCGATTTTTTCCTTTCAGCTGACGTCAGATGCTCGCGGTAGCCCTTCCCTTCTTCCGGTTTTAGTCTCCACTAATAGACCCTGACCCTTTTTTAGGAGTTTCTATTTCCTTTTTGTCCCTTTTCTTGTTGTCGCACGTCTCAACACTCACTCTCTTTTCTTTTAATTATCGTGGACCCCGGTGCCAGTTGGGCTCCTTTTTCCTCTACAAGCGCACGTGTCGGTTACGGGGGTATTTCACAGGTTCGTCCCCGTCGATCCTCTGTGGTCCTCACTTCCCCTACGTGGTTTTTTATCTGTGTGCTGCTTTTCTTTCCTGTCCCGTCCCTGTCCAGCTGATTCTTTCCCCCCTTCGTTGATCCTTCTTTCCTGAAGTTTGCAATCTTTCCCTTTTATCAGTCCCTATCGATTTTTGTACACTGCTTGAAGCCTCTTCCGCCTTTACCCCTGTTCGCTTTTTTCCACACCCTCTTTCCCAGTTGTTTTGGATGCCACCTCAGTCCTTGAGCTTCCCAAAGTGGCATGTTTGATGATCGGGTGCTGAGCCTACTTCCCCCCCCCCCCAATTATACCCCCCGACTCTTTTCTGACGTGGAAGCGACAGACCTCGTAGTTCCGAACTCAGATATCCTACGCGGGGGCCACGCTTTGTTTCATGGCAGAGACCCTTGCTCGAGTTTAGGCTCCTTTTTCCTTTTTTCTGTAAGATTCTTCGCGTCTTTCGGCCTTATCATCCTTTTTTCTGTCCACAAAGTTGGCAAACGCTCCACCGTGTGCCCCCATGTGCGCCCCATTGGACGAGAAGATCGCTCGCCTTGAGCTATATCTGTGAACGGCCCAGCTGGCCTGTACCTCTAGACTGGCCAACTTTCTCTCCTATCATGACAGGCAAACATGGAACCGGCGAGCCGAACCGACCCCTCCCCTTCTCGTGCTGATGGACTTAAACGTAACTCCGAGCATTCCTTTCCCTTGCTCACCCCCACGATCGAGTTGCGTAAGTTTCGACCTTCTTCCCCAGTTCTCTATCTCTCCGCCGGTGTCATCGTATGGCGTCAAGTTTTCCCATATCCATTCCTCCTACCCCTGTGTGCTTGCCGAACGCAAACATTCTTTCTTTTTCCCTTTCTTGGTACTTCTTTTCCTCGGTAAAGTTCCTTCATCATTCTTTCCTCTTTCACGTTTGGTGGAGAGAGGGTTCGTTCTTATGAGCATGCCGTAAACCCCCCCCCCCCCCCCCCCCCCCCCCACCACCCCCCCCCCCCCCCCCCCCCCCTTGACCCGTTTTTTTTTGACGCGTTCGCTAGGGGGTGCTTGAAGTCCCGCACAGTCTTTCTTTTTCTACCCTATATCTGAACGCCATCGCGTCCAAACCTTTTCTTCTTCTCTTGTCAATTTTGACTTTTCGGCGAAGACGGCTTAAGGTTGACCCTATTTTTTCTGTGTTGGTGGTTTGTTCAAGGTGGATACCCCAGTGTTCGGGGTATTGGATGACCTGCCTCTCTATTCTTCTGTGATCTTGGCGGACCGCTGGGCCACTGGGTTCCTTCATCCTCCTTCTCCCCCGTTGGCCTTTTTTTTGCCTTTCTTAATCTGTTAAATCATCCTTTCGCTTCTTATAACTGCATTTTGTTTTTTTTTTTTACTTTTTTTTAGTTTTTTTTTTTTTTGTCCTCCCTCAGGAGGGCATTATGGGCCTCTTTTATCTTTTTTGCCTTTGCCCCAGAACGTTCGTCGGGTATAGGTTCCACATTTTGAGGTAGAACCCATTTCACCCCCAGCTTTACTTCCGCAGCACAACTGGCTTCCATGCCTTGCCACCTCCCGCGTCTAAGGCTTTAGTTCTTCTAGGTGATTCTCCCCCTTTTCCTCTAGTTTCACCCTTTTTTCCGATGGTTCTTTTTTCCGTCGGCTCGATCCCACCGATATCAACAGATGGCACATTTTGTATGCCCGCTGTAACATTTCCCCTCTCTCGACCCCATCCCCCTCTCAGTAAATTCCGGTGCCCGCTTAACGTTGTTTTCCCGTCTTTTCTCCTCGTCCTGTCCAGTAATGTTTTCTAGGATTCGCCGCCGACCTTCCTGCCGTTGTTTACAAGGAACTGCTTTCCGTACGGTTCCGAGCTTATCCAGGGTTTTCTTTCCTCCCTCGGATACCTCTTTGCAACCGGTTGACTTGCCTCAAGGGTAGGTATCTCTAAGTTACCCGGTCCGCTCCCCGGAGCTTTGGGACCATTTTTCTTTCTTTCGACCAATTTTTCCCTCCCTGTCCCGGACTTTGATCCCAAATATTTTTTTTTCTCCCTTCTTAAACCTTTTGCAAAGATCAGTATCATGGCGTGCGTCCCCTAGGAGTCCAGACCCTTTCTTCCGGGCTACCTCGCCTATTGCTTTGCAGAATAGAGCATATTTACCCCATATCCACCTCCCGATAGAAGAGTGGTTTTCGGCCTGTTTTTCTTTCATTGCTCGACCTTCCCAGGTCTCGCACGCCGGCACATTGAACTTCTTTCGGTCTATCTATCTTCCTTTCTTTCCCTGCGACCCTTCCTTCACCCATCGAGGACCATCCAAGGCCTATGATCCTGGTTTTGGGATCTCCTTTTTCTTCCTCCCCTGGTATAGGATAGTCTTTTCAATCAGACATGCACATGCGAATTCTTCTGATCACGCCAGACCCGTACCTTCGGACTATCTTCCTCTTTTCGAGGCCGGGCCATTAATTCGTGGACGATTCTCATCTTTTCTCCTCATCCCTCTTTCCCCCCTGTCTTGTGGGGGGTTCGAGACGCAAGTCTACCTCAGTTTGCCACGAGCATGCTTTTTTCTTTCTTATGTCCTTGCGATTTGCCCCGTTAGATAAGGCTTGCGTATTGATGTTATCGCACCTTACTGGACTTTTTTTTCG